>LNAP01005016.1_pt1 | contig 11933 bp, 8 predicted proteins | sample 602601 | NCBI WGS metagenome assembly LNAP01 (sample SAMN02440304, study PRJNA202911) | soil metagenome | biome: Subtropical and temperate rainforests or woodlands; isolation source: soil samples (1 kg each in a 20% v/v slurry with milli Q water) were... ... | reverse complement strand
GAAGACTCACGCGCGTTACTCGCTGTTTCCAAGCGCCTGAACGAGGACCCTTTTCATGCCAGACATTACCCTGACCACCTTGCAGAGCCTCAAACTCAAGGGTGAAAAAATCACCATGCTGACCTGCTATGACGCCACGTTCGCCCAGGCTTGCTGCCAGGCCGGGGTCGAGGTGTTACTGGTGGGCGACTCCCTGGGCATGGTTCTTCAAGGGAATGACAGCACCCTCCCCGTCACCACCGATGAACTTGCCTACCACACCGCCAGCGTCAAGCGCGGTAACGAAGGCGCCTTTATCATCGCCGACCTGCCGTTCATGGCGTACGCAACGCTTGAGCAGACCTTCCAGAACGCCGGCAAGCTGATGCAGGCCGGGGCACATATGATCAAGGTCGAAGGTGCCTTGTGGCTTGCCGAGTCGATCCGATTGTTGGCTGAACGCGGCGTTCCGGTATGCGCACACATGGGCCTCACGCCACAGTCCGTCAATATCCTGGGTGGCTACAAGGTCCAGGGCCGTAATGAAGCCCAAGCCCGGCAGATGCGGGCCGACGCCATCGCCCTGGAGCAGGCCGGCGCTGCAATGATTGTGCTCGAGTGCGTGCCTAGCGAACTGGCGGAAGAAATCACCCAGGCGGTGAAAATCCCGGTGATCGGCATTGGCGCCGGCAGCGCGACCGACGGCCAGGTCCTGGTGCTGCATGACATGCTCGGCCTGAACCTCACCGGCCGCGCCCCCAAATTCGTGAAGAACTTCATGACCGGCCAGGACAACATCCAGGCCGCGCTGAGCGCCTATGTGGCTGAAGTCAAAGCCGTTACCTTCCCTGGCCTCGAACACGGATTCTCTGCATGAACACCGTAAAAACCCTGCGCGAACTGCGGGCCGCCGTCACTCACGCGCGTAACGCCGGCAAGCGCATTGGCTTCGTGCCGACCATGGGCAACCTGCATGCCGGCCACGCTACGCTGGTGACACGCGCCGCCGAACAAGCCGACTTCGTGGTGGCGAGCATTTTCGTCAACCCACTGCAGTTTGGCGCCGGTGAAGACCTGGACAAGTACCCGCGCACTCTGGCCGCCGACCAGGAAAAGCTGCTGGTGGCGGGCTGCAACCTGCTGTTCGCCCCCACCGTCGACGAGATGTACCCCGACGGCATGACGGTGCAGACCCGGGTCAGCGTGCCGCAACTGTCCGAAGGCCTGTGCGGCGCCAGCCGCCCGGGTCACTTCGAGGGCGTGGCGACGGTGGTGAGCAAACTGTTCAACATGGTCCAGCCCGACCTGGCGGTGTTCGGGCAAAAGGACTACCAGCAACTGGCGGTGATCCGCGCCATGGTGCGCGACCTGAACATGCCGATCCAGATCATTGGCGAGCCCACCGTGCGCGCCGAGGACGGCCTGGCGCTGTCCTCGCGCAACGGTTACCTGACTGAAGAACAGCGCGCCATCGCCCCGGTGCTGTACCGCAGCCTCCGTCATATCGCCACCGCCATTGAAAACGGCGACCGCGACTTCGCCAAGCTGCGGGCCGAGCAGGTCCAGCACATCGAGGCCGCCGGCCTGCGCATGGACTACCTGGAAGTCTGCCAGGGCCAGCACCTGCGTCCGGCAACCGCCGAGGATCGTGATGTGGTGATCCTGGTCGCCGCGTACCTGGGCGCAACACGGTTGATCGACAACCTGCACCTCAACCTCAGCGCTTAAGCCTGGCAATCTCCCCATGTGGGAGCGGGCTTGCCCTCGATGGCGGACGGTCAGTCGATGTATTTGTCGCTGACCCAGCACCATCGCGGGCAAGCTCGCTCCCACATTCAGTTTTTAGCGCCTCCCAGGCCCCGGTATAAAAAAGTACCGGCTTGCGCGCAGACAAAGCCAAGACATATCGACACGCTAGGTTTAATGTAATCGCCCGGCGTTATAGTTAGCGCTGTCTGGAACCCAAACCTTGATACAAAACTGGATGTTCCGGGTTTAGAAGTGTCCTAAAAGCAGTCCCAGTAATAAAAAGGAAACCCGCAGCGATGGCGTATTACCGCACCCCTCATGACGTTACCGCTCTGCCCGCCTGGCAAGCGCTCAATCAACATCGCCAAGCCATGCAGGATTTCAGCATGCGCGAAGCGTTTAATGCCGATCCCCAGCGCTTTACCCAGTTCACGTTGAGCAGCTGCGGACTTTTCCTCGATTACTCGAAAAACCTGATTACCCCTGAAACCCGCGACCTGCTGGTGGGCCTGGCCAACGAAGTCGATCTCAAAAGCGCAATCAAGGCGCTGTTCGATGGCGAGCCGGTCAACTCTTCGGAAGGTCGTCCGGCGCTGCACACCGCACTGCGCCGCCCGGTGGGCGACAAGTTGTCGGTCAACGGCACCAATATCATGCCCGACGTGCACAAGGTGCTGAACCAGATCACCGACCTGGTGGGCCGCATCCATGACGGCCTGTGGCGTGGCTACACCGAGAAGCCGATCACCGACGTGGTCAACATCGGCATCGGCGGTTCGTTCCTCGGCCCAGAGCTGGTCTCCGAGGCACTGTTGTCCTACGCCCATAAAGGCGTGCGCTGCCACTACCTGGCGAATATCGATGGCAGTGAATTCCACGAGCTAACCCAGAAGCTGCGCGCCGAGACCACGCTGTTTATCGTCTCGTCGAAGTCCTTCAACACCCTGGAAACCCTGAAAAACGCCCAGGCCGCCCGCGCCTGGTACCTGGCCCAGGGTGGCTCGGAAGCCGAGCTGTATCGCCACTTTATCGCCGTGTCGAGCAACAACGCGGCGGCCGTGGCCTTCGGTATCCGTGAAGAGAACATCTTCCCGATGTGGGATTGGGTCGGCGGCCGTTACTCGTTGTGGTCGGCCATCGGCTTGCCAATCGCCCTGGCCATTGGCATGTCCAACTTCAAGGAACTGCTGTCGGGTGCCTACACCATGGACCAGCACTTCCAGACCGCGCCGTTCGAGGCAAACATGCCGGTGCTGCTGGGCCTGCTGGGTGTGTGGTACGGCAACTTCTGGGGCGCCCAGAGCCACGCGATCCTGCCGTACGACCACTACCTGCGTAACATCACCAAGCACTTGCAACAGTTGGACATGGAATCCAACGGCAAGAGCGTACGCCAGGACGGCACGCCGGTTTCCACCGATACTGGCCCGGTTATCTGGGGCGGCGTGGGCTGCAACGGTCAGCACGCGTACCACCAGTTGCTGCACCAGGGCACCCAGTTGATCCCGGCCGACTTCATTGTGCCGATCGTCAGCTTCAACCCGGTCTCCGACCACCATCAGTGGCTGTATGCCAACTGCCTGTCCCAGAGCCAGGCGCTGATGCTCGGCAAAACCCGCAGCGAAGCCGAAGCAGAGTTGCGTGACAAAGGCATGGCCGAAGACGAAATACAAAAGCTGGCGCCGCACAAGGTGATCCCGGGCAACCGCCCGAGCAACACCCTGGTGGTGGAGCGGATCAGCCCGCGCCGTCTGGGCGCGCTGGTGGCGATGTATGAACACAAAGTATTCGTACAAAGCGTCATCTGGGGCATCAACGCCTTTGACCAATGGGGCGTGGAGCTGGGCAAGGAACTGGGCAAGGGCGTCTACAACCGCCTGACGGGCGCCGAGGAAACCTTGGCCGACGATGCCTCGACCCAAGGCTTGATCAACTACTTCCGTGGTCGTCACCGCGGTTGATGTGATCGGCACTACAATCAGGGATTGAACCTGCACAAGCGCCCCCTGGGGGAGCTGGCTTGCCAGCTCCCCCAGGGACCAGCCTTGAACTCTTGTCTCTATAACAAGAAGAGGGATCCCTAATGTTCGATATCAGCCAGTTTCCCCATGCCGATGCAGTGCGCCGGGGCGCGCAACTCAGTCAAGAGGGCTACCAGCGCCTCTATCGGCAATCCATCGAACACCCCGATACGTTCTGGGCCGAACAGGCCAAGGCGCTGCTCGACTGGATCACGCCCTGGCAGACCGTCCAGCACTGCGATATCAACACCGGCGCCGCGCAGTGGTTTGCCGGTGGCCAGTTGAACGTCAGCTACAACTGCATTGACCGTCACCTGGCGCAACGCGCCGATCAGCCGGCCTTTATCTGGGAAGGCGATGATCCTGCAAAATCTTCCAAAATCACCTACCGCCAACTTCACCAAAACGTCAGCCGCCTGGCCAATGTGCTGAAAAGCCGTGGCGTGAAAAAAGGCGACCGGGTGTGTATCTACATGCCGATGATTCCGGAAGCCGCCTACGCGATGCTGGCCTGCACGCGGATTGGTGCGGTGCATTCCGTGGTGTTTGGCGGGTTCTCACCGGATGCCCTGCGCGACCGTATCCTGGATGCCGACTGCCGCACCGTGATCACCGCCGATGAAGGCGTACGCGGCGGTAAACCGGTGGCGCTGAAACAGAATGTCGACAAGGCCCTGGCCAGCTGTCCGAATGTCACGACGGTGCTGGTGGTGGAACGAACCGGTGCGCCCGTAGCCTGGACTGAAGGGCGCGACCTCAAGTATCAACAGGCGGTGGAAGCGGTCAGCGACGCATGTCCGCCCGAGCCGATGGCTGCCGAAGACCCGCTGTTTATCCTCTATACCTCCGGCAGTACCGGCAAGCCCAAGGGCGTGCTGCACACCACCGGCGGCTATCTGCTGCAAGCGGCGATGACCTTCAAATACGTGCTCGATTATCGCGAGGGCGAAGTGTTCTGGTGCACCGCCGATGTCGGCTGGGTCACGGGCCATAGCTATATCGTGTACGGGCCGCTGGCCAATGGCGCCACCTCCCTGATGTTCGAGGGTGTGCCGAGTTACCCGGACAGCTCGCGCTTCTGGCAGGTGATCGATAAACATCAGGTGAATATTTTCTACACCGCGCCCACCGCCCTGCGGGCCTTGATGCGCGAGGGTCATGGCCCGCTGGAAAGTACGTCCAGGGCCAGCCTGAGATTGCTCGGCAGTGTCGGCGAGCCGATCAACCCGGAAGCCTGGGAGTGGTATTTCAACGCCGTCGGCGAGCAGCGCTGCCCGATTGTCGATACCTGGTGGCAGACCGAGACCGGCGGCATCATGCTCAGCCCGCTGGTCAGCGCCCAGCGCATCAAGCCCGGCTGCGCGACCCAGCCGATGTTTGGGGTGCAGCCGGTATTGCTCGACGAGCAGGGCAAGGAAATCAGCGGCGCCGGCAGCGGCGTCCTGGCGATCAAAGCCAGCTGGCCGGGGCAGATCCGCAGCGTGTATGGCGACCCGCAGCGGATGATCGACACCTACTTCAAGCCCTACCCCGGATACTACTTTACGGGCGACGGTGCGCGGCGCGACGAGGATGGCGACTACTGGATCACCGGGCGCATTGATGACGTGATCAACGTCTCCGGCCATCGCATCGGTACCGCCGAGGTGGAAAGCGCGCTGGTGCTGCATGACAAAGTGGCCGAGGCTGCCGTCGTCGGCTACCCCCATGACCTCAAGGGCCAGGGCATCTATGCGTTTGTCACACCGATGAATGGCGTCGAGCCCAGCGATGCGCTGAAAAAACACCTGCTGGACCTGGTCAGCAAGGAAATCGGCAGCTTTGCCAAGCCTGAGCTGATCCAATGGGCGCCGGCCTTGCCGAAAACCCGTTCAGGCAAGATCATGCGGCGTATCCTGCGCAAGATCGCCTGCAACGAACTGGACAGCCTGGGCGATACCTCTACCCTGGCCGATCCGAGCGTGGTCGACGGCCTGATCGACAAGCGCCTGAACCGATAGGAACCCCGAAGCCACCATGGAATTTCTGCGCAACCGTATCGAATCCCAACTGATGAGCCTGACGGGGCTGTCCCTGGGCAATCTGGACCTGGAAAGCCCCAAGGGCGACCCAGGGCTGTTCGGGCCGGACTCGGTGAGCTGGAAGGTCCATGGTGACTTCAGCAGCATGCTGATCGGGGGTATCAGCGCCTTGATGTTGCAGGCGCTTCATCCCCTGGCGCTGGCCGGCGTGTGGGACCATTCGAATTTTCGCCAGGACATGCTTGGGCGTTTGCGCCGCACTTCGCAGTTTATTTCCGGTACTACGTTTGGCTCGCGCCGCGACGCGTTATGGCTGATCGAAAAGGTGCGCACCATCCACCTGCAAGTAGTCGGGCACGCACCTGACGGGCGCCCCTACGCGGCCAGTGATCCTGAATTGCTGACCTGGGTTCACGTCGCCGAAGTCAGCAGCTTTCTGGCGGCGCATTTGCGCTACAAAAACCCGGATTTATCGCCCAGAGACCAGGATCGGTACTACAGCGAGATTGCCCTGGTCGCCGAACAACTGGGGGCTCGCCACGTGCCGCGTTCAAGGCAGGAAATTGCTGATTACCTGCAACGTATTCGCCCACAACTGCTGTGTGACGAACGCAGCCGCGAAGTACTGCGCCTGTTGCTCGATGCCCCGGCTCCCAGCGCCCTGGCCAAGCCGTTCGGGGCGCTGATGATGCAGGCCGGGATCGACCTGCTACCGGACTGGGCGGGTGACATGCTGGGTCAACAGCAAAGCCCGCTGCAACGCCAACTGATCCGCGCCGGGGTCAGGCGCAGCGCGCCGCTGCTGCGCTGGGCGATGCGCAATGGTTCGGTGCAACGGGCCCACAGGCGGATGGGCCTGCTGTAACGACACACACCCTGTGGCAATTGGCTTGCCCGCGATACTGATCGACCTGCACCCGCGCCATCGCCGGCAAGCCGACGCCCACAGGAGCTGTTAAACTTGCGCGCTTCAATTCCCCAGCAAGGCGCGCTCCATGTCGTCCCTGAATCAGGCGCTGCGCGCCGCCCTCGATCACCGCCAAGACCTGCTCGCCGAGCTGCATGCCCAAGGCACCGATTGCTATCGGCTGTTTCATGGCAGCCAGGAAGGCGCGGGGGGCCTGACCATCGACCGTTACGGCCCGCAATTGATGGTGCAGAGCTTTCACCAGTCCCTGGACAGCGATGCGCTCCTGCAATTGCACCTGATGATCAACCAGTACCTGGGCCTGGAGTTGCTGCTGGTCTATAACGACCGCTCCCGAGGCAACTCGCGTATCGACCGCGAAGACACGGTGTACCGCGCCGAACCTGCGGCCCTGGAAGACCTGGTTGGCCACGAATGGGGCCTGAACTATCGCGTGCGCGGTCGCCACCCGGGGCAGGACCCGCTGCTGTTCCTGGACCTGCGCAATACCCGCGGCTGGGTCAAGGCGCACAGTGCCGGCAAAAGCGTGCTGAACCTGTTTGCCTACACCTGCGGCGTCGGCCTCAGTGCAGCGGCCGGCGGGGCCCGCGAGGTATGCAACCTGGACTTCGCCGAGGGCAACCTGGCAGTCGGTCGCGAAAACGGCGAGTTGAACCCGCAACTGCCAGCCATGACGTTTGTACAGTCCGATTACTTCCCGGCAATCCGCCAACTGGCCGGGCTGCCGATCACCCAGCGTCGCGGGCAAAAACTGCCGAGCTACCCGCGCCTGGAGCAACGTCAATATGACCTGGTGCTGCTCGACCCACCCGCCTGGGCCAAGAGCGCCTTTGGTACCGTGGACCTGTTGCGTGACTACCAGAGCCTGCTCAAGCCGGCATTGCTGGCCACCGCGCAAAACGGTGTACTGATCTGCTGCAACAACCTGGCAAAGGTCAGCATGGATGACTGGCGCGAGCAGGTCTTGCGCTGTGCTGAAAAGGCTGGCCGCCCCGTACGCGACTGGACAGTGATGACACCCGGCGCTGACTTTCCCTCACAAGACCAGCAGCCGCCGCTGAAGACCCTGATCCTGCAGTTGTAGGATTGCCCTGAAAGAACCTGTCTGGCGTAATAAAGGCGCGGTTCTTCGGAACCGTAAACCCGTGCCATACTCCAAGGCACTCCTGATCGACATAGATGGCGTCACCCATGCCCAAAGGATTGATTCGCGCCACAGGCGCCTTGCTGACCGCCCTTGCACTCTACAGCTTGCTGGGCTTTTTGATTCTGCCCGGTATTGCGCTTCGCGTGACCAACCAACAGTTGGCCAATTACGCTACCGTGCCGGCCCGTATCGAGCGTATCGAGCTCAACCCGTTCAGCCTGGAACTGACCCTCTGGGGCCTGAAAATCGGTGAGCCGGGCAAGGAACAGGTGGGCTTTGAACGCCTCTACGCCAACCTGCAGATCGACAGCCTCTGGACCCGCGCCCTGCACCTGGCCGATGTGCAGTTGGACAAGCCGAAGACCGAAATCCTCTTCGACAAGACCGGTACCCTCAACCTGGCACAACTGTTCAAGTTGCCGCCGAGCGAACCGACACCCGATGACCCCGAAAGCAAACCGTTCCCGCTGCGCATCGAACGCATCAAGCTGGCGAGCGGTTACGTGCACTTCGAAGACGTGCGCCCCAGCGAGCCTATCGAGTTCCTCTACGACAAACTCGACTTCGAGCTGAAAAACCTCAGCACCCTGCCCGAAGACAATGCCGACATGACCCTGGTCGCCGCAGGCCCCGAGGGCGGGCAGATCGACTGGACCGGCAATTTCAGCCTGGTGCCAATCGCCTCTGAGGGTAAGTTGAAGGTCACAGATGGCAAGATGAAAGTCTGGTGGCCCTATGTGCGGGACGCCGTGCCCCTGGTCTTGGAAGACGGCACCCTTAATTTCAGTACCGACTACAAGCTGAACCTGGCCAAAGAAACCGAACTGAACCTGACCAACGTCTCGGCGAGCATCGCGCCGTTCGCGATCAAGGCCCCGGATGGCCGGCCACTGGCCCGCCTGGAGCGCCTGGATGTCAGCGAAACCTCGATCGACCTGGCCAAGCAGCAAGTGATCGTGGGCAAAATCCGCAGTAACAAGCTCGAAACCTGGGCCGCCCGTGAAGCCGATGGCCAACTGGACTGGCAGAAACTGTTCGCCAGCCAGCCGAGCAAGCCAGCCACCAAGCCTGAACCAGCAAGCGCTCCCGCCGCGGCCGATTCGCCAAAACCCGAGTCGACAGCGCCGAGCAAGCCTTGGCAAGTGCTGCTCAAGGATGTGCAACTGCGTAACTATCAGGTGCACTTGGCTGATCGCCAGGTAAAACCTGCGGTGGCCCTGGAGCTGGGCCCGCTGAATGTCGATGTACAAGACTTCGACAGCCTCAATCAAAGCCCCTTCACCCTCAAGATCGACAGTGGCCTGGGCAAGCAGGGCAAGATCCAGGCGAGCGGCCAGGTCAACCTGAACCCGGTCAGCGCCAAGTTGAAAGTCGACACCAAGGATATCGACCTGCGGGTTGCCCAGTCCTATATCAGCCCCTTTATCCGCCTGGAACTGCGCAGCGGCATGCTCGGCAGTAACCTCGATGTGAACCTCAAGAGCACCGAGCCCCTCGCGCTGCAGATCACCGGCCGCGCCCAAGTGGATCAGCTGCACACCCTGGACACGCTCAAGACCCGCGACTTCCTCAAGTGGCAGCGACTGGTGGTGGAAGGCTTGAACTACCAGCACGGCAACAGCCTGTCGATCGACAAGATCAACCTGCTGCAACCCTATGCGCGCTTTATGATCAACGATGATCGCACCACCAACGTCGATGACCTGCTGATCCCACAGCCTGCCGACAGTGGCGCCAAATCGACGGCCAAATCCAGCGCGAGCAATGAAAAACCCCTGGGCATCCGTATCGGGCAGATCGCGATCAATGACGGCTCGGCCAACTTTGCCGACTTCAGCCTGACGCCGAACTTTGCCACGGCGATCCAGCAACTCAATGGCCAGATCGGCACCATCGACAGCCGCCAGGCCAAACCGGCCAGCGTGGACATCAAGGGTAAGGTTGACCGCTATGCACCCGTGACGATCAAGGGCAGTGTCAACCCGTTTGACCCGATGGCCGCGCTGGATATCGCCACCAGCTTCAAACGCGTCGAGCTGACCACCCTGACACCGTACTCGGGCAAGTTTGCCGGGTTCCGTATCCGCAAGGGCCGACTCAACCTGGACCTGCACTACGTGATCACCAAGGGCCAGTTGAAGGCCGAGAACAAGGTGGTGGTGGAGCAACTGCAACTGGGCGAGAAAGTCGACAGCGCGGACGCGGTGGACCTGCCGATTCGCCTGGCAATTGCCCTGCTCAAGGACACCGACGGCAAGATCTCCATCGAGTTGCCGGTGACCGGCGACTTGAACAACCCGCAGTTCAGTGTGATGCCGATCGTCTGGCAGACCCTGCGCAACCTGGTAGTGCGCGCGGCAACGGCGCCGTTCAAGTTCATTGGCGGGCTGGTGACCGGTGGAGGCTCGCAAGACCTGGGCAACGTGTCGTTCGCCGCAGGCTCCAGCGCCCTGAGCAAAGACGCCGAGTCGGCCCTCAACAGCCTCGCCAAAGCCCTCAAGGAGCGCCCTGCCCTGCGCCTGGAAATCGAAGGCACTGCGGCAGCCAGCAGCGATGGTCCGTTCCTGGCCGCCGAGCGGCTTGAGCGTGAGTATCAGTACAACTACTACAAGATACTCCAGCGCCGTGGCGATAAAGTCCCGGCCCAGGCGTCATTGCTTGTAGTACCGGAAAAGGAAAAGGCGCCACTGCTCGAAGGCATCTATCGCACCCGCTTGAAGCAACAGCCACCGGCTGAGTGGAAAGACCTGGGCAGCGATGAGCGCTCGGCGAAGCTGCGCGACGGCGTGATCAAGTTCTGGAGCGGCAGTGATGTGCTGCTACGCAAACTGGGCCAGGACCGCGCGAGTGCAATCAAGGACTATCTGGTCGACAAGGGCCAGTTGGAAGACGATCGGGTGTACTTCATTGATGCCAGCCTCGGCCAGGCCGAGAAAGATGGCCGGGTAATTACGCCAATGCACCTGGATGCCGAGTAACTACCGGCACCATAAGTCCAAAGTGTGGGAGCTGGCTGCCTGCTCCCACACTTGATCTGCATAATCCGCAGACATGTATTCCCCGCCACAATAAAACGGGCCCCGACACAAGTGTCGGGGCCCGTAGTGACCACATCCCTGTGGTCGGTCGCATGAACCTGTAAGGTGCATTGAGCGGATATCTGCCTCGCTCGTGGCCGCCTTGCCTAAGTCCAGTCGAGTCGTTGCGCGTTACTCTGCTTTCAGGCCGTCGGCCGATACAGCTTTAACGCCTTTGATTTTCTTGGCGATGGCTACTGCCATTTCCTTTTGTGCATCAGTCACAGCAACAGTGGAGGACAGGGAGACCACACCTTTGTTGGTTTCGACTTTGATGTCGGTGCCAGGAATGCCTTTCTCGGTAACCAGGTCAGCTTTGACTTTAGTGGTGATCCAGGTATCGGTGGTCGCTTCTTTGGCCTTGTCCACTTCACCGGCGGCTACAACCATTGGAGCCTGGGAAGTTTGGGCGAACGCAACGTTAGCCATGGTCAGGGTCAGCGCGGTGGCAGTTGCAGCAGCGATAGCGAACTTCTTCATACGAGTAACTCCTGTTTTTTCGAAGGTCTGCAGCGTTTCAACGTTAATGCTGCAGGGTTACCAGTACTGTTGCAGGCGCTGTGCCAACTTTCGCATAAGAATAAAAACCTTTAAATTCAATAGCTTATGTTTTTTGTCGAAATTCAGAATCGTGCAACTTGCATGAAGCCCATCGTGCCTGCATGCAAGTTGCGGCTTTTGTCCTGGGCTAAACGGCTGATTTACCTTCACTTTCCTGCAGCCCAAAAAAAAGGACTCCGAAGAGTCCTCTTTTTCAGCGTAAAGCCTGGGAGTAATTAAACGCCCGAAGCCTTGGCTGCTGCTACGTCCTTGATGGACAGCTTGATACGGCCGCGGTTGTCCACGTCCAGTACCAGCACTTCCACTTCCTGGCCTTCTTTCAGGATGTCGGTCACTTTCTCTACGCGAGCATCGCTCAGCATCGAGATGTGAACCAGACCGTCCTTGCCCGGCAGGATGTTGACGAATGCGCCGAAGTCGACGATGCGCTCAACCTTACCAACGTAGATC
>LNAP01005015.1_pt1 | contig 11936 bp, 10 predicted proteins | sample 602601 | NCBI WGS metagenome assembly LNAP01 (sample SAMN02440304, study PRJNA202911) | soil metagenome | biome: Subtropical and temperate rainforests or woodlands; isolation source: soil samples (1 kg each in a 20% v/v slurry with milli Q water) were... ... | reverse complement strand
TGGTGATGGGACGGAACGTCGACGAGACGCGCGAGATATCGAGCGTCGTGGGCGAAGCCCTGGCCCTCGGCCTGCTGCCGGCCTTCAGCCTCTGCCTGGTGGCCGGCGCCTGGCTGAGCGCCCGTGCCCAGAAGCGGGTCGAGGAGGTCAACCAGCGGGTCCAGCGCATCGTCGCCGGCGAGCTGCGCGAGCGACTCCCGGAGGGCGGGACGGACGATCCGTTCGCGCGGCTGGCCGCGATCGTCAACGGCATGCTCGACGAGATGGAGACGATGATTAACGCGCTCGCCGGCGTCGGCAACGACATCGCCCATGATCTCAGGACGCCGCTCACGCGTGTCCGCCTGGCGCTGGAGCGCGGGCGCACGCATGCGGCGACGCTGGAGGAACTCCAGGACATCACCGACAAGGCCATCGCCGGGATCGACCAGTCGCTCGCCATCGTCACGGCGCTGCTGCGCCTGACCGAGATCGAGAACAACCGCCGCATGGCCGGATTTGGCGAGGTCGCGCTGGACGAGATCCTGCGGGAGGTGTGCGACGTCTACGAGCCCATCGCCGAGGACAAGCTCATCGGGCTCGGTGTCGTCATCGCGCGCAATGTGCAGGTCTGGGGCGACCGCGACCTGCTGTTCGAGGCCGTCGCCAACCTCGTGGACAATGCCGTCAAGTTCACGCCATCGGGCGGACGGGTGGAGCTCGCCCTGGAGGCGGAGGACGATACGGCGCTCGTGCGCGTCCGCGACACCGGCCCCGGCATCAGCGAGCAGGAGCGTGAGGCGGTGCTGCGCCGTTTCTATCGCTCCGACACGATGCGGAACACGCCTGGCGTCGGGCTCGGACTGAGCCTGGTCGCCGCCATCGTCAAGCTGCACGGCTTTCGGCTGATCATCGGTCCGGCTCCCGGTGGGCGGATCGAGATCCTGGCCCGGATCGGACGGACGGGCAGGGCCGTCACCCGCCGGTCGCGGACGTTAGTGCACGCCGACGCCGATTAGATGGGATGGACCAAAACGATGCGCGATGCTTTCGAGATCGATCAGCCGGCCTGGAACGTGGGAGTGACGGATGCAGACTAGCCATGAAGTTACGAGGAAAAATCTCCCGGCCATGCCGGTCTCGCCGGTGCCGGCGCCGTTCCTCAGCGCGTATTCCGCGGCCATCAGGCGCTACGACCTTCTCGAGCCGGGTCAGGAGCAGCAGCTCGCGCGTCGCTGGCAGCAGACCGGGGATCGGAGCGCGGCGGACGCGCTCGTCACCAGCCATCTCCGGCTCGCGGCCAAGCTGGCGCGGGGCTACAAAGGATACGGCCTTCCGATGGTCGATCTGATCGCCGAGGCCAATCTGGGCCTCGTGATCGCGGCGTCACGCTTCGAACCCGGCCGTGGCGCGCGCTTCTCGACCTACGCGGTCTGGTGGATCAGGGCCGCCATTCACGAGTACATCCTGCGGTCCTGGTCCCTCGTCAAGATCGGGACGACGGCCGCGCAGAAGAAGCTGTTCTTCAAGCTCCGCAGCGAGATCAGGAAAGCCACCGGCAACGTGATGTCGGGGCTCACGTCTGACGTCGCCGAATTGATTGCCGGGAAGCTCGAGGTGACGGCGCGTGAAGTGATCGAGATGGACGTGCGGCTGAACGGTGACCTGTCGCTGAACGCGCCCGTCGGTGGCGAAGATGGCGGAACCGACCTGGAAGCCTTGCTGGTCGACGGGGCGATCGACGCCGAGACGTTGCTTGCCGATCACGAGCAGACGGAGCGGCGTGCCAAAGCCTTGCGGGTTGCGCTGGGCGGGCTTGCGGCCCGGGAACGTCGCGTCTTCGAGGCACGGCGGCTGACGGAATGCCCCGTCACGCTCGATCGGCTGGCCCGCGAATTGTCCATCTCCAGCGAACGGGTTCGACAGATCGAGATTCGCGCCTTCGCCAAGGTCAAGCGGGCCGTCACGCTCGCCGCGCAGGATGCGCCACGGTCCGCCGTGTGTGGCGTCTGAATTCGTTTTCAATTGAACGGGCTTCGACCGTCCTCACCTGTCCGACGCCCCACTTAGCTCACTCCAGGCAGACCACCATGGGAATTGTTCGCTTCGCGCTACGGCTTCCGCACACATTCTATGTGCTCGCTGCGCTGATCCTGTTCCTCGGCGGCATCGCGATCCGCTCGATGCCCACCGATATTTTCCCGGAGATCAGGATTCCCGTCGTCACGGTCATCTGGAGCTACACCGGGTTGTCGACGCCGGAGATGGAGCAGCGCGTCAGCACCTACAGCCAGTATTCGATCAGCGCCAATGTCAGCGGCATCAAGAATATCGAGGCGCAGACCCTCAACGGCCTGTCCGTTCAGAAGATCTACTTCCAGCCGGACGTCAATCTCGATCTCGCGATCTCGCAGATCGTCTCGGCGACCAACGCCATCCGTGCCCTGATGCCGCCGGGCATCCAGCCGCCGATCGTCGTGCAGTTCAATGCGTCCAGCGTGCCCGTGCTTCAGCTCAGCCTCGAGTCGAACAGCCTTAACGAGCAGCAGCTCTACGATTTCGGCATCTACCGCGTCCGCCAGCAGCTGGCTCCCGTTCCGGGCGTGACTCTGCCCACACCCGCCGGCGGCAAATATCGCCAGATCATGGTCGATCTCGATCCGCACAAGCTGCTGTCGCGCGGATTGACGCCGCTCGACATCGTCAATGCGGTGAACACCCAGAATCTGACGCTGCCGACCGGTACGACCAAAATCGGAGACACCCAATACACCGTTCGTACCAATGCGACGCCGGCCACGATCCACGATCTCAACATGATTCCGGTGAAGTTCGCGAACGGAGCCACGATCTTCCTGAAGGATGTCGCCCAGGTCCGCGACGGCGCCCAGGTCCAGCAGAACATCGTGCGCGAGGACGGCCACCGCGCCGTCCTGCTCAGCATCATCAAGAACGGAAATGCCTCAACGCTCGCTGTCGTCAACGGCGTGAAGGCTGCCCTGAAGTCGATCCGCGCGTCGGCCCCGGCGGGGTTGAAGATCAACGAGCTCTTCGACCAGTCGATATTCGTCACCCATTCGGTCGACGGCGTGCTGCGCGAGGGTGCGATCGCGGCCGGCCTGACCGCGCTGATGATCCTGGTGTTCCTGGGATCATGGCGATCGACGCTGGTCGTCCTGATCTCGATCCCGCTGGCGATGCTGTCCTCGCTGATTGTCCTCTACTTCCTGGGCGAAACCCTCAACACGATGACGCTGGGCGGCCTCGCGCTCGCGGTCGGAATTCTCGTCGACGATTCGACGGTGACGATCGAGAACACGCACCGGCTCTGGACGGAGGAAGGCATGCCGCTGTCGGAGGCGACCCTGCACGGAGCCGCCGAGATCGCGGTGCCGACGCTGGTGTCGACGCTCGCGATCAGTTGCGTGTTCGCCTCGGTCGTGTTTCTGGAGGGCCCGGCCAAGTACCTGTTCACGCCGCTCGGGCTCGCGGTGGTGTTCGCGATGCTCGCGTCCTACGGGCTGTCGCGCACACTCACGCCGATCACCATCGGCCTGCTGCTCAAGAGCGAGCGGCGCCATGGCGAGGGCGAGCCCCCGTCGGGCGTCTTCGCGCGCGCCTCGGCCATGTTCGAGCGCGGGTTCGAGCGCCTGCGCGATGGCTATTCCGATCTCCTGCTGGCGTTGCTGCGGCATCGCGTCGTCGTGCCCGTTGTCGCCGTGCTGGTGCTGGCGCTAGGAGCCACCATGTTCGTCTATGTCGGCAGGGACTTCTATCCTTTGATCGACGGTGGCCAGATCCAGCTGCACGTTCGCGCGCCCGCGGGCACGCGTATCGAGCGCACGGAAGCGATTTTCCAGGCTGTCGAGGACAAGATCCGCGAGGTCATTCCCGAGCGCGACCGGGCGCTGATCGTCGACAACATCGGACTCCCCGCGCGGGCCTATAATCTCGCATTCACTGATGGCTCGACCATCGGGGTGAACGACGGCATCATCCTCGTCTCGCTGAAGGACGGGCACAAGCCGACTGCGGATTACGTCAGGAAGCTGCGGCAGGTGCTACCTTCGGCATTCCCGGAGGACACCTTCTATTTCCAGGCGGCCGATATCGTCACGCAGATCCTGAACTTCGGCCTTCCGGCGCAGATCGATGTCCGCACGGTCGGTTACGGCAACAACAACCTGGCCGTGGCCAAGGAGCTGCAGAAGAGTCTCGCGGCGGTCCCTGGCGTGGTTGATGCGCATCTGCAGCAGGAAGTGGATGCTCCCGCGTTCTACGCCGACATCGACCGCACCCGCGCCGCGCAGCTCGGCCTCAATGCGAGCACGGTGGCGACCAATATCAATGTCAGCCTTAGTTCGTCCTCACAGGTCTCGCCGAATTTTTGGACGGATCCGACGTCAGGCATCCCCTATTATCTCGCCGTGCAGACGCCCGAATACAGGGCCAATTCGCTAAACGCATTGGGCAACACGCCGGTGTCGGCCTCCCTTGCCGCAAGCGGGCAGACGGTACCCGGCCTGCTCAGCAATGTCGCCACCTTCAAGCGGGGCACTGTTCCCACCAACTCGAACCAGGCCAATGTCCAGCCGGTGTACGACGTCTATGCGAGCGTGCAGGGTCGTGATCTCGGCAGCGTTGCAGCCGACATCGAGAAGGTGACGTCCACCCTGCAGAAGCAGCTTCAGCCGGGCAATTCCATTCAGGTCCTGGGACAGATCCAGAGCATGCATCAGTCGTTCCGCGATCTCGGAATCGGGCTGCTGTTCGCGGCCATCCTGGTTTATCTGCTGATGGTCGTGAACTACCAGAACTTCGGCGATCCCTTCGTCGTCATCATGGCGCTGCCGGCGACATTCTGCGGCATCGTGACGATGCTGTTCATCACCGGGACCACGCTGAACGTGCCTTCGTTGATGGGAGCCATCATGGCGATCGGCGTTGCCTCCGCAAATTCCATCTTGCTCGTGACGTTCGCGCGTGACGAGCAGTTGAAGGGACACTCGGCCTTCCAGGCGGCGCTGAGCGCGGGCCGAACGAGGATCCGGCCCGTGCTGATGACAGCGGCCGCGATGATCGTGGGCATGATCCCGATGGCGATCGGCGGGCCCGGCGAGGAGCAGAATGCGGCGCTCGCGCGGGCGGTCATCGGTGGCCTGCTGTTCGCAACCCCGACTACCTTGCTGATCGTGCCTTATCTCTTTGCCATGCTGCGCAAGGGCAATGACGGCAAGCCTCGCCACGGCGTATTCGAGGAGCAACCGGAATGAGCGATGTTCGTGCAAGGACTGATGAAGACGAGGCGAGAGATCGCCCGGGGGCAGAGAGCCTCCGGGTCGTGGAGCTGCCGGGCAAGAGCCCGCGATCCCGCCGCCGTTACGGCGGAGCATTGCTCGGAGGAGGTGTGCTCCTGCTGCTTGCCGGCGGTCTCGGCATTGGAGCCTGGCGGCACTACGAGGCCGCGCGTGTCGTTGCCGCGGTGGCAGAGCAGGTGCGGACCAACGTTCCGGAAGTGCGGGTGGCGACAGTCAAGCCCAGCGGCGACATCATGAAGGTGAGTTTGCCGGCGACGACGACCGCATTCGAGGCGGCGAACATCTTCGCGCGGACCAGCGGCTATATCGAGAAGCGCTACGTCGATATCGGTGATCGCGTCAAGAAGGGCGACCTCCTTGCGGAAATCACCGCGCCCGAGCTGGATCAGCAGATCGCGCAGGCGCAGGCGACGCTGGCGCAGGACCAGGCCGCGCTTCAGCAGGCGCAGGCAAGCCGGGAGCTCGCCGACGTCACCAATTCGCGCGACAGCAATCTCGTCAAGCAGGGCTGGTTGACGGCACAACAGGGCGACAATGATCGTCTCACCCTGCGCGCGCAGCAAGGCGCGGTGGGGGTCGCCCAATCGAACATCACTGCGCAGCAGGCGCAGATCCGCGTCCTCCAGCAGGAGAAGTCGTACCAGCGTGTGGTGGCGCCGTTCGACGGTGTGGTCACCCAGCGTAACGTGGACAATGGCAGCCTGGTGCAGGCAGGCTCCACCTTCATGTTCACGCTGATGCATTCCAACGTGATCCGGACCCAGGTGTTCGTGCCTCAGGACGAAGCGTTTGGCGTTGCTCCGGGCATCGATGCGGACGTCCGCGTCCCCGAAATTCCGGGGCGGACGTTTGCGGGCAAGGTCACGCGGATCGCAACTGCGCTGCAGCCGGGGAGCCGGACGCTGCTGACCGAGATCGACGTGCCAAACCCCGATGGCCTGCTCAGTCCCGGCATTTATTGCACCGTCGAACTATCAATCCCGCGCAGGACGCCATCGATGACGATCCCCTCCGACGCGCTCGTCTTCGATGAAAACGGCCTTCATGTCGCGGTCGTGCGGAACGGCACGGTTCAATTTCAGCAGGTCTCGATCTCCAGAGACTTCGGCACCACGGTGGAAGTGCGCGACGGTGTGCATCCCGGCGATCAGGTCGTGCTCAATCCTTCGGTCAGCCTGGCAGAAGGCAGCAAGGTCACCGTTCGCAAGACTGAAGTCAGCTAGGGGCTCCACAGAGATGATGCGGATTGCGCTCGGCACGATGTTAGCTCTTCTGCTCGGATTCTCCCCGAGCCAGGCACAGGTAGCCACGACCGGCAGCACGGCAATGGATCTACCGACGGTGCCGGGTGCGATCGTGATTTCGCCGCTCAACAGTCCGGGCCCGTTTTCCGCGACGACGGTGCCGGGTGCTCCGGATACGACGCTGGCGCCTGTTCCGCTCGCCTCGGACCCGACCACGCCGGGGACGGTGGTCGTCTGTGCTCAGCCGTCGTCATCGCCCATGCCGGTGCCGGCGACGCCGAGCGTATCGGCCATTGGCGCTTCGACATCGAGCCTGACGGCTGAGATTCTTCCGGTCACGGGGCAGAACGGAAGCTCTATCGGAACGATCTCCGCGGCTGCGCCGGCAGGAACAGGTACCAGTGTCGCATGCAGCTCGATGCCGGGAGGGCAGGTGACGAGCGCTGCGTCTCTGCCGCTTTCGATTCCGCAAGTGGCGATAGGTCCCGCGCCCGGCACGATCGTTGCGGATACCAGCGGTGCCGGCGGCACAGGCATCGAACCGAATGCCGCGGTCGTACCTAGTCCGAACAGCTCGGCTTGCATGGAAGGCGTCTCGATGAATCTCGCTTCGCCTGCCACGGTGTTGGCGGCCAACGCTTCTGGCGCAGCGCCAACGCCGGGGGTATCGCCGATCCTGCCGCCGGGATGCTGAGGTGAAAATATGGGGGCGGCAGGACGGATGGTGCTTGCTCGCGGCGTCTCGTCATCGACGCCCGTGTTCGCCGTGAAGATAGCCATGGGTGAATACCGGCGCGGCCCCACCGGGTCGCTCGAGGCCCATTCGCCCGGCGGGCGTCAGCGCGCCACCATTCAGCACGTCGCGATCGGGGTACATCGATGCGAAAGTTGCCGGCTCCTGGTCGGCGAAAGACCATGCCGCTGATGCGGACGATATCGTTGCCGTTGAGATTAGCGCAGCAGCGATCAAAACCTTGAATGCAGTCATAGCGATTCTCCATTACTTGCTGTGTGCGGAGAGGCGCGGACGATGATCGCTGCTCGGCTAGTGGCGTTTCCGGAATTGTTCTGATGAGAGTCATATAGGTACTCCGGTCGAAGAGTCCCGACGCATGTGCATCACTCTTGCGAGAAGATTCTGTCACGGTTGTCAGAACGCTCGCGCCATTGTGCGTGATCAAACGCGACCGGTGTTCGTTTCCGTGCAGCGGATCGCGTGAACATCTGGAGTGTGAGCAATGAGATTATTCCCTGTCGTTTGTGTTGCCGCCTGTATTGGACTGTCGGGCACCGCGTCAGCCCGCGGTGGTATGGGATCACATATGTCGATGGGTGGCGGCGGTACGCTCGGTACGAGCGCTGCCGCGCCGGGAACGAACTCGCTCGGTACCGCACTTCCAGCGTCGGACGGCGGCGGCCACGTGACGAAGGGGCCGTTGCTCGGCACGGACCCGACCATCGACAAGGAAGACGCCCGGCTCGAGAAGATGCTGGAAGGATCGATCTGCCGCGGCTGCTGAAGAGCAGACGTCGCCGGCCTCGCTCGGAGAGCCTCCGAGCTGCGATCGAGTGCAGGATGGGTCTGTCGATCCCGGTAGGTGATTCTCAAATCGCACGAGATATTTCGAGTGAGCCCGAAGGAGGCAGATAGACCCTCCCGCTGGTTGGACACGCCCAAACGTGCCTTCGAGAAATTGACGTTGGGTTTCAGAAGACCACGACCGTGGCCGCCGGCTACAAGGAACCCACACCGCTCGGCGGAACGGGCCGTGCGAACGTCCGTGGGGCGGCTTACCCATTGCAAGGACAAGTGATGAAGCAATCAGGCAACTTGCCGCGTTCGGGCCTCGGCTCGCTCGTATTGATTGCGGTTGTGCTCGGAGGCGGCGCTGCCGCTTTCGCATATACTGCAGGCTGGCTCTCGCCCGGGCGCCTCACGCCGGAGCGGATGATCGCGGCGCTGGCGCCCTCGGGAGGCGCGCCGCTGGGGCACCGGCGGAATCATGCCAAGGGAATCTGCTTCACCGGAGCCTTCGAGGCGAACGGAAACGGCGTCGAACTCTCGCGTGCCAGGATCTTTGAGCGCGGCAAGTATTCGGCGGTGGGCCGCTTCAATCTCGGCACCACAGATCCGAACGCCGTGGATGCAACCGCGCGTGTGCGGGGGTTGGGATTGCAGATCGCCGCGGCGGACGGCGAAGAGTGGCGGATGGCGCTGATTAATCCGCCGTTTTTCGCGGTGTCGACGCCGCAGGCGTTCCACGACCTGCTGATTGCGTCCGGCAAGAAGGATCCGGAAGCGATGAAGGCATTCATCCAGTCCAATCCGGAATTCGCCGCCTTTTCGACCTGGGCGAAGACGGCGCCCTGGACCGACAGTTATGCGGAGGACGCTTACCACGGGCTCAACAGTTTCATCTTCACGGATGCACGCGGCGGCGAGCGGACGGTGCGATGGTCGTTGCTCCCCGCCGCTCAGGTCGTACCGATATCACAGGCCGAGCTGGAAAAGCGCGGGCCCGATTCTCTCGAGCAGGAGATAACGGAGCGCATCCGCACTGCCGGCCCGCAACGCTGGACCATGGTCACGACGGTCGCCGATCCCGGCGATCCCACCGCAGACCCGAGCAAGGCCTGGCCGGAGGGCCGCCGGACGGTGCAGGTCGGAACGCTCGTCGTGCAGCGGATCGAACAGGAGCGGGACGGGCCGTGCCGCGACATCAATTTCGATCCGACCGTGCTGCCGAAGGGAATTCGGGTGTCGGACGATCCTTTCCCGGCCGCGCGCTCGTCGGTGTACCGCAAGTCCTACGATCTGCGTGCGGCCGAAGCCAGCAGCTATCCGCGAACCGAGGCCGCCAAGCCATGAGTACAGCGCTTCATCGTTTCGCCCTGGTCCAGCGGTTCTTGCACTGGCTGATGGCGGCTTGCATCATTGCCATGCTCTTCATCGGGGTCGGCATGGTGTCCACGGTGGCACCGACATATTTGCCGCTGATCCTGATCCACAAGACGCTCGGTGTCACGCTTCTGGTCCTCGTCGTGATCAGGCTGGCGTTGCGGCTCCATTACGGCGCGCCGCCATTGCCGGAAGATCTTCCGCCGGCGATCAAGCTGGGAGCGCGATTGTCACATCTCGCCCTCTATGGCTTCATGATTGTCATGCCGCTGCTGGGTCTCGGCATGCTCTGGGCTGCGGCCTATCCGATTGTCCTGTATGGCGGGATTCAAATTCCGGCGGTGCTGCCGCAGAGCGACCGTGCGCACACGCTGCTGTGGAATGCTCATTTTTATCTGGGCTTCGCCTTCTTTGCCATCGTGCTGCTGCATCTGGCGGCAGCGCTTTTCCACGCCTTGGTCCGCCGCGACGGCGTCTTCGGGACGATGGCGCTCTTCCGACTGCGGAACAGGACGACGCCGGCGGAATGAACCCTTCGTGCGCCGGCGAAGCGCGCGGCCGAAGTCTTTCAATCTCCAACAAGGATGACGATCATGACGAAAGCCGATATCCAGACCCCGACGGATCTCGGGGCCAATGCGAACCGGGATATCCCAGCCGCGCTGAGAGCGTTGCTGGCTGACGTTTTCGCGCTGTACCTGAAGACCAAGAACTTTCACTGGCACGTGTCGGGCCGGCACTTTCGCGACTATCACCTGATGCTCGACGAGCAGGCCGAGCAGATCTTTGCCATGACCGACGATATTGCCGAGCGGGCACGCAAGATCGGCGGAACGACTCTGCGCTCGATCGGCCAGATCGCGCGCGAGCAGCGCATTCTCGACAACGACGCCGACTATGTCGATCCGCAGGACATGCTCGCCGAGCTCCGCGGTGACAATCAGCAACTGACGCGGGAGATGCGCCGGGTCCACGAGCTCTGCGACGAACACGGCGATGTCGCGACCGCGAGCCTGCTGGAGAACTGGATCGACGAGACGGAGCGGCGGATCTGGTTCCTCTACGAGACCGGCCGAAGCGGTCCGAACTCGTAAGGATTAAGCGTGTTCGTGCGGCCGATCGCTGCGAGGGGGTGAGCCATGATTGGCGGGCTCGACATTCACCCGGCACCGGGAGATCGCCTGGCGCGGCGGCCGCACCACATCGACGTCGCGATTGGTGGCCGAGGAGAGCGCCATCGCGCTCACCTACGGCGGATCGACTCATGCGGTGATGATGGGGACGCCGGCTGACCTCGAGGATTTGGGTGTCGGCTTCAGTCTCACCGAAGGGATCATCGGCCGCGCAAGCGAGATCGGGAGCATCGAGCTGATCTCGAACGAGCTCGGCATGGAAGTCCGGATGTGGCTCGATGGTGACCGCGTGTCGACACTGGCCGCGCGCCGCCGCGCCATCAGCGGTCCGGTCGGGTGCGGCTTGTGCGGCATCGAAAGCCTCGAACAGGCGCGTCGTACGCCGTCACGCGTCGAAGGACATGGCATCGCCTTTCACGCGCGGGATCTGCTGAACGCCATGCAGGCGCTGTCTCCTCTCCAGACACTGAACCAACAGACGAGGTCCGTTCACGCGGCGGCGTTCTGGCATCCTCGCCGCGGCGTTACGCGGATCAGGGAGGACGTCGGCCCGCACAATGCGCTCGACAAGCTCGCCGGTGCGATCGTCCGCGACGGCAGCTCAGCCCGCGACGGCGCCGTGCTGCTGACGAGCCGCGTTTCACGCATCCGCGCCGCGTCCTGCTGCCGGAAGAAGCGGCGCCGCGCGCGGGCTGCTGACTTCGCGGACCTGCAAACATGGTGATGCAAGCTGTATCAATGGAGCCTTTGACCAAGGCAAGCGTCGAGGCCTACGCTCCGGCAGCGGTCGCTGCTGGTTGCCGCTCTCCTGAGCATGGTGGGAGGGTTTCTCGACGCCTTTACATGGTTGTCGCTCGGCGTGTTCGCGAGTTCGCAGACCGGCAACGGCGTTTTCCTCGGGATCCATGCGCTATCAGGGCAATGGCAGCGTGCGCTGTCCCATCTCCTGCCGCTCGCGGCCTTCCTCCTCGGCCGATCGCTGTAGATCGCCGTACGGCGCGAACCACGGAAAAAAGGAAAGGTGCCGGCTTCGGCACCTTTCTCGTTCCGGCCCCCATATGGCCTTGCTTCAGGATTTTGGCATGACGCCGGGGCCGTTGTTCGGCCATTGAGCGACCAGCTTCTCGTCGATGTTGAAGTGCTGGGCGACGAGCTTGGGCGGCGTGTGCGTCAGCCAGTTGGAGAGCGAGACCTCCTCGTAGTGCGGCGCACGGAATACGCCGATGAACTGGAGCTCGGTGTCGCCGACATTCTCGACGTAGTGGCCGAGATTGCGCCGGACATAGCCGATGTCGCCGGCTGCGAAATCCGTCGTCCGCGCGTTCGGGCCGGTGTCGAACACCGTCATGCGCGCCTTGCCCTT
>LNAP01005014.1_pt1 | contig 11936 bp, 7 predicted proteins | sample 602601 | NCBI WGS metagenome assembly LNAP01 (sample SAMN02440304, study PRJNA202911) | soil metagenome | biome: Subtropical and temperate rainforests or woodlands; isolation source: soil samples (1 kg each in a 20% v/v slurry with milli Q water) were... ... | reverse complement strand
GCGGTGAATGCGGCGCTGGCCACGATCGCCCGCATCGACGCCGACATTACCGACAGCGAACTGCGCGCGCCGCGCGGTGGCCGCGTGCAGTACCGCGTGGCCCAGGCAGGCGAAGTGCTGGGCGCCGGCGGCAAGGTGCTGAACATGGTGGACCTGGCCGACGTCTACATGACCTTTTTCCTGCCCGAGCAGGCGGCCGGCCGGGTGGCACTGGGCCAGGACGTGCACATCATCCTGGACGCCGCGCCGCAGTACGTGATCCCGGCCAAGGTGTCGTTCGTGGCCAGCACGGCCCAATTCACGCCCAAGACGGTGGAAACCGCCACCGAACGCCAGAAACTCATGTTCCGCGTCAAGGCGCAGATCGACCCGACGCTGCTGCGGCAGCATCTGCAGCAAGTCAAGACCGGCCTGCCGGGCGTAGCCTGGCTGAAGCTGGACAGCCAGGCCGCGTGGCCCGCCAATCTTGAAGTCAAGGTGCCGTAATGGCGTCGACCGTGACAGCCGCGAACCTCGCCCCGGTGGTCAAGCTGTCGGGGGTTACGCTGCACTACGGCGACACGGTGGCGCTGGACGGGATCACGCTGGACATCCCGGCTGGCCGTATGGTGGGCCTGATCGGCCCGGACGGCGTGGGAAAGTCGAGCCTGCTGGCGCTGGTCGCCGGCTCGCGCGCGGTACAGGCCGGCACGGTCGACGTGCTGGGCGGGGACATGGCCCGCAAGCGCCATCGCGACGACGTTTGCCCGCGCATCGCCTACATGCCCCAGGGGCTGGGCAAGAACCTGTACCCCACCCTGTCGGTGGAGGAGAACCTGCAGTTCTTCGGCCGCCTGTTCGGCCACGGCGAGGCCGAGCGCCGCCGCCGCATCGACAATCTGACGCGCAGCACCGGCATGGCGTCGTTCCTGTCGCGACCGGCGGGTAAGCTATCGGGCGGCATGAAACAGAAGCTGGGCCTGTGCTGCGCACTGATCCACGATCCCGACCTGCTGATCCTGGACGAACCCACAACCGGCGTCGATCCGCTGGCGCGCGCGCAGTTCTGGGACCTGATCAACGAGATACGCGGCGAACGCAGCGGCATGAGCGTCATCGTCGCCACCGCCTATATGGACGAGGCCCAGCGCTTTGACTGGCTGATCGCCATGGACGAAGGCCGCGTACTGGCCACCGGCACGCCCGACGCGCTGCGGCAGCGTACGGGCGCCGACACGCTGGAAGCTGCCTTCATTGCGCTCCTGCCGCCGGAAAAGCGGCGTGGCCACAAGCCGGTCGAGATCACCCCGCTGGCGCTGGACGACAACGCCCCTATCGCCATCGAGGCGCGCGACCTGACCATGCGCTTTGGCGATTTCGTCGCGGTCGACCATGTCAATTTCCGCATCCGTCGCGGCGAAATTTTCGGCTTCCTGGGCTCGAACGGCTGCGGCAAGTCCACCACCATGAAGGTGCTGACCGGTTTGCTGCCGGCCAGCGAAGGCAAGGCCTGGTTGTTCGGCACCGAAGTCGATTCCAGGAACATCGACACCCGGCGCCGGGTGGGCTATATGTCGCAGGCATTTTCGCTATATGGCGAACTGACCGTGCGGCAGAACCTGGTGCTGCATGCGCGCCTGTTCCACGTGCCTGAAGACAAGATTGCGGCCCGCGTCGACGAAATGGTGGCGCGCTTTGACCTGGCCGACGCCCTGGACGAATTACCCGAGAAACTGCCGATGGGCGTGCGCCAGCGCCTGTCGCTGGCGGTGGCCATGGTGCACAAGCCCGAACTGCTGATCCTGGACGAGCCGACCTCGGGCGTGGACCCGGTGGCTCGCGACAATTTCTGGCGCCTGCTGATCTCGCTGGCGCGGCAGGACCAGGTCACGATATTCATCTCCACCCACTTCATGAACGAGGCGCAGCGCTGCGACCGGATGTCGCTGATGCACGCGGGCAAGGTGCTGGTCAGCGCCTCGCCCGACGAAATCGTTCGCCAGCGTGGGGCGGCCACACTGGAGGAGGCCTTCATCGCCTACTTGATCGACGCTGGCGCGGGCACCCAACCGGGCCAGGCGCCGGCCGAAGCCCCGCCCGCCAACGCGGTCGAACAGGCTGCGGCGCCGGAGCATCGCGGCTTCAATCTTCAGCGCATGTTCAGCTACATGTGGCGCGAATCCCTGGAACTGCGCCGCGACCCGGTGCGTGCAACGCTGGCGCTCGCCGGATCGCTGCTGCTGATGTTCGTAATCGGCTTCGGCATCAGCCTGGATGTGGAGGATTTGCGCTACGCGGTGATGGACCGCGACCAGACCACGCTAAGCCAGAACTACAGCCTGAACCTGGCCGGATCACGTTACTTTATCGAACAGCCGCCTATCAGCGACTATCAGGACATGGATGCGCGCATGCGCAGCGGCGAACTGTCTCTGGCCATCGAGATTCCTCAGGGTTTCGCGCGCGATGCCGAGCGCGGCCGCAACGCGCAGATTGGCGTCTGGATCGACGGCGCCATGCCGCAACGTGCCGAGACCATCCGCGGCTACGTGCAAGGCATGCACCAGGGCTGGTTGCAGCAGCAGGCCCGCGAGCGGCTGGGCAATACCGCCACGCAGCAGATCGGCATCGAAACACGCTTCCGCTACAACCCGGACGTACGCAGCCTGCCCGCGATGGTGCCTGCCGTGATTCCCCTCTTGCTGCTGATGATGCCAGCCATGCTGACGGCGCTGGCGGTGGTGCGTGAAAAGGAACTGGGCTCGATCATCAACCTCTACGTCACGCCGGTCACGCGGCTGGAATTCCTGCTGGGCAAGCAGGGGCCGTATGTGGCGCTGGCGATGCTGAATTTCCTGCTGATGACGCTGTTGGCGGTTACGGTGTTCGGCGTACCCATCACGGGCAGCTTTGCCACGCTGCTGGCCGCGGCCCTGATCTACAACGTCGTCGCCACCGCCATCGGCTTGCTGGCATCGACCTTCACGCGCAGCCAGATTGCTGCACTGTTCTTCACCATGATCGGCACACTGGTGCCGGCGGTGCAGTTCGCCGGGCTGCTCAACCCGGTGTCATCGCTGGAAGGCGGCGGCCGGTTGATCGGGCAGATCTACCCTGCCACCCATATGCTGACCATCAGCCGCGGGGTATTCAGCAAGGCGCTGGACTTTGCCAGCTTGCAAAGTTCGTTTTGGCCGCTGCTGGCAGCGATACCCGTCATCCTTGGCGCGTCGGTGCTCCTTTTGAAAAAGCAGGAGACCTGATCATGCTGCGACATGCGGCCAATATCTTCCGACTGGGCGTCAAAGAACTCTGGAGCCTGGCGCGCGACCCCATGATGCTGGTGCTGATCTTCGTGTCGTTCACGTTGATGATCTACACCGCCGCCACCGCCGTGCCCGAATCACTGCACAACGCGGCCATCGCGGTGGTCGACGAAGACGTCTCGCCCTTGTCCGCGCGCATCGCGTCTGCCTTCTACCCGCCGCATTTCACTCGTCCGGCGATGGTCACGGCGGCCGAGGCCGATGCCGGCATGGACGCCGGGCGCTACACCTTCGCCGTCGACATCCCGCCGAATTTCCAGCGTGACGTGCTGGCCGGAAAGCCGGCACAGATCCAGCTCAACGTGGACGCTACCCGAATGAGCCAGGCGTTCACGGGCAGCAACTACATCCAGCAGATCGTCAGCGACGAGATCAACGAATTCGTGCGGCGCTACCGCAAGCCGACCGAGCTGCCGGTGGACCTGGCGGTGCGCATGCGATTCAACCCGAACCTGACCCAGGCCTGGTTCGGCAGCCTGATGGAAATCATCAACAACGTCACCATGCTGTCCATCATTCTGACCGGCGCAGCCCTGATCCGCGAGCGCGAGCACGGCACCATCGAGCACCTGCTGGTCATGCCCGTCACACCGACCGAGATCATGGTGGCGAAAGTCTGGTCCATGGGGCTGGTGGTTCTGGTTTCCGCTGGCCTGTCGCTGACGTTCATCGTCCGTGGCCTGCTGCAAGTGCCCGTCGAGGGATCGGTGGCGCTATTTCTGGTCGGCGTGGCATTGCACCTGTTCGCCACCACCTCCATGGGTATCTTCATGGCCACGTTGGCACGCAGCATGCCGCAGTTCGGCATGCTGCTGGTGCTGGTGCTGCTGCCGCTGCAAATGCTGTCCGGCGGCACCACGCCGCGCGAAAGCATGCCCGCCTTCGTGCAGAACATCATGCTGGCGGCTCCCACTACCCATTTCGTGGAACTCGGCCAGGCCATTCTCTTTCGCGGCGCCGGTTTAAGTGTCGTCTGGCAGCCCTTCGCGGCGTTGGCGCTCATTGGCAGCGTCCTGTTCGCCTTCTCGTTGACGCGCTTTCGCAAGACCCTCAGCCAGATGGCATGAGGCCTGTGTATTCGTTGCCCCTTACCACTCATTTAAAAGGACGCATCATGAAGACGACAACCGAAAAGGCCACCGCCCCTGCCCTCCAGAGTCTGGCTGGCGCCCATGCCGCCTATTGCCAACGCCTGGCCGAACTTGCCCGGGAAAGCCAGCAGCGCTGGCTGGAACTGGGCCAGCGCCTGGCCAGCGAAGGCACCAGCCAGTACCTGGCCGCGCTGACGCCGCTGAAGGTCGACGGAAACTGGCAACAGATTGCCCCGGCGCTGGGCGAATTGACCCGAAAACAGTGGCAATGCCAACTGGAAGCCACGCAAGCCGTGGCCCATGCCGCGCTGGAAGACCAGGCTGTGCTGGCCGCCGGTGTCAGCGAAGCGGTCAGCGGCTGGCTGCACAACGCCTCGGCCGCCGCAACCGGCGGCCTGGCGACCGTGCCAATCACGCGAATGTGGGCAAGCTTTTCTGACCAGATGGCCTCCACGTGCTCGGCCATGCGCGAGGCCAGCCAGGCCAAGGTAAAACATCCAGACTAAACGCACCGCGCGCGACTGAGGCGATGATAGGCATCGTCCATTGAACCCGGTATCGGTGTTCGTTCGCTTTGATGACGTGCCCCCGTGCAGCGGACGCGTCAATCCCCTCTTTCCTTCGCTTTTCTTTCCTAACTTCCTAACGTTCTGTATAGTAATGATTCTTATTTATTTAATCTAGCGATAGTTCCATCATGCCGAGCCCCACATGGCCTGATGCGCAAAGGGCTGGCGCACGACTATGAGCGCAACATGTACTGACCTGTCGACCATGATGCCTATGACGACGGGCGGTGAACTTGAAAGGGACGAATTGCGGCGCTTCCGGATACTGCGTCCAGGGCTGTCGCTACATTTCGGCAACGAGGTTCAATGTGAAGAAGCAATAGGACAGGCCGTCGTCCACGACAACATCCGCATCGTGCTATTGCTGGAAGGCGTCATCGATATTTCTTACGGCCGCAGCCATATCCAGCTGGTTACTCCCCATCAGCCAAGCCAGCACCGAAGCGGACAGAAGCAGGATGCCGCTATCGTCACGATACTGGAGCCTGAAGAATGCCGGCGGATCGTGCGCCAGGGAGACTGCTCGCGACGAATTAGCATTGGTCTTAGCAAGCAATGGCTGCAGGAGTCCCTATGCGAGGACATGGGTTCCGAGGTTGCCGGCTCTTTCGGCGCCCACCTTGAAACCCGCACCTGGAATGTGTCGCCGCGGGCGCGGATGCTCGCCGAGCAGATGCTCCATCCCCCTGCCATGCCGCGCCACATCATTGGCATGTATCAGGAGAGCCGCGCCATTGAACTAGTCATCGAAGGGCTCTCCCAGGCTGCGCCCGCCGTACGCCGGTCGGCACCCTTGCCTACGCTGCGGCCCGCGGCCTACCAGCGGATGCAGGACCTGAAGGTCTGGCTGCGCGAGCATGCGTCGGCACCGCTGTGCATCGAGCAGATCGCGCGGCACCTCAACACCACCTCCACTACGCTGCAGCGCCACTTCCGATTGGCGCACGGCATCACCGTCTTCGAGTATCTGCAGCAAGAACGCCTGAGGCAGGCGCGCTGCGCGCTCGAGCGCGAAGGCGTCAGCGTGGGCGACGCGGCGGCCCTTGCCGGCTACGCCAACCAGAACAGTTTCGCCACGGCGTTCAAACGACGCTTCGGTCTGTCTCCGAAGCAGGTTCGACCGCAGCGCTGACCCCCACGCACGCCGGAAGGGTCAGGCTTGGCTGCGTGGATCGCGGTCGCCTGCCTCCGCCGGACAGATTGCCGCGCGCGCGAAGATTTGCGCCGTTTCCACGAAGAACTGAAACCGGCGGAACGGGCAAAATTAACAAATGCGAACAACTCGTATTTGCAATTAAGGACCCTTTTCGTGCAGATCTTCGTCATCACGTCCTCCCCATCCGGCCACGCCTTGCCGTCAGCGCCCAATTCCGCAGTGCCTGGCGCAGACCCGCGACGCTGCTCGCAGCAGCGCGCCCTGCTGTTCGTGCTGCTGATGACGGCATGGGGCGGCGCTACCGCGCAGCCGCTCGCCACGTCCCAGGAACAGCCATCGACCCTGGAAGCCATTACGGTCAATGCCTACCGCGCGGCGGAGACCATTGGCGGCTCGACCAAGACGGACACCCCGCTGATCGAAGTGCCGCAATCAGTATCGGTCATCGAGCGCGAGGAAATGGATGCTCGCGGCGTAAGCAACCTGAATGAGGCCACCCGCTACACCGCCGGCGTGCTGCCTGAAAGCCAGGGCATCGATAACCGGGTCGACGACCTCTACATCCGCGGGTTCGATGCCGGCAGCTTCGGCACCAACGTCATGCTTGACGGCCTGCGTGCGCCGTCGGACAGCAACCTGAGCTGGAATCGCACGTCGTTCAACACCTGGAACCTGGAGCGCGTGGAGGTGCTCAAGGGGCCGTCCAGCGTGCTGTACGGCCAACTCGCACCGGGGGGCATGGTCAACCAGGTTAGCAAGATTCCGACGCTGGGCCAGGAGCAGATCGTACGATTCCAGGTGGATGGGCACGGCCGGCCTCAGACCTCGTTCGATCTGGGCGGCGCCAACGACAACGAGAACCTGCTGTGGCGGCTCGTGGGACTTTATGGCGATGGCGATACACAGATCAAGCATACCGACCACGAGCAATGGTTCATCGCCCCCAGCACGACGCTGCGCTTCAACGACAATCGCTCGCGCCTGACACTCCTGGGCCTGTTCCAGCGCGACCGGGGCGGCAGCACCTTCCAGTTCCTTCCCTATGAAGGCACCGTGGTGCCGGCAGCCGACGGCTACGTCGACAACGACACGTTCCTGGGTGAACCGAACTGGAACGTCTACAACCGCGACATCTGGACGGCGGGCTGGCAGTTCGAGCACCAATTCAACGACAACTGGAAGTTTGACCAGAACGCCCGCTATACCCACGTCGATTCGCTGTACCGTGCCACGGTGGGCAACGGCGTGCGCGGCGCTCCCCTTACCCAGCTCAACACGCTGATCAATGGCCGCGTCCTGAACCGGCGCGCCGTACAGGGTCAGGGCGACTCGGACGCGCAGACCATCGATAACCGCATCGAAGGCAAATTCGACACCGGCGCGCTCTCGCACACGGTGCTGGCCGGATTCGACTGGCAAAAGACTAACTGGACCTTCCTGCGCCAGGCCGCGCAAGTATCGCCAACCGCCATCGCGATCGACGTCTACGATCCGGTCTACACCTACTACGATTTCGAGCCCACGCTGGCCAACCAGATGTCCACGCGTGAGACCGACGAGCAGTTCGGTCTTTACCTGCAGGACCAGATCGCCGTTGGCGGATGGCATTTCACGCTGGGCGGCCGCCAGGACTGGACGCGCATCGACACGCTCGACCGCCTGACCGACAAGCGCACCCTCACCAAGGACAGCGCCTTCACCGGACGCGCGGGAGTGACCTACCTGTTTGACAACGGCCTGGCGCCCTATCTCAGCTACGCGGAATCGTTCCAGCCCACGGGCGGCCTCAAGCGCGACGGCGGCAGTTTCAAGCCGGTGACCGGCTCGCAATGGGAAGTCGGCCTGAAGTACGAGCCGCGTCATATCGACGGCATGGTCACGCTCTCGGCCTATGAGCTGAACCAGGAGAACGTGCTGACGGCTGACCCGCTGAACCAGGGGGACGAGGCCTATCAGGTGCAGACCGGCAAGGTGCGGGTACGCGGCATCGAACTGGAAGGCCGCATCACGCCCCTGCGCGGCTTGAGCGTAATCGGCGCCGTCACGCGCATGAACTCCGAGGTGGTGCGCAACAACGACGGCCACACGGGTAACCGCATGGCGCGCGTGCCAGACTGGATGGGTTCGCTGTGGCTGGACTACACCATCCAGGACGGCCCGCTGCGCGGGCTGGGGCTGGGCACGGGCGTGCGCTACGTGGACGAGACCTACGGCGACCTGGCCAACAACCTGCGCATTCCGTCATATACCCTGTTCGACGCAGCCCTGCGCTACAACGCCGGCAAGATAGGCGGCATGCACCTGAACCTGGCCCTGAACGCCAGCAACCTGGCCGACAAGCGCTATGTGGCCACTTGCACGGCGGCGACCTCGTGCTACTACGGTACCGGCCGCCGTGTGATGGCGACCGCCACGCTGAGCTGGTAGAGCCGATGAAGCCTGGCACCGCACTCGCAAGGCGTCGCGTTCTGTTGTCGATGGCGTGGTTTGGCACGGCGGTGCTCGCCCTGCCCGTGCGAGGCGCCCCGGCGCCCAGCGACGGCTGGCCGCGCCGCTTCGCCAACGCCGATGGCACGTTCACGGACCTGCCGGTCCGCCCCACACGCATCCTGTCCACCTCGGTCACCATCACGGGGACGCTGCTGGCCATCGATGCCCCCGTGGCGGCCAGTGCCTCGGCCGCCAACGGCGAGTTCTTCCCACAATGGGCCGAAACGGCCCGCCAACGCGGCGTGGAGAACCTCTGGCCCGCCGGCGGCGTGGACCTGGAAGCTGTGTACGCGGTCGCGCCCGACCTCGTCGTCGTGTCCACCACCGGCGCGGATTCCGCGCGCGAGCAGCTCTCGCGGCTGCGCGCGGTCGCCCCCACCATCCTGGTGGATTATGGTCGGCAGAGCTGGCAGGAGTTGGCGTCCGAACTGGCGAAGGCCACCGGCCTGGAGGCGCAGGCCTCCCGGCGCGTTGCGGAATTCGATCGCTACCTGGCACAGGCTCGCGCAAAACTGAAGCTGCCGGAGGGCCAGGTGAACCTCATCAGCTACAACGGTCCAGGTACCAGCAACCCCATCGCCACCCGCGAAGGCGTGCATGGCCGGCTACTTGACACGCTGGGCTTCGACGTCGAGGCTCCGGACCCGCGCTGGCACAGCACATCAGACGCCCCAAGCGACTTCATCTGGGCGCAATACGAGTTTTTGCCCCAACTCAAGGCGTCCACCACGTTCCTGCTCCGGGCCGATGACACCAGGACCGCCGCGATGCTCAACGACCCAATTCTTGCCAACCTGCCTTCGGTGCGGTCGCGGCAGGTCTACGCGCTGGGCCTGAATGCATTCAGGATCGATTACTACAGCGCCACCGAACTCGTGGACCGCATCGTGCACGTGTTCGGCCGTTGAGCGGCCGCGCTCCCAAAAATCGTCCACCGATACATGCAAGTACTGATCAAACCCCAAGCGCACCTGCCCGCCGTCGCAAGCATCAGGGCCGGACGGCGCCGGACTCGCCTGCTTGCGTTGTCGGCGGGACTGGCGGCGCTCGTGCTGCTGGCCGCGACCAGCCTGGTCGTGGGCGCGCGCGAGATATCGCCGGGCATCGCCTGGCAGGCCATCTTCGCGTTCGATCCCGCGAACAGCGATCATCTGCTGCTTCGCCATCTGCGGATACCGCGCACGCTGCTGGCTGTGACGACAGGCGGTGCACTGGGCACGGCCGGCGTCCTGATGCAGGCGCTCACGCGCAACCCCCTGGCCGACCCAGGCCTGCTGGGCGTAAATGCAGGCGCCGCTGTCGCCATCGCCGCCGCGATTGCCGCCTTCGGCGTCACCGATATCGCGGGCCAGATGGGCTTCGGCTTCGCGGGCGCCGCGCTCGCCGGCGCGGCCCATGGTGTCACCATCTCGCCAGTGCTGCTGGAGATTTCGCCGGACCGGCCTGTGGTCACGATCACCATCTCCAACCCTTCCGATCGGCCCATCCATCTTCAGAGCGACACCCTGAGCTGGAACCAGACCGAGGGCGCGGACCGGTACGAGGCCACCGACGAATTGATGATCGTGCCGCCGCTTGCCGAGATTGCGCCGCAGGCGAGCCAGATCTTTCGCGTCACGCCGCGTCGGCGGACCTTCGGCATGAGGGAGAAAGCCTATCGGCTGGGGCTGGAAGACGTGACGCCTGAAGCACCCGCTGCATCGGGAGTCGGCTTGACGTTCCGCTTTCGCCACAACCTCCCGGTGTTCGTCACCGACAAGGGTGTCGCCGCTCCCCAGCCCCGGCTCAGGCCATGCATGGCGCCTGCGGCCAGCATGTGCGTCCGGCTCGACAATGAAGGCCAGCGCTACCTGCAACTCAAGCGCCTGACCCTCGAAACCTCCGAGGGACGCAAGGAGCTGCCCGCAGCAGGCGTCCGCGTCCTGGCTGGCGCCTGGCGCCAATGGGTCTTCGAGCGACCGGCTCGGCTCCAGGACCCTGTGCATGTCCGGGTGGAAACTTCTGCAGGCCCGGCCACGACTGTCCTGCCCGCGCCTTGATGTCACCTGACACCAGCGAGAATCGTCCATGTGCCGGAATTTCCGCGCACATGGGATTCACCCTGAGAAAAGCATGATCACCGATGCGATTCGCCTGTCCGATATTCCAGAACAGTCACGGTCCTTCGAGTCCTCCTTCGGTCGCCAGCTGGCGCGACTTTTCTGTTGCTGCCGCGCTCGCCTTGAGCGCAGGTTCCAGCCCCGCCATCACCTTGAATTTTCCCGGCGCGGCAATTGAACGTATCGCTGTGCTGTCGACGACAAGGGCCGAAGACACGCTGAGACTGACGCTGCGCGAACCAGCCGCCGGCCCGCCGCTCGTTCATGCCCTGGGCAGCCGCATCCTCGTGGATTTTCCGGGCGTCACGGGCCTGCCCCGGCGCAAGGAGTCCTTTGCATCGGGCATGATCGAATCGCTCATGCTGATCAGCACCGACGAGCGCACCCGCCTGATTCTGACGCTGCGCAAGAGCGCACGCCCCAGGCTTGAGCTCAAGGGCGCCGAAGTGGTGCTCGGCCTGACGGACGATGATGCTCCGCCGATGGCAATTTCCCCTGCGTCCTCGCCCCCCCCTGCGGGGCCGGCGGGCGAGAAAGCCGAAGGCTTGCAGGGCCAGGGCCCGGCACAGATGCTGCTGCTGGAGTTAAGCGTCAATGGCCAGCCCCTGCCAGACATCGTTCTCGCTGAACGTCGGCCCGACGGGCGCCTGGTGCTGCCTCTGGCCGCCTGGAAAGCGGCCCGCCTGCGCCCGCATGGCGAAGCATTGCCGCTCCCCGATGGCGAGACCGGTTACGCGCTCGATGCCTTGCCCGGCCTGCGCTACACGATGGATCTGCGCCAGCTCAAGCTGGCCTTGACCGTCCCCGCCGAAGCGTTCGAGGCCACGGGGATGGCACTGGCGGGCAGGGGCGACATACCGCCGAACGCGGCACCGCCGGGCCTGTACCTGAATTACGACATGTTCGCCATTCGTGGCGAGGCCGGCACCAACAGCCACGGCGGACTGGTGGAAACCGTCGCCTTCAGTCGCTGGGGCTCCTTCATGACAGGAGCCCTCGTCCGAGGCAACGAAGGGGAAAACAGGTCGGTCCGCACGGAAACCTTCTGGCGCCAGGACTTTCCCGATCGCATGGCCTCCCTGACGATCGGCGACACCCTGGGCAGTGGCGGCGCCGGGAGCCGGCCCGTGCGCTTTGGCGGCATTCGTTGGGGTCGGGACTTTTCACTCGCTCCGGGCTACATCACCCACCCGATGCCGACCTTGGCAGGCTCGGCCGCACTGCCA
>LNAP01005011.1_pt1 | contig 11940 bp, 14 predicted proteins | sample 602601 | NCBI WGS metagenome assembly LNAP01 (sample SAMN02440304, study PRJNA202911) | soil metagenome | biome: Subtropical and temperate rainforests or woodlands; isolation source: soil samples (1 kg each in a 20% v/v slurry with milli Q water) were... ... | reverse complement strand
GCTCCAGTGGGCCGTCGGCGATGCGCCGGGCCAGCGCCAGGCCCGGAGTGTCCGGGCACAGCACGTCCAGCTGGAGCCGCAGGCATTCGCCCAGGGTGCGCGCGCCGACCCCGATCGGGTCGAAGCGCTGGATCTGGTGCAGCACCGTGAGGATCTCGGCGTCATTGGCATGAATGGCCGGCAGCAGGGTCTCGGCAATGGCCGACAGCGGCTCGCGCAGGTAGCCGTCGTCCTCGAACGCGTCGATGAGTGCGGCGCCGATGCTGCGATCGCGCGTGGACAGGTGCGACAGGTGCAGCTGCCAGAGCAGGTGGTCGACCAGGCTGTCGGTGTCGGCCACGCGCTCGGCGGCGCTGCCGTTGTCGTCATCGTCGAACGAGCCGCCGCTGTTGCCGCTGCTCCAGTCACCTTCCCCCGGGGCCCAGTCTTCACTGGCCGAGGCCTGGTGCTCGCCGTCGCTGTGGGTGTCGGTGGGAGTGGGCGGGCGCTCGTCGTCGCTGGGCGCCACCTCCAGGGCGGGCTCGGCGTTCTCGGCCCAGTCCAGCAGGGGGTTGGTTTCCACCGCCTCGGCGATTTCCAGCTCCAGCTCGGCGCTGGACATCTGCAACAGCTTGATCGCCTGACGCAGCTGCGGCGTCATGACCAGTTGTTGTCCCAGCGATGTCTGCAGCCGTGCTTTCATGCCTGTGCCGAACGAAGGGAAGGCGCCGCAGCGGCCGGGCGTCAGAGCTTGAAGGTGTCCCCAAGGTAGACGCGACGGACATCGGCGTTGGCCAGAATCGCCTCTGGTGCCCCCTGCGCCAGTACGCTGCCTTCGTTGAGGATATACGCGCGGTCGCAGATTCCCAAGGTTTCCCGCACATTGTGGTCGGTGATCAGCACCCCGATGCCACGCTGCTTGAGGTGGGTGACGATGCGCTGGATCTCGCCGACCGAGATCGGGTCCACGCCGGCGAAGGGTTCATCGAGCAGGATCAGGCGCGGTCGGGCGGCCAGCGCGCGGGCGATTTCGCAGCGCCGGCGTTCACCGCCGGACAGGCTGGCGCCCAGCTGGTCGGCCACGTGGCCGATCTGCAGCTCGTCCAGCAGCGAATTCAGCTCGGCCTCGCGGCCGGCCTTGTCCAGGTCCTCGCGCAGCTCCAGCACCAGGCGGATGTTGTCGGCCACGGTCAGCTTCCGGAATACGGACGGTTCCTGCGGCAGGTAACCCACGCCCTGCTTGGCCCGGGTGTACATCGGGTCGCCGGTGATGTCCTTGCCGTCCAGCACGATGCTGCCGGCGTCGGTTTCGACCAGGCCGACGATCATGTAGAAGCAGGTGGTCTTGCCGGCACCGTTGGGGCCCAGCAGGCCCACCACTTCACCGGCTTCCAGGGTCAGACCGAAGTCCTTGACCACTTCGCGCTGCTTGTAGCGCTTGCGCAGGCCTTTGGCGACGAGCATTACTTCTTGCTCCCGGCAGTGGGGACGGTGGTCTTGGCGGCCGGCGCAGCCGCCGGCGCCGCAGTCTTGTTCTTGGGCGGAATCACGGTGCGCACGCGGGTGCCGTCGCCGCCGCTGTTCATTTCGCCGGTGCGGGTGTTGTAGGTCATCTTCTGGCCGGCGTTGGTGCCGCGCGCGCTCTTGACGTGGTAGTTGCCGGTCATCACCAGCACCTCGGACTTGATGTCGTAGTCGATGCGGTCGGCGCTGGCGTCCATCCAGCTGCCGTCATCGAGCTGCTGCTTGAGCTTGGCCTGCTTGCCGGTGAACACCGCACGCACCGCCTCGCCGTCCTTCATGTAGATCTCGGCGTCGGACGAGCGCAGGTCCAGCGTGCCCTGGGTGATCACCACGCCCTGGGACAGGGTGGTCTTGCCATCGCCGATCAGGGTGCCCGACTGGGCGCCGGCGTCGATGGTCATGTCCTGGTTGCGGTCGGTGGACTTCGCGCTGGCGGCGAAGGTGGGGACCAGAAGACTGATCGCGCAGGCGGCTGCAAATAGGATCTTCATGAAGGGAGTCTGTCCTGCCGGAGAAGGGGGCGTGGCCGAAGAGGCCACGGGGTAAGGGGGCATTGGCCAGGCGGGCGCCTGGCCGGCGGGTGGGGCGGTGCAGCGGCGCCGGTCCAGGGGACGTCGCCTGCGGCTGCACCGGCTCAGCGTTGGGGCGTGTAGCGGCCCTTGGACTGGCTCAGGAAATGGTAGGTCTTGTTCTTGGAATCCAGCTCGAACCCCACGCCGGACTGGGTCATGCCCGGGCGGGTCATGGTCACCAGCGCATCGGTCTTGGCCCGGTTTTCCTTGGGGAACACATCCAGGTGGTCGGTACGGAAGGTGGTGGGCGGCACGTTGGCCACCTTGGGGCTGTCGCCACTGACGTTGCCGGCGAGCTTGAGCTGGTCGCCCTTGGCGCTGACCCAGCCGGTGTCGCTGCGCAGTTCCCAGTGGTTGCCGTCCTGGTCGGGCAGCAGGAACAGCGGGGTGGTGATGCTCATCGTTTCGTCGTTGCGCGACCGCTCCAGCAACGGCGCACGCAGGGTGGTGGATTCCTTGCCCTGCTCATCCAGCGCGATGATCTGGAAATCGTGCAGCACGTAATCCTTGCTGCCGTCATCGGTGGCCTGCGCGGCCGGCTTGTCGCGGTGGCGCAGCAGCGACCAGCCGCTGAGCACGGCAGCCACCAGCAGCAGACCGCCCAGAACGGTGCGCCAGTTCATGCGCCGAACCTCGCCAGTACCGCGTCCACGTGGCCCTGTGCGGCCAGCAGCACGTCACACAGCTCGCGCGCCGCGCCACGGCCGCCATCGCTGCGGGTCTGCCAGTGCACGCGCTCGGCAATCCAGGGATGGGCATTGGCCGGTGCCACCGCCAGGCCCACCGCGCACAGCGGGGCCAGGTCGGGCAGGTCGTCGCCCATGAAGGCGACCTGGTCCAGCCCGATGCCGTGGGTGTCGCACAGCGCGCGTACGCTGGCCAGCTTGTCGCCCACCGCGATCTGGGTGTCGATGCCCAGGTCCGCGCCACGCTTCTGTGCCGACAGGCTGTTGCGCGCGGTGATCAACACCGGGTGGATGCCGTGTTGCTGCAGCAGTTTCAGGCCAAGTCCGTCCTGCACGTAATACGCCTTGCTCTCGTTGCCGTCACGGTCGTAGTAAAGCCGACCATCGGTGAGCGTGCCGTCCACGTCGAAACAGGCCAGCCGGATGCTGCCGGCAACGGCATGCAGGTGGGACGGGAAACCGGGCAGCGGGGAATAGGGCATCGGCAGGGGGCAGGTCGTGGCTGAATGGAGGAAGGCAACTGTGGTTTAAACCACCCGCGCCCGCAACAGGTCATGAATGTTGAGCGCGCCGACCAGCTTTCCCTGGCCGTCCACCACCATCAGGCCGGTGATCTTGTGGGTCTCCATGAGCCGGGCGGCCTCGGCGGCCAACTGGTCGGCGCCGATGGTGCGCGGGTTGCGGGTCATCACCTCGGCGATCTTCGCGCTGCGCACGTCCAGCTCGGTGTCCAGCGCCCGGCGCAGGTCGCCGTCGGTGAACAGGCCGATCAGGCGCTGGTCGGCGTCCACCACGGCGGTCATGCCCAGCCGCTTGCGGCTCATTTCCAGCAGGGCCTCGCTGAGGCTGGCGTCGGCGTCCACCTGCGGCAGCTCCTCGCCACTGTGCATCACATCGGTGATGTGCAGCAGCAGGCGGCGGCCCAGGCTGCCGGCCGGGTGCGAGCGGGCGAAGTCGTCGGCGGTGAAGCCGCGTGCGTCCAGCAGGGCCACGGCCAGCGCATCGCCCATGGCCAGCGAGGCGGTGGTGCTGGAGGTGGGGGCCAGCGCCAGCGGGCAGGCCTCGGCGGGCACGCTGACGTCCAGGTGGACGTCGGCGGCCCGCGCCAGGCTGGACTGCGGGCGGCCGGTCATGGCGATCAGCCGGTTGCCCTGGCGCTTGAGCACCGGCAGCAGCATCAGCAGTTCGTCGGACTCGCCCGAGTAGGACAGGGCCAGCACCACGTCATCTTCGGTGATCATGCCCAGGTCGCCGTGGCCGGCCTCACCGGGATGCACATAGAAGGCCGGGGTGCCGGTGGAGGCCAGGGTGGCGGCGATCTTGCGGGCCACGTGGCCGGACTTGCCCATGCCGGTGGCCACCACCCGGCCCTTGCCGTGCAGGACCAGCTGGCAGGCCTGGCTGAACGCATCGCCAAGCCGGTCGGCCACGGCGGCCAGGGCGTCGGCCTCGATCTGGAACACGCGGCGGCCGCTGGCGACCAGTGCCGCAGGGTCGGCCGGATGGGGGAGCAGGGGCGATACAGCCATGCGGGCGCCACGCGGAAGAGTAGAATGAGCGCTCATTTTATTAGGAAAGCCCGTTGGACGCCGAGACCATCCGCAATCTGATCGAAACCGGCCTGCCCGGCGCCCGCGCGGACGTGCAGGGCGACGATGGCGTTCACTTCGAGGCCACCGTGGTCTGCGACGCCTTTGCCGGCAAGCTGCCGCTGGCGCGCCACCGCATGGTCTATGCCACCCTGGGCGATCTGATGGGCGGGGCGATCCACGCGCTGGCGCTGAAGACGGTGATCCCGGGCGAAGCGGGTTAGTCCGCGGACCGATCAGATCAGCCGACCAATTAGATCAGCCGACCAACGGTCGGCTCTACCTCAATTCAAGTAGATTCCATGGCCAAGATTGTAGTGACCGGCGGCAAGCCGCTGCACGGTGAAGTGAACATTTCCGGCGCCAAGAACGCCGTCCTCCCCATCCTGTGCGCCACCCTGCTGGCCGACGCGCCGGTGGAAATCACCAACGTGCCGCACCTGCACGACGTGGTCACCACGGTGAAGCTGCTCGGCGAACTGGGGGCCAAGGTCACCATCGACCAGGGCACGCTGTCGCGCGGCAGCGCGATCGTGGTCGACCCGCGCCCGGTGAACCAGCACGTGGCCCCGTACGAGCTGGTGCGCACCATGCGTGCCTCGATCCTGGTGCTGGGCCCGCTGCTGGCTCGTTTCGGTGCGGCCGAAGTGTCGCTGCCCGGCGGCTGCGCCATAGGCTCGCGCCCGGTTGACCAGCACATCAAGGGCCTGCAGGCGCTGGGTGCGGAAATCACCGTCGAGAACGGCTTCATCAAGGCCCATGTCGCCACGCGCCTGAAGGGCGCGCACTTCACCTTCGACATGGTCAGCGTCACCGGCACCGAGAACGTGCTGATGGCCGCCGTGCTCGCCGAAGGCACCACCGTGCTGGACAACGCGGCGATGGAACCGGAAGTGACCGACCTGGCGCACTGCCTGATTGCACTGGGCGCGAAGATCGAAGGCCTGGGCACCGCCCGCCTGGTGATCGAAGGCGTGGAGAAGCTGTCCGGCGGGCGTCATGAAGTGCTGCCCGACCGCATCGAAACCGGCACCTTCCTGGTGGCGGCGGCGATGACCGGCGGCAAGGTCACGGTGAACCGCGCCCGTCCCAACACCATGGACGCGGTGCTGTCCAAGCTGGTGGAAGCCGGTGCGAAGATCGAGACCACTGAAGACAGCATCACCCTGGACATGGAAGGCAAGCGCCCGCGCGCGGTCAACCTGACGACCGCGCCGTACCCGGCGTTCCCGACCGACATGCAGGCGCAGTTCATGGCGCTCAACTGCGTGGCCGACGGCGTGGGCGTGATCAATGAAACGATCTTCGAAAATCGCTTCATGCACGTCAACGAACTGCTGCGCCTGGGCGCGGACATCCAGGTGGAAGGCCATACCGCGATCGTGCGCGGTGCCGAGCACCTGAGCGGTGCGCCGGTGATGGCCACCGACCTGCGCGCGTCGGCGTCGCTGATCCTGGCCGGTCTGATGGCCGACGGTGACACCACCATCGACCGCATCTACCACCTGGACCGTGGCTACGAGAACATCGAAGAGAAGCTGTCTTCGCTGGGCGCGACCATCCGGCGCGTGGCCGCATGATCCTGCGCGGCTCGTTCACCCGCCGCCGCAAGGCGCTGCTGGTGCTGATCCTGGTGGTGCTGGCGTGGCTGGGCTATGCCTGGTACGCCAACATCGCCATTACCCAGGGGATCGAGCAGCAGGACATGGACTGGAACGCCGACGGCACCGTCAGCCGCACCGAAGTGCTGCAGGCGTTCTATGCGGTGGGCGTGACCAACCAGCAGGAAGGCAACCGGCACTGCCGCACCTTCTACTGGCGCAGCAACGGCGAGCAGATCCGCGTGGACTGCAAGACGGTGTTTGGCGACGAGGCCAGGAAAGAATGAAGAAAGCCCGCGCAAGCGGGCTTTTTTTTATCGGGCGGCATGCGGCACGGGCGACGCGCTGCAATGGCGACACGCCGTAACGGCGGTAACGCGCCGTAATGACGAAACGCCGCAATGACGGCACGCCGTAATCGGTAGGTACCGACCGTTGGTCGGTACGCATGCAAGCAGCCGACCAACGGTCGGCTCTACCGCGGCGGCGGCATGCTGCAATTGCGAAGCGGCAATGACGAAACGCCGTAATGACGACAGGCCGTAATCGGTAGGTACCGACCGTTGGTCGGTACCCATGCAAGCAGCCGACCAGCGGTCGGCTCTACCGCGGCGGCGGCATGCTGCAATTGCGACGCGGCAATGACGACAGGCCGTAATCGGTAGGTACCGACCGTTGGTCGGTGCGCGTGCAGGCAGCCGACCAACGGTCGGCTCTACCGCGCGTGTTTAATGCATGCCTTTGATCGTCAGGTCCAGCGCGTCCTTGCCGCCCTCACGCTGCAGAAGGCGGGCCGGTACCGGGAATTCCTTGACGACCCAGGCGATCAGTTCCTTGTTGCCGTCGGTACGCGACACCTTGGTGGCGTCATACGACTTGCCGCCGACGCTGATTTTCTCCTGCCCGACCACCTTGTAGGTCATCGGCTTGATCCGGCCTTCGTCGACCATGCGGTAGGTCAGCGGCTTGCCGGCCGCCAGGTCGCGGGCGATCGCCAGGTTGATCAGCAGCGCATCCATGTCACCGGGCTTCAGCGCCACCGGTCCGCGGCGGTCGCCCTTGACGTCACCGGTCCAGGTGGCCTGGTTGCTGGACCAGTTGTAGGTGGCATCCACGTTGCGCTTCTTCACCAGCAGCACCGAACGGTCGTTGCTGCTGAGCGGGCGCAGGCGGCCGTTGGCCTCCTCGAACACGGTGCTCTGGCTGAGATCGGCCAGCTGGTTCTTCACGTTCAGGCTGTAACGCCACTTGTTGCTGCCTTCACTGGCCAGGGTCATGGTGCCGTTGGCCTGCATGCCCATGTAGCTGGCCAGGTACTCGGCCTTGAACGGCTCCAGCGCCATGGCCGGCAGGCTCACCACGGCCAGCGCGCCAGCGGCGATCCAGGTCAGCGGGCGGTTCATCAGGTTCATTGCTCAGACTCCTTGGTATTCGATCAGGCGCAGATCAATCCGATCTTCGCCGTCTTCGCGTTGCAGGATGCGCACCGGCGTGGGGACACCGTTGGCGATCCAGAGGATGGTTTCGTCATTGCCGCCGTTGGTCCGGTGGACCCGCAGCGCGTTGTAGGACAGGTCGCCGACCTGCACGTTCTCGGTGTCGGCCGCCGCCTGGTAGTCGTGCTGGCGCACGCGGCCCACGTCGACATAGCGGTAGTGCATCTGGCTGCCGGGGCGGGCGTCGCGCATGATCGCCAGGTTGATCAGCAGGGCGCTCTGGTCACCGGGCTGCAGCGGAATCGGCTGGGTACGTTCCTTCTTCAGGTCGCCCAGCCACTGCGCGGTGCCGGCCTGCCAGTTGTAGGTGCCACTGACCTTCTTGCCCAGGAACAGGCCCTTGCGCACGGTGGCCTGGCTGATCGGTACGTAGACCTCGCCCTGCTTCTCGAACACGGTGCTCTGTTCCAGGTTCAGGCCCAGCACGCTGGCAAAGCCGCGCCGGCCTACGACCTGCATGTCCCCCCGCCACTGCGCGCCGCCGGTGTGGGTCACCTTCATGGTGGCATCGCCCGCTTCCTTGCCCTTGTACAGGGCCTGGTAGGTGGCGGTGAACGGCTCCAGCGGCGGCGCTTCCCAGCTGATGGCCGGTACCGGCAGCGGCGCGGCCGCCTGTTCCGGCGCGGCCGCAGGCGGTTCCTGCGCCTGCGCGATCGCCACGGTGCACAGCAGGGATGCCATCAGCAGCACTGGCTTGGACAGGGAGATGTTCATGCGGGCACGGGAAAGGGGGAAAGGGGAGGATGCCAGCGTCCGGATCAGCAGCGCGTGTGCGCGCCGCTCACCTGTTCAGCTTACCGGCGGAATCTAGGCGCAAGGGGCTAAACAGGGGGTGACCGTCGACCATCAGCTGTCCATGCCGTTCAGCCACGCGGCCGGACACCAGCCACTGCAGGCTGGCGATCAGCAGCGGGTGTTCCACCGCCAGCACCCGCTGGGCCAGAGTTTCGGGGGTGTCGCCGGCCAGCACCGGCACCTGAGCCTGGGCCAGCACGGTGCCGGCATCCAGTTCGGGCACCACGAAGTGCACGCTGGCACCATGCGCGGCGTCGCCGGCCTCCAGCGCGCGGGCGTGCGTGTGCAGGCCCTTGTACAGCGGCAGCAGCGACGGATGGATGTTGACCAGCCGGCCGTCGAAGCGCTCGACGAAGGCCTGGCCCAGGATGCGCATGTAGCCGGCGCAGACCACCCAGTCCGGGGCGAACCCGGCCAGTGCGTCGCCCAGTGCGGCATCGAAGGCGGCGCGGTCGGCGAAGTCCTTCGGTGACCGCGCCCAGCGCTGTTCGGCAGTGACCTGTTGCAGGGCGGGCGCGTCGGGCTTGTCCGACAGCACCGCCACGACCTGTGCGTCGAGCTGGCCGGTCGCGATGGCTGCGGTGATCGCCTGCAGGTTGCTGCCGCGGCCGGACGCGAGCACCGCCAGGCGTGCCGGTGCGCTCATCGCTGCGTGCTCCGCTGTGCCATCGGCCAGACCAGCAGGCTGCCCAGCGTGGCCAGCAGCATGTCGGCGTGCGCGTCCCACATATCGCCCTGCTGGCCGTTGTAGGCCTCGGCCGCTTCGGGCGACAGCAGCAGCGCAATGCCCCATTCCAGCCATTCGTAGGCCAGGCTGGAGCACATCACCACCATCACCCCCAGGGTGAAGGCCTGGCCGATGCGCAGCGCCGGCCACGCATGGCGCGCCAGTTGCAGCAGTGCCGGGGTGAAGCAGACGCCGTACAGGAAATGGATGAGCCGGTCGAAGTGGTTGCGCTGCCAGCCGAAGGTGGCGTTCGGCGACCAGTGCAGCGCCGCCTGCAGCCACGCGTCGTAGGGCACGTTGGAATACAGCCAGCGCGCGGCGATGCAGTGGATGGCGATGAAGCCGCAGATGGCGGCGAACGCGCCGTTGCCCAGCCCCCAGCGGCGGTCGACCCACCACAGCGCCACCAGACCGATCACGGTCAGCGAGCTGTGCAGGGTCTGCTCAAGCGGCCACAGCGGTTGGATCCAGCTGGCCGCGAATACCGCCAGCACGGCGGCAAGGGCGAGCTTCTTGGCCATGGAAAACGGACGGGCACTGCGGCCACGGTGGTTCATGCGCGTCAGCCGGCAGGTCAGGGCGTGGAAGGGGGCGGGGTGGCGCCGTGCGCGAAGCGCTCACGCACCGAGGTGCGGGTCAGGGTGACCAGGGTGAACACGCCCAGGATGGTGCCCAGCGGCATGAACATGCAGCACACGCCGGCGGCGACCATGCACAGCGTGTGGCGCTGCTCGCGCGCCAGGCAGCGCCCGGCGTAGCCGACCAGGCCGGCCATGCCGAGCATGCCCACGAAGAACACCGCGCCCAGGCCGGTGAACACCCAGCCCATCAGCTGGACCTCGCCCGGTGACGACGCCGTGTTGCTGTCCACCGGCATGGCCCCGCTGAGCACCGCGATGCCCAGCACCAGGTAGATCACCGGGAACAGCGAAAACAGCGCGGTGAAACCGGCCATTACGTAGTGCAGCACCGACAACAGGCGCAGCTGCGCCGCGTCGTCCTGGCCGCCGCGCGGCGGTGCCATGGGCATCCGCGGCGGCAGCGGCGGTGGAGCGAGGGCATCCATGCGGGGCTCCATGGGGGCGATCAACCGATCTTGACGCGCTCGGCACCGTCGGCGACGGTCACCGTGCCGATGGTCCAGTGGTCCAGGCCCTGTGCGGTCACGGCAGCGGACACGGTCTGGACCTGGTCGGCGGCCACGATCAGCACGAAGCCGATGCCGCAGTTGAAGGTGCGCCACATCTCGCTGTCGGCCACCGCGCCTTCCTTCTGCAGCCACTGGAACACCGGCGGCAGGGTCCAGGCGTTGGCCTGGATGTCCAGGCCCAGGCCATCGGGCACCACGCGGATGATGTTCTCGGTGAGGCCGCCACCGGTGATGTGGGCCATGCCGTGGATGGCCGCGCCATGTTCCTTCAGCAGCGCCAGGATCGGCTTGACGTACAGCCGGGTGGGGGCCATCAGCGCGTCGACCAGCTTGACCCCGCCGTCGAGCTCCAGGTCGGCCGGTTGGCCGGCGCGGTCGTAGATGCGGCGCACCAGCGAGTACCCGTTGGAGTGCGGGCCGGAGGAGGCGATGCCGATCAGCACGTCGCCGGCGGCCACGCTGGCGCCGTCCTTCAGCTCGCTCTTCTCGACCCCGGCCACGGTGAAACCGGCCAGGTCGTACTCGCCCGGGGCGTACATGTCGGGCATTTCAGCGGTTTCGCCGCCGATCAGCGCGCAGCCGGCCTCGGTGCAGCCGTTGGCGATGCCGCCCACGACCGCCGCGGCGGTGTCGATGTCCAGCTTGCCGGTGGCGAAGTAGTCCAGGAAGAACAGCGGCTCGGCGCCCTGCACCAGCACGTCGTTCACGCACATGGCCACCAGGTCGATGCCGATGGTGTCATGCCGGCCCAGCTGTTGTGCGAGCTTCAGCTTGGTGCCCACGCCGTCGGTGCCCGACACCAGCACCGGCTCGCGGTACTTGTTGGACAGGTCGAACAGCGCGCCGAAGCCCCCCAGCCCACCCATCACTTCGGGGCGGAAGCTGCGCTTGACCAGCGGCTTGATGCGCTCGACCAGTGCATTGCCCGCGTCGATGTCGACACCGGCGTCGCGGTAGGTCAGGGGAGAGGGGTTGGACGGGGAGTTGGTCACGGGCGTCGGCGCTGCGCTGGGGTGAATCGGCGATTTTAACAGGCCACGTTGGCGCGCAGGCCCTATTCGGGCAACAATTCCCCCCGGATACGCTCAATGGAAGTCCTGATGCGCCGCAGCCTCTTTTTGATGATGCTCCTCACGCTATGCCTGCCCGTGGCCACGATGGCCCAGAGCGGCCTGCGTACCGAAGGCGACGTGGCCAGCGCCACGGGCGCCTATGAGGCCGAAGTGCCGGTCAACAGCCAGGCCGACGCCGACCGCAATGGCGCGTTGGCGCGCGCGCTGGGCAATGTGCTGGCCAAGCTGTCCGGCGACCGCAGCGTGATGGGCCGCCCGGGCGTGGCCCAGGCCCTGCGCGGGGCCAAGGATTACGTGGCCAGCTATGACTATCGGCAGGACCAGAGCACCTCGGCCAGCGGGGCGCCCAGTTTCCGCACCACGCTGGTGGCCCGTTTCCGCCAGGACGACGTGGATGGGCTGATTTCCGCGCTGGGGCTGCCGCTGTGGCCGCAGCCGCGGCCCAAGCCGGTGGTCTGGCTGGCCATCGACGATGGCAGCGGGCCGCGTCTGGTCAGCGTGCAGCAGGCCAACGCCGCCCGTCCGTTGCTGAACCGCGCCATCGAGCGCGGCTACAAGCTGGGCCTGCCCGGTGGCAGCGCCGCCGAGCAGGCGGTGGTGGGCGCCATCTGGCGCCAGGACACCGCCGCAGTGGCCCGCGCCTCCTCGCGCTACGCCCCGCCGATGCAGCTGGTGGGCAAGCTGTACCGCGCCAACGGCGGCTGGGTGGCCGACTGGGTGTTCGTGGACGGTGGCAAGGAACTGAACA
>LNAP01005010.1_pt1 | contig 11940 bp, 13 predicted proteins | sample 602601 | NCBI WGS metagenome assembly LNAP01 (sample SAMN02440304, study PRJNA202911) | soil metagenome | biome: Subtropical and temperate rainforests or woodlands; isolation source: soil samples (1 kg each in a 20% v/v slurry with milli Q water) were... ... | reverse complement strand
GGTGGGCTCCAACGTGTCCACATCGATGCCTGTCTCTTGCTCGTACCATGGTATTTCCTCAGAACTCGCAGGCGCATCAGCTAGAAAACTTTCTTGTGATGTGACGTTTTCAAGGCCCAGTGGCGTTCGTTTCACCCTTTTGGACGCGAGTTCCAGTTGATCCGCGGCGAACGAAGCGGGCAACAAACCAATCAACGCAGCGCACTGCTCGTTGGTCTTCTGCAGATCTGTGAGCAACTTGTGGTAAGTCTCGCGCAGATTGACAAATGCGGTGTTTTGGTCGGTGACTTCGCACACTGTGTCCAGTTTGGCGATCAATCGTGAACAATACTGTTCGTCGCTGGCCAAGCTTTGCACCATCAAGAACCGGTCGGCGACAGAAGGGGTTGGCATGTCTGGTTCTCGTTGTGGGTCCAAAGGGGCGTCTTCATTGCTGTTTGGAACTAAGTTCTGGCTGCTGGGCACGTGGGTTCCTACTGCTTTTTCGAACGCTTTCTTCGACAGGTCCCATTCGTACTTCAAGGTCTCGTAATCACTTATCGCAAACAAACACCTCTCCTTCTTTTGACTTTCTTCTTGCATCGCTCTAACTCTGAGTTGGTTGGCAGCAAGACGTCTCTCAAGAAAGCGCATCTTCTGCTTATTGGTCGCAGTTGTGTATTCCTGGTAGCAGGTGTTAGTTCATACGTGTTACGACAATTTAACAAGACAAGAACGAATGATGTAAAGTACCTTATAGACTGTGTGTCCAACCTCGAAACTAATCACGGATGCAGCTATTACTATGCACACATCTACTACACCGAAATACCAGAACGTCATGAACCCTTCGGTAGACTGATTCTCAATAAAGCTCGGAATATTGGAAAAGCAACTGCTATGTCGGTCCGATATAAAACACCAGCAAGCTTTAAGCCACCAATTTGTGAAAAGGGGTAGCATCACTGCCCACACCATGCTGGCAAATACTACGGAGATGCCGTAACGAAGCAGATTCCAGCCTCTGGGGATGAGCTCCAGGAATACATCATATAACGCTATCCGGTACGGTGCATCTGACTTATAAACCTTTTGAAACTGAAAGGGCTCACCACACAGCTCACATTTAGGGTTGGTTTTGCCCGTAACCTTCAACCATTGCTCTAAACATGGCTGATGCACGTACTTGATCGATCCGTCGCATTTACATGGGAAAAACAATTGATTGTCGGGTTCACTCTCCCCATGGCAGACCCGGCAGCAAGGTGCCTCGTCGGTGCTATCGAGTACCTCCATGACAGATAGTTATCCTTTGAGTCTTATAGGCTTGTAACTACAAGTTGGTTTGAGATTCATATTCATAAACTCTCGGAGTTGACGAAGCTCATGAGAGTAACAAATATGCAGTTTATCCCTAAAATGCAATACTAAAAACGCATGTTACCGTTACAGGCACGGCAGGTTCAGCTCGCTTCGTCCAACTTCCGGAAGTCATTTCTTTTTCTGTTTGAGTTCACAATGGTACGAGGTATACCATGGGACCAGTTGCCCAATAGATACGAAGCAAAGAAAGTTGTTGTAAAGAAAGTCGAAGAAGTGGATGTTGAGCCTCATAAATTTGACTTTGCCAAAGACTCCGTAGAGGTGGCTCGACGCGCAGCATTTGGTGCCATTGTAAGTAATCCAACTCCCATTCATACTCGTGCTAGTTCTGTTTAACAAGTGTTTACATAATTTATTAGACTGGTTCGATAACAGGTGCTTGCTTTGGATTGGTGGAAGTACTGCGTGATCCAGGGGCTATGAGCGGCAAAAAGGCGACCGGTACCAAGAAAGTGCTTCGATTTACATATCTTTTCGCAGGGTAAGGCGTATTCCACAACTAATAATCTCCATAGGGTTGGGTCGTTAACATTATGTCTTAACAGGTTTTTTGGAACGTACCATGCCGCGCGGAAAGTATTGCAGATGGCTGTGCCACAAGATAAGTTGACAAATATCGTGACCGCTGCAACGTTAACCATTTCGCCACTGCTCGCCGTAAGTGCTTTGCGGCCACTTATCCCCTATAGTGTGATGTTGGTTGCTATCGATGCATTCAACGAACTCAGCAGTGACTGAGTATGTAAAAATTTGTACATAAAATAAAGACTTCTGAGTTGGGAAGGTTTTGCTGGTTTGAACATGACTCACTTTTAATTTTCAGTTTTTACACAACATACTACACACAGTACCACATACTAACTAACTGATTGCTTTGCTGAATGTACATTCAAATATAATAATTGCTGCAGGAGCGTACCGCTTCTGGGATACGCCGCTACCACTTCGTCTCTGGCAATAATTTGCATATACAACTAGCACAAAAGTAACAAAATACTCACACCAAACCCTGGAAACCTTTGTTGTGTTGCTGAGCAAGGAAACGCAACACTTCATGAAACCTTTCCTTCGTCAGGGGCTTGGGGACAAACGCATCAAACCCAGCATTCAAGCATTCGTAGAAAAGCGAAACCCCAATATCGGACGACATTGCCACAATCTTTTGGTGAGGATGACCGCCATCTGCAGCAATCCGGTCCCTTTCAATTTTGCGAAAGGCTGATGATGCCTCCAGGCCATTCATCAGAGGCATATTAATGTCCATGAGAACAATGTCGTAGGAACTGCTCTTCAAAAGCTCGAGGGCCTCGAGTCCGTTAACAGCAGTGCACACATCATGGCCCAAACTACTAACAAGTTTCTTCATCACTTTCAAAGACGTTGTCGAGTCATCCACAATCAAGACTTTGTGCGTTGTAAAAGAAGCCACTCTAAATTCTTCATGCATATTGTCGTCTGCAGTCTTTTCGTCCGCAGCGCTTCTTCTTATGGACATGGGCCGAGGAGAACGGTTGGGTGGAACTAACTCGATAAAAACTTCTAAGCAAGGCTTTCCTGATATTTTCATTGTGCATGGTCGGGCAATCAGTTGATACTCATCGCTCTCTTTAGATTCCGCAATTTCTCCCTTCGGATTTAACAATGCCCTCCAAACACCCTTCCCATCAATGGCCATTTGATCCAGTTCGTAAGCCGACTCTAAAAGTCCTGTTGGCGATTTATAACTTGCCAAGGAAGTCAAGCTAACATTGTGCATATTGTTCTCGCCCCCGCACATTGAAGCGAAGGAAAGATTAAATCCAACAATTTCACCGTGCATGGAAGCGTAAGCTCGCGGCGCTTCGTCTCTAAAGTGTACATTCATGGTTTCTTAATGTATCAGATCTACACACCTATCTAAACGCCCTGGTTTTGGCTTTGGTGTGTGTGACCTGTGGCAACTGAATTGTATGCCAGATCGAATGAATTATATATTGACATGTTTTAGCCCTTTTTATTTATTTTATATGTATATTAATTTGATACTGTAAATGTTGTAACGTAGTGCGCTTCAGAGCGGTGCTGCAACGCATACTGTACGTAGCGTGAAAGAACTCGCTGATGTATCCATTGATAGAACATGCAAATGGAACAAGTTTAAGCCGTATTTTTAATCGAAGAGTCAGCTTTTGGGCTGCAGCCCACAACAGAGAGCAGAGCCTAAAATCCTTCCTCGGTGCAATAAAAAAATCATAAAAATGGTAGCGAGTGATGGTTTCGATCCACCGACCCTAGGGTTATGGGCCCTATGCGCTTCCTCTGCGCCAACTCGCTTACTAACTGTACGTTTTTAAAGAATATAAAGCGCTTTTTGCTTCGACAAGAACAGCAGGAAATGGGAAAGCGTGAGGCTTGCATTTTCGTCATTCTGGATCGCTCGTCACACGAAGCTAATCTGTTCAAATGAATACCTTGAACGATTTTGGAGACAACATAAGAGGTCCTGAGTTTCAGGCAGTGTTGATCATTGATTACGATGACGGAAGAATGTTTCCACTAACAGAGGACACCCCAAAGTGTTTACTTCCCGTCGGAAATAGAAGGCTGCTATCGTACCAGCTGGATATGCTTGCTAAAAGTGGTGTTGCCGGTATGTATTGTTATCTTCTTGCTTGTGAAACAAGCTTTCTGACGAAAACAACATTTTAACACAGAGGTGTATATCGTTGCGCCTAAGGAGTATGAAGTCAAACTGTCTCACTTTCTGGGAGAGTATATCCGTGCCTCTATGAGCATTGATCTGGTAGTTGTCGAGGAAATGAGTGGTTCGGCAGATGGTTTGCGCGCTGTCAGTGATCGCATCAGGGGCGACTTCTTCTGCCTCGGTTCTGACTTCATTTCACAGTATTGCATCGGCGAGCTCACAAATATGCACCGTTTGTGTTCTTCGGACCTCACTATGATGCTTACTGTGGTAAACAGTGAAGTGAAAAAGGACGAAATGGACGAGGAGTACATTGGCGTTTGTGACGATGGTAGGGTAGTGATGAAGTTACCTACCTTAGAAATCGACGAAACCATCGAACTCTCAAAGCCGCTGCTTCATCATGCCCCCACCATCAGCCTTCGCAAAGACCTTGTCGATTTGGGTATTTACCTCATGTCTTTCTGGGTGCTGGAGTTTTTGTCCGAGAACGCCCGCATTTCTTCTATTCGCACCGATTTGGTGCCGTACCTCATCAATCGTCAGTTCCAGCCCACCGACTACCTTCTGGAAATCATCCCTGCTCTGCAGCACCGCAACCGCCCTCTCAAATCCATCGAGCCATGGATCATGGACACCACCCCAGGCGGCTCGGTGTCTCGCGCGGTGCAGGTGGAGATGGCCCACAGTGGGTACCTCGAGGACAAAGGACAAGCCATTTTGGACCTGCTGACCGCGAACGAGGACCAGGAGGACAGCAGCCGGAACTCCCCCATGCCGGGCAGTGCGACTGGCGCGGACGAGAAGCGCAGCAAGGCCAGTGCGGGGCTGGAGCGCACCACGGACCTGCTGCGCGTGTTTGGTCTTCTGTACGAGCCGCCCGCACGTACTGAGCTGGCCGCCGCGGCTGGCAACATCAGCATCCTCAGTCGGGTCGTCAACATCCCCACATATCTCAACTTGAACAAGTACGTGCACTCGTAGTTGATCTATTATGCTTTGATCTTTGTATGTTAATTCAGTGTTGCTTCTTATATAGGGACATGGTTCTGCACAAGAATTCGCACCGCACCCCCTGGGCGCGATTCCAAGGCGTGTTGAAGAAAGAGCTCAGCATCGTGGGCGAGGGCACAAATGACGTGGTCAACGAGAAGACCATCACGGTCAAGCAGTGCTGCATTGGGGCCAACTGCACCATTGGCACAGGCGCCAAGCTGAACAACTGCGTCATCATGGACAACGTCACCATTGGTGAAAAGTAAGTATGCCATTTAAAGTATCATTTTTGCTCTTTTTGTGACTATCATTGCTAACTTTATTTGTCTCGCTGTGTATGATCACATTTTTTCACAGCTGTACGGTCCAAAACAGTATTATCTGCGACCGGGTGGTGATTGAAAGCAACTGCAAGCTGAATGACTGCAACATCGGCAGCGGCTATAAGATTGCCGCGGGTAGCAAGGTGAAATCTGAGTCCTTTTCGTCGGCGAGTCATTAAAGTTTTTGAAACACACAGTAGCTGCGTTCTTGTTGTCGCATATTAAATCTTAACAAACAAAAAGCGTGCGATGTACATACCAAACTCCGTAATTTTACGCACGCGTCACAATTTGTTTCTTTTTTGTACGTACGTTTTTCCCTCCGCCACGTGCTTTTCGACCACCAATGTTCAACCTGTGCGTAAACGTTGGCCAACAACACCATTCACTTATTGACAATTTGAAGTTTAACATGTCCAACGTTGTGTCTAACATCGAATTGAACGAGCCTCGTTTCTTGGCGCTGCTTGAAAAGCTGATTGGCGAGAGCAAATTTCTCCAGAACAACCCTGCTCAGGGTTTAATCCCCCAAGAGGATTTGGCAATTAAACATATTCTTGATGTTCTCAAGCCTTACTTGAAAGAGAACGGTGGTGTACTGGAGGCCGAGAAGGTCAACTTTGTGGAAGGAAGAGGCAACCTGATCCTTCGTTACCCTGGCACTGGCTCGGAGGTGTGCTCGTTTGTGGGCAGTCACTTGGATGTCGTGCCCGCTGACCCCAAGGGCTGGAAGCGCGATCCTTTCAAACTTATGATCGAAGGCGACGATTTGTATGGCCGAGGCACCACTGATTGCTTGGGCCACGTTGCTGTGCTCACTGATCTGCTCGCCACTTTGGGTGAGACCAAGCCGGTGCTGAAGCGCTCCATCGTGGTCGTCTTCATCGCCAACGAAGAGAACGGCGCCTTCAAGGGTATCGGAGTCGACCAGCTTGCCAAGGAGGGCTACATGGAGCAGCTGAAGAACGGTCCTTTGTTCTGGATCGATGCAGCGGACAGTCAGCCTTGCATCGGCACGGCAGGCAATGCATCCTGGTCCCTCAAGGCGGTGGGCAAGCTGTTCCACTCTGGTCTGCCTCACAAGGGCATCAACGCCATTGAAATGGCCATGGATGCCGTTAGTTACATTCAGAGTAAGATATTCGCCCATTTATGTTTAGTTTGTGCTGGTACCTAATATTTTATTCTTTCCACTTCCCTCTCAGAGAGATTCTATGCCGACTTCCCCAAGCTGGAGAAGGAGACTGAATACAAGTTCATGACACAATCGAACATGAAGCCTACACAGATTGCCTGCACTCCGGGCTCTTTGAACCAGCTGCCTCCTGAGTGCACGGTGCAGGGCGACATCCGCATCACCCCTTTCTACAACATCCACGACGTGACTGCCAAGATCAACACCTACGTGGCCGAGATCAACGCCAACCCCAACGTGCTTATTGAGATGAGCAGTGGCGACATGCCTGTGCACGGTCCTCACTCTAAGTACACCCTGCCCGATGAGGGACTCGACGGTCGCGTGGAGCTCACTTGGATTGGTGAGGGCGAGAACGGCGTGGCTTGCAAGCTGGATTCCGTGGGCTACAACGCCATCCTGGAGGCCACCGAGAAGGTGCTGGGTTCTGTGAAGCCCTATGCCATCGGAGGCAGTCTGCCGCTCATCCGCGACCTGCAGGACCAGGGTTTCGATGTGCAAATAGCAGGCTACGGCATCTCTTCCAGATACCACGCAGACAACGAGTGCTCCAGTCTCGCGAGCCTCAAGAGCGCTATCAAGATCTTCAGCAGTGTACGTTTACGTTTACGTTTATTTATTTATTTATTTCTTCTTCGCTTTTTAACTAGTCTACTTTGTATGTTTGGATTACTAATGGCACGTTTTCTATAACGATTATATTCTACAGGTGATTGCCATCATGGAGCGCTAAGGTGTACTTTATTGCACAATAGTTAGTTAGCAACAGACAGTTAAAACACCCGTTAGTCTGTATGGTTCAGCATTTATTTAGTTGAAAGCTGGAATGCCATCACTGTCTGCCCCAAATTGTACACACTTCTTTAGCTTTTTTTTGTTAATGCTTTGAACTAAGATGATTTGGACACAAAAGTTTCTTGTGTGAAGCGTTTGGTTTTTAGCGTTTTGTTTTTTGAAGGAAGTTGGACTTTTTGCGGGGACGAAATCATACCAGAGTGATAATCTTTGACGCGAATTAATGAATATTTGATCAGCAGAGTGTGAAAGAATAGTTTCCTGGGAATCCCCTTTCTATACTTTGACCGAAATACAATAATCGGATAAAATAAAACAATCGATATTTTTGGAACTCGAGAACGTAGACCCTCGGCGGCAAGAAAATGTAAAGAAACAATAAGCGTGTTCTAGATCTTCCAAAAATTTCTGCGTTTCTTCTGAAAGTCAAATGATAAATCGATTAAGTTAGGGAAAAAAATCAGGTTTTATGGATTTGACCCACCTTTTTATTTTTCAGTGAGTGCAAAAGAATACAACAAATCTTAAGCTTGGATAGTATAGCGGTTAGTACACGACATTCACACTGTTGAGATCCGGGTTCGATTCCCGGTCCGAGTAATCAAAACTTTTTTGCTTTTCCTTTTTTTCCCAGTCCCACTTTTTTTCTGTTTCATTTTCTAGTTTCTAGTTTCCGTTTCCATCAGATTTCCATATCTATTCACGTCTATTTTCTTGCAAACGTTTTTTTGCATAGAGGTCGTGGCTATAATTTAAATTAACATTGCCGTGACACCGTGACATCTGTTTTTCGACTAAGAAAGTTATTGTGCGGTGTCGTGCGAGTGATGTAAAAGTACATAAAGTTTACGGCTCCAACGGTAAATCTTTTAATTGGTCAAACTTCTGCTGTTAAAGACATCAGAGTGACTCTTTATTGACCTTTCCTCCACCGATACCAGGATATTTCCCTTTCCCCTCTCAATACCAAAATTTAAAAAAAAATGAAGCCTATCAGTTACTTATCTCAGAACTACGTTGTATTACCTTAACTAACGAAATAAACATATCAGCAAGAAACAAACAAGATTGTACGCACAACTTCTTGGTCCCCGGCAAACATAGTCATTCAAAATATTGTATTTATAAAATTTTACACGAGCTCGTTGGCACTTTTTCTATTGCGTCCCAACAAGGATGCTCCTCCACTTGATGCATCTTTGGAAGGTCGTCCGCCCGCAACATGAAAGGAAGTTAAGTCATCGAGCCGCACTGCTTCGCCCAATGCAAACTTGTGCTGTATCCGTCTCGCATTGCTGAAGATGAGCCACAAAGTATAGGAAAGAATACCCGCGCAGATAAACGAGACCGGATAGTCCATGATCATGAAACAGGCACAAAGTACAGTGCACAGATTTCCAGCCAGGCCCAGCGCGAACGAATTGAATATGATGCCTCGTTCATTGTTGATCCCCTCCACTGCTTCGTCCATGCTGCCGTCGGTACCACGCAGAGCTTTGCCGCTGCCCCAAATCGTCGTAATGGTAGACAAAGACACACATGTGATATTGGCGCAGATAGACACAATTCCACACACGTGAAGTAGCCCTTTCATGAAAGGATCGGCAGTTTCTGGGATCGAAATTTCGATAATGCAGGTGGTGGTAAAACCGGCCAGCACCGCAGCTTGTGTGGCCATAGCAGAAAAGTTGTCACTATATAGGTTTAATTCCTGAAAGAAAAAATGGAATGTGTTTTAAAAACATTATTCAGCTAAACATGTATGGTATAAGGAAGGCATCGAAATCACTTTCTGCATGCTCCGTACCTTCTCTCTCAATTTGATTGCAGACTGCCGAAGGTTCACTTCTAACAAAGATCTATCAGCTGCTAACATAATATAAAATTGTTCAATATAATAAGGTTGTTGTGTGTGGACTCCAAGTTGGTTGAATCTGCGAAAGGTTTGGCTGGGTGCTGGAGTACCCTATGCGTACACAAAAAGACGTTTTTGTGGCGCACTTGGTGCGCAAAATGGCAGCATTTGAGTACTTTTTGGAGAAACGGTTCCACTTTCTGTGACCCAGTTTGAAAAAATTCATCTGAGTTTCATTGCGTCACAGCTATTACCACACAATGAGAGTCTTAGGTTCCACATTCACGGACATACTTGGCTTGGGTGACCAACTTTTTACAGTGATTGTTCTGGTTGTGTGCGCTGGGATAACCTCTCATATGTGCTTCGGTTTCGGGACGAAGAAAGCGAAGGAGACCTTTGTAGCACTAATATTGGTACTGATTGTGGGAACACAGTTTTTCCATCTTATCACAGCAGTTACGTATATACCAGTCAGCAAGAACTACTCTTTCGATGTAAGCCAAACAGTTCGACTACTTTGTTTCGCACGAATAATCTTTGTTGTCATTACAATACCAGAGAGATCTCCACAGAACGGATTGTCTGGAAAGTGTAAAAGGTAAAATCAAACACCAGAAACCTACCATACTACACATCTTAACTCCAGTTGTGATTACTGTATCAGGTGGTAAACGTGCGGCAGGCAGCAAGGGCATTTACGACCACAATCCCTGTTTTTGCTTGTCTTCCATAGCAAATTGCACTGATCACATTACAGGTTCATCTGCACGCACAAAGAATTTTTGCAATTTGCCTTTATGTGTTCCTTGTAGGTATTGGTTTTGACCGTTTTCATAAAACATTCACAGGTGCGACGATAACAGGCAGTTGCCCCACCGACGACTCCGCCACCTGCACCGCCACTGCGGGAAATAAAATCGGAAGTGAAGTAAGTATTAATGTACATCTTTAGGTCGCATTGTAAGCTGTACGTATTTACAAATCTTACTCTCAACTACCCTATGTATTTCTACACAGATTAAAGTATATTTGTCCAGCAAGAGGGACTGCCGCGGAGGGAAAACAGCGTACTGTACGCAAGACCAGCCCTGCACCCCGTGCGAACTCAATCAACTCGTCGTACGTAACAATTTCCATTCCCATTTTGTTGTTATCTTCCTGTAGTAACTGAGTTTCAGACCCTCTCACTCCACTTCTATGTCATGGGTTTAATATGTGTATTTTCCAACTTCTTTACATATTTATCTTTATATATTAGGCTTTCGGAGGACCCCGCTGCCTCACTTGCTCGACCGAATACAATGTAAAGCTTTTGTTTTCCCTTTTATTTGCGACATAGACTGTACTTCGCTACTATGACTGTATTTGTGCACATGCATAGGATACAGTATATACCACTTCTATATCGTGTATTTAATATTGCTTCTTGTTGTACGTACTGCAGGGAGATTGTAACTTCATTCCAGGACAAGGGCCGTACTGTTACGAGAGCTTTAATTCAAAGTAAGATTCTCTGTTTTATACAGCATCTTCATTATCTACATCACAGTGACTTCACGATTCTTTTAATTCATTTCTTATCAGGAAAGTCGTTCCCTGCAAAACATGCTGTACGGAGCCTATGCCGCTAATTGTGAATGGCACGTGTTACTAATGCATTTGAGTGAGCTTTATAGCTTTATTTTTTGCGGTTACGTGTTCTCTGAATTGTATGTGTTCGTGCATTTTCGGCGTAACACTGGAAGCAATAAGCTGCGGATTTTTGTAAATATCATGGGAACACAACAAATCCTTCTTATAATAGTTGTTTGTAGGGTGTAAGCCTGCAATGGGCAGACACTCTATTTATAAACTACCACCACAATACTCAACGGAACTATGTTCTTTCCCAATTTCCCGACATTTGTAAAAAAGAAGTGGGTGGGGTGACCCAGCCCTTGGCACAGGAGCACCTTCACAATTTTAGAGGACCATTCAGCAGATAGCTGTGACGATCTTTCACTAAGCGGAGTCACTGAGTATTTGACCCAGCATTTTGGTGCTGCTCGTGACTTTTACTTAATTTTACTCCCCACAATTTCACTGCTAATACGACCGGACATGGAATGTTCAACACCACCAAGAAGCTATAAAAATTCGACCTCTGTGACGCCACTTACAGTGGAAAGCGACTCACCCACCTCATTATCTTCTTCATCTCCAAACTCTGGAAAGATTGCATCCAGTCGCGTTGTATCTTTACTAAGCTCGAATTCAGTTGGTAAGATTCGATCGCTAACTTCACCCGCTGCAATTTATTTTGACCTTTTTACGATCATTATTTTAACAGGTTCATTATGGACTATTGAACTGGCTTCTTTAAGGCAATCTGGCTCGTATTTTGAGGTGAAACATCTCTTGCATCACCCAAATAACATTGCATTACATTCTGGTGTAACCCTTCTTTCGTGTTCTTTCGCAACTGCTAGGCGGTGGAATGCCTGCGCCGACTGCGCATTCTTCTTGCAGAAGTTGATGAATCCGATCGCGTGAAGTACTGCAAGGCAGACTACGACACAACGATCAAATCTTTGCGTAAACGGAAGCAGGTGTGGTCCAATGACCTCTTTAAAGAAGTCATCTCCATCACCGTCCAGTTCTTCAGTTCGAACCACTTTCAGAAGCTCCCCGTGTCTACGTTTATCGAAATCCTAAACATGATTCCCGTGGAGGAGCTGCCGCAGGCTGC
>LNAP01005009.1_pt1 | contig 11940 bp, 10 predicted proteins | sample 602601 | NCBI WGS metagenome assembly LNAP01 (sample SAMN02440304, study PRJNA202911) | soil metagenome | biome: Subtropical and temperate rainforests or woodlands; isolation source: soil samples (1 kg each in a 20% v/v slurry with milli Q water) were... ... | reverse complement strand
GCGCCACGGCTTCGGCGATACCACACCGGTGGCCGCCATGGCCTTCGCGGGCGCATCGGCCTTCGGCATCGCCGGCGTGCCGATCGCGCGGGACGGTGCGGTTGCCGACCTCGGCTTCGATGTGAACCTCACGCCCAACGCCGTGCTCGGCCTCAGCTACGGCGGCCAGTTCGGCGCCGGCGTCACCGACCACACCCTGCGCGGCAACTTTGCGGTGAGGTTCTGAGGTCTGTCACGACGAAGGCCGAGAGTCCCTCATGGTGGGAGCGGTCGGATGGTTACCGCAAAACGAAGCCGTCACCCTGAGAGTCTGACCGAAAGAGCAGACCGTATTCTCAGGAGTTTGTTAAGTGGTTCGACCGTCAGCCAAAATCGTCATGGCCGGGCTTGCCCCGGCCATCTACGATGTTTCGCGCGAACGTGGATGCCCGGCACAAAGCCGGGCATCACGGCCTCTCTCAGCCGAGCCTGATTTTGCTGGCTGCTTTTTCGGTCAGACTCTCAGGATGACGGAGGTGGCGCGTGCGGCGATAGCCGCGCGCGAACCGCGCCACTCCAATTGGAGTGGCGGGGAATCCCGAGGTGTTTACTCATCTTCAGATTCCGGGTTCGCTCGGGCGCGCCCTCACGCCCCGGAATGACAGCGCGCACGTCGCGCCGCTCATGCGGGCTACCGATTGAGCTATCCGCCATCCAGTTCCGCCAGCCGCTCGGCTTCGGCGATGTCGTCCATGGTGTTGGCGTTGAAGAACGGATCGAGCGGCATCGTCGGCCATGTCACCGTGGCCAGGCGATATCGCGCGGTCCAGCGGTCGATCTTTCTGACGTCCTCGACCACCAGCGCGTGGCGCAGCTCGGCGCGCAGGCTCACGCTCCACAGGCCGATCACCGGATGCGACTGTCCGTCGGAGGCGGCGACCGCGAGCTGCGCATTTTCGGCGCGCAGCGCCGCATGCAGGCGCGCGACGAGGTCGCGCGGCAGAAACGGGCAGTCGGCGGCGGCGCTGAGGATGTGCTCGACATCGGGCCGATGCTCCGCGGTCCAGTCGAGCGCCGCGAGAATGCCGGCCAGGGGACCTGGAAAATCCGCGACGCTGTCGGGAATCACCGGCAAGCCGAATGCCGCGAAGCGCGCGGGATCGCCATTGGCGTTGAGGATGAGCCCGTCGCATTGCGGCGCCAGCCGCGCGATGACGCGGTCGAGAATGGTGCGGCCGCCGATCTCGCGCATCGGCTTGTCGCCGCCGCCCATGCGTCGCGCCAGTCCGCCTGCGAGCAGGACGCCGGGAATTTTCAACATCTCAGTCATCCCTATCGCCGCCCTTGCGTTTGCTGCGCATGGATTCTTCGGCGACGAAGTCGAGGTTCTGGTCGAACACGATGCGCTCCTGCCCGGCCAAAGCGATGAAGCGCTTGCCCTTGGCGCGGCCGACCAGCGTAAGTCCGACCTGGCGCGCGAGGTCGACGCCCCAGGCAGTGAAGCCGGAGCGCGACACCAGAATCGGAATCCCCATCCGCACCGTCTTGATGATCATCTCCGATGTCAGCCGGCCGGTGGTGTAGAGAATCTTGTCGGCGGGATCGACATGGTGGCGGAACATCCAGCCGGCGATCTTGTCGACCGCGTTGTGGCGACCGACATCCTCGGTGTAGCAGACGGGCTTGCCCTGCTGGCACAGCACGCAGCCATGGATCGCGCCCGCCTCGAGATACAGCGACGGCATGGTGTTGATAGTGTGGGTCATCTCGTAGAGCCACGACGTGCGCAACTCGGCCTTGGGCAATGCCACGCTCTCGACGGCTTCCAGCAGGTCGCCGAACGCGGTGCCCTGGGCGCAGCCGGACGTCTGCGTGCGCTTCTTCAGCTTGGCCTCGAAATTGGTGTGGTGTTCGGTGCGCACCACGACCACTTCGAGGTCGTCGTCATAGTCGACCCCGGTGACCACGTCGTCATATTTCAGCATGTTCTGGTTCAGGAGGTAGCCGAGCGCCAGATATTCCGGATAGTCGCCGATCGTCATCATGGTGACGATCTCCTGGGCGTTGAGATACAGCGTCAGCGGCCGCTCCACGGGAACATTGGTCTCGATGGCCGCGCCGGTCTGGTCGATCCCCTTGACCCGTTCGGTCAGCCGCGGATCGTGCGGATTGGGGACGATCAGGGGGGCGGTCAGGGAGGCTTGGGCTTCGCTGGCTGTGCTGCTGGTCTGGGTCATGGCTGCTCATATGACATTCCGGTGCAGACGGATATAAGCACGGAAACGGCAATTGTCCGGGTGGAGTGCGGAATGAAGGTAATCGGACTGGCGGGCTGGAGCGGCGCCGGCAAGACGACGCTGCTGGCGCGGCTGATTCCGCATTTCATTGCGCAGGGATTGCGGGTCTCGACCATCAAGCATGCCCACCATGCCTTCGACGTCGATGTTCCCGGCAAGGATTCCTGGGTGCACCGCGAGGCCGGCGCCAGCGAGGTGCTGGTGTCGTCGAGCCAGCGTTTTGCCCTGATGCACGAATTGCGCGGCGCGGCGGAACCCAGGTTGCCGGAACTCCTGGCCAGACTGGCACCGGTCGACCTGGTGCTGGTCGAGGGCTTCAAGACCGATCCGCACCGCAAGATCGAGGTGCACCGCGCCGGCAACGGCAAGGCGCTGTTGTTCCCCAGTGATCCGGCCATTGTCGGTATCGCCAGCGATGTCGACGTCATCACCAACCTGCCGGTGGCGCATCTCGACGATATCCAGGCGATTGCCGCGATGATGCTGGCTTTGGCGATGGACATCGACGACGTTCTGGCGATGGAGGCCTGAGCGATGGCGCAGCTGTCGGACGATTGCTTTGCCTTTGGCGGGCCGCTGATGTCGGTGGACGAGGCGGTGGCGATCATCGCCGCGCGGGTCGCGGCGATCAGGGATGTAGAACGTGTCGACCTGATGCAGGCCGATGGCCGCATCCTCGCCGCCGATCTCAAGGCGCCGCTGCCGCTGCCGCCGTTCACCAATTCCGCGGTCGACGGCTATGCGGTGCGTCACAGCGATCTCACCGCCGCCGAAGCGCAGGCTTTTCCGGTGACCGGGCGCGTGCAGGCCGGCGCTTCGGCACAGCCGATGGCGGCCGGTGCGGCCATGCGGATCTTTACGGGTGCGCCGATGCCCGACGGCGCCGACACGGTGTTCATGCAGGAGGACGTGCGTCTCGACGACGAGGGCCGCGTGGTGTTGCCGCCCGGCCTGAAAGCCGGCGCCAATGTGCGGCCGGCCGGCGAGGACATTGCGCAAGGCACAGCCGCCCTGCAGGCCGGACAGCGGCTGCGGCCGCAGGACGTGGCATTGATCGCGGCGTTCGGTCTGACGCAGGTTGATGTGATCAGGCGAATCCGCGTCGCGGTGTTCTCCACCGGCAACGAGCTGGTGTCGTCGGGCGACGCGCGGGGCGCCGCGCAACAATTCGACTCCAACCGCTTCATGCTGCAGGCGCTGCTGCGGCGGCTCGGCTGCGAGGTCAGCGATCTCGGCATCATCCGCGACGACCGCGCCGCGCTGGCGACGGCGTTGCAGGACGCGGCCCACGCACACGATCTCATTCTCACCTCGGGCGGCGTCTCCACCGGTGAGGAGGATCACGTCAAGGCTGCCGTGGAAAGCGTCGGCTCATTGGTGCTGTGGCGGATGGCCATCAAGCCGGGCCGGCCGGTGGCCATGGGCATCATATCAGGCACGCCGTTCATCGGCCTGCCGGGCAATCCGGTGGCGAGTTTTGTGACCTTCGCCCATGTGGTGCGGCCGACCGTGTTGGCGCTCGCGGGCGCGATGCAGCAGAAGCTGGCGCCGATGCCGCTGCGCGCGGCGTTCAGCTACACCAAGAAAAGCGGCCGGCGCGAATATGTTCGTGTGAACCTGCGCCGCGGCGATGACGGCACGCTGGAAGCGATCAAGTTCCCGCGCGAGGGCGCCGGGCTGCTGTCGTCGCTGGTGGAGACCGACGGCCTGGTGGAACTCGGCGAGGACATCACCTCGGTGGAACCCGGTGCCATCGTCGGCTTCCTCGCTTACGCAAATCTCGTCTGAGGCAGGCTGACCCCATGACCACCACCACCCTCGATCTCACCGGCCTGAAATGTCCGCTGCCGGCGCTGAAAACGCGCAAGGCGCTGAAAGCGCTGGCGCCCGGAGACCGGCTCGAAGTGCACTGCACCGATCCGCTGGCGGTGATCGATATCCCCGCGCTGATCCAGCAGACCGGCGACCACGTCGACATCACCGAACGCAGCGATAGCAGAATCGTGTTCCTGATCGAAAAGGCGGCAGCAGGCCTGCACGACTGAGTCACCCGTCAAACATTGCTATCATCATTTCAAGAATTCGCGGGTCCTTCATCTCATCGATAGCGATTCAGTATCGCAGCATGAAAATGCTTTATTGATCTTTGGATCAATTCTCATTCTCCTTAAGTTTGCTGGGAATGGCGCGACGTATCTGAAAACATCAGAACGCAACGACAGACACGCTCGCCAAGAGCGGCTGCAGGGGAGGAATTGATGACGACAATCGGTAACGCAGGGACACTGTCCGGCGGTTCGGCGGGGATTCTCGACCGCGAGCGCATCATTGCGACCGCAGGCTTCAACCGCTGGCTGGTACCGCCGGCCGCGTTGTGCATCCATCTGTGCATAGGCATGGCCTATGGGTTCAGCGTGTTCTGGCTGCCGCTGTCCCGCGCCATCGGCCTGTCGGCGCCGAAGGCCTGCGCCGAGATGACGATCTTCCAGGAACTGGTCACCACCACCTGCGACTGGCGGGTGTCGAGCCTCGGCTGGATGTACACGCTGTTCTTCGTGCTGCTCGGCGTCTCCGCGGCGATCTGGGGCGGCTGGCTGGAGCGCTCCGGTCCGCGCAAGGCCGGCTTCGTTTCCGCCATGTGCTGGTGCGGCGGCCTCGTGCTGGGTTCGATCGGCGTCTACACGCATCAACTGTGGTTGCTGTGGCTCGGTTCCGGCGTGATCGGCGGCGTCGGCCTCGGCCTCGGTTACATCTCCCCGGTGTCGACGCTGGTGAAGTGGTTTCCCGACCGCCGCGGCATGGCCACCGGCATGGCGATCATGGGCTTCGGCGGCGGCGCCATGATCGGCGCGCCGCTGGCCAACATGCTGATGAACTACTTCAAGACGCCCACCGATGTCGGTGTCTGGCAGACCTTCCTGGCGATGGGCGCGATCTATTTCGTGTTCATGATGATCGGCGCGTTCTCGTATCGCCTCGCGCCGCCGAACTGGCGTCCGGAGGGCTGGACCCCGCCGGAGAAATCCAATGCCATGATCACCGAGCATCATGTGCATCTCGACAATGCCCACAAGACGAAGCAGTTCTGGCTGATCTGGGCGGTGCTGTGCCTCAACGTGTCGGCGGGCATCGGCGTCATCGGCATGGCCTCGCCGATGCTGCAGGAGATCTTCGCCGGCAAGCTGATCGGGCTGCCCGATCTCAGCTTCAACCAGTTGTCCGCCGAGCAGAAGACGGCGATTGCGGCGATCGCTGCCGGCTTCGCCGGGCTGCTGTCGCTGTTCAACATCGGCGGCCGGTTCTTCTGGGCCTCGCTGTCCGACAAGATGGGACGCAAGAACACCTACTACACATTCTTCATCCTCGGCATCGTGCTCTACGCGCTGGCGCCGACCTTCGCGGCGATGGGCAGCAAGGTGCTGTTCGTGCTGGCGTTCGGCATCATCCTGTCGATGTATGGCGGCGGCTTCGCCACGGTGCCGGCCTATCTGGCCGACATCTTCGGCACCCAGTTCGTCGGCGCCATCCACGGCCGGCTGCTGACGGCCTGGGCGACGGCTGGCATCATCGGCCCGGTGGTGGTGAACTACATCCGCGAGTTCCAGATCAGCGCCGGCGTGCCGCGGGCGCAGGTCTACGACTTCACCATGTACATCCTCGCCGGCATGCTGGTGCTGGGCCTGATCTGCAATGCGCTGGTCAAGCCGCTGGCCGACCACTGGTTCATGAAGCCGGAAGAGGTGGCGGCGCTGCAGGCCAAGGGTGTCACGGCGAACAGCGGCGGTTCCTATGGCATCGGCAAGGGCGGGCTCGACGCCAGCACGGCGGCGTTCTGGGCCTTCGTCGGCGTGCCGCTGGCATGGGGCGTCTGGCTGACGCTGCAGAGCGCGGTGGCGATCTTCAAGTAGGGTCGCGGCAAAGCGGCGGGACGATCGGCTTGGCGGCCGGTCGTCCCGCGATCGCTTGAGACGACAAAAGGCCGGTTCCGCTATTGGCATGTGGCATGCCACCGTTTAGAGTCGGTCCAAAGTGGAATGGGATGGATGCGCGATGAGCCATGACGTGCAGGTACGATCGTTCGAACATCCGGGCGCAGGCCGGAAGCGGGCGAAATCGACGCCCAAGGGGCGCCAGATCGATCCGCAGGCGGCCCATGAGGTCGAACTGCTGCTCGGCGACCGGCCGCGGCGTCGCGATCTGCTGATCGAGCATCTGCATCTGATTCAGGACAAGTATCGGCAGATTTCCGCGGCGCACCTCGCGGCATTGGCCGACGAGATGAAGCTGGCCTTCGCCGAAGTGTTCGAGACCGCGACCTTCTACGCGCATTTCGATGTGGTGAAGGAGGGCGAGCCGGACATCGCGCCGCTCACCATCCGGGTCTGCGATTCGCTGACCTGTTCGCTGTTCGGCGCCGAGCGACTGATGCAGGAGCTGCAGAACAGCACCGGCCCCGGCGTACGCGTGGTGCGCGCGCCGTGCACCGGCCGCTGCAACACCGCGCCGACGGTCGAGGTCGGCCATCACTTCGTCGATCACGCCGACGTGCCGCGCGTGCTTGCTGCCGTTGCCGGCGGCCACACCCATACCGACAGGCCCGCCTATATCGACTACGACGCCTATGTGGCCGACGGCGGTTACAAGCTCCTGCAGCGCGTGCGCTCGGGCGAGCTGTCGCGCGACGATCTCTTGAAGGCGCTGGACGATGCCAGCCTGCGCGGCCTTGGCGGCGCCGGCTTCCCCACCGGGCGCAAGTGGCGCGCGGTGCTCGGCGAACCCGGCCCGCGGATGATGGTGATCAATGGCGACGAGGGCGAGCCCGGCACCATCAAGGACCGCTATTATCTGGAGACCGATCCGCACCGCTTCCTGGAGGGCATGCTGATCGGCGCCCACGTGGTCGAGGCCGCCGAGATCTACATCTACCTGCGCGACGAATATCCGGCGTCCCGCGAAATCCTCGCGCGCGAGATTGCCAAGCTGCCGCCGGGCGGGCCGATCCTGCACATGCGGCGCGGCGCCGGCGCCTATATCTGCGGCGAGGAATCCGCGCTCTTGGAAAGCGTCGAGGGCAAGCGCGGGCTGCCGCGGCACAAGCCGCCTTATCCGTTCCAGGTCGGGCTGTTCGGCCTGCCGACCCTGATCAACAATATCGAGACGCTGTGGTGGATCCGCGACGTGGTCGAGAAGGGCGCGACGTGGTGGAACAGCCATGGCCGCAATGACCGCAAGGGCCTGCGCAGCTTCTCGGTGTCCGGCCGGGTGAAAAACACCGGCGTCAAGCTGGCGCCGGCCGGCATCACCGTGCGCGAGCTGATCGACGAATATTGCGGCGGCATGGCCGACGGCCATGCGTTTCACGCTTACCTTCCCGGCGGCGCGTCCGGCGGTATCCTGCCGGCGTCGATGGGCGATATCCCGCTCGATTTCGGCACCCTGGAAAAATACGGCTGCTTCATCGGCTCTGCCGCGGTGATCGTCCTGTCCGACAAGGACGACGTGCGGGCGGCGGCGCTGAACCTCATGCGCTTCTTCGAGGACGAGAGCTGCGGCCAGTGCACGCCATGCCGGGTCGGAACCCAGAAGGCGGCGCTGCTGATGCAGCAGCCGGTGTGGAACCGGGGCCTGCTCGACGAATTGAGTCAGACGATGCGCGACGCCTCGATCTGCGGGCTGGGCCAGGCCGCCTCGAATCCGCTCAGCACCGTCATTAAATACTTCCCCGAAGAATTCGTGCCGAAAGAAGCCGCCGAATGACCCGAATCCCATTCGAACTGGACGGCAAGCAGGTCGAGGCCATCGACGGCGAGACCATCTGGCAGGTCGCCAAGCGGCAGGGCCGCGAAATTCCGCATCTGTGCTATTCGCCGCAGCCGGACTACCGGCCGGACGGCAACTGCCGCGCCTGCATGGTCGAGGTCGAGGGCGAGCGGGTGCTGGCGGCATCGTGCAAGCGCACCCCGTCGGTCGGCATGAAGGTGAAGACCGAGAGCGCCCGCGCCGTCGCCGCACAAAAGATGGTGATGGAGCTGCTGGTTGCCGACCAGCCGGCGCGCGCCACCTCGCACGACCCGGATTCGAAATTCTGGAACTGGGCCGAGAAGATCGAGGTCACCGAGAGCCGCTTTCCCGCCGAGGAGCGCTGGCATGGCGACGCCAGCCATCCCGCCATGCGCGTCAATCTGGATTCTTGCATCCAGTGCGGATTGTGCGTGCGCGCCTGCCGCGAGGTCCAGGTCAACGATGTCATCGGCATGGCCTATCGCAATGCCGATTCCAAGATCGTGTTCGACTTCGACGACCCGATGGGCGAGTCGACCTGCGTGGCCTGCGGCGAATGCGTGCAGGCGTGCCCGACCGGTGCGCTGATGCCGGCGGCGCTGCTCGATGACAACCAGACCCGCAATGTCTATGCCGACAGGAAGGTCGACTCGCTGTGCCCGTTCTGCGGCGTCGGCTGCCAGGTGACCTATCAGGTCAAGGACGAGAAGATCATCTATGCCGAGGGGCGCGACGGCCCGGCCAACCACAACCGGCTGTGCGTCAAGGGCCGCTTCGGCTTCGACTACATCCACCATCCGCATCGCCTGACCAAACCGCTGGTGCGGCTGGCCAATGCGAAGAAGGACGGCAACGACCAGGTCGATCCGGCCAACCCGTTCACGCACTTCCGCGAAGCCTCGTGGGAAGAGGCGCTCGATATCGCTGCGAAGGGTCTGGTCAAGATCCGCGACGAAAAGGGCGTCAAGGCGCTGGCCGGCTTCGGCTCGGCCAAGGGCTCCAACGAGGAAGCCTATTTGTTCCAGAAGCTGGTGCGCACCGGCTTCGGCTCCAACAATGTCGATCACTGCACGCGGCTGTGCCATGCCTCGTCGGTGGCAGCATTGATGGAGGGGCTCAACTCCGGCGCGGTGTCGGCGCCGTTCGCCGCCGCCATGGACGCCGAGGTCATCATCGTGATCGGCGCCAATCCCACGGTCAACCATCCCGTCGCCGCGACCTATATCAAGAACGCCGCCAAGAAGGGCGCCAGGCTGATCGTGATGGATCCGCGCCGGCAGACCCTGTCGCGCCATGCCTGGAAGCATTTGCAGTTCAAGCCCGGCTCCGACGTCGCCATGCTGAATGCGCTGCTCAACGTCATCATCACCGAAGGCCTGACCGACGCGCAATATATCGCCGGCTATACCGAAGGCTTTGACGACCTCAAGGCGCGGATCGGCGAGTTCACGCCCGAGAAGATGGCGCCGATCTGCGGCATCGATGCCGACACCCTGCGCGAGGTGGCGCGGACCTATGCGCGTTCGAAATCGTCGATCATCTTCTGGGGAATGGGCATCAGCCAGCACGTCCACGGCACCGACAATGCGCGCTGCCTGATCGCGCTGGCGCTGACCACCGGCCAGATCGGCCGGCCCGGCACCGGGCTGCATCCGCTGCGCGGCCAGAACAACGTGCAGGGCGCCTCCGATGCCGGTCTGATCCCGATGTTCCTGCCGGACTACCAGCCGGTCGGCCGCACCGACCTGCGCGAACCGTTCGAGAAACTGTGGCACTACGATCTCGATCCCAACCGCGGCCTCACCGTGGTGGAGATCATCCACGCCATCCATCGCGGCGAGATCAACGGCATGTTCATCGAGGGCGAGAACCCGGCGATGTCCGATCCCGACGTGCAGCACGCGCGCGACGCGCTGGCCAAGCTCGACCATCTGGTGGTGCAGGACCTGTTCCTGACCGAGACCGCGTTCCACGCCGACGTGGTGCTGCCGGCCTCCGCCTTCGCCGAGAAGGTCGGCACCTTCACCAACACCGACCGCCGCGTGCAGATCGCCCGCGAGGTCATCAAGCCGCCGGGCGATGCGCGGCAGGATCTCTGGATCATCCAGGAGATCGGCAAGCGCATGGGGCTGGACTGGACGTACAACGGCCCCGCCGACGTGTTCGCGGAGATGACGCAGGTGATGCCGTCGCTGAAGAACATCACCTGGGAGCGGCTGGAGCGCGAGGGCGCGGTGACCTATCCGGTCGATGCCTCCGACAAGCCCGGCAACGAGATCATCTTCACCACCGGCTTCCCGACCCCGAGCGGCCGCGGCAAGATCGTCCCCGCCCACGTGCTGCCGCCGGACGAACTGCCCGACGACGAATATCCGATGGTGCTGTCCACCGGCCGCGTGCTCGAACACTGGCACACCGGTTCGATGACGCGGCGCTCGGCGGTGCTCGACCAGATCGAGCCGGAGGCGGTGGCCTTCATGTCGCCGAAGGACATGCGGCGGATGGGCGTGCGGCCCGGCGACTTCGTGCGGCTGCAGACCCGCCGCGGCGCGGTGGAGATCAAGGTGCGCACCGATCGCGACGTACCGGAGAACATGGTGTTCATGCCGTTCTGCTACGCGGAGGCGGCGGCCAATCTGCTGACCAATCCGGCGCTCGATCCGTTCGGCAAGATCCCGGAGTTCAAGTTCTGCGCCGTGCGTGCCGAGCGCGCGGAAATCCGCAACGCCGCGGAGTAGCGGCCGTCTTTATGCCGCGGCTATAACGAGCCGCGGCGGCTGCTCTCGATTTCATACGGCCTCATCAGCATCTTCCGGCAGTCAATGGCGAATAGCCGTTGCTGACCTGGAGACCTGCGATGACGTATGTTTCTCACCACGCGGACAAGTTCCGCGACCTCACCTCCGACGATGCCTACCGGTCCTGGCTGATCAGCCGCAACCAGGGGCCGATCGTCCATCATTCCGGCGCGATGCACTGGAAGCGCCTGCTGGTGCTGGCGCGGCTGACGCGCAACCACATCAAGGGATTCTTTGCTGCCATCCGCGTCGCGCTGGTGGCCGACAAGATGCGCCGCGTGCAGCGCGAGCTCAGCCTGCGCGGCATCCGCTACGACGCCCCGCCAAAAGCCTCGACCGATCGGGGCGGGCGATGAGGCGGCATCCCTCCGATGCGCTGTTCGCGCGCATCGGCGCCTACGGCAAGGCGCTGCCGGCGCTGCTCGCCTGGCTGCTGCGCAAGCTGGTGACCGGTCCCGCGAGCTATCATCCCGGCGCGCATTACATGCGCGGCCCCGGTCCGAAATGGCGCGAGAAGCACGGGCTGCAATGGCCCGGCGCGACGCGCGACCAATAGGATGCGTGACGCGAACCTCGTTCGTGCTGTCAATGCGAGCCAAGTCAGGAAATCCAGCCGTCACCCGGACTGGATTTTGCTGTACGTGCGCGTCGCAATGATGGATTAGAGTTGGATTCAGCACAGTGAAATCGTTCCCCGGATCTGCGGAGCGGCATAAGAATGCTGCACCGCGTCCGGGACACGTCCTGCTTAAACCCAAACCGATCACACTCTACAGCGCCCGCAGCTCCAGTCGCAGCCGGGTTTCCGCAACGCACTCTTCAATGTCCTCGCGAATTGCCGCGACCGCCTCTGCGATCGCGGCTTTTGCCGTGGCGTCCGGCTCGACCATCGGCAGACGCACGCGCGGCGACATCCGGCCGAGCAGGCCGAGCGCATGTTTCAGGGCCGCCGGCGTGCCGTCCGTCGCCAGCGCCGCATTCAGCCGGCACAACTGCCCCGCCATGGCCTGCGCGCTGCGCAGGTCGGCGTGGCCGCGCAAATCGTCGATCTTCCGGCACAGCTCCGGCACCACGGCGGCGGTCAT
>LNAP01005008.1_pt1 | contig 11942 bp, 12 predicted proteins | sample 602601 | NCBI WGS metagenome assembly LNAP01 (sample SAMN02440304, study PRJNA202911) | soil metagenome | biome: Subtropical and temperate rainforests or woodlands; isolation source: soil samples (1 kg each in a 20% v/v slurry with milli Q water) were... ... | reverse complement strand
TGGCTGCGCGGCCACGCGCGGCTCGGCCGCCTGGTGCTGCTCGGCGATCCGGGGCGCAACTATTTCAGCGCCCAAGGCCTTTCGGAGCGCGCCCGCTATGAGATTCCCACGTCCCTGCAGCTCGAGAATCGCGGCATGCGCGAGACGGTGGTCTGGCAGGTGTTGCCTCACCCGTAAGCAGGGGCTGGCCAACGCCGCCACAATTCCTTAACTGTTCTTTCATAATCAATTCGAGTAACACCGCGTGGCCATGCCCAAGGCAACCATCAAGCCACAGGACTTCGCCACCCTCTATGAGGGCTTCACCGCCCCGGTGTCGCGCTTCGATTGCGGCCGCAAGTGCGCGCCCCTCAATGGCGGCGAGCCGGTGTGCTGCTCGACCCAGAACGCGGTGCCCGTGGTGCACAAGGTCGAGTTCGACCTGCTCAAGACCCGCACCGACCTGTGGTCGAAGTTCAAGCCCTACGACTACGCCACCAAGCAGATCGTGGCCGAGCTCACCAGCGACTGCATGGCCATCCATTGCAAGGGCGCGCGGCATTGCGAGCGCGACAACCGCACCATCGCCTGCCGCGGCTTCCCGTTCTATCCCTACCTGACGCGGCAGAAGGAATTCGTCGGCATCGGCACCTACTGGGTGTTCGAGGATCGCTGCTGGATGATGTCCAACCTGGAAATCGTCGACCGCGCCTTCGTCGAGCAGTTCATCGCCACCTACGAGGCGCTGTTCGTGAAGGACCACAGCGAGTTCACGACCTACGTCGACTTCTCCGCCTCGGCACGCCGCGTCTACTCGCGCTGGAAGCGCGAAATCCCGCTGCTCGGCCGCAAGGGCGAGCTGCTGATCGTCGAGCCCTCGACCGGCAACATCCGCCGCGGCGCCAAGAAGGATTATCCCAAGATCGCGCCCTTCAGCTCCGAAAAGGAGTATCGTGAAGCGGTGAAGGAAGCCGGCGGCGAAGTCCCCAAGGAAGGATTGCGCGCCGCCTGACTCCAGCAAGGAGCAGCCGATCATGCGCCGTACCGTTCTCGCCACCCTTCTGTCGTTGCTGTCGCTGCCGGCCTTGGCCGAGGAGATCGGCTCGGTCGGCTACCGCTTCAAATGGCTGGGTCCGAACGACAAGATCGTCATCGAGGCCTTCGACGATCCCGAAGTGCCGGGCATCACCTGCTACATGTCGCATGCCCGCACCGGAGGCATCAAAGGCGCCATCGGGCTGGCCGAGGACCCCGGCGAGGCCTCGATCGCCTGTCGCCAGGTCGGGCCGGTCGACGAGGCCAGGCTGGCGCAGCTCAAGAGTCCGCACGAGGTGTTCAGCGAGCGCGCCTCGCTGATCTTCAAGTCTACCCAGGTGACGCGCTTCTGGGACGCCAAGCGCCGCGCCCTGGTCTATCTCGTCTATACCGACCGCATCATCGAAGGCAGTCCGCGCAATTCAATCAGCGTCGTGCCGCTCGGCTTTCGGTAGGTCATTGCCGGGGGCGCGCCACTCCAGTGGCGCGTCTTCTTTGCGTCGACACCGCATGAGCGGCACTGGAGTGCCGCGCTCCCGGCAATGAGGTCCGACAAGATCAGTAATGGACCTTCGGATCGAAGTCGCCACGGCCCTCCGGCGTGACGTCGAGCATGTTCCACAACGGGTTCAAAAGGTCGTTGTGGCGATACTCCTGGCCGGACTCGGCCGGCACGTACAGCAGCTCCGACGCCCAGAAGTGACGGATCGTTCCGTCTTCCTCCCGCCGGAACACGTTCAGGATGGGCATGTCCCACTCTTCACCGGGCTTGAAGTCCTGCTGGTCGCGCATGGCCTCCGAGAGGGCCGTGGAATCGCCGTAGTAGTCGCGGTCGTAGGTGTTGCCGGCCGTCGACAGCAGACGCAGGTGCTTCCAGCCACGCTCTTTGGCGAGGTCGAGCAGGCGCTTCAGCGGCGACTTCGCGACGACGACGAAGTTGATGCGCTCGGCAGCATGCAGCGCCGCGCCGTCCAACGCGTCGAGGAAGTGCGTGCAGCCGGAGCATGGCTCGGCACGCTCCGGACCGAACATGAAGCTGTAGATCGCAAGCGTGTCCTTGCCCGGTGCGAACAGCTCCGAGAGTTTCATGCGCCCGCTCCTGCCGCTGGGGCGCCGGCCCTCGAAGACATAGTCCTCGGGCACTTCGCCGCCCTTGGGCAGCGCGCGGCGCTGCTGGGCGACACGCTCGATGTGCCGGCGCAGCTCCATCTCCTCTTCCAGCAGGGCATTGCGGGCCTGCCGGTAGGAGGCGCTTTCGTTGGGGAATGTGAGGTGCTCGAGACGATGCTGCAGGTGCTGTTGCATGCCGGCCAAACGGCCGACCGACGGCGATGGTTGCCTCAGGCGTAGAGGAAGGTACCCAGCAAGACCCAGCGTGCCGCATCCTTGCCACGTTTGGTCACAAGTGGCGTCGTGTAGTGCCAGAACGGCAGGCGGTAGGCCGTCACCGTCGCCGGCTGCGCCACCGATACGATCTCGCTGAAGTGGCCGGCGCGGCTGTAGACCAGCCATTGATGCGCGACCTCGGGCGAGCACAAGCTGACATGCAGGTCGATGTAGCCCGAGCGAGCGTCCTTGTTCTCGGGATGATGGTCGTTGTGCGGCCCGGCATAGTCGCCCGCGCCGTAGCGCAGCACCTGCAGGCCCCAGTTCGCGGCGAGGCGCCGCCCGGCCAGCGCTTCGGCAAAGGCGCGGAACGAGGCAGACCGCATCATGCGCGTGAGCCCGATGCGTTCGGCCGCCTTCACGCCGCGCTCGCGCCGGCTCTCGAAATAGATCGTATGCGCGCGGCTGGTCTTGGGCAGCAGCTCGCCGTAGTCGTGGCGCATGTTGGAGATGCTCTCCGGCGGGATCGGCCGCTCCATCAGCTCGAGCTCGCCCCTGAGTGACTGCTCCAGCGCCCGCCGCACGCGCTCGGCCTTGGCGCGGTCCAAAAAATCCTGGCGTGCCAGGAAACGGACCCGCGGATTGGCCAGTGCGCCGCAGAGCGCATGGGTCCCGGCAAGGACGCGCCGCCCGGAAGCATTCAGCAGGTCCTCGAACTCGGCTGGAATGGCGTTTGATCTCATGCGGGCACCACTCTAAAGGACAACCCCAGGATGCCCTACGCCTCGCTCCGGGATTTCATTGCCCGGCTGGAACAAAGCGGCCGGCTGGTACGCGTGAAGGCGCCCGTCTCGCCGGAGTTGAACACCCCGTCGGTCGTGCCGTTCATCGCCCCGGTGATCGAGCCGGCGATCGCCACCTTGCCGTCGGCGGATACCGCCAGGGCCAGGCCGCTCGCCTCCCCCGCCGCGCCGAGCGTGCGGGTGAACACCAGGTTGCCGGCCGAATCGTACTTCAGCAGCGCGACGTCCTGCTCGCCCTTGATGTCCTGTCCGGCGATCTTGGCGTCGACGTTGGCCAGCATGTAGACCGACCCGTCGGCGCCGACCGCGGTGGCCTTTACTGCGTCGTTCTCCGGACCCAGCGTCTTGGCGAACGCGCGCCCGTCGACCCAGTTGGTCTCGCCGCTCGCCTGCACGGGCGACGGCAGGGCGGCGCTGGATTCGGTCTGGAACTTGAGGAACTGGTTGGCCAGCTTGGCGTCGTCGGTCGCCGGCTTGCCGTCCGGGTCCGGATTGCCGACGGTCTGGGCCATGTAGACGGCGCCGGCGGTCACCGGAGCCGAGAAGCTGATGGCCTCGGCGGTGTCCGCCTTGATCTTCATCGCCCACTGGTCGGGCGCAGGGGTCAGCTTGACCACTTTGCCGTTGACCGTGGTCGTCCGCTCGGCGCCCGGGATCCGCTGGCTGGCCACGCGCGTGGTGGCGCCGGCGTCGGCGAGCTTCTGGTTGATGTAGCCGACCACGTTGCCGATCGTGCGCGGCGTCGCGCCCATTTCGTTCAGGTCGATGGCGACGTTCAGCGTGTCGTTCACGCGCTTCACGCCGATGTTGAACTGCACGTCGCCCTGGAAGGCGGCGACGACATTCCCGGCGCTGCCGGAGACCAGCGGCGCGGTGAGGTATTCGGTCTTCGGGCGGGGTACGCCCGACTTCATCTGCGCGCGGCTGTCCACCTCGCCACGGGTCAGACGCACGAGATCGAGCCGCAGCGAGTCGGTGTAGGCGGCGACTTCGAGCAGGCCTTTGTCGAAGGTGTTGCGGATCTTCGTCTGGTCGAGCGCGGTCAGACCCTTGGCGTTCATCCGGTCGGCGACGCCGCTCAGGGTGTTCAGCCCGTTGTACAGCGCAAACAGCCGGCGATAGTCCTCGCTGGCGCCGGTCAGGTCGAGCTTGGCCGCGCTTTCGTCGATCAGCTTGCGGCCGAGCAGCGCGTTGCGCACGGCGTCGGACGAGGGCGCGCCGGCGCTGGGACCGGTCCAGGGCGCTGTCGGAGCGTACTTGGGCCTCGGCGCCGAGGTTGCGCCCACGCCAGCCGACGACGTCCCCGTCCCGCCCAGGAGGGACTGGTAGTAGGACGACAGTAGGCCGCTATCGAGCGAGATCATGTCAGGTCCGCCGCGGGCGCAATCCCGCTAGCCGACTTTGAAGGAGTCTGGCTGACGGGCCGTTAAGAGAAACGGTAAAGGGCCCGGGCTTTGCAGCCCGGGCCCGTAGAACAGCCCACTTAGAACTCAAGATGTTAGTTCCGGAACAGCGACAGGATCACCTGCGGCGCCTGGTTGGCGATCGACAGCGCCTGGGCCCCCAGCTGCTGCTGCACCTGCAGGGCCTGCAGCCTGGCGCTCTCCTTGGCGAGGTCGGCGTCGACCAGGTTGCCGATCCCCGAGGTCAGCACGTCGGACAGCTTGCCGACGAAGATGTTGTGGTTTTCCACCTGCTTGGCCTGGGCGCCCAGGTCGCCGAGCGCCTGGTTCACGTTGGTCAGCGAGGCGTTGACCTTGGCCAGGTTCAGCGAGGCCTGAGTCTTGGTGGAGACGTTGGCGTTCAGGCTGAAGGTGACGTACGGGCCGGTGCCGCCGGCGTTCATCGCGAACGTCTTCGGCGACAGGGTGATGGTCGAGGTGGCGTCGGCGTTGGCCAGGAACTTCACCGATCCGGCGAGCGTGCCCTTGAGCAGGTTGGCGCCGTCGAACTCGGCGTTGTCGACGATCTGCTTGATCTGCCGGAGCAGGGCCTGGAAGTCTGAGTTGAGCGCGGTGCGCGAGGCGGTGTCGAGCGAGGGGTCCATCGCCCCGACCACCTTCTCCTTGATCTGCACCAGCAGGTCGGAGACCGATTCGCCGGCGGTGAGCGTGACCTCGGCGATCGATTGCGCCCGCTCCAGGCTGGAGCGGACCGAGCCCAGGGCGCCGACATCGGCGCGCTGGCCCTGGGCGATGGCCCAGACCGAGGCGTTGTCCTTGGCGTTCTGGACCTTGAGGCCGGTGTTGATGCGGTTCTGAACGTCGCCCAGCGCCTCGCTGGTCTTGTTCAGGTTCTGCAGCGCGATCATCGCCGACTTGTTTGTGTGGACGCTGATCGACATGAACCGGGACCTCCTTCACGGGCCTAGGGGGCCTGTCGCTCGGCGACTCGATCCCCTGCACTGATGAAGGACGCTAGGCAGCTATGGTGAGCGGAAAGTTAACGCCGCAAAAGCGTACGGCCGCAGACCGGGGTCCCGGTGCGGCTCAGGTCATGAATTTCAGCCCTTAGCGGGCCCGCGCCGGGATCAGGCGCTGGTCTTGATCACGGCGCCGGCGTGGTAGTCGGCGTCGTTGCGCATGCGCAGCAGCTGTTCCCTGGGAAGCTGCACGATGACCTCGCCCGTCGAACGGTCGATGGTCTTGTAGATGTACTTGCCGCTGTTCTCGTCGAGCTCGATGACCAGGCGGAGATCCGCCATGTCGTCGATCACCGGACGAGGCGCACGCTGGACACGCGTTTGCGGGACGGTCGAGCCGCCCCCCGCGATCATGTCCATGGTGGCCGCCACGGCCGCCACATTGCTGTCCATTCTTCGATCGCCGGAAACCTTTGCAGGCCCGGCGCCTCTGGCAAACCGTTGACGGCGGGAAGGATTTTACCTTCCCGCCGCGAACGGCCGGACGCCGGCGGGAGCCGGCGCCCGTGGTTCAGCCTATCGGAACAGGCCCAGCAGCGTCTGGCTGGAGCTGTTCGCGATCGACAACGCCTGGATGCCCAGCTGCTGCTTGGTCTGCAGCGACTGGAGCCTGGCGCTTTCCTTGGCGAGGTCGGCGTCCACGAGGTTGCCGATACCCGCTTCGATCGTGTCCTGAAGCTTCGAGACGAAGTTCAGGTGCTGGCCGAGCGCCTTCGAACCCGTGCCGAGCTTCGAGAGCGCGGCCGAGACGTTGGCGATCGAGGTGCTGAGGATCCCGACGTGCGTCGAGGCCACCGTCGCGCTGGTCAGCGCGGCGGCCGCGGTCACCGTCATGATCGTGCCGCCGTACGACATGATCTGAGCGCCGACCGTGATCTTCGAGCCCTTTTCGTTGGCCAGGGCCTGCAGAGCCGTGGCCCCGGTCTTGATCAGGTTCACGCCGTTGAAGTCGGCGTTGTTGATCACCGTGGTGACCTGGTCGCGCAGAGCCGTGAAGTCGGCGCTGAGCGCGCTGCGGGCGGTGGTGTCCAGGCTGGTGTCGGACGCGGCCAGCGCCTTGTCCTTCATCTGCAGCAGGATGTCCGAGATCGCCTCGCCGGCCGAGATGGCCACGTCGACGGTGGACTGAGCCCGGTTCAGCGATTCCTTGACCGTGGTCAGCGAACTATGGGTGGCGCGCTGGCCCTGAGCGATCGCCCAGATGGCCCCGTTGTCTTTGGCGCTGATGATACGCTTGCCGGTGTTGATCCGGTTTTGAACCTCGAACAGCTGAGCGTTCGTCGAGTTGAGGTTCTGCAGGGCGACCATGGCGCCCACGTTGGTATTGACGCTGTTCACGTCGTGACTCCTACTTCTAAGGTCGCCGGCCGCCATTTTGGCAGCCAGGGGCATTTTGCCCGATCAACCTTGGAGCAAGCGGCGGGCCAACTCGGCGCCCCTGCCCCACCCCCAATCAAGTCACTGGAAATCTGGCGTTATACTTGCGTTCACCCTGTTGAGTGCTGGGCAAACATTGCCGATTGGCGGCTGAACCGGCAGATTCTGCCGGGGCACATGGCGCTCCAACGTCGTGCGCCGCCCGCAGAACCGGCAGGCTCGGGGGGCGGCGCGACACACAAAGCCCGGGGCGAGGTCTGCCCCGGCCGGAACCGGACTGCCCGCCGGCTCAGGCTGCAAATAGAAGACGGCCGAGCCCGTCGCCGGGCTCGGCCGTCTCGCCTATTAGCGGAAGAGGCCGAGCAGGTTGCTCGAACCGGCGTTGGCGATCGCCAGCGCCTGGATGCCGAGCTGCTGCTTGGTCTGCAGCGACTGCAGTCGGGCGCTTTCCTTGGCCAGGTCGGCGTCCACCAGGTTGCCGATACCCGCTTCGATCGAGTCCTTCAGCTTCACGGTGAAGCTGTAGTGACCCTCGAGCGCCTTCGAACCGGTGCCGAGCTTCGACAGAGCGGCCGAGACGTTCGCAATCGAGGTGTTCAGCGTGGCGACCATGGTCGAGGCCGAAGTCGCCGAGTTGAACGACGCGGTGGCGGCGAAGGTGATGTTGGTGCCGCCGTAGCCCATGGCTTGGGCCAGGACCGTCAGCTTCGAACCCTTGTCGTTGGCCAGAGCCGTCAGGTTCGTCGCGCCGGTCTTGATCAGGTTGATGCCGTTGAAGTCGGCATTCGTCACGACCTTGCCCACCTGGTCGCGCAGAGCCTTGAAGTCTTCGTTCAGGGCGGTGCGAGCGGTGGTGTCGAGGCTGGTGTCCGAAGCGGCCAGCGCCTTGTCCTTCATCTGAAGGAGAAGGTCGGAGACGCTCTCACCGGCCGAGATGGCCACGTCGGTGGCGGAAACGCCGCGCTGCAGCGACTCCATCACCGTGTCGAGGCCGTTGGCGGTGGCGCGCGAGTTCTGCGCGATGGCCCAGATCGCCCCGTTGTCCTTGGCGCTGTTGATCTTCCGACCGGTGTTGATCCGGTTCTGGACTTCGCCAAGTTCGCTGTTGGTGCGATTGAGGTTCTGGAGGGCGACCATCGCGCCCGTGTTGGTGTTGACGCTGTTCAGCATCTGGAACATCCCATTTTTAGGTGTCCCCGCGACTTTTTGCCGCGAGGGGCGTTTTGCCACGCACCCTGCTGCAACGTCTGCGCCAACTTGTCGCATGTGACATGATGTACTAAGCGACTGGAATCACGGCGTTATTTATTGATTCAGCGCGATCCTGACCGGCAATTCTTGCCGCCCTCGGCCCGCCCGGCAAATTCTGCCGAGACGAATCGCCCCACCGCCCCACTCACGTAAATTGCTGATTTACCTTGATTTCGCCTGCCCCCCGCAGCCCGCGGGAGGCGTGGATCAACAGCTGCGACATCGTCAATCGTCAGACTTTGCCGACCCCTGCCGGAGCCGGCGCGAGGCCGAAATGAAAAGAGCCGCGCCTGGGGGGCGCGGCTCGAAAGCGGCTGGAGCGGAGGGCGGGTTCTAGACGGCCGGCTCGGCCTGGCCGCTGAGGCCCTGCATGATCATCCGGTTCACGTCGATCAGCGCGTCGATGTCCTCTTCGCGGCGGATCACCTGGCTGGTGTATTTGTGCACCCAGATGCTCAGCGAGATGATCGAGGCGCGCAGCTGGTCCGGCAGCGCGTTGGTCGGATCCGCGCAGTCCGAACCGAGCGCCGACCACAGCCGTCGATTCCAGTCGAGCGCATCGACCCGCGTGCGCAGGTCGTGCGGGTCGGCCTTGGCCGCGTCCATCAGAGCCCGGGTCACCTGCCCGAAAAGCCGATATTCGGCTTCCCGGGGGGACTCAGACCTCTGAGCCGCCTGCTGATACGCTTGTAGAGACATTCCCCAGAACCTCGTCTTCGTAGTCGATGAGCTTCCGACAGACCATCAGGGCCTTGTAGTACTCGTTCTCCATCACGTGCCGGGAGAGCGTGACGCACTCCGAAAGCACCGGCGGATTGCGAACGGCCGTCATGAACTCCGTCAGCCGCCGCGCGAACTCGTCGTAGTATTTGTTCGCGATCGGCTCATCCAGGTACATCATCATCACAGGGAAATAGATGCGGCGGGCGGGCGTGTTCGCCTCGTCCAACTGCATGATGTCCTTCTCCCGCAAGACCGAAGCCTTGTTCTGCAGGATCAGGGTTCCGCGACGATCGCCGTTCTGGACAACGGCGCCATTGAGCACGAACTTCTCGCCCGGCTTCAGCGACAACTTGAGCGGCAAGGTCTCATACCCCCTGACGCGGCGCGGGCCGCGCGCTTCTCCCTGCGGTGATGACGCCCCGCCTTTAGGTTCAAGGCATAGCGCCGGGTCGTTAACGCGCCCTTGCGACCCAGCGTCACTGGGCTCCTTAAGCGCGGGTTAAGCATACCCGCGCGAACCATGACGCATTCCCGAAGTGATTTGGAGTCAATGCGCATGGCGCGATCCGCGAAGCTCACCGCGGCCTCTCCGTCGGCGCTGCAACTGGCCGCAGGCGCAGCGCCCGCCAGGGCCTCGTCACCGGTCGAAGGAATCCTCGGGGCCAACTCGGCCGAGGCGCTGGCGCGGCTGAACGCGGCCATGTCCGAACTCAAGGCGCTGTCCGTCGAGCCGCTGGTCAAGCGCGCCGCCGCCGCGCTGAACGCCAACGATCACGTCGAAGGCGCCAAATGGGCGATCAAGGCGCTTGAAAAGGACGAGCGCAGCGGCGCCGCCTGGTACGTACTGGCGTTCGCTCGCGAGCGCTCGGGCGACTTCGCCAGCTCGCTCAAGTGCTTCGAGATGGCCCTGCAGCTGCTCCCCGACCACGCGCAGGTGGCCAACGACCTGGGCCGGCTGGCGGTGCGGATGGGCATGCTGGAGCATGCCGAGAAGCTGTTCGCCCACTTCATCCACCGCCATCCCGACAGCGCCGACGGCTGGAACAACCTGGCCTGCGTGATGCGCGACCGGGGCCGCTTCGCCGAGGCGACGGACGTGCTCAAGGCCTCGCTGGCCAACCATCCGGAAAACCCGATGCTGTGGAACACGCTGGGCACCGTGCTCAGCGAGAGCGGCGACACGCCCACGGCGATGATCTTCTACGAGGAGGCGCTGCGCCTGCAGCCGACCTTCGCCAAGGCGCAGTACAACCTGGCCAACATGCGCCTGGCGCTCGGCCAGGCGGAAAAGGCGCTGGCCGACTGCGACGTCGCGCTCGACCTCTGCAAGACCGACGACGAGCGCCAGATGATGCTGCTGGCCCGCTCGGCGATGCTGCTCAACCTCGGCCGGCTGACAGAAGGCTGGGACGAGTACGAGTGCCGGCTGCACCACCAGTTCGACGACGCCACCATCTTCATGGTCGACCGGCCGCGCTGGCAGCCCGGCGACGACCTGGCCGGCAAGTCGCTGCTGGTCGTCGGCGAGCAGGGCCTGGGCGACGAGATCCTGTTCGCCAACGTGCTCGAGGACCTCGAGGCGGCGGTCGGGCCCGAGGGGCGGCTGACCATCGCCGTGGAGCACCGGCTCGTGCCGCTGTTCCAGCGCAGCTTCCCGCGCGCCACGGTCGGCGCGCACGTCACCCACCTTGTCGAAGCGCGCACCGTGCGCTTCATCCCCTTCCTCGAAGATCCGTCTCAGATCGACCTGTGGACGCCGATCGCCTCGACCCTGCGCCAGTACCGCCAGCAGGTGCAGGACTTTCCCGTGCGAGACCGGTTCCTCACCGCCGATCCGGAACGCATCGCCCACTGGAAGGACGTGCTGGAGACCCAGGCGCCGGCAGGACGCAAGGTGGGGATCCTCTGGAAGAGTGCGCTGCTCAATGGCGGTCGGGGCCGCTACTTCTCGCGGTTCGACCAGTGGGAGCCGGTGCTGCGGACGCCCGGCGTCTGCCTGGTCAACCTGCAGTACGGCGATTGCGCCGAAGAGCTGGCCTACGCCCAGGAGAAGTTCGGGGTCGAGATCTGGCAGCCGCCGGGAATCGACCTCAAGCAGGACCTCGACGACCTGGCCGCCCTGTGCGCGGCGATGGACCTGGTGGTCGGCTTCTCGAACGCGACGCTGAACATCGCCGCCGCTTGCGGCGCGCCGACCTGGTTGATCACCACGCCTGGCGTGTGGCCGCGCCTCGGCACCGACCGCTATCCCTGGTACCCGCAGGCGCGGGTGTTCCAGCTCGAGGCCTACGGCGCCTGGGAGCCGGTGATGGAAGAGGTCGCGCAGTCGATGGCGAGCTTCGCCGCCGGCGGAACGGGAGCCTCCGCGAAGGGTTGATCCCGGTGAGCGGCGCCGCACGCGCGGCCCTACACCGAAGGAGCCCTCCATGCCCGGCACGAGCTTCGATTCCGACGCCAACTTCGATCCCCAGGATCAGGCCGAAGCCCTCGACGACACCAACTTCAGCGACGAAGAAGAGAACTCCGAGCTGCGCACCTTCGAGGAGCTGCCGGACGTGCTCGATGTCACCCAGGTCGCCGGTGACCGCGACGACGACGAGGCGTTGGCCCTCGACGCCGACGAGTTCGACGAGGAGGCGTTCGGCGACGAGGACACCGAAGAGGACAACGAGCTCGACTACCGCGCCAAGTCCGAAGACGAGGACGACATCTACGACGACGAGGACTCCAACGATATCGTCGACGACTTCGACGAGGACGCCGCCGGCGACCAGGAGATCGAGGGCCTGATGGAGGTGCGCGACGCCGGCGCGGTCGAAGGCGGCGAGGACGACTTCACCAATTTCCAGGCCAAGAACGTCGGCGACGAGGACCTGCGCCGAATGGGCTACATCGACGACGCCGACAACCCCGGCGCCGACCCCTCCCCCCCCGCCGTGACGGGCACGTCGGCGAAGAGTTCGTGGTCATCGATTTGTACGCTGTGGCGAAAGCCTTCGGCGGAGACAGTGTTGACGGTGACAGTC
>LNAP01018119.1_pt1 | contig 11943 bp, 13 predicted proteins | sample 602601 | NCBI WGS metagenome assembly LNAP01 (sample SAMN02440304, study PRJNA202911) | soil metagenome | biome: Subtropical and temperate rainforests or woodlands; isolation source: soil samples (1 kg each in a 20% v/v slurry with milli Q water) were... ... | reverse complement strand
GATATTGACCACGCCGGTCAGCGGGGACTTGTCTTTGGCGGCGGCAAACCACTTCTCGGTGAACGGGGTCTTTTCCAGCTCGTAGTGACTGGTCGCCAGAACCGGCAGCCACTTGAGCGACATCAGGCGCGAGAACGGCAACGGGCCGTGTTCGATGTGATCGACAAACAGCAACTCGACCGGCTCTTCGCCGAAAATTTCGCCCTCGCCCTTGAGGCGATAGTGCGCGGTGCTGCTGAACACATGACGCTCCAGCGACACCAGCTCCAGCGACGCCGTGCCGTTGGAACCAACCATCGCCGCCTGCAATTCCTTGTTGGCATCGGCAATCGAGGTGTTCAGCACACCTTCGAGCCTGGTACCTGTGAACCAGGCCCCGCCTGCGCTGATGGCACCGATGGCGACAACAATTCCCAGTAGCACGCCTGCTGATTTATTCATGTATGACCCGTTCAGTGTCCGTTGTTGAAAGTGAGATCGTCTTCCCTGAACCCATGACGGGTTGTGGCTCGACAGTGCTGAAAGTGGAATGGAGATTATCATCAGGGGCGACGAACGGCCCAATGATTAAAGGTGAAAGAGTGTCTTGGGGGCGGGGGCGCAGGATTCGAGATCTTCGCAGTCCATTCGATCGCTATCGTCGGAACGCCGCCCGGAGCAAGCTTGCTCCCACAGGGATCACGCTATACCTGTGGGAGCGGGCTTGCCCGCGATGGCGGCATAACAGCCACCACAAAATCAGGAATACTGGACTTCAATCTCATCCAGCTGATGATCAAAGCTTTTGAGCCGCGCAGTCCAGGTGTACACCAGCACTTCGAAGTCACGATTGATCACCGCCCCGCCCGTCACTTCCGCGCGCGGGTCGCAGACGTCCAGTTGATAGCGTTCGCGGGCCATGGCCGTAGCGACATCGGCCAGCTCCCGGGCATTGTTGAGCCAGTGCCGACCGTCGTCAGCCACTTGCCGGTCCAGCGCCACGCATTGTTTTTTCAAGGTATCGAGGCTTTTTTCCAACGGCGTGCCGGTCAATTCGCCCATGACTTCCTGAAACGTGCGCCCCGGTTGCCAGTAACTGCCCCAGAAATAACGGTCGAACACCGTTTCGACACGACGCAACGCCACCTTGGTGTCCCAGATCAGGACCAGGGTCTTGCCTTGTTCGAGTTGTCTTTTCTTGATGCGTTGATTCTGGACTGAGGCCCAGGCCACCACCGCAACGGACATCACGGCAATCAGTGCGACGGCACTGTCGAGGAACACCAGTGCCTTGTCGATCTGGTGGGCCAGCATGATTCCGTAGAAATAAGTGGCCGACAGCAGCACCAACGCCACGATGGCGCACCAAAAACCGAGAGCGTAAGGGTTTTTCATTATTGGTTTCCCCCTGACCTGCGCGAGCCCTGTGCGAAGAAAGGGCGCTTTGCACGGGGCACCCTCCCAACACTTCAAAGCATAGCAACGGCCTCAGGGTTTGCCGGAGTTCGACGCTTGCGTTCGTCCGCTTTCCCAACCGCCGCCCAAGGCGAGGAACAAGTCGATCTGGCTGGCGGCAACCTGAGTGTTAGCGGCCGCGAGCTGCGCCGTAACGTCGATGTAGGTGCGGGTGGCTTGCAGGTCGGCCAGGAACGAGGCGCGGCCGGCCTGGAAGAAGCGGTGGGTCTGGTCGGCCGCCAGTTTTGCCGATTGCTCGGCATCGGCCAGTGCATCGCGGCGTTGCAGCAATGCCGTGTACTGGGCAAGACCGGTCTGGGTCTCGCGAATGGCATTGATCGAAATGCGCCAGGGTCGCCTGGGTCACCGCTTCGGCTTCGCGGATGCGCGCCCGGGCGCCGTTGGTCGGCACGTTCCAGGTCAGCGACGGACCGAAGCCCCAGCGATTGGTAGACGGGTCGCCGAGATCGTCCAGGATACCGACGGTACCGATGGTCGCGCCGATGCTGATGTTCGGGTACAGCTCACCCGTGGCAACGCCGATACCGGCCGTCGCGGCCGCCAGTCGACGCTCGGCCTGCCGTACATCGGGACGACGCTTGAGCAACGCGGCGCCATCGCCCACGGGTACCAGTTGCGCGATTTTTGGCAGCTCGTCGCAGGTGGCGGTGCCGGCCGGCAGTTGGTTCACCGGCTTGGCGAGCAACATCGACAAGCGGTACAGCCCGGCCTGGCGCGACGCTTCATAGCGCGGCATGTCGGCGCGCAGGGATTTGAATTGGGTCTGCGAGCGGGTGACCTGGGTTTCGTCGCCACGCCCGGCATCGCGCAGACGCTGGATCAGCGTGGTGCTCTGGGCTTGCAGGTCGAGGGAATGCTGGGCGATTTCCCGCTCTTCATTGGCTGCACACACCTGGGTGTAGGCCCGGACCACGTCGGCCACCACGGTGATGCGTGCAGTATCGGCAGCTGCTTGTGTCGCATCGGCATTGGCCTTGGCCGCTTCGATACCGCGTTGCAAGGTGCCGAACAGGTCGAACTGGTACGACGCGCTGATGCCGATATCGCCGATGTTGGCCACCGGCACTTTTTCCGGCAGCAGGAAGGCCTGACCGGACTCCTGCAAGCGCTGGGCGCCCATCTTCACGCCGCCGCTCCAGCCACCTGCCGCTTCGGCCTCATCGACCTGAGCCCGAGACCTCGACAGGCTGGCCGCCGCCACACGCAAATCAGTGTTGGAGGCCATGGCCTGCTGTACCAACTGGTCGAGTCGCGGGTCTTTGTACAGGCGCCACCAATCGGCCGGCACCGGTGCGGAAACCACCGTTTTGCCGTCGACCGCCAGATCGCCCTGAAAGTCAGGACGATGGACAGCCGCCTCTTCCGGCAAATGATAATCCGGCCCGACCATCTGACACGCCGACAGCAACAGGCCTAACCCGGCGACCGCCAAACCCGAGGCCTTGCTCATTGCGTCGGCTCCCGTTGTTGATCGTCGATGATCGATACCGTGGCGGTGCGCCCGGCGATCATGCGGAAATCATCCGGCACGTCATCGAAGGCGATACGCACCGGAATTCGCTGGGCCAGCCGCACCCAGCTGAAGGCCGGGTTGACGTTGGGCAGCAGGTTATTGCCGCTGGTGCGGTCGCGGTCTTCGATACCGGCGACGATGCTCTCCACGTGCCCGCGCAGGCGCGCATTGTCGCCGATCACCCGGATGTCGACGCTCTGGCCGATATGGATGCCGTTCAGTTTGGTTTCTTCGAAATAGCCGTCGATATGGAACGAGTTGCTGTCGACCACCGACAACACCGCACGCCCGGCGCTGACGAACTCCTGGGCCCGTGGCGCGCGGTCGTTGACGTAGCCGTCTACCGGGCTGCGGATCACCGAGCGGTCGAGGTTGAGCTGTGCGCTGTCCACCGCCACCTGGGCTTCCAACAAGGCCACTTGGGCGCGGGCCACTTTCGACTGGCTTTCTTCCAGTTGCTCACCCGGCACCAGGTTACCAAGACCCTTGTTCCGCTTGGCCTCGCGCTGGGCCTGGGCCAGGGTTTCTTCACGGTCGGCGACTGCCGCTTTCGCTTGGCGCAGGGCCAGCTTGAAGCGGTCCGGATCGATGCTGAACAGCACTTGGCCGCGCTTGACCAACTGGTTGTCGCGCACCTCCACTTGCTGGATCAGCCCGGAGACATCCGGCGCGATTTGCACGATGTCGGCGCGGATGTGCCCATCGCGGGTCCAGGGCGCGAACATGTAATACATCACCATGCGCCAGACCACGACCACGGCGAAGCTCACGATCAGCAGGGTCAGCACCACGCGACCCAGGGTTAGAATCGGTTTTTTCATGTCATCAGGTATCGACTGAGTGAGTCCACGGCGCCAAGCAGCAAGGCGTAGAGGGCCACGTTGAACAATGCCCGGTGCCAGACCAGACGGTAAAAGTGCAGGCGCGTCAGCACCCCGTGCACCAACAGGTACAACACATACGTAATGCCCATCAGCACCAGCAGCGTGGGCAGGAACACCCCGCTCAGATCCAGGTCACCGATCATAAGGGCGCTCCATCAATGCCATGGGGAAGCGGTTCTTCGGGCTCGGCGGAACCGACGAATTCGACGCCGGGCAACAGTGCCAGGCGCAGGCCGCTCAGGGCGTGCAGCAGATGCCGACGGGTTTCATCATCGCCGGCACCGCTGAGGGCGCGACGCGTGCGGTCGAGGGTCATCAGCAACGGGCTCGGAGCCTGCAAGCGCACACCGGCCTTGAGACAGGCCTTGAAGTACTCGCCAACCTCGGCCACCACCTGGCGCAGCAGCACCTGCGGCACACCAAGGACCCGCGGCGTATAAGCGAGCAGGTCCAACAGATTCAGCGCCACCCGAACTTCCCGCAGTGCCACACCGGAGTCCTGGCCGGTCATGGCCAGGCGCGGCAGATGCTGCATCAGCCGATCGAGCATCCGTATGCCCAGAAGCCGATGTTCAGACAACGTGGCCGGCTCGGAGAGGCCGACAATGTCACGCCAGCTGAAACGGGTCAGGCGCTTGGCTGCCAGTTCGGCACCGAACGGTCGGGCGATCAGGGTCCAGATGAACGCGAACAGCAACCCCATGGGGCCGGCCAGGTTGGAGTTGGCGAAACTGAGAAAGTCCGCGTCGTAAGCGCCCTGAATGCTGATGAAGGACGAGGTGTTGACCAGGGTCAGCAGCATGCCCAGGTAAAACTGCGGCTTGACCGTCAGGGTGCCGACACAAATGAACGGCACGGCAAACGCCAGCACCAGCATCGGAAAGTCATGCAGGTTGGGCAGCACCAGAAACAGATAAAGGCTGGCGAACACCACCGACATCGCCGTCCAGAAAAAGAACCGGTAAATCTGCGGCGCGGGGTCGTCCATCGAGGCAAAGAAACTACACGCCACCGCCGCCAGAATCACTGCGCTGCCGCCATCGGTCCAGCCGAGCAGAATCCACAGCACCGAAGCGACGATTATCGCGGTGACGGTGGAGGCAGCGGAATAAAACATCAGGCCGCGATCCAGAAACGGGGACAGCCGCCCCAGCCGCCAATGCCGATACACCGCGCGCCAGTTGTCCTGGCTTTCGCACTGGATGGCGTATTGCAGACTGCGGCAGTCCTGCCACAAATCGATCCACTCGCCGAGACGGTAAATGGCATTGGAGAACAGCAGTTGCTTGCGGTCATCCAGCGCTTCGGGAGCCGGTTGCAGGGCCTCGAGTTTATCCTTCAGTGCCTGCCAGCGGTCGAGGTCGGCATCCTTGTGCTCGAGCCATTCGGTCAATGGTGCGAACTTGTCCACAAGCTCGGGGGTGCGCCGTTCCAGGGCGTAAAGCGCATCGTCGAGGGCATCGATCACTGGCAGCAGGTGAATCATCCGCCCGCGCAACTCCTTGGTGTTGCGTACTGTCTGCGGACGCGAGCCTTCGTGGGGCAACTGGCCGATCATCAACTCCAGGGAGTTGAAGGTGGCGACCATCGATGCACGCAACGCACTGACTTCTTCAGGCTGCACGCTGCGGCTTAGGAAGCGCAGGCTGTAGGTCGAGGCATCGGCAAACCATTTGCTCACCGAATCATTGAACACCGGCGCCAGACGCCGGGGCCAGAACATCGCGCCAACCACTGCCGCCACGGCGATGCCGAGGAAAATTTCTTCGGTCCGTGCCTCGGCCACGTCCCACACCCCCAGCGGGTTATTCACCACCGGCAGGGCAATCAGCGGCAAGGTGTAACCGGCGAGCATCAAGGCGTAGTTGTTCGCGGTACGCAAATGCAGGGACAGAAACAGCAGCGTCCCGGTCCACAGCGCAATCACCACCACCAGCACGTAGGGGCTCTGCACGAACATCGGCACGAACAAAACCGCCGCCGCAGCGCCGACAAAGGTGCCGACCGCCCGGTACAGCGCCTTGGAACTGGTAGGACCGAGAAACGGACTGGAAACGATGTACACCGTGGCCATCGCCCAGTACGGACGCGGCATTTGCATGAGCAGGGCGATATACAGCGCGATCATCGATGCGGCGAAGGTGCGGACCCCGTAGAACCAGTCCCGCGCCGGGGGCATGCCAGAGAAAAATCCGCTCACGAGTTGACCACCGATGGCGGCGTGGCCGCTTCAAATGCTCTCAGTACCCGCAGCGTAGCTTCCAGGTCACCCTGGTCAATGCCTTCAAGTACCTCCTGGCGCAAGCGCACCAGCTCCACTTCGACCGCCTGCACCAGCTCACGACCGGTTTCGGTCAGGCTCAGGCATTTGGCGCGGCGGTCCTGTGTGTCTTCGGTCCGGCAGACGTAACCGGCATGGCACAACTGATCGAGCAGGCGCACCAGCGACGGGCTCTCCATCCCCGCGGCTTGCGCCACCGTCACCTGGCGCACGCCCTCGCCCAGACGCCCGATCATCAACAGCGGAACGGCGCAGGCTTCGGAGATGCCATAGTTGACCAGCGTGGTCTGGCAGATTTTGCGCCAATGCCTGGCGGCCACCACCATGGCACTGCTGATGTTCATCTGGAGGACGTCGAGGTTATTCGGCACGAGGGAAAACACACTGTTAGTTTGCTAACTATCAATATCGCATTGGAGGGGATTTTCCGTCAAGTTTTGAAACAATTGCGTAACAGCGACCTGCCGAGAACCATCAACGTTTCCTGGCACGCTCGTACACTTCACTTCGTTCCCGCTTTCCTACTGCAACGACAGAAACGACGACACGCTCATCTATCACCTCGTAGACGAGTCGGTAGCCAGATGACTTCAATTTGATTTTGTAGCAGTCGGGCATGCCATGGAGTGAGTCAGACGGGATTCGAGGCATTTCGAGCCGTTCGGCCAACTTCTTTTTGAATTGCTCACGCAACGTATGCCCCAGCTTGTCCCACTCTTTGCGTGCAGATGGCAGAAATTCGAGCTTATAGGTCATCCAGCGTTACCGGAATTGGCGTTTCATGACGACGAGAACGCACGATTTCCGCCAACTCCAAATCGTCGAGACGCTCCACCATGGCCTCGAAAACATCTGCCGGGACCATGTAGCCCATGACACGATTGTGATTGAGCACTGCGACGGGCCCTCCATGGGCGCCATTCAAAACGGCAGAAGGGTTTTTCTTTAGTTCAGACACGCTGACAGCCATATCAGCCAAAACACTTTGCATAATTAAGACCTCAAATAAGGTCTTAATTCTGGTCAATTATTGTGATCAGAGCAACCTCGGCGGACCGCCGCCTATCAGTTATTTACACCCCCCGCCCCTTCCTCAACATCACATCCAGTTGATCCACCACCTCGGCCCAATCCGCGTCATCGAGAATCTCCTCCCTGGCTCGGGCTCCAGAAAAACGCATCCGCAAGGTGCAGCTCCGGTTTGAGCGGTGAATGGGTGGCGATGAATTTATCGATGCTTTCGGCGTCGTCCGGCAGGCCGAGTTGCTTGAACAGCGAAGGAAGGTTGTGGGTCGGGCTTTCCATGTTGAACTCCTGGGGACCAATTCAAGGACCGCTGCGCGGTCATCGCGAGCAAGCTCGCTCCCACAGGAAATGCGATAAATCTGTAGGAGCGAGCTTGCCCGCGATGATGTCAGCATTGACGAAACAAAACTCAATGACTCAACTCCCGCACCTCGGCATGCGGCACCATTTTCAGGAACTCGGGCACGTCCATGCGCACCAGGTTGACGTGGTTTCCAGCCTCCAGATAGATGTCTTTTTGCCGGGTCAGCAGCGGATCGATAACCACCTCCAACCCATAGGACTCACCCAGCGCCGGTACGGCACCGCGTTCGCAATCATCGAACAGGTGCGCTAGGTTGCTTTCGCGGGAAATTTGCCACTCACCACTGCTGCGGACTTTGCTCAGGTCAAGGTGACGGCTGGCGGGCAACACGGCCATCAGGTAATGCCCATGGTGATCGTCGAGGATCACTGATTTGGCCACCCGTTCGGCAGGAATACCTGCGACCCGCGCCGTTTCAAGGCTGCTGGCCGAGTGTGGGTGGCTGACAATGTCGTATTCGCATTGAGCCTTTTCCAGGCTTCGCTGCACGGTTCTTGCCATACGCATGATGCACCTCGGTGTCCGCCATGATCGCTTGCGGACGATGATTAAAGCTTGGCTTGCGTAGTAAAAGTCTAGGCCCGTCAGCGCGTTCCGGTGGGAAATCCGCTCATCGGCTGCCGACGGTAATTGAGCAAAATTCATACCGGCCGAGGCTCAACTAAACTGTATTCAGAGCCACTCCATGACTCTCCCGGAGGGTCAAGTGAACACCCGTTGCTGTGCAGTTGCGTTGCTGTTGGCGTTGAGCGGATCAGTCTGCGCCGCCGACACGGTTGTGGTGCTGGTGCCCAACCCCGTCGGGATCTGGTTGATCACCTTCGGCATTGCGTTCCTGATCGCCGAGGCGGCCCTGCCCAATTACGGTGTGATCGGCCTGGGCGGCATCGTGATGTTCGTGATCGGCGCGGTGATCCTGTCCAATACCGAAGTGCCCGTGCCGTTGATGATCGGCCTGGGACTGGTCAGCGCGCTGTTGCTGATCTACCTGGTGATTCACGCCATGAAGACACGACCGCGCGACATCGTCAGCGGTGATGCCGGGCTGCTCGGCAGCGTGACGGCGGTGACGTCATTGCAAACCGGTAACGCCTATGGCGGCTGGATTCATCTGCAAGGAGAACAATGGCAAGTGCTTAGCGCAACGCCGCTGCAACCCGGGCAACGGGTGCGGGTGGTGGGGCGCAAGGGTTTGCTGCTGCAAGTGGCCGCGGCTGATGCGGCGCCGGGCGGAGAATAGTCATGGGTTTGCAATTGGGTTTTGTCGCGCTGCTATTGTTGATCATCGCACTGGCGGGGTCGACGTTCCGCATCCTGCGCGAATACGAGCGCGGGGTGGTGTTCCAGCTTGGGCGCTTCTGGCAGGTCAAGGGCCCTGGCCTGATCCTACTGATTCCGGCGGTCCAGCAAATGGTAAGGGTCGATTTGCGCACAGTGGTGCTGGACGTGCCACCGCAAGACGTGATCACCCGCGACAACGTGTCGGTCAAGGTCAACGCAGTGCTGTATTTCCGCGTGCTCGATCCGCAAAAGGCGATCATCCAGGTCGAAGACTTTCTGATGGCAACCAGCCAATTGGCTCAAACCACACTACGGGCGGTGCTGGGTAAACACGAACTGGACGAACTGCTGGCCGAACGCGAACGCTTGAACCTGGACATCCAGCAAGTGCTCGACGCCCAGACCGATGCCTGGGGCATCAAAGTCGCCAACGTCGAGATCAAGCACGTGGACCTCAACGAATCGATGATCCGCGCCATCGCCAAGCAGGCCGAAGCCGAACGGGAACGGCGAGCCAAGGTGATCCACGCCGAAGGCGAATTGCAGGCCTCGGAAAAACTCATGCAAGCCGCCGAAATGCTGGGCCGCCAACCGGGGGCCATGCAGCTGCGCTACATGCAGACCCTGAGTTCGATTGCCGGAGACAAGAGCTCGACCATCGTCTTTCCACTGCCGATCGAGTTGCTCAAGGGCATGGCGGACTTGTCGTCGAAACCTTGAACTCAGACGCTTACTCAGTCTGCGCCGCCAACGGATACACCGACTCCCATCCGCCGCCGAGGGCCTTGTACAACCCGACCATCGCCAGCGACACGCCGGTCGAACTCTCGACCCATTGCTCCTGGGTCGCCAGTAGCGCACCTTGCACGGTGAGCACATTGACGAAGTCCACCACCCCTTCGACATATTGCTGTTGCGCTGTTTGCAAGGCGATCTGGTTCTGCCGCACCGCTTCGGCGAGGCTGTCGCGGCGCAACTGGCTGGCGTTGTAGGCGGTCAACTGGTCATCGATTTCATGCCAAGCGCGCAGCACGGTTTGTTGGTAGGCGATGGCCGCTTCCTGTTGCTGGGCTTCGCGCAAATTCAGCACGCCGCGCAAGCGCCCGCCGTCGAACAGCGGCAGGCTGAATTGCGGGCCGATGCCGAACGCTCGCGAGCCCCACGAACCAAAATCGCTCAACTGCATGGCTTGCGAACCGACATTGCCCGACAGGGTAATCCGCGGATAGAAATCGCCCTTGGCCACGCCAATGCTGGCCGTGGCGGCATGCAGCCGTGCTTCGGCCTGGCGAATGTCCGGCCTGCGTTCAGCCAGTTGCGAGGGCAAGCCAATGGCGACCTGGCGCGGCGTTTGTGGCACCGGTGCGTCTGTGGATAACTCCGCCGCCAATGCCTGGGGCGGTTCGCCCATCAACAGACTCAAGGCGTTGATCAGTTGCCACTGGCGCTGCTCCAGTGCGGGCAGGCGTGATTCGATGGCCGCCACCTGCGCGGCGGCTTCAGCGACATCCAGATCCGTCGCGACGCCGTCAGCCAGGCGCAGTTGCGAAAGCTTCAGGCTATGCCGGGCGACGTCGAGGTTCTGTTCGGTGACGAGCCGGGTGTTCTGCACGCCACGCAGCTGAATGTAGTTCTGAGCGGTTTCGGCCAACACCGACAACAGCGCACCGCGTCGGTCGTTCTCGGCGACTTCCAGGCTGGCGTCTGCCGCTTCGGTTTCCCGACGCACGCGGCCCCAGAGGTCCAGCTCCCAGGACGCGGAAAAGCCGGCATCCCACAGGTTGAACGCGGATTGGCCGTTGTGCCCTGAGGGGTCGCTCAGGCCTTCACCACTATTACGTTTTCGGGCGTAACTTCCCGTGGCGGCGGTATTCGGATAGCGGTTGGCGGTGATCACCTGGCGAACGGCACGGCTTTGCTGCAAACGACTGCTGGCCAGCCTCAGGTCGAGGTTGTCGGTCAGGGCGCGTTGCGTGAGGGCCGAGAGTTTCGGGTCGTTGAACACCTCCCACCAGCGCTCGTTCATCGTTTCGGCGATTACTTGGCTGGTGGCTACCTTTGATGGTTTCGACCACTCGGTGATTTGTGTGGGCTGAGGTTTGTGAAAGTCCGGGCCGACGGTGCAGGCGGACAGGCTCAGCATAAGCAAGGCAGAAAAAGTCAGGCGAGGCTGATGACCTCTTCGCGAGCAAGCCCGCTCCCACAATGGACTTTCTGTGATGCGAAAATCTTGTACTTCGCGCATAACCCTTGTGGGAGCGAGCTTGCTCGCGATGGCGTCCGCACCGTCAACACAGGTTTTCATCGCTGAGTCACCTCACGCGAGACACCACTGCCGGTATCGATGCTCGCCTCCACCGACATCCCCACCCGCAAGCGCTCGGCCAGCGACTGTCCCGGCTCCAGCACGATTTTCACCGGTATCCGCTGTACCACCTTGGTGAAGTTGCCGGTGGCGTTGTCCGGTTTGACCGCGGCAAACGTCACCCCGGTGGCCGGTGCAATGCTTTCGACACGACCGTTCAGTGCCGCACCGCCCAGGCTGTCGACGCGCACTTGCACAGCCTGCCCCGGCTGCACATCCGTCAGTTGGGTTTCCTGGAAATTGGCCATCACGTACGCCTGCGCCAGCGGCACCACGGCGAGGATTTTGCTGCCCGGAGTGACGTAGGCGCCGACCCGCACCGCGCGTTCGCCGACCATGCCGTCCTGTGGCGCGACGATCCTTGTATAGGACAACTCGTAGCTGGCCATTTCCAGCTTCGCTTGCGCCCGTTTCAGCCCCCCTTCGGCTGCATCGCGCTGGGCCGTGAGGATCTCCACTTGCTTGCGTTCCGCCGCCAGTACCGCCGTGGCATTGGCCAGCCGCGCGGAGGCCTGGTCGATGCGCGTTTGCGCCTGTTGCGCGTTTTGCACCGTGCCAGCGCCCACACCGGCGAGGTGGTTGTAGCGGTTCAGTTCATGCTCGGCAAACGCCATTTCCGCCTTGGCCGAAACCACCGAGGATTGCGCCTGGGCAATCACCGACGCCTGACGCTCGAGGGTCGCCCGGGCGTTTTGCAGTTGCGCCCTGGCCACCAGCGTTTCGGCATCGGCGGCCTCGGCGGCGGCGCGTAGATCCCGGTCATCGATCAGTGCC
>LNAP01005007.1_pt2 | contig 11943 bp, 9 predicted proteins | sample 602601 | NCBI WGS metagenome assembly LNAP01 (sample SAMN02440304, study PRJNA202911) | soil metagenome | biome: Subtropical and temperate rainforests or woodlands; isolation source: soil samples (1 kg each in a 20% v/v slurry with milli Q water) were... ... | reverse complement strand
GGCCCAGGGCCTCCAGCGCCTCGGGCGGGGTGGCCAGCAGGCCGCGCAGTGCCTGCAGCTCGGCCAGCAGCAGCGGCTCGCCCGCAGCGGTGTCCGCCAGTTCGGCCAGCAAGGCCATGGCGGCCTCGGGCTCGCGGCCGATGGCGCGCAGCACATCCAGGCACATCACGTTGCCCGAGCCCTCCCAGATGGAGTTGACCGGAGCCTCGCGGAACAGCCGGGCCATCACGCTGGTGTCCACATAGCCGTTGCCGCCCAGCACCTCCATGGCCTCGCCGGTCAGCTCTACCGCGCGCTTGCAGACCCAGAACTTGGCGGCGGGCGTCATCACGCGCTTCCAGGCGCGCTGCACCGGGTCGCTCGCTCCCGCGCTTTCATGCTCGTAGGCCTGCGCCAGCCGCATGGCCAGCACCAGCGCGGCTTCGCTTTCCAGGGCCAGATCGGCCAGCACGGCGCGCATCAGCGGCTGCTGCGCCAGCGGCTGGCCAAACGCCTGGCGCTGGCGCGCATAGGCCAGGGCCTGCACCGTGGCCTGGCGCAGGATGGCGGCGCTGCCCAGCACGCAGCTCAGCCGGGTGGTGGTGGCCATCTCGATGATGGTGGGAATGCCGCGCCCTTCTTCGCCCATCCGGATGCCCCAGGCGTCCTCGAACTCGACCTCGCTGCTGGCATTGCTGCGGTTGCCCACCTTGTCCTTGAGGCGCTGTACGCTCACCGCGTTCTTGCTGCCGTCGGGCCGCCAGCGCGGCACGAAGAAGCAGGCGTGGCCGGCGTCCATCGTGCGCGCCACCACCAGGTGCGCATCGCACATGGGCGCCGAGAAAAACCACTTGTGGCCGCGCAGCAAATACTCGCCGCCGCGCCCGCCCATGCCGGTGCCCGAACGCAATGGCGTGGCCAGCGTGGTGTTGGCGCGCACGTCCGAGCCGCCCTGCTTTTCGGTCATGCCCATGCCCAGCCAGATCGAGCGCTTGTGCGCCAGCGGCACATCGCGCGCGTCGTCGTCGTGGCTGAACAGCGGGGCCTGCAGCTGTGCCCACAGCGCGGGCTCCTTTTGCAGCACGGGGATGCTGGCCGTGGTCATGGTCGCCGGGCACAGCGTGCCTTGCTCCACCTGGCCGTGCAGGTAAAAGCCTGCGGCCCACGCCGTCCACCGGCCCGCGCGCGGGTCTTGAAACGGCTGCGCGACCAGGCCCTGCGCGCGGTAGAGCGCCATCAGCGTGTGCCAGCTGGGGTGAAACTCCACGCTGTCGATGCGCCGCCCGCGCGCATCAAAGCTGTGCAGCACCGGGGTGTGGCGGTTCGCTTGTTCGGCCAGGCGCCAGGTGTCGGCAGCGCCCAGCCGCTCCGCGTAGGCCGACAGCGCCGGCACCGAACCCTGGGCGCCCGCGCGCTGCAGGGCTTCGCCCAGCGCAGCGTCGGTGGTGAGCAGGTTGACATCGGCCAACTCGTCGAACTGGTTGAAAACCTCGTGCGTGGTCCGGGCGGTCATGGTGTTGGCCTCATCGTGGGTGAACTACCAGCGGGGGGCACCATGATGTCCGGGAAAAATGGGCCGCACAAGGTGCACGGGGTTGCGTAGGCGCATGTGACAGCGCAACCCGGGTTGATGGCAAAAACGGCCTCTAACGCGCGTGCAATATGCGCTGACAGATCACTGTTTTGATGGCTGCTCCGCCGACCACCACAGCCTCAGCGCAACACCCTGCAGTTGCCGAACTCGCAGCGGATCGCCAGCGCATCGCCGTTGGCGCAGGCCACGCTGTAGGTCTCGAACCCCGGCCCCTTGGCTGCAAGCGAGGCCACGGGCTGCTCGCTGCATGATTGGCGGCGCGCCAGGCGCTCGGCGCTGAAGGCTTCGGTGCCGATCGGGCGGGACGGTGCCTGCGCAGGCGCGGGGCGCCATGGCATCGGCCGGGGCATGGCAGCCACCGGGCCGTAGCCCCTGGCCACCATGCAGGCTGCTTCGGTGCGCTGGCGCCGCTCCAGCGCCTGCAGCCCCTGCGTGGCACCCAGCACGCCACCCACGGCGGCCCAGTCGCGCACCGTGTCGTGCCCGTAGCCCAAGCCCCACACCAGCGCAGCTGTCACGAGCGCACCTTGCACCAGGCCGTCCAGCGTTTCGGCCACTACGCCCACCTGGGTAGCGTGCTGGCGGCAAGTGGCCAGGTCGGCGCTGTAGCGAGCGCTGGCAGTGTCGTCGGGCGCCAGTTGCGCCGGCAGGTCTGGGCCGTGCGCGGCGCAGCCTGCGAGCACCAGGGCGATCAGGCCGGCGCACAGCCGTTGCGGCAGCGCTTGCAGGGCGTGCTTGCCGCCCCGGCCGAGGCCCATCGCGGCGGCGATGGCGGTCGTGGTGCGGGGGCGGCGTGTGGTGGTCATGTCGTATTGGAACGCCAGGTTAGCGCGGTGGGTGGGCGCATCCATAGGCCGTTTCCAGGAGGAAGAATGTACCAGCGCCGCAACTCGGGATCGATTTTGGCGGCGTGCATGACGCTCTAAGTCAAACCGTGAATCTGGATACGCTGAGGGCCGGCAAGCCAACTGGCGATCACAGCTTCGCTTTCTTTTTCGCTGAACGGCACACCACGCAGTCCAATTTGCTGATCACGACATCGCTGGTTTTGAGAGACCCACCCAACGCAGTATCCGAGCCAGGGTCCATCGCCTTGATCGGCCTTTCACTGGTGGGCTTGGCTGTGGCTCGCCGCCGCAAAGCGGCCTGCTTCAGAGGTGAAAATGAGAAATCTGGAGGTGAGCTAAAGCACATGTGGAGACGCAAGTCATACTGCCCTGTTCTGTTGCTCCTGCAAGTATTCAATCAGGCGGCGCACGCGCAGCGGCATGTGGCGTGTGGCCGGAAAGACCAGATAAAAAATGCTCTCATCGGTGGACGTCCAGTCGGGCAGGACTCGCACCAGACGGCCGCTTTCAACGTGGCCCGCTGCGTAATACGCCGGCACGCTGACAATCCCCAGGCCATCCAGTGCCGCCTGTATGGCCGCGGCGCCGCTGTTACTCGAAAAGCGCCCGGCCGGCTTGACGCCGCTGCGGCGCTTGCCCTTGCTGAATTCCCACGGCCTGCTGCCCAGCGACAAACACTGCTCGGGGGGCAGGTCGGCCGGAGAATCAATGTCCGGCAACGACTGCAACATTTTCGGACTTGCCAGTACATCCATAGGCACCGAGAGCAGGCGTGTGGCAACGAGTGAACTGCTACTTTGCAGAGGCCCCATGCGCACCGCGAGGTGGAAACCTTCCGCCAGCAGATCGACATTGCGTGCCGAAACATCGATATCCAGTTGCACCTGAGGATGCTCCACGCAAAAACGGGTGAGCAAAGGCACCAGCTCGTCTTCCGCAAACTTTCCAGCAAGGCTGATGCGAAGGTTGCCTTCGATGGCTTCGTGCGTTGCCAGCAAGGTGTCCTGTGCACCCAGCAATTCCTGGATCAGCGGTTGGCTGATATCGAACAGCCGACGACCGGGCTGCGTCAACTGCATCTGCCGGGTGGTGCGGATAAACAGTTGTGTCGCAAGTCGACTTTCGAGGCCGGCGATCTGCCGGCTGATGTGCGAAACCGATACCCCGAGCTGGCGCGCCGCCGCGGTAAAGGTTCCGCAATCGACGACCGCAACGAATTCCAGCAGACCTTCGAGAGAGTGCATTTTTGCAAAACTGCAATAGTGTTTGATTGAATTCGTGGATTATCAATGCTATGGCTGACAAATACCATGCAGGCTCGCATTCAGAAAGAGCCTCATGTCCCCTGCATTACTCGCACTCAGTGCGTGCACCTTCGCCTTGGGTTTTGCCGAATTCGTTGCCGTCAGCCTCGTGCCATCCATCACGGCCAGCACGGGTATCTCTGTCGGATCGGTCGGCATGATGATCGGTATCTACGCCATCGGTGTGAGCATCGGCGCACCCACGTTGAGCGCTCTCTTGGCCCGTGCACCGCGTCCCAGGGTGCTGGCCATCAGCATGCTGCTATTTGCTGCAGGCAACGCAACCACAGCGCTCACGTCGTCATTGCCGCTGCTGTGGGGCAGCCGGTTTTTGGCGGGTCTGATGCATGGTGTTGTGATTGCGCTGGCTGCATCCACCGCGGCTGTCACCGCAGGGCCCGAGCGCAGTGGCAACGCCATTGCGATGGTGTTTGGCGGCCTTACCCTGGCGCTGATATTGGGCGTTCCCTTGGGCACGCTAGCAGGCGGCTACTTCCGTTGGCAAGACGTGTTCATCGGCATCGCCGTGATCGGTGCATTGAGCGCAGCGGCATTGTTGCGGTTCACGCCGGTCGTCCAATCGGGGCACGATCCTGCGTCTACGACCGCCTCGGTAGGGGCCACGCTGGGAGATCGCGGCACTTTGCATCCCGTCTCTCTGACTGCCCTGGTCTACTGTGGCTCCTTTACGGGATTCACCTACATCTCCGTCCTGCTGGAAAAGGCGACAGGACTTGGTTCCGGCGGGGTGACTGGCATGTTTTTCCTGTATGGCGTCAGTGCTGCCGCGGGCAATGCGTTCGGGGGGCGATTCGTGGACCGGGTGGGCAGCCGGGCTGCGTCCTTGAGTGTGGTCATCGGCATATTCGTCGCACTGGCTGGCGCCTATGCTGGCGCGACCTCGGCCGCGGCCATGGCTGTGGTGATGGTCATCTGGGGCCTCGCGTCTTTCGGAGCTGTTCCAGTACTGCAAAAGACCGTGCTGGTGGCCGCCCAACACAACCCGCGGGGGAGCCCCGAATTGGCTTCGGGCATGAACATCGCCGCCTTCAACCTGGGTATCGCGGGCGGTTCACTCCTGGGCGGCTGGGCCAGCCATCATGGTGCGCTGATGCCTATGGCCGTTGGCTTCGCACCCCTTATTTTCGCTGCCGTTCTGGCATTCCGGCTCGGCGTCAAACCCGCGTCACTGAATGCAGCCCAGCCCGTTTTTAGCAAACCAGGAGTATGAAAAATGAACATCCAAGATAAACACATTGTTATCGCTGGCGGCAGTTCCGGCATTGGCTTTGCGATTGCCCACCTCGCGTTGGCGCGGGGCGCCCGGGTCACCGTGCTGGGCCGGTCGCAAGAAAAGCTCGCGAAGGCCGGCAAGCGCCTCGCCGGTCAGGTGAATTTCGTCCAGATGGACATGGGCGATGCCGCTTCCGCCGAAGCGGGTTTCAAGCAAGTGGGCCTTTACGACTACTTTGTCTCCACCGCTGCCGACCTGACCTATGGCCCCCTGGCCACCATGCCGCGCGATGCCATCGACCGCATGCTGTCTGGCAAGTTCTGGGGGCCGATCCACTTGGTGCAGTTCGGCTTGTCGAACCTGCAGCCAGGCGGCTCGATCCTGCTGTTTTCTGGCCTGGCGGCGGATCGACCTGGGGCTGGCACCGCCATGGTGTCCGCACTGAATGCCGGCGTCGAAGGCCTGGTTCGCGCGCTTGCTGTCGAACTTGCGCCGGTGCGCGTCAATGGCATATCGCCGGGCGTGGTGGAAACCGAAGGGTGGGCCTTCATGGATGAAGCCAGCCGCAAGGCGTTCTTCGCCGATTTGGCGACCAAGCTGCCGGCAGGTCGGGTCGGGGCGCCGGATGATATAGCGGATGCGGCGTTGTTCGCGTTGACCAACCCTTACCTCACAGGGGAAGTGCTGCACGTGAATGGCGGCGGCAGTTTGGTATGAGAAGGAGTGAACGCGAGAAGATCAAAGCACTTTGAAGTCTCCAGCGCGCCTCCGCGCGGACGATGCGGACTCAACGCCGCACGCCCGTCACCGTGGTCGGTAGCGGCTCGCGCGCAGCCCGCCGGAAGACGGAGGGAGAAACGCCGGTATGTTCCTTGAAAAATCTCGAAAAATTACCTGGCGCTGAAAACCCCAGGTCCAGGGCAACTTCGGTCAACGCGCGTCCCTCGGCGACCTGTCGCATGGCTTCTTCAACCCTGACTGCGCTCCAGAACACTTGCGGGGTAGTGTTCAGCTGATCGCGAAACAGGGTGAAAAAATGGGCGCGCGACAAGCCGACCTTGGCCGCGATGTCGTCCACCGCGATTTTTTCGGCGACATGAGCACGCATGTACGCGATCGCGTTGCGCACGCGATGGTCCAGCGACAGGCCCACACTGGCCCGTGCGTTGGTGGATTGCCCGCTGGACGCATCAATGGCGGCCTCCAGCAGCCGCTCAACTTCGTCATCAATGGCCGTCTGCGCTTCGTGTGCTGACAGGATGAGATCGAGGATGCGCCAGCACGACTGGCGCAGCGCCGCATCGATGGGGATGCGGGGCGAAGGAAACCGCAAGGTCCGACCTCGGGCTTGTTCACGGTCCTCCAGCCATTGCCTCGAGAGCATGAAGGCCAGGAAAAGGCACGAGCCGCTGTCGTCCAGCACCGTCATGTCGTGCGATTCAAACGTGTTCACCCCCAGCGCCACGTTCTCGCTGTATTCCACCACTTGCGCTCCCACGCGGGCGTTGGCGCGCGCACCACCCAGCCAGAACGCCATCTGCGTTTCAGAGTGTGCATGCGCGACCAGATTGGCGCGCACTTCCAGAACGATGGCGGTACCGAAGGCGCCTTCATGCAGTGCGTAGGCCTCTGCCATGTTGTGAACTCCTGACTGTCGAACGAGGGCAATTGTTGCTGTCGTCAGGGCTTGGAAATACCTCGGTCCGGGAAAGTCCCTAGTTCATCGCCAGACTGTTTGATACGCCGCCCGATGAACCGATAAGCGCTAGCGGGGCAGCGTGCATACAGTCAATTCCACTGCGCAGCGCGACGCTTTTGCACCGCGAGACAAGAGCAGATTGCAACTTACCGGAGCCCCTTCATGCGAATCGCAACATATCTCCACGCTGGCCAGCGCCAGGTGGGCCTCGTGTCCGCCGACGGCTTGCACGTCACCCGACTCGATCTGACAGCAGATCAGAGCGAAAAAGGTGCCCTGAGCATCATTGAGACGCTGGCCCAAGGCGGCAAGATGCCAGCTTCACTGGGCGAGCCAGTCAAACTTGCCGACGTCGAACTGGAAGCGCCGCTGCCCAAGCCTCGGCGCAACATCTGGTGTGTCGGTCGCAACTACCACGCCCACGCCAAGGAGCTGTCGGCATCGGTTTTCAAGGACAACAACGCAAAAACTGACGAATGGCCCATCGTTTTTACAAAGGTGCCCGAGTGCGTGGTTGGCCCGCACGACGACGTGTCGGTGCCGAGCGAGATTTCCACGCAGATTGACTACGAGGCCGAGCTGGCCGTGGTCATCAGCAAGGGCGGCAAGAACATCACGCGCGCAGCTGCGCTTGACCATGTATTTGGCTACACGGTCATCAACGATGTGACGGCGCGCGACGTGCAGATGCGCCACGGGCAATGGGACATGGGAAAGTCCTTCGACACCTTCTGCCCGATGGGGCCGTGGATCGTGACTGCCGACGAGTTTGACGGCACGAAGACGACCGTGCGCTGCTGGGTCAATGGCGAGTTGCGCCAGGACGGCCCGACGGACAACATGATTTTCGACATCCCGACGCTGATCGAAACCATCTCGCGGGGCATCACGCTGTATCCGGGCGACGTTATTGCCACGGGCACGCCCGCCGGCGTGGGCATGGGCATGAAGCCGCCCCGCTATCTGGCGGCCGGCGACGTGGTGCGCATCGAGATCGATGGCCTCGGCGCGATTGAAAACCGTTTCGTCTGAGGGTTTGAAAATGACGACCCAACTACTGAACGGCCTGGCGGTCGAGATCGAAGGCGAGGGCGAAGCCCTGCTGTGCATTCACGGCCTGGGCGGCTCGTCGAACACCTGGACGCCGCTGCTGCCCGCACTCACCGGCTTCAAGGTGATTCGGCCTGACTTGCCGGGCAGCGCCCGTTCCAGCCTGCCATCGCAGCCGCTTTCCATCGAGCGGTATGTAGATTCGCTCGAAGCCTTGCTGGCCAGCCTGGGCGTGGAGTCGGTGCATGTCGTGGCCCATTCCATGGGAACTATCGTGGCGCAGCACCTGGCGGTGCGCAATCCCGGCAAGGTCAGGTCGCTGGCACTGTTCGGTCCTCTGGTCGCGCCGCCCGAGGCCGGCCGTCCCGGCGTCCTTGCCCGTGCAGAACTGGCGCGGGGTGGTGTGGCCAGCCTGCAGGAGATCGCCGACGCCATCGTCAAGGGTGCGACGAGCCGGGAAACCAAGGAGTTGCAACCGGCCGTGTTGGCGCTGGTGCGCGAAAGCGTGATGCGCCAGTCACCGGAAGGTTATGCGCAAAGCTGCGAAGCGCTCGCGGGTGCCCAGGCGGCCGAGATTGAGCGCATTGCTGTCCCTGTGTTGCTTTTGACAGGCGACCAAGACGGCGTGGCCCTGCCGGCGACCGTGGCGGCCATGGCCGCACGCATCGCGGGCTGTCGCCAGGTTGTTTTGGAAGGCTGCGGCCACTGGGCCACCTACGAGCAGCCGCAACGCTGCGTGCAGGAACTCGAACAGTTCTACGCATCGATCCGCTGAGTTTCACCCTTCATCAACCCATTACCGGCCACCACAGGACCGGAGGAGACAAACATGAACCGCACAGCATTCACCAACGTCACTATCTTCGACGGCACCGGGGCTGCCACCTTCACGGGCGAAGTCTTGGTGGAGGGCCAGCGCATTATCGAGGTGGCCCGCTCGCCAGAACGCGTCAATACCGAAGGCGCCCGCGTGATCGACGGCAAGGGGCGCTTTCTGATGCCTGGCATGACCGAGGCGCACACGCATTTCTCCTGGAACGATCAGCCATCGCTGGCCGCCATCCAGTTCATGCCCCCCGAGGAGCACATGCTGTGGTGCATCCGCGTGGCCAGGCGCTACCTCGACATGGGCTGGACCTCGGCGATTGGCGCGGCGGCCGCCAAGCCGCGCCTAGATGTGGTGCTGCGCAATGCCATTAATGCGGGCGAGTTCCCCGGCCCGCGCTATCTGGCGGGCAGCCAGGAAATCACCACCATCGGCGCGCTGGGAGACAACACCTTGCCGCACATGCCCTTTGAGGAGCTCAGCTTCGGAAGCGTTTGCAGCGGTCCGGAGGAAATCCGGCGCTCGGCCCGAACCTTCATCAAATACGGCGTCGATCACCTCAAGATCAACCTGTCGGGCGAGTACATCGCCGGACTGCCCGCCGAGATGTCGCCGTTTGCCGAGGAAGAGGTGGCTATGCTGGCGCAGGAGGCCAAGCGCTACGGCAAGCGCATTGCCGCGCATGCCCGCTCCAGCGAATCGGTCAAGCAATGCGTGCGCCACGGCATCGAGATGATCTACCACGCCAGCTTTGCCGACGAGGAGGCACTCGACATGCTCGAAGCCGCCAAAGACAGGCATTTTGTGGCGCCCGGCATCGGCTGGCTGATTCGCACCAACTACAACGCCGCCGAGTACGGCATCACCGAGTCGGTGGCTGAGACGATGGGCTACAAGCGAGAGCTGGAGGTCGCGGCCGAGTCGCTGCGCAAGATGCACAAGCGCGGCATCCGCATACTGCCGGGCGGCGACTATGGCTTTGCGTGGATGCCGCACGGCACTAACGCCAACGACCTTCAGTATTTTGTGGACTACATCGGCATGACGCCGACCGAGGCGCTGCGCGCCGCGACCAGCCTGGGCGGGCAGATCATGCAAAAGCCCGATGAACTTGGGCAGCTCAAGGCGGGCTTCCTGGCCGACATCGTCTTAGTGGACGGTGACCCCCTAAAGAACCTGGCGCTTCTGCTCGACCCGGCCAAAATTAACCTGGTGATGAAGGACGGCGTCATCCACAAGGATTGCGCCACCCCGGTTCCGGCCCAGGCTGCCTTGCACCTGCCTGGCGCTGACTTCCCGCTGCGCGAGGAGGGGATCAAAGAGGCCATCGCTGCGGAAGCGTATTGACGTTTGCCTGAAAACGGCGGCACAGGGCGCTGAGTGCACATCGCGGATCGTGACGCGCACTCCGTGCCTTCACTGTCTGCACACCCGCAGCACCTCGGCCCCGTACGCCTCCAGCTTCTTCGCCCCCATCCCGCTGATGCCCTGCAGGTCTTCCAGCGTGCCCGGGTTGCGCTCGGCAATCGCTGCCAGCGTGGCGTCGTGAAAGATCACATAGGCCGGCAGGTTGTGCTCGCGCGCCACCTCGGCGCGCCAGGCCTTGAGGTTGATGAAGCGCACCTGCGCATCCGGCCCCAGGTTGGCGGCGGCGGCGGGCGGGGCGCTGCCGGTGTCCTTGCGGGTGCGCGTGCGTTTGGCCGGGGCGGACGACACCGACTCGCGCAGCTGCACCGGCACCTCGCCACGCAGCACCGCGCGCGAGCCCTCGGTGAGGCACAGGGTGTCAAAGCTGTGGCCGCTGTCCAGCAGCACCTTTTGCAGGCCCACGGCACCGGTGGCGATCAGCTGGCGCAGCACGCCGCGCAGCTGCGGCTCGGTCAGGTCCGCGCCAATGCCGAAGGTCGATATTTTTTCGTGCCCGAACTGCGCGACCTTCTCGGTCTTCTTGCCGCGCAGCACATCCATGATGTGCCCGGTGCCAAAGCTGATGCCGCTGGCCTGCTGCACGCGGTAGATGGTGGACAGCAGCTTGCGCGCCGCGTCGGTGGCATCCCACACAGCAGGCGGGTTCAGGCAGTTATCGCAATTGCCACAGGGCGTGGATTGCTCCCCAAAATAGGCCAGCAGCCGCACGCGGCGGCAGTCGGTGGCTTCGGCCAGGGCCAGCAGCGCATCGAGCTTGCCGCGCAGCGCCTGCTTGAACTCTTCGCCTGCGGGGCTTTCGTCGATCATGCGGCGCTGGTTGACCACATCCTGCAGGCCATAGGCCATCCAGGCATCGGCGTTCAGGCCGTCGCGCCCGGCGCGCCCGGTTTCCTGGTAGTAGCCCTCGATGTTCTTGGGCATGTCCACATGCGCCACAAAGCGCACGTCGGGTTTGTCGATGCCCATGCCAAACGCGATGGTGGCCACCATGACGATGCCTTCCTCGCGCAGAAAGCGGTCCTGGTTGCGCTGGCGCACCTTGGTATCGAGCCCCGCGTGGTAGGGCAGGGCGGTGATGCCCGCATCGCTCAGCGTGGCGGCCAGCTCTTCCACGCGCTTCCTCGACTGGCAATACACCACGCCGGCCTCGCCCGCATGCTCGCGCTCGATGAAGCGCAGCAGTTGCGTGGTGGCGTCTTTCTTTTCCTCGATGCGATAGCGGATGTTGGGCCGGTCAAAGCTGCTGATGAACAGGCGCGCTTCTTCGAGCTGCAGCCGCTCGATGATGTCGGCCCGCGTGAGGTTGTCGGCCGTGGCCGTGAGGGCAATGCGCGGCACGCCCGCATAGCGCTGGTGCAGCACCGTGAGCGCGCGGTACTCGGGGCGAAAGTCGTGGCCCCACTGGCTCACGCAGTGCGCCTCGTCAATCGCAAACAGCGACAGGTGCCCGCCCTGGTACAGGCTGTCGAGCAGCCCCAGAAAACGCGGCGTGTTCAGCCGCTCGGGCGCGGCATACAGCAGCGTGATGTCGCCGGTCTGCAGGCGCAGCTCCACATCCTGCGCCTCGTCAAAGCTCAGCGTGGAGTTCAAAAACGCCGCAGACACCCCCGCCTCGTGCAGCGCGCCCACCTGGTCGTGCATCAGCGCGATCAGCGGCGAAATCACGATGGTCACTCCGCGCCCCTGCTGCTGGCGCACGATGGCCGGCACCTGGTAGCACAGGCTTTTGCCGCCGCCCGTGGGCATGAGCACCAGCGCATCGCCACCGGTAATCACATGCTCGACGATGGCTTGCTGCGGGCCGCGAAACTGCTCGTAGCCAAAAACGCCCTGCAAAACCGAATGGGCAGGGGACAGCGCGGGTGACAGGCGAGAGGACAAACGGATACTCTGAAATTGATAGCTGCCAGCGCATGCAAATCAAGCGCTTGGTGCCGATAAGACCGGTATTTTTTGGTGCGCCAGGGCTTGGCCCCGCGCG
>LNAP01005006.1_pt1 | contig 11943 bp, 16 predicted proteins | sample 602601 | NCBI WGS metagenome assembly LNAP01 (sample SAMN02440304, study PRJNA202911) | soil metagenome | biome: Subtropical and temperate rainforests or woodlands; isolation source: soil samples (1 kg each in a 20% v/v slurry with milli Q water) were... ... | reverse complement strand
CCGACGCCGTGCGCAAGGCGCGCGACGACTACAAGAGCGATATGGACCTACTCGGCGAATGGATGGACGAGTGCTGCGAACTTGGCCCCAACCACGTGGAAAGCAACGCCCGCTTGTGGGCCAGTTGGGAAGCCTTCGCCAAGGCGCGGGGCGAGTTGCGGTTCATCGCCTCGGCGAAGAGCCTGGGGCGCCGGTTGCAGTCAAAGGGCATGGAGCCGGTGATGAATACCTACGGATTGAGGGGGCGCGGGCTGCTTGGTATTCGCGTGCGAGTCGTGGGGGACTTTACATGACCTGCGGCGTGTATGGCTTGAAGTGCCCGGACACGGGGGCTGTTCGCTACGTCGGCGCCAGCCGGCAGATAGAGGCGGCGTACAAAAACCAATGCGCGAAGCCTTGGAAGTGGCTGGCGCGGGGCAAGCTGCTGGACTGGTTCTCTGCTTTGCAGCGGAAAGCAGGCGTGCCGGTGCTGGTGATTCTGCAAGAAACAACAAATTCAGAACTGAACACAGCGAAAGCCGAGTGGGTGGCGGTGCTGCAACTTGTAGGCGGCGCTGACCTGAACACGCAATTTGCAACGAACACGCAGAAAAACGCGCGAAGCGATGCAGGAAGGCGCGGCGGTTTGGAACGTTTGGAACGTTTCTAACCCTTTTTTAGATAAATCCCTTATGCGTACGTACAAGAAAGTTACCTAAAAAACCATGAAAAACGTTCCAAACGTTCCACGCAAGAAATTGCAAATTCAAAGGAGGGCGGCGCATGCAGAAAACGGTGGCGGTGAATGAGCGAGGTTTGCGGATTGGTGAGGACCATCAAAACGCCCGATACACCAACGCGGAAATCGAAATGGTTTTGACCCTGCGCGACGAGGACAAGAGCTATGGAGAGATAGCGCGCCTGGTGGAAATGCCGAAGAGCACGGTGCGCGACATCTGCACCGGGCGTCGTCGGTGCCAATACCCGGCCGACTTCAAAACCGTGCGCGTACCGGAAGAGCAGCAGGCTTGAATGGGCAGCATGAAATTGACACCTGAAAAGCTCACCGCGTTTTGCGCAGCCCTGGCCGAGACATGCAACGTCGGCCGGGCGTGCAATGCTGTCGGCATTTCGCGCCAAACTGCCTACAACTGGCGAGAGGCCGACGCCGACTTCGCCCTGGCCTGGGAACGTGCCATGAAGGCCGGCCTGTTGGCCCTTGAGGATGAAGCGCACCGCCGAGCCTTCGAAGGCGTGGATGAGCCCGTTTTCTACAAGGGCGACGAGTGCGGAACGGTGCGCAAGTACAGCGACACGCTGACCATCTTCCTGCTGAAAGCCCACGACCCGGACAAATACCGCGAGAACAGCCGCATGGAACTGACCGGCGCCAACGGCGGCCCGGTGCAGATCAGCGACACCGAACGGGCCGCCAAGATCGCCGCCATTCTCGCGGCAGCCAAGGCCCGCAAGGACGGCGATGTCTCCGACCTCGTTTGACGCCGACCTGCTGGCCTACCTCACGCCCGAGGAACTGGCCGAACTCGACGCGCTCATCGTCAGCGACCCGACTATCTGGCGCCCGCTGCCTGGCCCGCAGTCGATGGCCTTCCACTCCGAGGCCGACATCATCGGCTATGGGGGCGCAGCCGGCGGCGGTAAGACCGACCTCGCCTGCGGCAAGTCGCTGACCCAGCACCAGAAGGTGCTCGTGCTGCGCCGTGAGGCCACGCAGCTAACCGGCATCATCGACCGATTCACCGAACTGATAGGCGGGCGCGACGGCTACAACGGCGCCGAGCGCATTTGGCGCCTGCCTGGCAAGCAAATCGAGTTTGGTTCTACCCCGAACCTCGACGACTGGAACAAGTACCAGGGGCGCCCCCATGACCTGCTGGTGTTCGACGAGGCGGCCAACTTCCTGGAAGCCCAGGTCCGCGCGCTGCTGGGCTGGTTGCGCTCGGTTGATCCTGCCCAGCGCTGCCAAGCGCTGCTGACCTTCAACCCGCCGACCACGGCCGAGGGCCGGTGGATCACGGCCTTCTTCGCCCCCTGGCTCGACAAGAAGCACCCGAAGCCGGCCCGGCCGGGCGAGTTGCGGTGGTTTGCCATGCTCGACGGTGAAGAGGTCGAGGTGGAAAGCGGCGAGCCCTTCCAGCACGGTGCCGACCTCATCAAGCCGATGAGCCGGACGTTCATCCCTTCGCGCGTCAGCGACAACCCCTACCTCATGGGAACCGGCTACATGGCAACCCTGCAATCACTCCCCGAGCCGCTGCGCTCGCAAATGCTCTATGGCGACTTCAACGCGGGCATCGAGGACGACCCGTGGCAAGTCATACCGACCGCGTGGGTGGAAGCGGCCCAGGCGCGGTGGAAGCGGCCCGACAAGCTGGCGCCCATGGACTCGCTGGGCGTGGATGTGGCGCGCGGCGGCCGGGACAATACGCTTCTTGCCCGGCGCCACGGCATGTGGTTCGACGTGCCCCTGGTCTATCCGGGCAAGGCGACGCCGGACGGCCCCAGCGTGGCGGGCCTATCCATCGCCGCCAAGCGTGACGATGCGGTTATCCATATCGACGTCATCGGCGTGGGCTCGGCGCCTTACGACTTCCTGAACGATGCAGGCCAGCAGGTCGTCGGCGTGAATGTCGCCGAGGCCGCCGTGGGCACCGACAAGTCGGGCCGGCTGCGCTTCAAGAACCTGCGCAGCGAGCTATGGTGGCGGATGCGCGAGGCCCTGGACCCGGCCAACAACACGGGCATCGCCCTGCCGCCAGATCCTGCCCTTCTCGCTGACCTGTGCGCGCCGACCTGGGAACTGTCGGGCTCAACCATCTACGTGGCGAGCCGGGAGCAGATCATGGACAAAATCGGGCGCTCGCCCGACTACGGCAGCGCTTACGTGCTGGCCCTGCTCGACACACCGAAGCGCGCCGTGGTTGCAGCCATGGGCCAGAAACGCCGCCGGGATTACGACCCTTACGCTACTTGACGCAGTTGTAGGCCAGTTCGAAGTCGGTCACTTTGCCGGCGAACTGCGCGTGCCGGCCATACTTCGCACAATGCGCCTCGGCTGCTTCCAGGGCGCCCGTGGTGCCGCGCGTCGAGTGTGCCCAATTCACGGACACCGCGTTCTCGGTGCCCTCGATGATGAACGGCGGGCGCGGGGCAGTCGTGACGCAACCGGCGGCCAGCGCGGCGAATACAGCAATCAAAGCGGTTTTCTTCATGGTCCTCTCCCGGTTGTCGGTTGCAAATTGCATTTTACCGGGTGCGCGTACCAGATAACAGGCCCCCTAGTCTTGCGCGCATGGAACCCACCATTCGCACCATCACCGTAGCCGAAGCCTTCGACTCGCCTGTGTTCGCCGCCCTGTGCGACGAGTACCGGGCCGAGTCGCTGCGCAATCCCGACATGATGGGCGCGCTACCTGACCGCGAGGGCTACGCCCGCATGGTCGACGCCGGCCTGCTGCACCCCCTGGGCGTGTTCGTCGGCGATGAACTGGTCGGCCTTTGCGCCGTGCTGATTGCGCCCGTGCTGCACTTTGGCGGCAAGGTCATCGCCTCGACCGAAACCATTTTCGTGGCCGAAGCTCACCGCGCTGGTGCAGTCGGCAGGAAGCTGCTGCACGCGGCCGAAGAAGTGGCCGCCGAGGCTGGGGCCGGCGGCCTGTACGTCACAGCCCCGACCGGCGGGCGCCTTGAGCGCTTGCTGCCGCACGTGGGCTACCACGAAACCAACCGCATTTTCTTCCGGGGGTTGCTATGACCCCGGCCGTCGTCGAATCTTCGCCCCGCCTGGTGCCAATGGCGCCCGAGGCCATCGACAAGGTGCGCCGACTTGAGGCCAACCTCAAGGCCATGCCGCAAGTCGCCATCCGCACCGAGCACCTGATCCACGGCGGCATGTACGCCCGGACGATTCGCATTCCTGCCGGTGCCGTGCTGACCGGCGCCCTCATCAAGCTGGCAACCGTGCTGATTGTCAGCGGCGAATGCACCGTCTTTACCGGCGGCGACACGCTGGAACTGCACGGCTACCACGTCATACCGGCCAGCGCTGGGCGCAAGCAGGTATTTCTGGCCCATGCCGACACCGACCTGACGATGCTCTTTCCCAGCGGCGCGGCTTCGGTCGAGCAAGCCGAGGCGGAATTCACCGACGAGGCCCACTTGCTCCTGTCGCGCCAGATCGCGGACCAGGATTCAACCACCATTACCGGAGAGTAACCATGTCAGGAGCGACAAGCGTAGTCATGGCCGTGGCCGCCGTAGCCGGCGCCGCTATTTCCTACCAGAACGGCCAGGAACAAAAGAAATCAGCCGAGAAGGCCGCGAGCCAGGCGCAAGCCAATGCACAGAAGCAGGAGAAGGCCGCCGACGAGGCGACCAACCGCGCCAACACCAAGCGGGCCGATACCGGCGCCGCGCTCGACTCGGCAACCCAGGCAGGCAAGGCCGGGGCATCCGGCACCATGCTGACCGGGCCGCAGGGTATTGACCCGGCCGCGTTGAATCTCGGCAAGAACACGCTGCTGGGGTCTTAACCATGGCCGAAATCTCCAAGCGCAAACTCCTGCTTTCGCGCTGGGGGCAGTTGCGAAATGAGCGCGAAAGCTGGATGGTGCACTGGAAGGAAATCAGCGACTACCTGCTGCCGCGCTCGGGTCGCTTCTTCGTTGAAGATCGCAACCGGGGCGACAAGCGGCACAACAACATTTACGACAGCACCGGCACCCGCGCGCTGCGCGTGCTCGCCGCCGGCATGATGGCCGGCATGACGAGCCCGGCGCGTCCTTGGTTCCGCCTCACCACTTCCGACCCGCAGCTTGATGAGTCGGCGGCCGTCAAGGCATGGCTGGCCGACGTGACCCGCCTCATGCAAATGGTGTTCGCAAAGTCCAACACCTACCGCGCCCTGCACTCGATGTACGAGGAACTAGGCGCCTTCGGCACGGCCAGCACCATCGTGCTGGCTGATTACACGTCCGTCATTCACCATTACCCGCTGACCACGGGCGAGTTCGCCATGGCCGCCGACCATCGCGGCCAGATCAACACCCTATACCGCGAATTCCAAATGACCGTGGCCCAAGTGGTCCGGGAGTTCGGCCGCAGCAATTGCAGCCCCACCGTGCAAACCCTGTTCGACCGTGGCGCCCTTGAACAGTGGGTCACGGTCATGCAGGCCATCGAGCCGCGCGTCGACCGCGACCTGACCAAGCGCGACGACCGCAACATGGCGTGGAAGTCCATCTATTTCGAGCCGGGCGGCAACGAGGACCAGATCCTGCGCGAGTCCGGCTTCAAGGAATTCCCGGCCCTGTGCCCGCGCTGGGCAGTATCCGGCGGCGACATCTACGGCAACAGCCCGGCCATGGAAACGCTCGGCGACATCAAGCAATTGCAGCACGAGCAACTGCGCAAGGCCCAGGGCATCGACTACAAGACCAAGCCCCCGCTGCAGGCACCCACGTCCTTGAAGTCGCGCGACGTGGATACCTTGCCGGGCGGCATTTCCTTCGTGGATGCAGCCGCCCCCAACGGCGGCATTCGCTCGGCCTTCGAGGTCAATATAGACCTGTCGCACTTGCTGAACGACATTCAGGACGTGCGCGAGCGCATCAAGGGCGGTTTCTACGCCGACCTGTTCCTCATGCTCGCCAACGGCACCAACCCGCAAATGACTGCCACCGAAGTGGCCGAGCGCCACGAGGAAAAGCTGCTCATGCTGGGGCCGGTGCTGGAACGGATGCACAACGAAATCCTCGACCCGCTCATCGAAATGACCTTTACCCGCATGGTCGAGGCCAACATCGTGCCACCCCCGCCGGACGAATTGCAGGGTATGGAACTGAACGTCGAGTTCGTCAGCATGCTGGCCCAGGCGCAGCGCGCAATTGCCACCAACTCGGTGGATCGCTTCGTCGGCAACCTGGGCGCGGTGGCCGGCATCAAGCCGGAAGTCCTCGACAAGTTCGACGCCGACCGCTGGGCCGACGCCTACGCCGACATGCTGGGCATTGACCCCGAGTTGATCGTGCCAGGCGACCAAGTGGCCTTGATTCGCAAGCAGCGCGCCGAAGCCCAGGCCCAGGCCCAGCAGGCGGCCATGCTCAACCAGGGCGCCGACACCGCGCAGAAGCTGGGCAGCGTGGATACCAGCCAGCAAAGCGCGCTCACCGACGTGACCCGCGCTTTCAGCGGTTACACCTAAGAGGAAACCCAACATGATCGACATGAAACTCAAGCCCGAGGCCAAGACCATGCTCGGCGAGCCCGTGGAAGCAGACACCCCCGAGTATCCCTATGGCCTGCGCATCTGCCTGGACAACGAGAGCCTGACGAAACTCGGCATTACCGAACTGCCGCCCATCGACGCCGAGTTCAAGGTGACCGCGCTCGCCTGCGTGGTCAGCGTCAGCCAGCACGAAAGCCAAGGCACGGACAAGCCGCACCGCTCGGTCGACCTGCAAATCGAAATGATGCAACTGGCGCCCGCCAAGGAGGAATCCGGCGAGGGCGGGGCATCCCAGGCGCAGCGGCTGTACGCAAACAGCGGCATGAATTCGTAAAGGGTGCGCGTACTGCGCCCCATGCCCAATAGATTGCGCACATGAGCAATTACGACCCGACCGACATTCGCAGCCAGGAGCGTGCAAAGGCCGATACCGACCTGCGCAACAAGCTGGTGAAGGACACGGAAGAGTCAGACCTCAAATGGCTCATGGGCAGCAAGCGGGGGCGCCGCATCGTGTGGCGCTTTCTGGACCGAGCCGGGGTGTTCCGGCTTTCGTTCAATACCAACTCGATGACGATGGCGTTCAACGAGGGAAACAGGAACGAGGGCTTACGCATCTTGGCGCAAATCCACACGCTCTGCCCGGAGCTTTATCCCGTAATGGTGAAGGAACAGATCCATGACAACCGAAACGCTGATGACGGAAGCCGCAACGACCACTGAAGGCGCCACCGCATCTGAACAGGCCACCCAGCAATCCGCTACTGGTGCGGGTGAAGGCGGCCAACAGCAGCAAGCGACCGAAGGGCAAGGCACCCAAGGCCAACAGGCCGAGGGCACCAAGACCACGGGCGAGCAGGAGAAGAAGCCGGAAGGCGCACCCGAGAGCTACGAGTTCAAGGCTCCCGAGGGCGTGCAGTTCGACGACACCGTCATCGGTGCTTTTTCCGAAGTCGCCAAGGACTTGAACCTGCCCCAGGACCAAGCGCAGAAGGTACTCGACAAGATGGCCCCGGTTATCGCCGCGCGCCAGCTTGAGCAGTTCCAGGCCGCCCGCGTCGATTGGGCGGAAGCCGCGAAGGCCGACAAGGAGTTCGGCGGCGAGAACCTGGCCGAGAACCTGGGCATGGCAAAGAAGGCGCTCGACACCTTCGCCACTCCCGAACTGCGCGCGCTGCTCGAAGAGTCCGGCCTGGGCAACCATCCCGAAGTCATCAGGATGTTTTACCGGACGGGCAAGGCAATCAGTGAGGACCGTTTCGTAGCCGGCCAGGGTGGGAAAACCAACCAGGGCGATGCGCGGCGGTTGTATGCAGCATCCAACATGAATCCGTAAAAGGAGAACAGCAAAATGGGAACTCTTTCCACCACGAACCCCACCCTGGCCGATGTTGCCAGCCGAATGACTGCGGACGGCAAGATCGACCCGCAAATCGTTGAAATGCTCAACGAAACCAACGAAATCCTCGACGACATGACCGTCATCGAGGCCAACGGTTTCACCGAGCACAAGACCACCATCCGTTCCGGCTTGCCGGCCGGTACGTGGCGCAAGCTGAACTACGGCGTGCAGCCCGAGAAATCCCGCACCGTTCCGGTGAAGGACAGCATGGGTATGCTGGAAACCTACGCCGAAGTCGACAAGGCACTGGCCGACCTCAACGGCAATTCTGCCGCCTGGCGCCTGTCCGAAGATCGCGCCTTCATCGAGGGCATGAATCAGACGATGGCGAGCACGCTCTTCTACGGCGATTCCAGCGCCGACCCCGAGAAGTTCATGGGCCTGGCCCCGCGTTACAACAGCCTTTCGGCTGAAAACGCCATGAACATCGTGGATGCAGGCGGCACCGGCAGCGACAACGCTTCCATCTGGTTGATCGTGTGGGGTCCGAACACCTGCCACTCGATCTATCCGAAGGGTTCGCCGGCCGGTCTGCAATCGCGCGACCTGGGCGAGGACACGCTGCTCGACGCTGCCGGCGGCCGTTACCAAGGCTACCGCACCCACTACAAGTGGGACATCGGCGCCGTGCTGCGCGACTGGCGCTATGTGGTCCGCATCGCCAACGTTGACGTGTCCGACCTGACCAAGAATGCCAGCGCTGGCGCCGACCTCATCGACTTGATGACCCAGGCGCTTGAACTGGTGCCGAACATCGGCATGGGCCGCCCGGCGTTCTACATGCCGCGCAAGCTGCGCAGCTTCCTGCGTCGTCAGATCACCAACAAGGTGGCCGCCTCGACGCTGACCATGGAAGAAATCGCCGGCAAGAAGGTTGTCGCGTTCGACGGCGTGCCTTGCCGCCGTACCGACGCGCTCCTGCTGACCGAGGCCCGCGTGGTGTAACCGGCTGGGGGCGGGTAACACCGCCCCCGCTCAACGATCACTGAAAAGGACAAAACATCATGTATATCGACAAAGCGCTTCAAGTCTCGAACGAGCAAGCCGTCACCGTTGCGGCGGCCTCGACCGACGTTATCGACTTCGGCCAGGCCAACCCGGACCTCGGCATGACCGACCTGTGCAGCATGGTCATTACCGTGGATGAGTCGGCCGCTGCCGCTGGCGCCGCGACCGTCACGTTCTCGGTGCAGGACTCGGCCGACAACGCCACCTTCGCCGACGTGGCTGTCACTGCCGCCATCGGCAAGGCCAACCTCGCCGATGGCCAACAGGTCGTCATTCCGATGCCGACCAAGCTGCGCCGCTACTGCCGGGTGTACTACACCATCGGCACCGGCCCGCTGACCGCTGGCAAGTTCTCCGCGCAAGTTGTTACGGGCATCCAGCAGAACGTCGCCAAGCCCGACAGCGCCCGCATTGCTTAATGAGGTGACAGCATGAAAGTGATTGCGACCAAACAGGGCTATTTCGGAAAACTGCGCGACGTGGGCGACGAGTTCGAGGTGCCGGAAGGCTCCAAGGCTTCGTGGTTCCAGCCGGTCGAGCAAAAGGCCAGCGGCAAGGGCGGCAAAAAGCCCGAAGCCCCGGCCACCGAGAAGCCCGCCGACGACCTGGTTTGATCTTCTCCAAGGTGGTAGCCAGCAGCTTGCGGGGGCCTTGCGCCCCCGTTTTTCTAGGAGGTGCCCATGGCCTCGGAAGTTGATATTTGCAACCTCGCGCTCGCGCGCCTGGGCGACAACGCCACGGTGGCGAGCATTGACCCGCCCGAGGGCTCGGCCCAGGCGGAACACTGCGCGCGCTTCTACGCCGTGGCCCGCGACTCCCTGCTGGAAATGCACGCCTGGAAGTTCGCCACCCGGCGCGTGCAGCTTGCCAAGCTGACCGTGCCGTCCTGGGACTGGTCCTTTGCCTATGCCGAGCCGACCGGTGCACTCAAGTTGCTGGGGGTGCTCTCGGCGACGGCATCGAACGATGACCAAACCCAGCCATACGAGGCGGAAAGCGACGCCACCGGGGCGGCCATCATCCTGACCAATCAGGAAAGCGCCAGCCTGCGTTTCGTCGCGCGCGTGACCGACACCACCAAATTCTCGCCGCTCTTCGTCGATGCGCTCGCCTGGCTACTGGCGTCTTACCTGGCCGGCCCGGTGCTCAAAGGCGACGCGGGCGCCGCCATGGCAAAGACCTGCCTGCAAAGTTTCATGCTCGCATTCTCCAACGCCAAAGTATCGGACGCGAACCAGCGCAAGGTGCGCCCGGAACACACGCCCGCCTGGATCGCCGGGAGATAAGCCGTGGCGAACATTCGCACCCTGCAACGCTCGTTCTCGGGCGGTGAAATCAGCCCGGAAATGTTCGGGCGTTTCGACGACGCCAAGTATCAGTCGGGCCTCGCCCGCTGCCGCAACTTCATCACCAAGCCCCAAGGGCCGGCAGAAAACCGCCCCGGCTTCGCCTTCGTGCGTGCGGTGAAGGACTCGACCAAGAAAGTGCGGTTGATCCCTTTCACCTACTCGACGACGCAAACCATGGTCATCGAAATGGGGCCGGGCTATTTCCGCTTCCATACTCAGGGTGCCACCTTGATGAGCGGGGGCGCGCCCTACGAAATCGCCAACCCCTACGCCGAGGCCGACCTGTTCGACGTGCATTATGTGCAGTCGGCGGACGTGCTCACGCTGGTGCATCCGAACTACGCGCCGCGCGAACTGCGCCGCCTGGGCGCGACCAACTGGCAACTGACGACCCTATCCTTCGCCGCGCCGATTGCCGCGCCCGGCGCCCCCACCCTAGTGGCGGCCGGTCATACCGCCGTGAAATACACCTACTACTACGTGGTCACGGCGGTGGATTCCGAAGGGGTCAGCGAATCGGCCGCCTCGGCAGCATCGAGCGCGGGTGGCAACCTGTTCGAAACCGGCGCCACCGTGACAATCTCGTGGGCGGCGGTGGCCGGCGCCTCGCGCTACAACGTCTATAAGATGCAGGGCGGACTGTATGGCTACATCGGCCAAACCGCTGGCCTGTCCATCGTCGACGACAACATCAGCCCCGACCTGGGCAAAACACCGCCCATCTACGACAGCGTGTTCAACGCGGCCGGCGACTACCCCGGCGCCGTGTCCTACTTCGAGCAGCGCCGATGCTTTGCCGGTACGACGAACAAGCCGCAAAACATCTGGATGACCAAGAGCGGCACCGAAACGAACATGAGCTATTCGCTCCCGATTCGTGACGACGACCGCATCGCCTTCCGGGTGGCCGCGCGCGAGGCAAACACCATCCGCCATATCGTGCCGCTCACCCAACTGCTGCTGCTCACGTCCTCGGCCGAGTGGCGGGTCACGTCGGTGAATAGCGACGCCATCACGCCCAGCACCATCAGCGTGCGCCCGCAGTCCTATGTGGGCTCGTCAAACGTGCAGCCGGTCATCATCAACAACACCCTGATCTACGGCGCAGCACGCGGCGGACACGTGCGCGAATTGGCCTACAACTGGCAGGCCAGCGGCTTCATTACCGGGGATCTGTCCCTTCGCGCGCCGCACCTGTTCGACACGTTCGACATCGTGGATATGGCCTATGCCAAGGCGCCGCAGCCGATGGTCTGGTTTGTCTCGACCTCGGGCCGCCTGCTGGGCCTCACCTACGTGCCCGAGCAGCAGGTCGGCGCCTGGCACTGGCACGACACGGACGGCGTGTTCGAGTCCTGCACCGTGGTGGCCGAAGGCGGCGAGGACGCGCTTTATTGCGTGGTGCGCCGCACGATCAACGGCAACAGCGTGCGCTATGTCGAGCGCATGGCCTCGCGTCAATTCACCGACCAGGCCGACGCCTTCTTCGTCGATGCCGGCGCCACCTACTCGGGCGTGCCGGCCGACGTTATCAGCGGCCTGGGCCACCTCGAAGGTAAAACGGTCAGCATCCTGGCCGATGGCGCGGTACATCCGCAGCGCGTGGTCACAGGTGGCAGCATCACCCTGGACATCGAGGCCAGCACCGTGCAAATCGGCTTGCCCATCGAGGCCGACCTGCAAACCCTACCGCTCGCCGTGCAGCTACAGGACGGCAGCTTCGGGCAGGGCCGGTTCAAGAACGTGAATAAGGTATGGCTGCGCGTCTATCGGTCCTCGGGCATTTTCGTGGGACCGAGCGCCAGCGAACTGACCGAGGCCAAGCAGCGCACCACGGAGAACTACGGCGCGCCGCCGGCATTGAAGAGCGAAGAAATCCCCATCGTGCTGACTCCCTCGTGGGCCGATAGCGGGCAAATCTTCGTGCGCCAATCTGACCCGCTGCCGCTCACCGTGGT
>LNAP01007255.1_pt1 | contig 11944 bp, 9 predicted proteins | sample 602601 | NCBI WGS metagenome assembly LNAP01 (sample SAMN02440304, study PRJNA202911) | soil metagenome | biome: Subtropical and temperate rainforests or woodlands; isolation source: soil samples (1 kg each in a 20% v/v slurry with milli Q water) were... ... | reverse complement strand
GCCCGATTGGATGGATGGCGGTGAGCTGTCGTTGCGCGCTCGCGACCACGGCGTGCTCATCGAACCCGGCGACGTGTTCTTCGCGCAGCCGCCGCGGCCGTGCCCGTATTTCAGGCTGCGGCTGTCGTCGATCGATGTGGGGCAGATCGAGGCGGGGATTCGGGCGTTGAGGGAGGCGGTGCGGGGGATGGGGCGGGAGCGGGGGGTAGGAAATGCTGCGGGCTGCCTCCGGTCGTTCAGCCAAGCTTTGGATGATCAACTGAACCCGCAGTCTTGAGCAGTTTTAGGGCGGAAGCGATTCGCGCAAGAAAGCGGTCGGGTGCACGCGATTTGTCCTGCGCTCAAATATCTGCTGTTCAGACCTGAGCAATAGATCGCGCTACAACCTTTGTGCATTGGGGATGCCGTACTATCGTCCGATGACCGAACTCGGAACCGTCCCGACGCTGTCGCTTCCTGACCTAGCGACGACCTCGCCCTTACCCATCGGTGAGCGCGAGGTGGTTATCGGTGTTCCAGATGCCTATTTGACAGACGACAGGTTTGCATTGCCAGGAGTAGAAGGCCTCGCAATCCAGCGGCTGCTCACCTTGGCGCAAAGCGTAGCCTCGCTCAAATTCGTGTGGGCTGAGGCAGCGGCCCGGCGGGTTCTATCCTCCCCAGCAGTTCACCCCTTGGCGGGCGTTGCGCTTTGCCTGAATAACGCAACACATGTTTGTGCGGGAGAACAGGCCGTTCCAAAGGAGGACTTTGAGCGTGCCCGGCAGAGCCTTCTTACGCATCGGTTGGGTGCAGATATGTTCTCTGAACGGCAAATGCTCATTTGCCTCGACTATCAGCGACCAAGCTTGCCGTTTGACCTATACGAGCCATCGACAAAACGCCTCCGTCGAGATGATGAATTTGAAGCTCTCGTTGACGATTTGCTCTTTGCTCAGCGCGGTGCGGGTTTCAGTGCGGCAGCGTTGCCAAAGTTTCGACTTCCTTTGGCTGTAGTTCTGCGTGAGCTAATTGAGAATACGGACGATCATGCGAAGACTGACTTCGATGGCAGTGTTCTTAAGCCAAATGCTGTGCGCGGTCTTCTAGTCAAGCGCATCGTGGAAGAGCGGCGGTTCTCTACGAGGCCGGCTGACGACAGCCCCCCTGTGCCATGTCTGGAATTCACCATCTTCGACAGTGGCATCGGTTACTACGACTCCTACCGGCGCCAACTTCTGCGCGGACAAGCAAGGGGGGAGCCAGTGAAGGTTGGAGACAAGCAAGCGGACATCATCCAACAGCATGAACTCGGCCCGAATGTTCCAATCGACATTGAGTACGCCATCCTGCTCAAGTGCTTGGAGAGACACTCTGACAAAGCCATTCCTGACCCTAGGCCTGGTCATCGGGGAATGGGACTTTACGAAGTTCTTCGCGCACTGAAGATGATGGAAGGAATGTTTGAAGTTCGTACGGGGCGTCTTCATGGCTATAGAAGTTTTTTGGAAGGGGAGCTTCGCATACAACTTGAGCCCAAGTCATCGGAGACGCGGCCGGGAATGCCGAAGGCGTCGCTTCTCGACGTAGCGCGTAAGTACGTCACGAAACCCACAGCGCAGGAATTGGTGCGGGGTTCTGTTGTTCGCGTTGTAGTTCCCTTGGCATGAAGTTCGGCAGCGATACACGCGCTCTTTGGCTACGTGCCCGCTACAGAGAGCGGCAGTTTGAAGGAGAGGCGTGCCTTCTGACGTACGACGACGAGTCTTTCGGTGACCTGCTGGTTAGTGGTGACATCAAGGAAGTCTTCGAGCGACGCGCAAGTACAGCCAACATTTTTATAGCCGCCCCATTCCTAAGCAACATCAAGTGCAGAGAGGCACTGAAAGCAGGCACTGCCGTTCGACGCGCGACGTCGTACCTATCCGGCAAAAGTGGCAATGTCTATCTGATCGAGTTGCATAAGTCGCGGGACGCGGAGGACTTTTCTCTCACGGTAAAGGCTTGTCCGCTTACCTGGGATGCGGCGGCTCAAGAGACGACGTTTGGCGAGCCAGCAACCCTCGATCAGTCCTTACGTGAGGGTTGGCTCTTCGATTTATTCGATAGCAATGAAGGCTTGGTCGTCGCTCCTGCTGGAGTTCACTTTAGGAAGAGTTCGCGCAAGCATACGACGACGTTTTTGCGTGCCGCGAACGCGCTTACATCCTCTGCTGGGTGTGGGTTGCTCGCGCTCTTCGCCCTGGAGCAATTGGGGCGCATTCGACCCAAGCGTGTGTTTGTCGATACAGCTCCGCTGCTGTCGTTGGCCTTCGCCTTCATGCACGTGGCAAAGGCGCATGATGCGTGGCCCAGTGATGTCCCTGCGCGCTCATTCAGTTCATATGGAGGTTTGAAGAGAGTCGGGCGCTTGTCGGCAAGTGATGTGATCTTGGTGTCGGCGACGACGTCTGGGTCACTCGCGCTGGATCTTGTCCAACAAGGGGCACGCATAGGAGGCGTGGTGACGCTCTATTTTTTGGGCACCGAGGGCGCGCCGAGGCCGGTCGGGGTGCTTTGCAACCTTACAGCTGCTGCTGATAAAAACTTCGGCTATCAGGCAGTCGTTAATTTTTCCGCCAACGATTGCAAGTTGTGCAAGTCGCAATACCTGCTGGCGGAACTGGAAGGAGACCAGTTTTTACTCCAGCAGCGCCAACACCGATCTTTGCGAGTTCTGAAGAAGACCCAGTCGAACGAAGCTCGTACCATTTTGACCGAGCTATACATCAGTGGAGCACTGCAAGCTACGCTTCGATCGGCGCCGGGTCATAGCGGTCCCGTTGTGATCGATGTGGCGCAACTCCTCTCTTGCCAAAGCGTCAGACGCGATTTCATTCGGCTGCTACGACGCTTTTGCCCCCAGCCCCTCGCTTTGGTGGTGCTCGTCAACATGACTGCCAACGAATTTGGCACTTTAGTCGTCGATGCAGAAATCGCCGCAATAGTCACCGCGAGTAAGCAGATTGACTGGACCGAACTATCGGCTCAGCCTACGCTCCCTAAAGGCGCCGGCGTGCTTGTGGTCTTTGGGTGCCTCTCAAGTCAAACGCAGGCACGATCGGTCAATGCATCGTTGAGGTCAATTGTCAACGATGGCAATGTCGCCTATTTATCTGCACTGACACTCGCGGGTAACCCAGAACAATATCAAGACTTGAAGATGTTCTTGGGTTACGGAGAGCGCGGAGTGGAGACTTTCACTTATCGTGAATCCAGGCGGCTTGCGCTACCTGGCGGCCTCGGCTTGGCCAACTCGTGGGAGTCTGAACTCGAGCTGCTCGATGCTATTGCTGCGGGCGGTAGTTTTGCTGAATTGGATGATCGACGTCGCACACTTGCAGCGAGTACGGTGGCCAAGGCGGAAATTTTTATGGCTGGAAAAAACGGCCCCCTAGCCATACAGCGCGACTTCGTCTATTTGGATACGACCGGCGGAACTAGTGCGATCTCGCAAGCTGACATTTTTGCGGTGGTATTGAATCTGTTGTGCGTCGCTCGCTCCAATAATAGAGAGCTGGCGACAAAGGCGTCTTCTTCGGGCGACTTGGTCGACCTTTCGCAGTCCGTGTACGGCCACGTATTGATTAGTCCCGAGACCTTTCTTAACTACAACGATGCTGTTTTAAAGGCCAGTGTCTTACGAGCTGCCAAGCCAAGCGAGTTGATGTACGAGGTCGATGAGGCTTACAGCGTGCAAGTCGCTGAAATTATTCACGCTGAGCTGTCTGGATGGAATGCGGGAAATGGCGATGCGCTTCCCGAAATGTTGCTAGCGTTGGCAACTGGCAGACTACGATTACGGGAAATCGAGCGATTGGCCATTCGCGAGAAGGCCCTCGCGGCGGGGTTGCCAGCGTTGCTTGTAGCACTTGCACAAGCAATTGCCACTTGAACGGCGGTAGCGCGTATGGACGGGATGAACGCCCCAGCGTGCCGGGCGCGCACCAAGGCGTAGAAAATCCCGCCAGCACCGCCCAAAGGAGCGCCCATGCCAGTCCCAATGACCTCCGCCCCTTCGCCTTCGTCCTAGCCGTCCCCGACCTCGACCGCAACACAGACTACTTCCGCGACGCGCTCGGCTTCACCGTCGAATGGCCGGGCCGGACGGATTGGCAACTGGTTCGCAGGGGCAGCGTCAGCGTCATGCTCGGGCATTGCCCGGACGCATTACTGCCTTCGGTCACCGGCGACCACGCCTACTTCGCGTACCTTCACATCGACGATGCACATGCATTGCACGCGGAGTGGGCGCAGCGCGGCGCCATCGTGCTGCACCCACCCATCGACCGCGACTGAGGCATGCGCGAATTCGCGGTCGCCACACCGGATGGACATCGCCTGATGGTGGGCGAGATACTGCCGTCATGATCGACCACACCGGCCTCCAAGTCTCGGACCTGTCGCGCAGCAAGCGCTTCTACGAACCCGTGCTGGCCGCCCTGGGCCATGTGCCGCGGCGCGACCTGGGCGATGCCGTCGGCTACGGCAAGGCGACGCCGGGGCCGTTCGACGACCCGGCCGGGGAGTTCTGGCTCATCGAAGGCACGCCGCTCGAGCCGCGCATCCACATTGCCTTTCGCGCGCACAACCGCGAGAGCGTGGATGCGTTCCATCGCGCCGCGCTCGCCGCTGGCGGCACGGACAACGGCGCGCCGGGCATCCGGATCGTCTACCACCCGAACTACTACGCCTGCTTCGTGCTGGACCCCGACGGCTACAACGTCGAGGCGGTCTGCCACGCGCCCCTGGGCTGAACGCTGACGCGGCGCGCGGTCAGGCCGACCGGCTCTTGGCGCGTCGCGACAGCATGTTGAGCACTTCGACCAGCGTGGAGAAGGCCATCGCGGCGTAGATGTAGCCCTTGGGCACGTGCACGCCGAAGCCGTCCGCGATCAGCACGGCGCCGATCATCAGCAGGAAGCCGAGCGCGAGCATCACGACGGTCGGGTTGTGGTGGATGAAGTTGGCCAGCGGCTCGGCGGCGATCAGCATCACGGTGACGGCCGCGATCACGGCGATCACCATCACGGCCAGGTTGTCGGTCATGCCGACGGCCGTGAGGATGGAGTCCACGGAAAACACCATGTCCAGCAGGACGATCTGGACCAGCACCGACGAGAACGCGATCGATGCGGCGGCGCCGGCGCCGGCCGTTCCTGCCGTGGCCGGCGGATCGACGTGGTGGTGGATTTCCTTCGTGGCCTTCCAGATCAGGAACAGGCCGCCGGCGATCAGGATCAGGTCCCGCCACGAGAACAGGGTCTCGAAGCTCGGCGCCCCGTGGGCGTCCAGCGCGCCCTTCAGGCCGAGGTCGAAGACCGGCGCCGTGAGCCCGACCAGCCACGCGATCATCGACAGCAGCGCGAGCCGCATGATCAGCGCGAGCCCGATGCCGATGCGGCGTGCCCGCGCGCGCTGATGCGCCGGCAGCTTGTTCGACAGGATCGAGATGAAGATCAGGTTGTCGATGCCGAGCACGACTTCCATGATCACCAGGGCGACCAGCGCCGCCCAGGCGGTCGGGTCGGAGAACAGGGCTTGGAGGCTTTGCACGTTGTTCGGGCAGAGTGGAAATGGCCGGATGATGCCCGCTGCCACGGCCGCCTTTGGCGATGTCCGGTCTCCGACTAGGCCCTTCGGTGGCAGGCTACATCCGCCCCTTCCAGGGCACCACCCGCCGCTCGACCCATCGCATCAGCAGGTCGAACAGATAGGCCACCACGCCGATCACGATGATCCCCATGATCACGATGTCGGTGCGCAGGAAGTTCGATGCGTTCAGCACCATCTGGCCGAGGCCGACGTTGGCGGCGACCATCTCGGCGGCGACCAGCGTGGTCCAGCCGAAGCCGATGGCGATGCGCATGCCGATCAGGATGTCGGGCATGGCCGAGGGCAGGATGACGTGGCGGATCACCTGGAAATACGTCGCGCCCATCGAGTACGCGGCGTTGATCTGCTCCTGCGACGCGCTGCGCATGCCCGAGCGCGCGGCGAGCGCCAGCGGTGCGAAGCAGCTCAGGAAGATCAGCAGCACCTTGGGCACTTCGTCGATGCCGAACCAGATGATGATCAGCGGCAGGTAGGCCAGCGGCGGCAGTGGCCGGTAGAACTCCAGCGGTGGGTCGAAGATGCCGCGCACCGTGCGCGACATGCCCATCGCGATGCCGATGGGGATGGCCGTCACGCAGGCCAGCACGAAGGCCGAGAACACGCGCAGCATGCTCGCGAGGAAGTGCTGCCACAGCGGCTTGTCGTTGGCCTGGCCGGTGAGGTATTCGTAGAACTGCTGGAACACGGCCTGCGGCGTGGGCAGGAAGATCGGCTTGACCAGCCCGAGGTTGGTCACGCCGAACCACACGGCGATGAGCACGGCCACGGTCAGCACGCTGATGCCCGCGCTGTTGCCTTCGCCGGGCACCTTGAAGCGCGTGGTCTTGGGTGTGGCGGTGGTGGCGGGTGTCACAGGTGCAGCGGGCGCCGATGCGGGCATGGCCGCGGCGGGTGCGTCGATGGCGATGTCAGGCATGGGCGGCCTCGCGCTGGTGGATGATGGCGAGCACCTCCTCGCGCATGCGGATGAACTCGGGCTCCGACTTGACCTTGCGCGCGTCGCCGTGCGCCAGGAACTGGCGCGAGAAGGGCACGTCGTCGTACACATGCGAGATGCGGCCGGGGCTCGGGCTCATCACGATCAGCCGCGTGCCCAGGAACAGCGCTTCTTCCACCGAGTGCGTGATGAAGAAGACCATCTTGTTCGACTGCTTCCAGGCGTGCAGCAAGATCTCCTGCACCGTCTCGCGCGTGAAGGCGTCGAGCGCACCCATGGGTTCGTCCATCAGCAGCACGGCCGGGTCGCTGGCGAGCGCACGGGCGATGCCCACGCGCTGCTGCATGCCGCCCGACAGTTCGTACACCGCGCGGTCGGCGTACTTCTCGAGGCCCACCAGCGCGAGCTTCTGTTCGGCGATGGCGTCGCGCGTGGGCTTGTCGAGGCCGGCGAGCCGCAGGCCCAGCGCCACGTTGTCGCGCACGTTCAACCAGGGCATCAGCGCATGCTTCTGGAAGACCACGCCGCGGTCGGCGCCGGGGCCGGTCACGGGCTGGCCGTCGAGCAGCACCTGCCCGCTCGATGGCGGCAGGAAGCCCGCGATGCAGTTGAGCAGTGTGCTCTTGCCGCAGCCCGACGCACCGAGCGCGACGACGAAGTCGCCGTCGTGCATCGTCAGGTTCACAGGCGCCAGCGCCTGCAGCGAGCCGCCCTTGACGGCGTAGTGGACCTCGAGGTCGCGGATGTCGAGCGTGGGCATGGCGTGCCTTGATTGCGGGTGGATGCGGGCTACTTCGCCATCGCCTTCTGCACGTAGGCCGTGGTCACGAACGCGCTGTAGTCGGGCTTGACCGCCTGCACGCGGCCCTGCTCCTTCAGGAAGGCCGCGGTGTTGGCCATGGCCTTGGCTGCGCCGCCGCCCAGCCAGGCCGGCGACACCTGCTCGGCCAGCGTGGGGAAGGTGTACAGCGCCATGGCCGGGCCGACGTCGGCCGGGTTCGCCTTGGTCCACTTGGCCATCGCCTTGGTCTGCGGCGAGTCGGCCGTCCAGCTCTTGCCCGAGGCCTTGTACTCGTCGTTGGCGCGGTTCAGCGCCTTCACGAAAGCGACCATGAAGGGCTCGTTGGCGGCGGCCCATTGCTTGTTGACGATGATGCCCTCGAAAGTCGGCGCGCCCTTCTTGCCGATGCTGCCCGACGTGGCGATCACCTTGCCGTTGGTCTTGATCTTCGACAGCACCGGGTCCCAGATGAAGGTGGCGTCGATGTCGCCACGCTCCCAGGCGGCGGCGATCTCGGGCGGGCGCATGTTCATCACGTTGACGTCGCGGCCGGCCACGCCGTCCATCTTCATCGCGGCCATCAACTGGTAGTGCGCGGTCGAAACGAAGGGCGTCGCCACCTTCTTGCCCTTCAGGTCCTTCAGGCTGGCGATGTGGCTGCCGTTGCGTGCCACCAGCGCCTCGGCGTCGGCGATGTCGGCCGAGATCCAGAACAGCTGGATGTCCTGGCCCTGGCTGGCCGCCGCGGTCAGCGGGCTGGAGCCGGCTTCGCCCATCTGCACGTCGCCCGAGGCCATCGCGCGGATCACGTCGCCGCCGCCCGAGAACATGCGCCAGTTGATCTTGTAGCCCGTGGCCTTCTCGACCTCGCCCGATTCCATGACCAGGCGCAGCGGCACCAGCATGTCCTGGTGGGCGAAGGTCAGTTCCCTGGTTTGCGCCGCGGCCGCGCCGCTCAACACGCAGGCCGCGAAGGCCATCGACAGACACTGGCTGAATTTCATGGGAGCTCCTGAGATCGACATCTGGAATGCAGCATCTCCACGATGCCGCGCCGATGCCGACTGTGCAGGCAAGCCCCGCGCCCGGTAAGTGCCAGCGCCCCGCCGCGTTTGGGGCCAGTGCCGGCCGCCGCGCTTTCGTTCTGGTGCGTGGCCGGCCGGTCGCACTCAGGCGGTGCGCATCATTCTGGCGCCTGCAGCAGCCGCTTGAGGTACTTGCCCGTGTGGCTCGCCTCGTTCGCCGCGATGTCTTCCGGCGTGCCTTCGCCCACCACCATGCCGCCGCCGGCACCGCCTTCCGGCCCCATGTCGATGAGCCAGTCGGCGGTCTTGATGACGTCGAGGTTGTGCTCGATCACGACGATGGTGTTGCCCGCGTCGCGCAGCTGGTGCAGCACCTTCAGCAGCAGCTCGATGTCCGCGAAGTGCAGGCCGGTGGTCGGCTCGTCGAGGATGTACAGCGTGCGGCCGGTGTCGCGCTTGCTCAGTTCCAGCGCCAGCTTCACGCGCTGCGCCTCGCCGCCCGAGAGCGTCGTCGCGGCCTGCCCCAGCTTGATGTAGGAGAGGCCCACGTCGAGCAGCGTGTGCAGCTTGCGCTCGATGGTGGGCACCGCCTTGAGGAATTCGTGTGCGGCCTCGACCGTCATCTCGAGGATCTGCGCGATGTTCTTGCCCTTGTACTGGACCTCGAGCGTCTCGCGGTTGTAGCGCTGGCCGTGGCACACCTCGCAGGGCACGTACACGTCGGGCAGGAAGTGCATCTCGACCTTCACCACGCCGTCGCCCTGGCAGGCCTCGCAGCGGCCGCCGGCCACGTTGAAGCTGAAGCGGCCCGGCCCGTAGCCGCGCTCGCGCGCGGTGTTGGTCTCGGCCATCAGCTCGCGGATGGGCGTGAACAGGCCGGTGGGGTTGCTGCGCGGCGTGCGGCCGATGGGGCTCTGGTCGACGTTGATGACCTTGTCGAAGTACTCGATGCCTTCGATGGCCTCGTGCTCGGCCGGCTCCTCGTGCGCGCGGTAGAGCGTGCGGGCGACCGCGCTGTAGAGCGTGTCGTTCACCAGCGTCGACTTGCCCGAGCCCGACACGCCGGTCACGCAGGTCAAGAGGCCGACCGGGAATGCGACGCTCACGTTCTTCAGGTTGTTGCCGGTCGCGCCGACCACGCGGATCTCTTGCAGGTCGGTCTGCGTGGCCAGGTGCGCCGCCTCGCGCGCGGCGCGGCGTTCGGCGGCCGGGCTCTGCGGAAAGCGCGAGACCTTCTTGCCTTCGTTGAAGGCCGGCTTGGCCACCACCGGCAGCCAGGCGGTGCGGTGCTTCGGCACCTCGATCTTCTTCACGCCCGACAGGTACTGGCCGGTGAGCGAGTTCGGGTTGGCCTTGACCTCTTCGTAGGTGCCCTCGGCCATCACGCGGCCGCCGTGCACGCCGGCGCCGGGGCCCATGTCGATCACGTGGTCGGCGGCGGCGATCATCTCGACCACGATCACGCTGTTGCCGATGTTGCGCAGGTGCTTGAGCGTGCCGATGAGCCGGTCGTTGTCGCGCTGGTGCAGGCCGATGCTCGGCTCGTCCAGCACGTACATCACGCCGGTCAGGCCCGAGCCGATCTGCGAGGCGAGCCGGATGCGCTGCGATTCGCCGCCCGACAGCGTCTCGGCGCTGCGGTCCAGGCTCAGGTAGTTCAGGCCCACGTCGTTGAGGAACTGCAGCCGCAGGCCGATCTCGCGCACCACCTTGTCGGCGATGTCGGCCTTGGCGCCGCGCAGCTTGAGGTTCTTGAAGTAGGCGAGGCTGTCGCGCAGCGTGAGGTGGCTCACCTCGTAGATCGCCTTGCGTTCAGGCATGGTTCCATCGGCCTGCACCGTCTCGTCCACCAGGAACACGTTGCGCGCCTCGATGCGCAGCCGCGAGCCGCCGCAGTCCGGGCAGGGCTGCAGGTTGCGGTAGCGCGCCAGGTCTTCGCGCACCAGGGTGGAGTCGGTCTCGCGGTAGCGCCGCTCCATGTTCGGGATGATGCCCTCGAAGGGGTGCTTCTTCGTCAGCTTCTTGCCGGCCGAGGCGCCGGACTCCATCGTGTAGCTGAACTTGATCTCGTCCTCGCTGGAGCCGTGCAGCAGCGCGGCCTGCACCTCGGGCGTGAGCGACTCGAAGGGCGCGTCGACGTCGAACTTGTAGTGCTTGGCCAGGCACTCGACCATGCTGAAGTAGTAACCGTTGCGGCGGTCCCAGCCCTTGATCGCGCCGCTGGCGAGCGACAGCGACGGGAAGGCGACCACGCGGGCCGGGTCGAAGAATTCGCGGTGGCCCAGGCCGTCGCAGCTGGGGCACGCGCCGACCGGCGAGTTGAAGGAGAACAGCCGCGGCTCCAGCTCGGCCAGCGAGTAGTGGCAGATCGGGCAGGCGAACTTGGCGTTGAAGAGATGTTCCTTGCCGCTCGCGCCCTCGTCGCCCATCTCCATCGCGATGGCGCGGCCGTCGGCCAGGCGCAGCGCGGCCTCGAAGCTCTCGGCCAGGCGCTGCTGCATGTCGGGCCGCGCGCGCAGCCGGTCGATCACCACGTCGATGTCGTGCTTCTCGGTCTTCTTGAGCTTGGGCAGGTCGTTGTATTCGTAGGTCTGCCCGTCGACGCGGAAGCGCACGTAGCCGGCCGCCTGCATCTCGGCGAACAGTTCGACGAACTCGCCCTTCTTCTCGCGCGCCACCGGCGCCAGGATCATCAGGCGCGGCTCGTCGGGGATGGCCAGCGTGGCGTCCACCATCTGCGAGACGGTCTGCGCCTGCAGCGGCAGATGGTGCTCGGGGCAGAAGGGCGTGCCGGCGCGGGCATACAGCAGGCGCAGGTAGTCGTGGATCTCGGTGACGGTGCCTACGGTGGAGCGCGGGTTGTGGCTGGTGGCCTTCTGCTCGATGCTGATCGCGGGCGACAGGCCCTCGATCACGTCGACGTCGGGCTTGTCCATCAGCTGCAGGAACTGCCGCGCATAGGCCGACAGGCTTTCGACGTAGCGGCGCTGACCTTCGGCGTAGAGCGTGTCGAAGGCCAGGCTCGACTTGCCCGAGCCCGACAGGCCGGTGATCACCACCAGCTTGTTGCGCGGGATGTCGAGGTCGACGTTCTTCAGGTTGTGGGTGCGCGCACCGCGGATGCTGATGCGCTGCTGCGCGAGCACGGCACCGAGGTAGGCGCTGTCGGCATGATCCGGGGAGGGCGAATTCACTGGGGGCGGTCCGTTCGAGGCAACCGAGCATGATAGTGCCCGGGCGGATTTCGGGCGGTGGCGCGCGGCCGCGCCTGCATGCTGCGGTCGTCTATTCGCCGCGGGCCAGGCCGTCCTTGCGCTTGTCCGACGCCCCGATCAGGCCGCCGTCGGCGTCGCGCATCACCCATTGGGCGCCACCGAAATCGCTGCGGCCGCCCAGTTCGCCGGAACCGACGGGGTCCGTGTAGCCGGCGGCGCGCAGGGCCGCGACGACGGGCGACGGCATGCCAGCCTCGATGGCGAGCGCGGTGTCGGACTCGAGCCGCCAGCGCGGCGCGTCCAGGGCGGCTTGTGGATTGAGCCCGAAATCCACCAGGTTCATGACCATCTG
>LNAP01006487.1_pt1 | contig 11947 bp, 11 predicted proteins | sample 602601 | NCBI WGS metagenome assembly LNAP01 (sample SAMN02440304, study PRJNA202911) | soil metagenome | biome: Subtropical and temperate rainforests or woodlands; isolation source: soil samples (1 kg each in a 20% v/v slurry with milli Q water) were... ... | reverse complement strand
GGGCATCGGCACCGTGGACGGCCTGCGCATGGCGGCCGATCTTGGCGTGTCCTGCATCCGCGTGGCCACGCACTGCACCGAGGCTGATTGCGGCGAGCAACACATCGGTCTGGCCCGCAAGCTGAACCTGGACGCGGTCGGTTTTTTGATGATGGCGCACATGGTCAGCCCGGAAAAAATCCTGGAGCAGGCCAAGCTGTTCGAGTCCTACGGTGCCACCTGCATCTACGTGACCGATTCGGCCGGCTACATGCTGCCGGACGACGTTGCGGCCAAGGTCGGCCTGCTGCGTGCCAACCTGGCGCCGAACGTCGAACTGGGCTTTCACGCCCACAACAACCTGTCGATGTCGGTTGCCAACTCGCTGGCGGCCATCGATGCCGGCGCCAACCGCATCGATGGCTCGGCGGCGGGCCTGGGCGCCGGCGCCGGCAACACGCCGCTGGAAACCCTGGTGGCGGTGTGCGATCGCCTGGGCATCGAAACCGGCGTGAACCTGTACAAGATCATGGACGTGGCCGAGGACGTGGTGCGCCCGATCATGGACCAGCCGGTGCGCGTGGACCGGGATTCGCTGTCACTGGGCTTTGCCGGCACCTACTCCACCTTCCTGCTGCATGCCAAGCGCTTCTCGGACCGTTACGGCATCCCGGTGCGCGACCTGCTGGTCGAATGCGGTCGTCGCACAGGAAGACATGATCGAATCGATCGCGCTCGAAATGCTGGCCGAACGCGGCAAGCAAGCCGCCCACGCCTGAGGACCCGCGCATGGCACTTGATTCCGCAACCATCGCCAAGCTGGCCGAGCACCTGGAGACGGCTGAACTCGAAGCCTACGACGTCACCAAGATCACCGACGACCACCCGGACATGACCATCGCCGAGGCCTATCAGGTGATGGAGGCGATCCGCGATCGCAAGCTCGCCCGCGGCATCCGCCAGGTCGGCTACAAGATGGGCCTGACCTCGCGCGCCAAGATGGTCCAGATGGGTGTCGACAAGCCCGGCTACGGTCTGCTGTACGACTACTTCGCGATCGAGGACGGCGGCACGATCGACACCAAGAAGCTGATCCACCCCAAGGTGGAGGCGGAGATCGCCTTCGTCACCAAGGCGCCGCTCAAGGGCCCGGGCGTGCACATCGGCAACGTGCTGGCGGCCACCGATTTCGTGCTGCCGGCATTGGAAGTCATCGACTCGCGCTACCGCGATTTCAAGTTCGACATGGTCAGCGTGATCGCCGACAACAGCTCCTCGTGCCGCTTCGTGACCGGCGGGCGCAGCCGGGACGTGTCCGAGGTGGACCTGAAAACGCTCGGCCTGGTGATGGAAAAGAACGGCCAGCCGGTGGGTCTGTCCTGCGGCGCGGCAGTGCTGGGCCACCCGGCCGCCAGCGTGGCCATGCTGGCCAACATGCTCGGCGCCAAGGGTCAGGAACTGCCAGCCGGCAGCTTCATCATGACCGGCGGCGTCACCGCTGCCATCGCGGTCGAGGCCGGCGACAACATCACCGTGCACTACCAGGACCTGGGGTCCATCTCGGTCAATTTCGCTTAAGGAGACCGCCATGCCATTCCTGCAAGTCAGCATCCTCGAAGGCCGCACCGAGGAACAGAAACTGGGCCTGATCCGCGAGCTGACCGAAACCGTCTGCCGCGTGCTCGGCGCCAAGCCGGAAGCGGTGCGGGTACTCATCAACGACGTGCCCAAGACCAACTGGGGCATCGCCGGCCAATCGGCCAAGGAACTGGGACGCTGAGCCCCAAGCCGCCCCCGCCACACCGGAGACATCCCATGGCCAAGAAGAAAGCCGACAAGCCGTTTCTCACCGACATCAAGGAACTGCGCAAGCGGGCCCGCGAGCACATCGAGCGCGGCGCCGTCACCGCCGGCTACCGGGCCGATCTGGACACCGTCATCCGGCTTTTGAACGAGGCGCTGGCCACCGAGATCGTCTGCGTGCTGCGCTACAAGCGCCATTACTTCATGGCCACCGGCATCAACGCCCAAGGCGTGGCGCAGGAATTCCTGACCCACGCCAACGAGGAGCAGGCGCACGCCGACCAGATCGCGCAGCGCATCGTGCAGCTCGGCGGTGAGCCGAACCTGTCGCCGGAGGGCATGCTCACGCGCAGCCATGCCGAGTACGTAGAGGGCCGGACGCTGGCTGACATGATCCGCGAGGATCTGGTGGCCGAGCGTATCGCCATCGACAGCTACCGCGAGATGATCGCCTACCTCGGCACCGACGATTCCACTACCCGGCGCATGCTGGAAGGCATCCTGGCGATGGAAGAGGAGCACGCCGACGACCTGGTCAGCCTGCTCGAAGAGCTGGGCTAGGTTGTCGGCCTCCCCCACTGCTTCAACCCCGCGAGAAAACCATGACCAATCCTGAAATCGGCAAGTGGATCAACGCCGGCGGCATCAACACCAATTACCACGACGTTGGCGAGGGCTACCCGACGGTGCTGATCCACGGCTCCGGGCCGGGCGTGAGCGCCTTCTCCAACTGGCGCCTGGCATTTCCGGTGCTGTCGCAGAAAGTGCGCGTGCTGGCGCCGGACATGCTGGGCTTCGGTTACACCGAGCGCCCCGCCGGCGTGCAATACACGCTGGATACATGGGTCAAGCACCTGGTCGATTTCATCGACGCGCTGGGGCTGGACAAGGTCAACCTGGTCGGCAATTCCTACGGCGGTGCGTTGGCGCTGGCCACCGCCATCCGCCACGCCGGGCGGGTGAACCGCATGGTGTTGATGGGCGCGGCGGGCGTGAAATTTCCGCTCACCGAGGGTCTGGACTACGCCTGGGGCTACACGCCCTCGCTCGAGAACATGCGCAAGATGCTCGACCTGTTCGCCTACGACCGCAATCTGGTCAGCGACGAGCTAGCGCGCCTGCGCTACGAGGCCAGCCTGCGCGAGGGCGTGCAGGAAGCTTACGCCAGCATGTTCCCGGCGCCGCGCCAGCGCTGGATCGACGCCCTGGCCAGCCCGGAGGAGGACATCGCCAGGATTCAATCCCCGGCGCTGATCATCCACGGCCGCGAGGACCGCATCCTGCCGTTCAGCAACTCGGTGCGCCTGTTCGAGCTGCTGCCCAACAGCCAGCTGCATATGTTCGGCAAGTGCGGCCACTGGACGCAGATCGAGCACAGCGCCCGCTTCAACAAGCTGGTGCTGGATTTCTTCGGCGAAGCCTGAAACGCCGACTGCGTGCGTAAAAGCCGCTTGCCGGTGTTTCCGGCAAGCGGCTTTTTTGTGCCCGGCCGCCGGCTGGTAGCGTGCGACCTGGCCGTCGCAGCAGCGCGTTATGATCGTCCCCGAGCGGCCACGACCGGCGCGGATTCACCACAACAGGAGGAGTAACCATGTCGGACCAGCACCAAGCCGAACGGAACAAGCAGTTCGTGCGCAAATTTTTCGCGGCCATGGATGCCAAGCGCTTCGACGAAATGGAGGCGCTGCTGCACCCCGAGCACCTGTTTCACCTGCCGATGGCGCGCGAGCCGCTGAACGTGAAGACGCACATGGAAGTGAACAAGCACATCCAGAAGTCGCTGCCGATCGTCAAGCGCGTGTTCGAGGACCAGATCGCCGAGGGCGACAAGGTGGTCAGCCGCGGCCGTCTGAGCTTTCAGCACATCGGCGAGTTCAACGGCGCGGCGCCCACGAACAAGGTCATCGAGGTCAGCTTCATCCACATCATGCGCATCAAGGACGGCCTGAACGCCGAGGAATGGGACGAGGTCAACTTCCTGCCGTTGATGAAGGCGCTGGGCGCCGTACCGCCGGACGCCGGCATCAACTGGCACTGAGTCAGGACGAGCAGGACAACTCGATCGCGCCGCCGTCATCCGGCGGCGGCGCGGCGTACTCGTCCATTTCCGGACACGGTGTGAACGGCCGCGCCAGCAGGCGGCGCAGGCGCTCGATTTCGCTGTAATCACGATGATCGGCCGCCCGACGGATGGCGCGCTCCGCCAGATGCGTACGCAGCACGTAGAGCGGATTGATGGCGTCCATGCGCGCCTGGCGGGCCTCGCCCGGGTCGCTTTCCCCGGCCAGCCGGCCGGCGTAATCGTCCAGCCACGCGGCGAGTGCTGCCGGCGCCCGCGACAGGGCCAGCAGCGGCGCACGAGTCGCCGCGTCGTCCGGCCGAAACGCGCCCAGGCCGCGCATGAAAGCCGGGTAATCGACTCGCCCGGCCTGCAGCGCCTGCAGCAGGCGATCGACCAGATTGGCATCCTGCGCGCGGGCTTCCCGAAGCCCGAGCTTGCGGCGCATGAGTTCGCCGTACGCGCCGACGAACAGCGGCTCGAAGGTAGCCAGCGCCGCCTCACGCGCCTGGGCCGATATCAGTGTGGACAGGGCCTCGGCCAGTGCGTGCAGGTTCCACAGTGCCACCTGGCCCTGGTTGGCATAGGCGTAGCGGCCGCGCTGGTCGGTGTGGTTGAACACCCGCGCGGCCTCGAAGTGGTCCAGAAACCCGTACGGCCCGTAGTCCAGCGTCAGACCCAGGACGGACATGTTGTCGGTGTTCATGACGCCGTGCACGAAGCCCTGCGCCTGCCAGGCGGCGACCAGTCGGGCGGTACGTTCGATCACCTCGCGCAGCAGGTGGTCATGGCGATCAGGCAGACCACCGAGCGCCGGAAACTGCGTGTCGATCACGAAATCGGCCAGCTGCGCCACGCGCTGGGCCTCGCCCCGGTAGTGAAAGAATTCGAACGAGCCGAAGCGCACGTGGCTGGGCGCCAGGCGCGCCAGAACGGCGGCGGTCTCGATCTGCTCGCGGTAAACGGGCTGGTCGCTGCCGACGATGGCCAGCGCGCGGGTGGTTGGAATGCCCAGGCCGTGCATGGCCTCGCTGGCCAGGTACTCGCGGATGGTGGAACGCAGCACGGCACGCCCATCCGCGCCACGCGAGAACGGCGTGGGTCCGGCACCCTTGAGCTGCAGTTCGTGGCGCTTTCCCGCTGCGTCGATCACGTCGCCCAGCAGCAAGGCGCGACCGTCGCCCAATTGTGGAACGTACACGCCGAACTGGTGGCCGGCGTAGGCAGTCGCGATTGGCGTCGTGCCGGGCGGCAGCCTGTTGCCGGCGAGCAAATCGACCAATTCCGGCGTAGTCTCAAAACCGAACTGCGCTGTCAATTCAAGGTTCCACGCCACCAAGTATGGCTGCGGCAACGATGCCGCGGCCAGGGAGGCGAAAAAATCGGTCGGCAACTTCGAGAAGGCGCTGCGACGCAGGCGCCGTTCAAGTGCCGTCATAGACGAACCCCGCGGTCATGCACGATGGATGCGTGCCCATAAGGCCGCAAAAAAGGAACGCCGGCAGAGCCGGCGTTCCTTGTGGGGACGACCGGGGCAATCAACCCGCCGTCACGGTCCCTTGCCAAAATCCGGCGTCTGTCCCAACCGCTTGCCGTTTGCGGCCTCGGACAGCAGACGCGGCGTCACATCCTCGTGACGCAGCGGCGCGTTGGTATCCCAACGCCCGCAGTCCATGTAGTTGCCGTGGTTCTTGCGGAGATCCCAGGCGCCGAAGTTATACAGCTGATAGGCAGCAGGGCCATCCTCGCCCGGTTTGGCTGGTTCCGGGCCAATCATCGAATAGATGACACGCCACAGCTCGCCGGACTTGGTGTAGGCCACCGACAGCAGGACGCGTGGAATCTCGGCGTCGACGTAAACCGTCTTCTTGCCGTACGGATGGCCTTTTGGCGTGGTGATCTCGACCTCGTACACCTGGCGTGGCTCCCACCATTTGTTGATGGGATTCCAGTAGGGCGGGTTCTTGTAGTCCAGCACCTCATCGAGGTTGTGTTTCTCGATCGGCGGGCTGTGCACCGGCCACAACATCCAGCGCTTGCCCTTGAGTTCGTTACGCGGGTACCAGGTCGGGTGGGCCTCCAGCGAATAGGTGTCGTCGTTCAGGATGTCCGTGCCGGACAGGGTGTCCATCCACGAGCCACCGGACAGGCGGCGGATACGCCGCACGCTTTTTACGTAGGCGTAGATGTCGTCGAGTTGGCCGTCGTCGTGGATGAGCCGGTACACGCCAAGGCCAGCGATGTCATACGGGCTGTCGAAGACGACGACCTGGATCTTCAGCTCGTTCGGGTTCTTGCCGACGAAGGTCGGGCCACCGGTAGTGCGCCCTTTCACTCGAAAGTACGAGGCCGAAGCGCCCTGTACCCGCTCGACGCCTTTTTCCGGGTCGATCTGCACCGTCGCATACGGCCCGTAGCAGTTGGAGTTGTCGGCTACGTTCACGGCCGCCAGCGCGGCGTTGTAGAGCACCATGTCGCCACCCTGCTCGGGTGGGGCGGACTCGATGACAGTCTGATCCGGGAAGGGAATGCCGGCGACCCAGCCGGTCACCTTGCGCGTGGCCGGGTCGTATTTGACCTGTGACGAGTGCGTGGCCGTTGCCTCACGGATGTGGTTCGCCAGGGTGGCCGGCTCCGAGTGGCGCAGCGTGATCTTGAGGCCGTACTCGCGCACGGCCTTTTGAATCGCCTCCGGCACCATGCTCTCGATGGTCTTGCCCTCGTAGGTCTGAGCCTTCATTTGCTCCCAGTTGCCGGCATTGATCTCGGTGCCTTCAGGCAGATCCTGTGCCAACACGCTCATCGCTCCCAGCGTCAGGGCCGTCGCGGCCGCGAGCCGGCGAATTGTCATACCCGATTCCATGTTGAGTGTCCCCCTTATTGCATGTTTGTGGTCGGCTTGGACCGACCATCAAAACTGATACGTCACGCGCAGATTGAACTGGCTGTTATTGGCGAAGGTCCCCAGCAGATGGGTGTTGTCTTCGGCAGAGCCGGCGAAGGTGTCCTCGTTCGCCAAAATGCCACCAAAATTCTTGACGTTTTTCTGGTGGTGGGCGAAGAACAAATCCATATCCGAATGAATGCGCCAATGATCACCGAACACCAAGTCCATGGCTGGAATCAGCACGAAGTCACCGTTGCCGGTATCGAACACTCCGGCCAGGCTGGGCTTGATAGTGCTGTTCTTGAACTCGGTGGACAACAGCGCCGTCAGATAGGTGGTGTGCTCGCGTCGCGGGGCGCCGTAGCCCAGCGTCTCGACGATGTCATCGCTTTCCTTGTAGTTGGTGATCCAGGTGTCGAACAGTTGCACCGACAGCAGCGGGAACTGACTGGTGCCAAGCACGTCACTGAGTCCCTTGATCTGCTTGTCGATACCGATCATCGACACCAGGGTGTTCTTCTCGACGATACCGCCCAGGCCCGGCACCCACAGCGTGGCGCCGGGTCCTACCGGCAGTCCGAAGTCGGCTCCGACGTTGTAGGGTTTGTCTGGCGTGAATGCGGCTTCAAGCCGGATTACGGAGTCGATTGATTCCAGGTAGCCGCTGGCGGTCACACCAAAGGTCTCGATCTTTGGAAATAACAGTTCGCCCAGCTGCAGCGGGCTGCCGTTGGCCTGTGGCAGAGAGCCCCAGGGTGCGGCGAATGAATTCGCCACCGGGTCGACATTCAGGCCGCGCCAGTAGTTCAGGGTGTAACCCCAACCCCAGGCCTCACTCGACCAACGGAAGCCGTAATTGGCCTCGTCGGTATCGGCCCGACCGTGATCGTCGTTGTACGGAAGCAGGGGGATGAAGTCGATGCCCTTGGTGCTACCCCCGGCCCAGCGGCCACCGCGAAGATCCAGCGAATTGCCCAGCTCCTTGGCCTTGTCCCAGCCGGGACGATAAATCAGCTGCAGGCTGCCATTCAGCTCGGGAATTTCGATCTCGACGTTGGCCATAATCAGTGGCTTGCGCAACTCCTCGTTTTCGGTTTCCAGAAACGAGCGCCAGCGCAGGTCATAGCCATGAATGATGTCCATGGCGCGGAAAAAATCCGTCTCGCCCCATACCACCTGCTGCTTGCCCAGCGTGGCACGCATGCGGTCACCGACACGAAACGACGTGTACCACTCGCGCATCTGGTCGCCTTCGATGTCGTCCATCCAGTTGTGACGCGGCGTGGCCGGGCCATGGATGGCATTTCCGGCCGTGGTGGTGTCGTTGATATCGTCCAGGTAGCCGGTTTCATGCTCGCGATCGAAGCGATAAACGCCGACGAATTGCGCGAACTTGGCGTCCGCCTTGGCTTCGAGGCGAAACGTGCTGCGAAGCATGGAGCTTTCGCCCTTGCCGTCCAGGCGCTGACCATTGGACTGGGCTTCCGGCTGGTCTTGCAGGTTGACCGCCATGTGCTCGCGCAGGTAGCCGGTTACCTGCAGGGTTTGCCCACCGGGTGCATTGAACGAAAAACCGGCATGCGCAGTTCCAGCCACGACGGCGGCCGCAAATCCTGCCAAGCGTGCTTTATTTACCATTATTGATACCCCCCCCACAAAAGCATTTTTTCAACAGCAGGCGGTGGGTACGTAGTCAACTACGCAAGACCCGACGCGACCTGACTTGTGTCAATTCAAGGCGACCTTGTGCATCCATGCGCCCTGCTCATTTGTCGTTCAGCTTGCCGCCCGATGCATTGAACAGTTCGTCGAAGAATAGCCGCATCGCGCCCCAGGAGCGCCGGTCGGCAGAAGCGTTATAGGCGGCGCCGGTCGAGGCGTCATTGCCGGCCTCGGGATCGGTGAACGAATGCACGGCGCCGCTGTAGGTGATCATTTGCCAGTCGACCTCGGCGCTGCGCAATTCCGCAAGCAGGGCATCGATGTCGGCCGGCTTGACGAAAGGATCCTCGGCACCGTGCAGGATCAGCACCTTGCCTCTTATGTTCTTGCCGTCGGCGGGCGTTGGGCTGTCCAGCCCGCCATGGAAGCTGACCACGCCCCGCAGGTCGGCGCCGGCGCGGGCCAGTTCCAGCACGCCGGTACCGCCAAAACAGTAGCCGATCGCGGCCGTGCGGGCAGCGTCGGCTTGCGAGCTGGCCAGCATGGCCCGGTAGCCTGCCAGCAGGCGAGACCGAAACAGCGCGCGATCCTGCTTGTATTTGCCGGCCTGGGCGCTGGCCGCTTCGGGAGAATCCGGGCGCACGCCCTTGCCGTAAATATCCGCGGCAAACGCCAGATAGCCCAGTCGCGCCAGTTGCTGCGCGCGCTGTTGGACGTTGGGACCAACGCCCTTCCAGTCATGGACGATCAATACCGCAGGGCGTTTGCCGACTTTCGCGGCGTCGTAGGCGAGATAGCCTTCCAGAACCTGGTCGCCATCGCGGTACTCGACGAGCTGTGTTTTCAGCGCGGCGTGCGGCACCGTTCCGATGGCCGACGATTTGCCGGGCAACATGTCGGCCCGGGCGAGCATCGGCAGCCAGGCAAGCATCAGCGTCGCCGACAGGCCGGCGATCAAAATGCGGTATTTCATCGCGAGGCCAATCTGGATTTTGGTGATACCGGGCCGCCACAGCGAATCATGCCCCACCGGCAGCCGGATCGACAACGAAGGCGGCAGTGATCGATCCTTGCTGCCGGATTATTGCGCCGCGCCGACTGTGATGGCGTCGCCCGGATCGACCATCACGAAGCGGCTCGGGCCCGCACCGGTGGGGATGTTGGAGTACGCCGTCCACAGGTTGCCGTTGCGCCGGTCGAAGGTGATCATGCGCAGGTAGCCCATGGCGCTGGGCAGCGGGAACACCTCGAAGCTGCGATCGGCTGGGTCGAACCTGTAGATCACGTCGGTGTTGCTGGTGCCGATCCAGACCACCCGTCGCCACGGATCCCAGACCGCGCTGTAGGAGGCGTTGCTGGGGTCCGGCATCATCACGCGCGCCAGTTCCCTGTCGGCCTTGCTGTCGTAGATCAGCAGCTCGCCGGTGCCGAACATGGGCACGTACAGCACGTCCTGGTCGTCGATCGCCATGCGCCGCGGGCCAGCGCCCTGCGGCATCGGGACATAGACATCCAGCTTGTCGGTTTCGGTATTGATGGCACCGATACCGCCGGACAGCTGCGAGAACCACACGCGCTTGCCGTCGCGGGTGATTACCGCGCCGTACAGGGAGCTGTGCATCGGCGACTCGCCTTCGTCCTTGGGCGTGTCGATGGTGGTGATCTGACCGGTTGCCGGGTCCAGGCTCGCCATGCGGTTGCTGCCGATCAGCGTGAACCAGTAGCGGCCCTTCGGATCCGGCATGGCCTGGAATTTGTAGTCCGGTGCGATGTCGTGCGCCATCTCGAACTTGCCGAACTTGTCGAACAGCTGCCACTGCTCGGTTTTCGGGTCGAAGCGACCGACCACGCCCTGCTCCAGCATGGTCACCCAGAACTTGCCGTCCGGCGTGTCGACGATGGTGTGCGGTCCGGTGGGGCCGGGGTAAGGGATCGGATACGGCTTCTGGTCGCCGGTTTCCGGATCCACGCGCAGCAGCCGGTTGTGCTGCAGGTCGGCGCCCCACAGGTACGGTGAATCGGGCGTCAGGCCCACCTCGCGCACGAAGGAATCCTGTGGTAGCTGGATTTCGCGCATCACCGTTTTTGCGGTCACGCCCAGCGGCGCGCCGTAGTCATAACTTTTCAGTTGATCGAAACGGGTCGGCAGATGCTTGGCCAGGAAGGCCGATATCTGCTCCTCGTCGTGCGCATCGAACGATCCGAGGGTCGGGTCCAGGATGGCCTTGAAGTCCATCTTCGCCGGGTCGTACAGGCTCTGGTCCGGGCCGAGACGCGCATGTAGTTGATCATGGCCTTCCAGGCGGCCTGCTTTTCCGCCTCGGACTTGCCGTCCAGCATTTCCGAGTAATGACGCACCTTCTGCGACGGGAACTGGTGGCAGCTGGTGCATTGCAGGACGGTATTGGCGCGCGCCAGGTCGTCGGCACCGGTGCGCGGCAGCCAGGCCGACGGCGGCGCGCTGTCGGCCACGTTCTGCGCCTGGGTCAAGGTGATTTTCGTCGCCTGGGTCGGGTCCAGCGTGACCGGCGCGTAGCCGAGCTTGCGCACCGACAGCTGCGTACCGACCGCCTTGGCCGGCAGTGTGTAGCGGCCGTCGGCGTCGGTGAAGACGGTATAGATGGAGGCGCCCAGCGCCAGCTCGGCCGGCTGCAGTGTCACCATCGCCTGCGCCACCGGCTTGCCGGAGGCGTCGATGACCTGCCCTTCGGTGGCCAGGGCGGCGGCGGGCATCAAAAGCACCGCCGCCGCACCCAACCCCATCACTAACCGGCCTTGGCCGGCGGCACTGGCTGCCATTTTTTTCTCCTCCGTAACCGGGTGCCGACCGACCGTGCAGAGGTCGTGGCAGGTGCCGGAATCTACTGCAGAACGGACGTTTGGGCAATGCCGTTCAGGCGGCGGCGCGTTGCTCGCGTGGCGCCCGGTAGCGCTCCAGCAACTGCGCCTCCAGGGCCTTGGCCTGCGCCACGTTGGCTTCCTTGATGTGGCCGAAGCCGCGCATCTGCTGCGGCAGTTCTGCGATCTGCAACGCCAGCGCGTGGCTGTCGTGATCGAGCCCGGCCAGCAGCGTGTCGACGGTGCGCTCGTACTCGCCGATCAGGCGCCGCTCCATGCGCCGCTCGGCGGTGTGTCCGAAGGGGTCGAGCAGGCTGCCGCGCAGGAATTTCAGCCTGGCCAGCACCTTCAGCACCGGCAGCATCCAGGCACCGTACTCCCGCTTTTGCAGTTCGCCGCTGGTCGGATCGCGCCGCGCCAGCAGCGGCGGCGCCAGATGGAAGCGCAGGCGCGTGTCGCCGGCAAAGGTCTCGCGCAGCTTGGCCAGGAACTCGCCGTCCGTGTACAGGCGGGCCACCTCGTACTCGTCCTTGTAGGCCAGCAGCTTGTAGAAGTTGCGCGCCACCGCTTCGGTCAGACCGGTCATGCCCCTGGCGCGGGTCGTCTCGGCCTCCTGCACGCGCTGCACGAGCTTGCGGAAGCGCTCGGCGTAGCGGGCGCTTTGATAGGCCGTCAGGTCCTCGACCCGGCGGGCGATCAGGCTCGGCAGATCATGCGAG
>LNAP01000252.1_pt2 | contig 11948 bp, 13 predicted proteins | sample 602601 | NCBI WGS metagenome assembly LNAP01 (sample SAMN02440304, study PRJNA202911) | soil metagenome | biome: Subtropical and temperate rainforests or woodlands; isolation source: soil samples (1 kg each in a 20% v/v slurry with milli Q water) were... ... | reverse complement strand
ATCGCGACCCGTTACGACAAGCTCGGACAGAACTTCCTGTCGGCCACTCTCATCGCCGCAACCATCATCTATTGGTGCAATTGAGTCCGGACCCTAGACCGTGCAGCAATCCCAAGGGCAAACATCAGATCCGCCTGAGATTACTTTCGAGATGAGCTTGGGTAACCTATGGTAAGCTATGGTATTCTCTGATCAAACGTAGCTATACTAGGCATTTGAACGTATAGACGCCGAATCGGGTGAGACGGCTTCTTCCGGTGGCGCGTCGTGTCGCGCTGCAATATTGCGTTGGTTTCCGGGACAAGTGTGTGATTTAGATTACACAGCGGCCAATTTGGGCGGCAATCTTTGTCGCTCCGCAACCGGCGACGTGCGCATGCGGAGGCAGTGTGAGCTTACTGTCAGGGTCACCCGCACGCACGCCGCCAGGTAATATCAAGTCACCGCAATGCTCCCCTTCGTGAATCAGGAGCATCAAACGTGTTTGGCCTTCCGCAGCGCTTGCTCTAGCGCCGCGTGCTGGGGCGAACACGCAATTGGATAGGCCCGTCGAGCCAATCCTTGCGGACGAGACTTCCTTAGGCGATTTCGAGTGCCGTCCCGGCCTTGCGACGGTAGGCCACAAGACCCAACCCAAAGAAGCCCAACAGCATCATGGCCCAGGTGGACGTCTCGGGAATGGCCGTTACAGCGAACGACGTGAATGACGGAAAGTCGCCCGCTTCCGCACAGTTTCCACAGTTAGCCGGATTGTAGAACGCATACAGCCCATCGTTTCCGGCGCCCCCGCTGGGATCGGTCTGGCTGGGAAGCGGATCGAACTGAAAGCCACTCGTCACCTCGACCGTGCTGGTACCGTCGCCATTGTCAACGACCGTTCCGAACAGCGCCATGAAAATGGCAACGAGCGGCCCCTGGGGCCCATCCACTACCGCGGGGACGAAGCTGTTCGAATTCGTATTGTAACCAAAATAGCCGTAGAGGGTGTCAGCCCCACCGATGTTTGCAAGGGTGTATGAGTTGCCTGCGCCGCTTATCGAAAATGCGGTAAGGTCGCTGAAGGCGAGAAGGCCGGAGTTCGAAGAATCGTAACTGAACGAGCCGCTGGCGACCACGTCGCTGCCATTGAAGAACTGGAAGACGTTGTCAATCGTCGCTGCCTTGGCCACTGAGGCCGACAACGCGGCAGCAGCCAGCGTTAGAACGAAAAATCCGAGACGAGTTTTCACGGTCAACTCCTCTAATCGATCTTTTGGAAAAAGAATCTGCGATGTCTCGAGTGCGAATCAGCAGCGGCAACGTTAATTGGATATTGATGGGACGAACAGGTCTGTCAACGATATTGAATGCGAGTTCACAGCCTCGCTTAATCTGAATTTTCAAAACTGGATTTAAACGACGCCGCGGATTTCGCGCAAGGCCTTCGCCAAGCTGCGAAATTTAACCGGATGAGCCGGCGATCTCGAGGAATTCGGACGCGCCGCCAGGCTGGTCGTCGTCAAAGACGCCGACGATCAAGCGACCTGTTTTCCAGGCCAAGCCATCAAGGTTCGTCCTGCCGCTGGTAACGATCGGTGCCTTCGAATTCGCGTCATGCCCGTGCACGACATGACGATGTCCGTGACCCAGACTTTGCCCGTCCGGGTACCGCTTCCACAGCAGCGTCTGTTCGTTTTGCTGGTGAAGCGGAATTTTCGGATCGACGGCGGCGTGAACGAATACCCTGTGCCGGTCGACATGCATGAGAGCGAGATTGGCGATCCAGTCGAGATGCGCCCGCGGCACCACGGCAAGATCAGGATTTCCTTGCGGGGTTTGGCCGTAGGAAACCAACGTTCGATCGCCACCGTTACGGGTCCACCAGTTCAACTCGCCAAGCTTGTTGCAGGTCTCCCACATCATCGCTTCGTGGTTACCCTTCAAGTTCACGATCCGCAGGTCGTCCGGCCTCCAACTCATCAGCCGCTCGATCACCTGACGGCTGGATGGCCCGCGATCGACATAATCGCCCAGGGTAACGACGATAGAAGGTCGTCCTGACGCATGCCCGATGATCTTCTCGATCGCCGCATCAAGCAGATCGATGCGGCCGTGAATATCCGGGATGGCATAGGTCAAGTTCATGGCGCGGTGGCCGGCAGCCGGGGCAATCATCTCATCGCGACGATACCGCGCATGTCACACCCGGATAGACAGGACATTGCCTCTCGGTGTCAGCCCGCGAGGCCGTGCCTCGCGCACCTTCTCATGCGACGGATGGTCGGCGCAACCTTTTGAAGGCCAACGCCACAAGGCCCAATAGTCCGTCCAACAAGAACAGAAGAACGACAGCCACGATGAACAAGCCGATGCCGGTCATGTCGTGCACCGTGCCTTCGAGCAGGTCGGGTCCGCCGTAATAGGCGATCAGAACCAGGGTAATAACGCGAACAAAGTTCGCGATGATCGTGATCGGTATGATGGACGCCAGCAGAACCAGGCTGCGGACCTTTTCACCCCACCGGAACGCATAGGCATAGAAAACGCCGATCGCCGACAGCGCGAAGATCGAATTCATTCCGGAACAGGCGTCCTTGACCAGCAATTGGTACGAGCCAATCATGATCATGACGCCGTTTTGAGCGATCGGATAACCCGCGGCATAGAGGATGCGCGTCACCATGTTCGAGATGAACACTTTCAGCGGAACGGTGGCGGCGTCGATGATCCAGTCCGGCATCGGAACCGCAAAAAGCAGGAAGCCGATCGGGAAAGCCAGAATTCGCAGCGTCGCCCAGCCCGCGGAAAGCAGGATGCAGCCGCAGATCACGGGAATGATCGACAGCGCCTCAAAGGTCAAAAGCCCCTGCTGGAAGCGCGCCAAAAACATCAGGACAAGGCCCATCAGCAGTACGGTCCATCCGGCCACCGGCGATGGGGCGATTTTTGCTGAACTCAGTTTTCCGCGCGATTGCCAGACCAGCCAAAGCGTAGCCGCGATAATCAGCGGGCCGTGACCTTCCTGCTCGGTCTGCCAGGGCCCGTCGATCAGGCCTAAAATAGTCGGAACATAAGCGACGACGACGGACGCTCCGAGCAATCCGGGCCACGCAATATCTCTTAAAAAGCTTGATTTTACTGGCTGAACGACTTGCGAGTATGTCATTTTACTGCCATCGGATCGTTATTTTGAGATTAACTAGCATTACGCAGCACTCTCAACAATTAATTTATCTTCGTGCGACCAGGAAAGCATAGGTTCCACCAGCCAAAATCAGCCCGATCGCCAGGATTGCCGAACCGGCGTTGCCGACCTGGTTGGCCACCGCAAACACGATGCCAGCGAGAACGAAGTGCACCAGCGTCCGGGTTTCGCGGTCCGTGAACTGAAAAAAAGCAATGACCAGCGCGGCGAAGCACGTGACCGTCACTACATCGAAAAATGTCGTCATTTCAGTACGGCCACCGACTTGTGTGGAAATGGATTGAACTTAAAAATATCTGCGCTGCAACTGCGTCACTGTGTCATTCCGTCTTGCTTCGGCTGACCTTGGCCCTGCTGCATGATCTTGGCGTATTCACCCTCGAATTTTGCTTCGAGGTTCGCCGTATAGCTCGCCAGGCTCGCTTCGCCCTTTAGCGCTTCGGCTCTCATGAGCTGTCTGGCATAGTTGGCGGCAGCTTCCCCACCGAGCGGTTTGGACTCCTCGCCTTTGACCTTGAAGAACACGCCATTTTGACCAGAGCGCACGAAGAAGACGTTGTCCGTCTTTTTCGCTTCGATCAAATTGTAGAAGTCTTGCGGGATATCGCCGCTATTGAGCATGCCCGTCTGCCGGCTGTGAGGAATGCCGGCTGAAGTCAGCTGCTCGTCGATTTCCTCCAGAGATTTGGCGTTCTTGTTGGCGTCGATGAAAGACTGACTGGTCGGCCCCAACGGAAACCCGATCTGCTCGACGCTCAGCAGTTTCCTGTTGGCGAATTTCGAGGGATTGTTGGCGATATATTTTTCGATGTCCGACCTGCCCGGAGCCTTGGCCGCGACCGTGCGCGCCAGAAACGCGTTTTCCAGAACCTGCTCGCGCGATCGCAACAGGTCCAACAGCACGCCGGGCTCGCGATCGAGCTTCGCCTCGAGGGCTTGCTGAAAGAGATATTTTCGAACGACCAACTCGTTCAGCACCCGCTTGATGGATTCCGGATCCTTTTGCTTGTCGGGCGGCACGTTGGCCAGCCGGAATTCGTTGTCGAGTTCCTGCGTGGTGATGACCTGATCGCCGACATGAGCGACCACCTGTCCCTTGGCAGCGGTTGCCTGCTCGCCGCTTTTCTTTCCGCATCCGGCAAGGACGAATCCGCAGCATCCAACAATCACGAGTAAACGGCCGAGTTGCAGATGGGTCTTTTGCATATTCGAAACTCCGTAGCGCCGATGCGCAAATCGTGTCCGGCCGGCAGGCGCCCCTTTGAGGTCGCCGGGTAGATAGCACTACCGACGTGACCGTGAAACGTCGAGACGAATAGCTGCTGGGCGCTCGGGAATTAGCCGTTTATGTTAATTTCGGGCGTCGGGAACCGGATTTAAGCATTTAATCAGCAACTATTTGCATTTGTATATCTTCCCGGCTAGTCCACTCTTGGCTACATTTCGCCACATGAATTGGAACGGGATTGGACGACAATGAAGGTCAATCGGATTCAGGTCATTCTGGCGTCCATTGCCATTTTGGGAGCCGCCCTGCTGGCGGAAGTCCTTGCCCCCCATACCCTGATGGCTCGTACGGCTACTGCTCCCAGCCTCGAAAGCATCATTCCGAACCAGTTCGGAACCTGGAGGCTTGTTCCGGAGATCAGCCCCGTCCGACCGACCGATCCGGAAGGCTATGTCCAACCCGATCCGCTTTCGGCAAAAATCTACAGCCAGGAAGTCGGCCGGACGTACACCGATGGCCGCGGCAACATTGTCATGCTGCTGATCGCCTATGGGCCGGTCCAGAACTATCGCTTGAAGTCCCATCGACCGGAGATTTGCTACACCGCAAACGGCTTTCGTATATCGGGCAAGACGGAGACCACGATCAACTATCGCGACGGCGCCCCGCCGATCAAGACGATGAGGCTGATCGCGGAGCGTGAATCGCGGTACGAACCGATCAGCTACTGGATGCGAGTTGGCAACGACATCTCCAACGGCGTGATCGACAATCAGTTGAGCCGGCTCAAATACGGGCTGCAGGGAATGATCCCCGATGGTGCCCTGGTCAGGGTTTCCACCGTTGGTCTGCCCGAGGAAGCGTCCTTCAAGTTGCAGGATCAGTTCATCCGTGACTTGCTGGCCGCGATCCCGCCCCAGGAACTCAAGTTTTTCACCGGCGTATCCTGACGGCTTTGCCGCGCTCGCCGGCTCCAGTCGATTGCTGAATTGGCTGTCTTCTGCACTTGTGTCTGTGTGCCAATTCGATGATGGTGGCGTGTCCCCAATCATGAGCGGCTCGCGATGCGGCTTCGAGTTCTTTTCGGCGTTCTTGTCATCCAGGCGTTTTTGGCCGGGCATTGCTCGGCGCAAAATGCAGATGCTTCGCTGCTCGCGTATGCCGTCAATATTCATCGAACACCGGAGCAGTCCTGGACCGGCTACGGCATCTATCTCGGAAAGGGCATGTTCATCACAGCCGCCCATGTCGTGGGCCGGGCTTGGTTGACACGGCCAAAAGTCGTAGTCGCAGGGCAGGAGTATCCGACCCAGGTCGTCAAGGAAGGTAGTTTTGAAGGCACCGATCTGACATTGCTGTCGGTGGAGGAGAGCCTGCTGCCTCTGCGGTTGCGGCTGCGCAGAAACGCGTCCATATGCAAGGATCCCCCTACCCCCGGCAAACAGGTCGTCAGCGTCGTCCCTGAGGGGACGGTTCGTTCCTACATTATTGCGCCGGCGCGAATTCCGGCCAACGCTCGCAAGTTCAGTACCGCGATCGCAGACGTTGCCCAAACCGGGAATTCGGGATCCGGGGTTTTCGACGCGCAGAACAGATGCCTGCTTGGAATTATGAGCCGCAAAATCTCTCAATCGCGAACCCGAGCCGACACCGGAAAAACAGAAACGTACGATATCGCCAAATACTTCGTGCCGGCTTCCGAAATTGCCGCTTTCCTGCCCGCCGGATTGGCGCTCTGATATAGAGCGTTTTCGAGCGAAGTGGATACCGGGTCGCGTCAAGAAAACGCGTCAAACAAAGAATCCAGAGCTTCGGTTCTGATTCAATCAGAACCGATCATGCTCTGGATCAGTAATATCCGTAGTAGGAGCCGACGGTCTCCGTGACCTTATTGACGACCACTCTCACCACCGGCGTCCGCTGCAGGTGCTTCTGACATTCCTTGATGTCGGAAACCGATGTGCTGCCAACGCCGGCGACGAGCAGCGCGGCATCCATCCGGGGCAAGATCGAAATCACGTCGTCGCCTAGCAGCATCGGCGGCAAATCAAATATCACGATGCAGGACCTGAAATCTCTCTTGATCGATTGCAGAACGGTTCCCATCGTCTGGGACGCCATCCATTCCGAAGAGCCGGACGAAGGACTCGACCCCGGAAGCACCAATAAACTGTTGGGACCGATGCTTGCTTTCACGATCGCGGACGACAGCGTTCCGCGGCCCTCGAGAACGCTAAGGATGCCGCCCGTGTCGTTAAGGCCTAAATAGTTCGCGACCATCGGTTTGCGCATGTCCAGATCGACCAGCAATACCGATCGCTCCGGCAAGCGCGCGATGCTCAGCGCCAGATTGCAGGCAGTAACGCTCTTTCCACATGCTGCCGTTGGCGATGTGACTGCCAGGAACTGCCAGTTCTTCTTGTCCATCTCCTGGAGAACCTGCGTCCGCAGCATGTCGTAATAGCGTCCATGCGGACTGGACGTGCCATGCGAGACAATTCTTTTTGCCTCCAAATGCGCGGCGTCGAGCCGGACATCCTCGAATTGCGGACTAAACTGGCTCGGACGCGAAGGATCGGCAAAGCCAAGTGACAGGCCTGCATTCTGCCGTGGCGCGCCTTCGGCCGCCCTGGCGAGTTCCACTGCCTGCTTGATTGAGTCCACGATTGACCTCCTCGACACGCTTACCGGAACAGACCAACCCGCGCTTTGGCGATCATCAGATCGAGAGGCGGCAGGAAGAAATAGGCTCCGGCCAGCGCACCACCCAGGACAAGCACTAATCCAAGAATGAGCAATATCTTGCGCCGTTTTTGGCGACGCAATTCCGCATTCGTGACGATATAGGGTACCGAAATGATCAGCTGGCTATCGACTATGCTAAAAATGTCGCTGGCCCGGCGTATTCCCTGATCCGAAAGCTCGGCCAACAACGTCAAACCTGCTCCCGCCGCGAATGCCAGGAGAACGGCCAGACCGGCGACTTTCGAACGCTTCGGCTTGATCGGCTCTTGCGGAACCGTCGGCTGTTCGATGACCTCGAGCTTTTCCGACTGTTGGTCCTTTTCGAGATTTTCGCCGAGCCGCGCCGCGGCAAGCTTGGCCGAGGCTTCATCCAGATTTTTCTGCAAGGCCTCCTGCTGCGCAAGAAGCGCATCGAGACTACCGCTCCCGGCGCTGCCCGACGAGGCGACCGAGGGAGCGGGGCCCGTAGCGGCAGCGGCGGGGATAGCAGGGATACCGGGCGTAGCGGCGCTGCCCGAACTGCCGGCTCCCGGATTAGGAGACGAAGAAGAATTGGCAGATGACGAGAGGGATTGCTCCAGCGCCTCAACCTGCTTCTTGAGAGACTGAACGGTGGGATGCCGCTCCGAATAGAGCGCCCTCTTTTGAATGAGCTCGGATCTGAGCTGATTTAGCATCGTCGTGGACGTATCCGGGGTGCCGGAGGAGTTGGCGGGTTTGCCCTGGGAAATCCTGAGCTGCGCGATCTTCGCATCAAGAGCGGCGTTGTCGGCCTGGAGCTTTTGAACCTCGCGGGTCAGAAATTTTGTGGTGTCCGTCGCGCGACTGGTCCGGTCGCGAAGATCTTCGGCGAGTATCCGCGTCATCAATTCGTTGGCAACACGCGATGCCGTTACAGCGTCGCCATACTCAAATCCAACCGAGAAAACGATGGTCGGGTTTTCAAGGGAAGCGCGTGTCCTCTGCTTGAAATCCATCTGCAGATCGACCGGAGCGATCTTGGTGCTCTTCCGCGTCAACTCGACAAGCTCGGTAACCGACATCAGGCTGCGCTTGTCCGGATACAGTTGGAACTTGTCGACGATCGCGACCAGATTGTCGCGCGTCATCGTGCGCTGCTCGATCATCTGAATCCGCTCTTGAGCGGCACTGGTGACGGTCGGCCGTACCAATTCGGTAGGGATCTGCTGGGATTGGACGAGGATCTTGCCCTCTGAAAGATACGTGGCGGGCAACAGCCACGCGACGGCAATGCCGGCCCCGGCAACGATGACGAACGGAAAAAAGAAATAAGCCCAGCGACGCTTGACCAGTTCCCAATAGAACGAAGGCCGCAGCAGATGGCTGCGATCTTCCTGTACTGCCTGGAAATCGTCGTCAAAGTCCACTTTTTGCAACATGGTCATCCAGGCATCTTCAATACGGCCGGTGCGGGGTCGCTTTGTATCCCTGCATAATAATGATGAACGGCTCCAATGCGGCTACACGAAGTTTAGCACCGATTTTGCATCAAACTTAATGAATAATTATTCGAGGCGGGCATTTTGGGATTTAGCCTTAATAGTTCCCGTCTAAATCCCTTGGACATCGCTACGGCTTAAAAGGTTTACGTAGATCGCAGAAACTTCGGACTATCCTACTAAGTAAATCTACAGACTGCGTTATAAGTCGGTTTGTCTTTCGGTCAGGGAATCTCGATGTACGAGGCGTTTTATCAGCTCCGAGAAAAGCCGTTTTCCATCCTGCCCGACCCCGATCTCATCTACTGGGGCAAAATGCACTCGATGGCGTTCACGATGCTGGAATTCGGCGTCATGAACAATGCCGGCTTTACTGTCATTACCGGCGAAATCGGCTCTGGCAAGACGACCCTTGTCCGGCATCTGCTCAAAAAAATAAGTCCGAACATGACGGTCGGATTGATCTCGAATTCCCCGCAAGGACGCCACGAACTGCTGCAATGGATCCTGATGGCGGTGGACCAGCCGTTCGAGGGCGAATACCCTCACCTTTTCAAACGTTTACAGGATTTTTTGTACGGCCAATATGCCAACGGAAGACGCACGATCCTGATCATCGACGAGGCACAGAATCTCGAGATGGAAGCGCTCGAGCATTTGCGGATGATTTCCAACATCAACGCGGACAAATTTCAGATCCTGCAGCTCATCCTGGTCGGCCAACCCCAGCTTCGCGATCTGCTCCTGGCGCCAAAATTGCATCAGTTTGCCCAGCGGATCTCGTCCGACTTCCATCTGCGGCCACTCGATGAACGGGAAGTTGCGAATTATATCGCCTTCCGATTGCAGGCCGTCGGCTCCCCCCGCCCGCTTTTTACCAAGGAAGCCTGCGCATTGATTGCATCGGCCAGTGGCGGCATCCCTCGCATGATCAATGTCCTCTGCGATACGGCCCTGGTCTATGGCTTCGCAAACGACAAAAAAGTCATTTCAGATCAGTTAGTTCGGGACGTTATTGCAGACAAGCAACAGTACAGCATTTTTCCCGTAAAAAAAGTCTCGCGGGTTCCTTAAGTAACTGAATTCAATTACGTTCCTGTGAGAGACTCGTTCAGACTGGCGGGGGGCACCGGCGGGTCTGAAACCAATAGAGCACTGGCCCCGAAAATTGCACTTTTTTGGCACGGTACCAGCGTGCTGGTGAGGGACGAGCATGCGAATCCTTTTTATTTTGCTTTGCCTTGGCTTCTGGGTTTCAGAGGCAAGTGCGCAAACCCTGAAGCCCGGCGACACCCTGAGCATCACGGTCTTGCAGGATCCGAAGCTTGACCGGACGGTGGTGGTCGATCCGCTCGGGGAAATAGCCTTTCCGCTGGCCGGCCATATCCGGGCCCGCGGGCTGACCCCGGTGGCCCTCGAGAATATCCTCAAGAACAAGCTGAAGCCGAACTACAAGGACGAGGCCCTGGATGTCACTGTCGCCATCGCCAATGCGCCAAAGGACATTCCGGAAGATGATCTCAAGCCGAAATTCTTCATCACTGGAGAGGTTATCAAGCCTGGATCGTATGTGATCCGGCAGCCCACAACTCTGATGCAGGCGATCGCACTTGCCGGCGGCGTAGGCCCCTTTGCGGCGAAGCAACGCATCCAGGTGAGGCGGCGTGTCGCCGGAGGCGACGAAACCATCTTCATGTTCAATTACAAGGCTTACGAAGCCGGGGCTGACCTCGAAGGTAACATCTCGCTGCGCGCCGGCGATGTCATCATGGTTCCCGAACGAGGTCTGTTTGACTAGTTAGATAATTGGAAGCCGCACTGAGGCGAGACGCCGTGAAGAGAACTGTCATTGCGGTCTCGATGTGCCTCGGCGTTGCGCCGTCTGCGGCATATGCGCTTGATTGGTCGCTTCGAACGTCCCAAACCGAAAGCGTCGAAGCCAACGACAATACCTTTCTGAGAACCTCGCCCGCCGGAACCATCGCATCATTTTCGACGCTGACGGCGAATGCCCAGGCGCGAACCCCGACTTCCAGGTTCGATTTCGACGGCGATGGCTCCTACAACAAATACTGGGGACCGGGTACCGACGGCGTCGCGTCGGAATTTCTGAATTACGGTTTCAGGGGCCACTATGAGACGTTCGGAAAAAACAACTCCGATCGCGAATACGTAGAGGGAGCCTGGAGACAGCAAAGCACGGCGCTCGCGCTGCTAAACGATATCGGTGTTGCAACGCAGGCCGGTGGCTTTATCGATACAGTGAGGGCCGCCGGCGGGATTGACCGCTCGTTGACCGCCCTCGACACGGTGAGTTTGTTCGCAGCTTCAACACGTACAAGCTATGAACCGTCAAGCGGCGGAACGCCGTTTACCGATACCGTCGCCCGAGGATCGTGGCGGCACAGCCTTAGTCCGATTACCGCCCTTAACGTGTCATCCGAGGTCGAGCTGCTCAATTACGACAACGCGACCAACGCGCGTATCCAGATCTATCGCAATCAACTGGGCGTCGACGCAACCTTGTCGCCGGTACTTTCGTTTCGAGCCAATCTGGGCGCCGCCAACGTCGTAACCGAGGATGGCGCCAATCCATTGGCCGGAACAGGATCGAACGGTTTCGCAGCGTCAGGATCGAGTTCGCTGCTGGACTGGATCGGCGATGCAGCTCTCACTTACAGGATGGTCAAGAACACGACTCTTTCGCTGATAGCGAACCAGTCGATCGGACCGAGCGTCGTGGGCTCTCTGTTCAAGAATGACAATATCACCGCCAGCGTGAGCCACATCATCAACGATCGGTCCAGCCTGTCATTTTCTGCGACGGGTAGCCGGTCGACCTCAACGACCACCACGGACTATGTATCGGCATCGGCGACCTATAGTTACAGCCTTACCCGTAACTTGAGTGCCCAGCTTTCATATCGATATAGGCACCGCTTTGCGAGCACCGGAGGTGCCGCCATTATTGATCCGATTACCGGCTTTCCTACGACTTCCGGGACCGGTGACGCGGATTCAAACAGCATATTGCTGGTGGTATCGCACACCTACACGGTCCTGCCGCGCGGAAACTAGGCGCTTTCACGCCAAAGTCTGCCCCGGACAGGACCCAGGAATGGAGACCCATTCCGCGTCAAGAAAACACGCCAAATCAGGTATGCTTGAGAATGGCCAGACCCGCCATCAGGCGGGTCGGCAGCGGCGGCCGGCCCGGCTTGTCCTGGTAGACCGCCCCGAACTGCTGCTCCAGGAACGACCAGTCGATCGTCCGCGAAAGCTTCACCAGCGCATGGTCCATGTCGATGATCGCGTCCAGCCGGGAGCGCAG
>LNAP01005004.1_pt1 | contig 11950 bp, 8 predicted proteins | sample 602601 | NCBI WGS metagenome assembly LNAP01 (sample SAMN02440304, study PRJNA202911) | soil metagenome | biome: Subtropical and temperate rainforests or woodlands; isolation source: soil samples (1 kg each in a 20% v/v slurry with milli Q water) were... ... | reverse complement strand
AACGCTTTTCTGCGCAGGTCGCTTTATCCGGCACGTGGAGCTATTTATGACCGAAAAGGGAACCTGCTCGTATACAACCGGCCTACCTACGATGTGATGATGGTTGTGCGGGAAATGGAACAGTTCGATACACTTGATTTCTGCCGTACGCTGAATATCGATATGGAGCACTTCCACACACTGAACGCCGATATGAGAGACCGGCGCAAGAATCCGGGATACTCATCCTACACACCCCAGTTGTTTATGTCGCAGCTCGACGTGAGAGAGTATGGCCTGCTGCAGGAAAAACTCTATAAATTCCCCGGAATATACATCCAGAGCCGAACGGAGCGACAGTACAACTATCCGAATATGGGCCTCATTCTCGGTTATGTGGCCGAGGTGGACAAAAATAAAATGGCTGCCGACCCCTATTATGTGCGGGGAGATTATGTCGGAAAATCGGGCATCGAACTGTCGCACGAGGAGGATCTCCGTGGTGAAAAAGGAGTGGAGATATTGCTCAGAGATGCGCATGGAAGGGTGCAGGGACGTTATGAAGAGGGGAAACAGGACAGAGCACCTGTTTCGGGAAAAGACCTTACACTGGGTATTGATATCGATTTGCAGGCATACGGGGAACTGTTGATGCAAAACAAAGTGGGAAGTATCGTCATGATTGAACCCAAAACAGGTGAAATACTCTGCATGGTGTCGGCACCGACCTATGACCCCGCTCTCCTCACCGGCAAAACGTTCAGTCCGAACTATCGACAGCTGGAAAGCAACCCGTATAAGCCATTGATAAACAGGGCTATCGCTGGAACATACCCGCCCGGATCGACTTTTAAACCGGCACAGGGTCTTATATTTCTGCAGGAAGGTATTATCGATACGGAGACAAGATTTTCCTGTTACGGTGGGTATCCACCCTTGGGAGGCCGTCCCGCCTGTCACGGGCATGCTTCTCCTCTCGCTATTCAGTCCGCACTCTCCACATCATGCAACTCATTCTTCAGTTATGGCTTCAGCGCTATGTTGGGCAAAAGGAGTAAATATACCGGTACCCCGGAAGCTTTTGACGTGTGGCGCGACTACATGGTGAGCATGGGTTTCGGGTATCCGTTGGGAATTGATCTTCCTTCGGAAAAAAGAGGTTTCATCCCAAACAGCAAGTTTTATACAAACGTTTTTAAAACAGATCGCTGGGTGGCCCACAATATCATCTCTATTGCCATCGGACAAGGAGAAATATTGGCTACGCCGTTGCAGATAGCCAATTTGGGAGCCACCATTGCCAACAGAGGACACTTTTATACGCCGCATGTGGTCCGGGAACGGAAAGGAGCTGCCCTGGATCCGGCATTTGCCACGCGGCACGAAACCGGAATCAGCCGGAGGCATTATGAAGTGACCGTCAACGGTATGGCCGATGCGGTCACGATAGGTACCTGTCGGGGAATCAACCTGGCTCCTCTGGTGGAAGTATGCGGGAAGACCGGTACGGCAGAAAACCCCCACGGTGATGATCATTCACTGTTTATGGGTTTCGCCCCGAAAGATGATCCTCAGGTGGCCATCGCTGTGGTGGTGGAAAACGGCAGGTTTGGCGCCACCAACGCGGTACCCATTGCCCGGCTCATGATGCAGAAATTCTTCAAGGGAGAGATCCCCGAGAGCGACAAGTGGCTTGAAACATCCATTATCAACCGGGAGATACTGCCTCATGTATATACGAGAAACCTTCCGGCTGAATAGGGATAATCAGAGATCAGCAGTCAGAAGTCAGCAGCTGGGAGTCAGGAGTCAGATGTCTGAAATCAGTAAATCTGAAATCGATAAATCGATAAATCGACAAATCAATAAATCAATATGGTTTACCAGGGAAGCAGAGAAATCGTGGAAAAAGGAAAAGTAGACTGGACAACAGTCGGCTTTTACCTTCTATTCGTGATGCTCGGATGGCTTAATATCTATGCTGCCAGTTACGATCTGGAGAATGCTACCGGCATGTTCGATCTCTCGGGCAGGGCAGGGATGCAGCTTGTCTGGATAGGCACTTCCCTGCTGCTGGCTTTTGCCTTGCTGAAAATTGACGTGGGATTTTACGAGACCTATGCTTTCCTGTTTTATCTGGCAGGTGTAGGATTATTGCTGCTCACACTGCTTGTTGCCGAAGAGATTAACGGTTCCCGCTCGTGGCTGATCATAGGACCTGTGCGTCTGCAGCCTGCCGAATTTATGAAGTTCACCATTGCCCTGGCACTGGCAAGGGTATTCAACACGTATGGATTTCGTTTAATGGAGCGAAAGAACCTTTTGCTGGTAAGCAGCATCATTTTATTGCCCGTGATGCTGGTCATTGCGCAGAGTGAAACAGGTACGGCATTGGTATATCTGAGTTTCATTCTGGTATTGTACAGGGAAGGACTTCCTGGAGGGGTTCTCTTTGTGGGAATTGCGGCAGTGGTTTACTTTGTGCTGGGAGTTAAATTTTCTGATGTGCAAATAGGCTTCCTTTCAAAAGGAGAATTGATCACGATTATCCTGATCATTCTCTTTGCAGCTGCCATGGTGTGGAATTATATGAAAAGGCAGAATGTGGTGTTCCTCATTCTTCTTCTGGCCGCAGTTACTTTCCTGGCGGCATATGTGGTTTCTCTTTTTTCGGTGCAGATCGATTGGGGAATCACCGCATTGATTGCCTTTTCACTGGTAGCCCTGTACCTGCTTTTTTTGTTTTTCCGGTATCGCAAAAAGCCCTATTTGTACATCCTCCTGTTTATGATCGGCTCTTTTGTTTTTCTCGAATCAGTGGAATATGTATTCTATGATGTGCTGCAACCGCACCAACAGATGCGTATCAAGGTAACGCTGGGCATGGAGCAGGATCTGAGCGGGGCGGGGTATCATGTGGGGCAATCGAAAATAGCCATCGGCTCGGGAGGACTGACGGGTAAAGGTTTTCTTAACGGTACCCAGACAAAACTAAAATTTGTGCCCGAACAGGATACCGATTTTATTTTCTGCACGATAGGGGAAGAACACGGTTTTATCGGTTCCACCCTTATATTGATTTTGTTTATTGCATTTATAATCAGGTTGTTGAGCCTGGCTGAGCGGCAGGCATCTACTTTCGGAAGGGTATACGGTTATGGGGTAGTGAGCGTCTTCATCTTTCACCTGATCGTTAATATCGGGATGGTGATCGGCATTATGCCTGTGATCGGCATCCCGCTGCCTTTCTTCAGCTACGGCGGTTCATCCCTCTGGGGATTCACCATCTTACTCTTCATCTTTCTCCGGATCGATAAAACACGCAAGCGCAACTGATATTGTGTAAACACAACTGATATACAGTGAGCTTACCCCAATTGTCACAATCAGTGTACGCAATTCCTCTTCACCTTGTTTTGGCATGGAGATTTGCCGCTTTCACAAGGACTCGTATGCACAAAACTTCTCTTCATCAAAAATATCTGTGCGTTTGACAGGTATGAAGAAAAATAGTTTAATTTTGTGCTAAATTGATTGATAATGAGCAAAACGGCACTGGGTGAAGCATGTGCATATTGCCGATACAGGAGGTGAGGCAGCGCTGGGATACAAAGCGATGATGAAAGGTAAACCTGTCGTTATTGATGGTCATATGAATAAACCGGCCCCCTTTGGGATTCGTTTCCTGCCAGGAAAATGGGCGACCCGTCTCTCGGCCAAAACAATGCAGCATTTCATTGGCATATGGCTGATGAGCCTTTTTTTTGAAGCAGCAGACGCTCAGACATCGCAGATTTCTGCGGACAGTGTTTCTTTGTACTTCAGTCAGGTGAAAGAAGCCACGCAGAAATATGCCGATCTGTGGGACAGAGATATTTACGGCCCTATCTTACTTGTAGATCCCGAAACACGGCAGGTATATGCGAATGTGGCCGATGAAGAAGGGTTTCTCTCTCCCGGGAACGACATCTACACGGGCACATTGCCCAAAGAGATCACGATTGCCAACACCGATATACCCTGGAACGGCAAACATTGGGCCATGGTAAAACTTCCGTTGCCCCTGCACAGGTTCGATCGTGTGGACCTCATCACGCACGAGTTGTTTCACGCTGCGCAGTCATCACTGGGTTTTGAATTCAGGCGGGAAGAGAACATTCATTTGGACGACAAGGAGGGACGCATCTACCTGCGCCTCGAGATGGCTGCTCTCGGTGAGGCTTTACAAGCTCGCCGGCTGGCCCAGGCAGAGGAGCACCTGCGGAATGCATTGATTTTCCGGAAATACCGGCATATGCTCTTCAGAGGGTCGCAAACAGCTGAAAACAACCTCGAGCTGATGGAAGGACTGGCCACCTACACCGGACAAATGATGAGCGGGCGCGATAAGTGGGAACTGCGTGACCACCTCCTCACCCGGATAGCAGCATTTGAGCAACTGCCTTCTTTCGTACGCTCCTTCGCCTACGAAACCGTGCCTGTATATGGTTTCTTTCTCTATCAGACAGATAACCACTGGAATAAAAAAATTGACACCGACAGTGATCTTACCGAGCTTTTTTCGACAGCTTTTGGCATGGAAATGCGAATCCTTCTGCAGACCTATGTCAAACAGGTGGCTGAAGAGTACAATGGGAGAGCTATCGCGGAGGAAGAGCAGAAGAGGGAGATTTCTCACAATGCCCGGCTCGACCTATACCGGGAAAAGTTTTTAGAGGCCCCACATCTGGAGATCCGTCTGGGAGAAATAAACCTTTCGTTCGATCTGCAAAATGTGGTTCCACTCGAAGAGGATGAGGGAATGGTATATCCTTCCATTCAAATCAGCGACAAGTGGGGCATACTCACCGTCAAGGGCGGAGGTGCCCTCCTGAGATCGGACTGGCGCTGGGTGATTGTATCCGAACCACTCGAAATTTACGACGACAGGGTGATTGGCGAAGGTTGGGTTATTGAACTGAATGAGGAATATTTTATTGAAAAAACGGTTACGGGAGATTTTTTGTTGTCGCCGAAAAAATAAACCCAATATTGGATAATAAACGTGATTATGGGAAGATGATTGCTTTCGGGAAAAATGTCCGCCCGATATAAAGAGAAGTTGTTCGGGGAAAATGTAACCGCTTTCTGAGTGGAGATGAAACCTCTTCTCTGATTTTTTTTTAACTTTGCGGCCTAAATTCAAAGAGGTGAGGCGATGAAAAAAATGAGGCGCTTTCTGTCGAAACTGATCCTGTGGTTTTTGATACTCTCTATTGGAGGAGTATTGTTTTTCAGGTTTGTACCGGTTTATTTTACGCCACTCATGGGTATCAGAACGGTGCAATCACTCGTTCAGGGTGAGCCGCCCCGGCTTCATCACCGATGGGTCTCATACAATCAGATTTCAGATCATCTGAAACGTGCCGTGATTGCAGCGGAAGATCAGCGTTTTTATCTCCATCATGGGTTCGACCGCGTGGAAATTGAAAAAGCCATTCACGAGAATAAAACCCGTAAAAGGGCCCGCGGAGCAAGTACCATCTCTCAACAAACAGCGAAGAACCTTTTTCTCTGGCCCCGTTCCTCCTGGTTCAGGAAAGGGTTGGAGGCATATTTTACCGTGCTCATCGAACTGTTATGGCCAAAGGAGCGCATTCTGGAGGTTTACCTCAACAGCATGGAGACCGGAAAAGGAATTTACGGAGCAGAAGCTGTTGCCCGTCTTCATTTTAATACCACCGCCAAAGGATTGTCTGCGTCTCAATCGGCATTGATTGCGGCTACCTTACCCAATCCGCTGGTTTACAGTTCCAAGAATCCATCGGCCTATATGAAAAGACGGCAGGCACATGTCTTGCGTCAGATGCGATACGTGCGTCTGCCGGATGATGAGCGCTAAAAGTAACACGGGTGCTGCCATAAGAAACAGGAGATTAGATTTGGCAAGGAGAAAGAAAATTGCTAATTTTACGCTTCAATTAAAATGAGCGAATGAACGTTGGAGAAAAAAGTTGTCGCCAGAATGGTCGCCATTTATTGCCGATCCGCGCATGGCGCTACAGAGCAGCTGTGCGAAGAATGCAATACACTACTGGCATATGCGTTACAGCGATTGGAACGTTGTCCTTACGGAGAAGAGAAACCTACCTGTGCCTCATGCCCCATCCATTGTTACAAAAAGGATATGCGGCAGAAAATTAAAGAGGTGATGCGTACTGCAGGACCACGTATGTTGTTCCTGCATCCGATAGACACCGTGAAGCATTTCCATCAGGAACACCGGCGGAATCGTCATTTTATAGCAAAAACCAAAGCAACCCAAAAAAACTGAATCATTGTCCTTGCTCAATCTTCATAGTGTGATAGCAGATGTGCTTTCCGAGCACAATGAACTGATTCCCGTGCTGAACCGTTTTGGCATACGGATAGGCGTGGGTGATAAAACCGTGGGGGATCTTTGTAAAGAGCATCAACTGAATCCCGATTTCATTCTCACGGTGCTCAACGTTTACCTCGATGCATCCTATCTTCCCGAGGCATCGCTCTCATTGTTTGACGCTGAATTAATCGCCGATTATTTCCGCAATACCGTGGAGAACTACATTCATGACCTGGTTCCCAATATTGAGATTCACCTCAATGCACTGATTGCCACAAGCGGTACCGATAACAAAGAACTGGGAATGCTACGCATCTTGTTTCTGAAGTTTAAGGAAAGGATGACCAATTACCTGCAAACACATGCGGAATATGGCGATGATTTCCCGGACGATCTGCTGCACGATCTGAAGAGTATTCTCATCAAACATCTTTCAGCAGAACATAACCAGAACCTGAGTTATGCCGTTATATATTCCCTCCATTCCTTTGAGAAAGATCTTGCAGCACACAACCGTCTGCTTAACAAGGTGCTGCAGCCCAAGCTCAACGAGCTGGACTCATCGGGAATACAACAACTGCAGGATAATATTTCCAATGAACACGGTATCCAAAAGGAAGATAGCAATCATCAGCTGACCAACCGTGAGACTGAAATTCTAAGGCTTATTGTGAAGGGTTATCTCAACAAAGAGATTGCCGACGAACTGAACATCAGCCACAATACGGTACTTACGCATCGTAAAAATATTATTGCCAAAACAGGTATCAAAACTGTTTCCGGCCTTACTTTCTATTGTATCCGCAACGGTTTGATATCAATGTAGAATATTTATCCTGATATGTATGTTAAAAAATAGTTTTCTTCGTGCCAATCTCACCAATTACGGTGAAGTACTGGAACACAAATATGATTTGGCCATTCTCCCCTGGGGAGCGATTGAACCCCACAACTACCATCTTCCCTATCTGACGGATTGTATCCTCTCTTACGAGATTGCCTGCGACTGTGCCGACAAAGCGTTTACACAGGGTGTTACCTGTATGGTGCTGCCACCGGTGTTGTTTGGCTCACAGAATGCGGGACAGTGGAACAAACCATTTTGCGTGCATACACGGAGCGAAACGCAAAAAGCAATACTTACCGATATCGTGACTTCACTCTATGGGCAGGGTTTCCGGAAACTGGTCATCATCAACGGACACGGTGGGAACACTTTCAAGCCCTATATCCGTGATTTGGTGATGGTTTTTCCCGATTTTCACCTGGTGGTGGCCGACTGGTGGGCGATTGTTCCCACGGATGACTATTTCGCGGAGAAACCCGATGAGCATGCTGGCGAACAGGAGACTTCGGTGATGCTGCACTACCACCCTGAGCTGGTTGCAATGGAGCGGGCAGGAGACGGCATTGTTTCACCATCTCAGATAGGAGCAGTAGACCAAAAAATAGGATGGATGCCCCGCAATTGGGACGAAATTTCATCGGATACCGGTATCGGTAACCCGAAAAAATCGACTGCTGAAAAGGGGAAACGCTACGTGCAGGCTGTCACCGAAAAAATTACGGAACTTCTTATCGATTTAAAAGAGGCACCATAGGCAATTTGTGACTGAGTAAGAACAAATAAGCCGGTGAATACTTTTAAAAGCGCATAAATTATCCTATTTTTGTCTGCTTTCTCTTCAGCCGGCATGGAGCTCTTTGAACACGTACAAGAAGCAGAAGAAAAACATCAAAATAATAATAGTTGTCAATATGAGTAAACAGAGAGAAAAACTTTTCACTGATTTTCCTCCAGTCACCACCGAAGAGTGGATGGAAGTCGTCACCAAAGACCTGAAAGGGGCCGATTTTCAAAAAAGACTGGTGTGGAGAACCAATGAAGGGTTTCATGTGAATCCTTTCTATCGTGCAGAAGATATTGAAGGACTCCCTGCCCTGGAAAACCTGCCGGGGCAATTTCCCTACGTTCGCGGAACCAGAAAGGATAATGTGTGGTATGTGCGTCAGGAGATCGACGTAACCGATTTTGCCGAAGCCAACAAAAAGGCGTTGGCGCTTTTGGAAAGAGGAGTCACCTCTTTTGGTTTCCATTTGCCGAAGAATGCTCTTTCGGCAGAAAATCTGGGGATTCTCCTACAGGGGATAGCACCCGACAAAGTGGAACTGAATTTCCGTACATGCATCTCGCGTACTGCTGAACTGGCCCGACTGGTGGTCGATTATGTACGGGGGCAGAATCTGAATGTGCTGGAATGTTTTGGTTCCATTGAATTTGATCCCTTCAGAAAGATTCTGAAAAAAGGGATAGATGAACCCGATTGGGTAGAAAAGGCAGTGGAAATCGTACAAATCATGGCTCCACTTCCCCGGTACCGTGCCATCTCCGTGACCGGCGACAGAATAAACGATGCCGGGGCATACAGCTATCAGGAACTGGGCTACAGCTTGTCATACGGCAATCAGGTGTTGTTGAAACTGATAGAGAACGGAATTGCTCCCGCTGTGGCTGCAAAAAAAATAAAGTTTAAGTTTGGCGTGGGATCCAACTATTTCATGGAGATTGCCAAATTCAGGGCTGCCCGCTGGTTGTGGGCCGAGATCGTGAATGCATACAAGCCACCCTGTCCGAACGACTGTGACAACAAGGCCGCTGACGGTACCTGCCGTTGCGCAGCAAAAATGAACATACATGCTACGACTTCCCGATTTAACCAAACGTTGTACGACCCGTATGTGAATCTTTTGCGTACACAAACCGAAGCCATGTCGGCCACCCTCGGTGCAGTAGATTCGTTGACGGTGCGTCCCTTTGACGAAGCGTTTGAAACACCCACTTCCTTTGCGGAACGCATTGCCGCGAATCAGCAGCTGTTGTTGAAAGAGGAGTCTCATTTCGATAAGATTACCGATCCCGCTGCGGGCTCTTATTATATAGAAACACTCACTGCTTCACTGGCACAACAGGCATGGAAGCTCTTCCTCGAAACAGAGGAAACCGGTTTCTATGGTGCGTTGAAAGCCGGTACTGTGCAGGATGCCATCAATGCTTCGTCCGATGCCCGTTTCAATGCGGTGGCCAACCGCAAAGAGATATTACTCGGCACCAATCAGTACCCCAATTTCACGGAAACTGCGGCGGAAAAAATTGAAGATAAAGCGTCACATGGTTGCGACTGCGATCATAACGATGGAGCCGCCCCTCTCAGGAAACTCAATGCAAAACGTCTTGCTGATGCATTCAATGAACTGCGGCTGGCAACCGAACAAAGCGGAAAGAGACCCAAAGTGTTTATGCTTACCATCGGCAATCTGGCCATGCGTCTGGCACGCTCGCAATTCTCCAGTAACTTCTTCGCCTCGGCCGGTTACGAACTGATCGATAACCTTGGTTTCAATTCGGTGGAAGAAGGCGTGCAGGCAGCCCGTGAAAAGGAAGCTGATGTGGTGGTGCTTTGTTCAAGTGACGATGAATATATCACCTTTGCCCCTGAAGCATTCAACTTGCTTAAAGGAGGAAAAGAATTGTTTGTGGTGGCTGGTGCACCCGCATGCATGGATGAGCTGAAAGCAGCAGGCATTGAACATTTTATTCACGTACGCAGCAACGTGCTGGAAACACTGAAAATGTTTAACGACAGATTGTTATAGCGTCAAAAATCAAGATCCAAGAATCAAGATCCAAGATGCAAGATTCAAGATTCAAGATGCAAGAATTATTTACAAACTGAAAATTGATTGCAGAAAATTGATTGCAGAAAGCAGAAAGCTGAAAGTTGAAAGTTGAAAGCAGAAAGCAGACAACTGAAAGCTGACAACTGAAAGTAGAAAACTGAGAACTTCGAAACCTCGAAACCTACAAACTAAGAACTGACAACTGAATGATGGATGGAGAAGGAAAGCTGAGAAACTGGGTTCTGGTAGCACATCCCTGGGCACTCCCTGCCTCGGCATCACCGGCACTGGTCGCATTGTCTTATGTGTTTTACCTCTATAAGACAAGCGTGATCAGCGAACTGAACTGGGCCCATGGTGTAGTGGCTTTCTTTGGGACCATTCTTTGCCATCTCGCCGGCAACCTGATTGGCGAATACCACGATTTTGTGAGTGGTGTAGATGTAAAAGAGAAAACCGGTCCCCGGCGCCTGATTGTAGAAGGCCTGTTCAAGCCAAAGACGGTTCTCTATTACGGATACACCCTGCTCTTCGCGGGCATATTGGTGGGGACATGGCTTTTTTTGAATACCGGGTGGCCTCTGCTGATCATCGGCGGTATCGGCGTCATCAGCTCCATATTCTACTATAAATTCAAGTATGTGGCGTTGGGTGATCTCCTTATCTTCATTTGCTTTGGACTTTCTATCGCGCTGGGAATGGTGTATGTGATGACCGGCCTGTTTTTGTGGAAGATCCTGCTGGTGGTCGCTCCCACCGGCCTGCTGGTGGTGGCTATCCTGCATGCCAACAATACCCGCGATATGATTCAGGATAAAGCTGCCGGCATTCGTACCCAGGCAATGAACCTGGGTCTCGAAGGGTCACAGATCGCTTACCAAACCATGCTGATGGTTGCCTATCTGGTAATTGCCATCGCGGTCATGGGAGAGGTGATTAGTCCCCTGTCGTTTCTGGTGCTGTTCAGTTTCCCGCTCGCGCTCAGGAATATTAAATTAATGAAGTCGGCAACAATGGCTGATCTGGGAATCATTCAATTTCTTGACGGAAAGACGGCCCAACTGCTTTTGATATTCAGCATGCTGTTGGTGGCAGCCAATTTTATTGCTCCGTATATATAATGTGCCAATGTGCTAATGTGCCAGTATCCGAAATGCCGATATGTCAGTGTGAAATAACTGATAAAGAGGCAGGAATAATAACTTAGAAGAAAAAACAAAAATATAAGTCTAAATAATATGAACCCTGATTTTAAGGAAATAAACATTCAATCGGATGGTTTCTCTACCATCAACGTAAAGGAGTGGGCCGAAAAAAACGAGATCAAAGCCGATTGGCTCACACCGGAACAGATACCGGTGAAACCTGTGTATACAAAAGAAGACCTCGAAGGCATGGAACACTTGAACTATGCTGCAGGGATACCTCCCTTTCTGCGTGGACCTTATTCCACCATGTATGTGATGCGTCCCTGGACCATCCGCCAGTATGCCGGATTCTCCACGGCAGAGGAGTCCAACGCCTTCTACCGCCGCAACCTGGCATCGGGACAGAAAGGCCTCTCCGTGGCTTTCGACCTCCCAACGCACCGCGGCTACGATGCCGATAACGAACGTGTTGTAGGCGATGTGGGTAAAGCGGGTGTTTCCATTTGTTCTGTGGAAGATATGAAGATTTTATTCGACGGGATACCCCTGAATAAGATGTCTGTCTCCATGACCATGAACGGTGCCGTACTGCCTGTCCTGGCGTTTTATATTGTAGCTGCACAGGAGCAGGGTGCCCGGCTGGAGGAGATGGCAGGAACCATCCAGAACGATATCCTGAAGGAGTTCATGGTGCGCAACACCTACATCTATCCGCCTGAATTCTCGATGAAGATCATTGCCGATATCTTTGAGTTTACCTCGCAGAAGATGCCCAGGTTCAATT
>LNAP01005002.1_pt1 | contig 11953 bp, 12 predicted proteins | sample 602601 | NCBI WGS metagenome assembly LNAP01 (sample SAMN02440304, study PRJNA202911) | soil metagenome | biome: Subtropical and temperate rainforests or woodlands; isolation source: soil samples (1 kg each in a 20% v/v slurry with milli Q water) were... ... | reverse complement strand
CTTTTTTAGCTCAACAAAGGCTATTGATCGGACGGTAGACGCGAGGCATGTCATTGCCTCTGTAAATAGATTTGTTATATGAAGAAAAATGCTGGAGAAAGGAAATCCTACTCATACTACATACCGAAAACTGCTGAGCAAAACTTAGCTCGTACAACACACGAGATCAAAGTCGAATCCTTACTGGTTATGAGGATGTGTTTATTGACTTTTCTTCAAGCACCGAGCTATCTACTGTACACTGAGAGCGCGTTGCTGAAATAAAGAAGGTCACCTGATTCCGGTGTGGAAAAAATAACCCTTTGTGGGCAATCCGCACGTGAGAAAAAACTTTCAAAGTATCCAAGGATATCCAGCTTGGTGAAACTTTCCTTTGTCAATTTTAGCTACTGATGCTCTTTGCCATAGCCATTTGTATACTTGCTTGCATTGCAGCGACGTGGGCGGATGATCTTCCAGAAGATTGGTCGATCGCAGTGTCTAAAATTGAATCGAAAATTTCGCTATTTCAGCGGAAGCACTTTGACGTCAGTCAGCGTGCCCTTGTCATCTACCATATTGGAGACATGGAAACAACAACAAATAGCGTGGAAGTGGCAACCAACAACTTGAAAATATTCCTTGCATCCGTGGAGCGGCACTCTCAAGCGTCATCAATAAAGTCATTCTACCTGTTTAACGTTATCGATCCGGACAACCCTCTGGTTAGACTAATACCCAAGGGCAAGTTGAATGTTGCCACTGTGCTCTGGGAAAACTCTCGGAGTGACTTGGATACTCACCTTGAAAGTGTTCGACTTCTGGGTGCGAACGTAACAAGTCAATTCAGCGCCGTCCTTTTCGGCAATCAGGGTGTTCGTGGACCCTTGGTACGACGTGAAAATGGCGAGTGGATTGGAGATTTCATGAATGCGCTTAAGAAGGACAACGTTGGGATGGTGGGACCCACCATAAGCTGTGAAATATCGCCCCACGTGCAGACTCATATGTTTGCATTGCGGACGTCTTTAATTCCGATGGTGCTAGAAGACATGCGGAAGAAAATGGAAAGCAAGTTCAAGAAGTGGCAAGACTTGATTGCTTCTCTCGAGGTTGGGCTCACAGCACTTGTTACGAGCGCAGGCTACAATATATCTTCTTTCTTACATGAAACCCACGGACAACCTTACTTTCAAAAGTGCCTAAAATACACCGGTACTCCACATATTCTGGATATAAATCCTACCGGTTGGTGTGACCTAATTCCAGAAAAGCTGATATTTGTCAAGTGGGGAGGTGAGCTTTTGCGAACTTCTGGTTTGGTATGTAATTCAACCTTTTTCCAGATGGAAAATACACTGGAGATTTTGGCACAGGCGGAGCCAGAGTTGCAGTTGACCGTGCCGGAAGTACTGCGCGGAGGAAAGACAGTGGACTTGTTTCGTGAGTATGCGAAGGAGGCGTGGATTGACCGTCACCCAGTGCGTCTTCTTCCTGTTGACTCGTCTTCCCCGTCCCCTCCGGTCACCCCTGCTGCTGTTGCTGTGTCAAAGGTGTGTTTTCTGGTGCGTGTCACACGGCCCCTGCACGCGTACCGGCACTATGAGAATAGCTACTCACCATTGATAAACAAGGAGCTCGAGCTGCTCGTTACCAGTAAGTTGTCTGTTGATTGTCTTTGACATAATTGTAGTTCTTTTCTGATCATCATTTTGTGTCCCAACCAACGCAGCCCTGCGGCGTCAGAGTAACCCCAACTGGCTCGCTATGATCTATCGCATCGACGATGCACCATCAAAGACAGAAATCAGACAAGTTTTGACTGCTTTCAACGACTCTCGCGTGGAATACGACGAAGCTGAGAGGGAAACAGGGTCTAAGGTACGAAAAAGGGTATACCGACATAATGCCTCTCAAACTTACTGTGATTTCCTTGTGCATGTTTCACAGTATTCTCCAGCAGATGCAGGGTATACAATCACTGATAAATACTTACAGCGCGCGCTGAAGCGGCCCGAGTGCCAGTGGATCTCCGTCACTACCTCGGACAACGCGTACGGCTCTGAGGTAGTGCAGAACATTCTTCGCGAGCCCTCCGACGCGGATTATATATTTAACCCCATCGACAGCCGGCGATTTCAACAGAGAGGTATTTGCTGTTATGTCAACAGTGCATTGTGGCGAAATACACTCAATATTCTCCTTTTTGGATGCATTATTCCACCTTACTTACACCTTCACAATCTTTCTGTTATAGACATTATCCAGCGCAATGCGACCTACTGCAGCTTTTTATCGCATATTAAAATCGATGGGTTGACGTACGCGACGGAGCCTAAAGCCACTGGCACTGGAGGACAGTTGGACTTATCCGTGGCGTTTCTTCGCAGAGAAAAACTGCTGCAAGAAAACATCCTCTTTGGTTTGTTTGATATATTAGTATACTGTGGGACTTGGTCAGTTAACTCATGTTGTTTCCTACTTTCAGGTGACTTCTCCGACCGTTCGAAGTTTCCGTGTTTGGATACAGCGGTCGACTCCACCGACCCGCCGGGTTATTTATGCCTGAACGCCCAGGGCGTGCACCTGCTGCACCACCTCGCACAGCAGCAGCAGCAGCAGCAGCAGCATAGGCGCTGGACTATGGCGAGGTTGACGGCGGACGGCCTGCGCTACGTCGTGTTCCACGGCAACTCCCCCACCTTGTGCATCGGCGCGGGCAACACGTGGTTGGACCACCCAGACCCCACCCAGCGCCGTTGCATGACCGGGCGCGACACATTTGACTTTATCGTGAATCCCCGACTGCAAGAATTTCGATTCGATGTGAAGCATTTCAAACGACAAGGACAGATCATTGGCCTGTGTATGCGCGAAAAAGAGATGGTGAAGGTACAGTGTTCCTCACGGTGAACTACATGAATCATACATTCCTCACAATATATTCTCTTTTTGTACTACTGACGTTTTAGAAAATACCATCTGCTGCTCCCAGCTCCAGAAAGAAAGTGAAGAAACTTGAGAAATGATTGTTATGTTATGCCTGGACGCTCCATAGACTTGCGAGGTACGTGTATTTTTAAAGCTTTTCTTCTTTGGAGTAGAGAGCTTTTCATATATTGGATCATTTTTGTCCTGTAAAAACATTAAAATAAACTAGTATTTTGGAACTGGATAGTATTTTTTTCAAACCTTAAAGCAAAATTTAAGCTTTCAATGTCCTTAATTAGCCAGAAACGTATACTATTCGTACAAAAAAATGAACGCACACTAACTTTCCAGGTTGAAAAGAAAGCCCAAAGATTATTTATGTGTCGCTGCTAGGCAGGTTTTCGTTCACAGGGGTCACCGGCGGGCTGCTGCTGGGGTTCTTTGGGGACCACACACTGGCCACAGCGGTCTCTGTCTTGGAAGCAGCCGTACCCGTACCCGCCACTGCCGGTGTGGCAGGAGTGGAGACAGGGTTGATGGTCTCCACCACCAGGTTGTGGTTGGTGTAGACACAGATATCCCCCGCAATCTTCATGCTTCTGCGTACGATCTCTTCGGCGCTGAGGTTGGGCTGGTCCAGCAGGGCAATCGAAGCAGCTGCAGAAAATGAAAGGGTACAATGAGGACACATGGCACTAGAGAGAACACACTAGGATTCCACTTTTCATCACTAGTGCAGCAGTTAAACATAGCGTTGGATATAAATGTAAACATAGATAGATATACGACTCACCTAAAGCGTAATGTCCACCGGAGCCGACGGCTGAAAAGACGAAAACAAAACAAGACGCATTAGCACATTGTCTGCAATCGAAACAATGCAAAAAGTAGGCGGTCTTACCAACAACACCAGATTCAGGCTCCAAAACATCTCCGTTTCCGGTTAATTCAAAACTATTGTTGGCATCCGCAACAAGCAAAGTTGCCTAGAGAAGTGGTGAGAGAACACGCTCTGAATCAGCAGGAAAGATCATAACTACTAACGTATAGGATTACCTCCAGTCTGCGTAGATACTTGTCAGATCGCCATGCTTTCGCAAGCTCAACACAAGCCCTCATGAGCTGTCCAGGATGCTCTTCTAACTTCTTTTCCAATCGTTCCAACAGAGTCAGCGCATCTGCAGTGGAGCCAGCAAAGCCCACCAGAATATCGTCTTTCAGTCTACGAACCTTCTTTGCGTTACCCTTGCACACGGTTGGGCCCAGAGATACCTGACCGTCACCTGCCATCACAACTTGACCATCTCTTCGTACGCATAAGATGGTGGTGCTTCTGCAGGTCTGCTTTAAATGAGCACTACCAGTTGGTACAACTTTGGCAGCAAAGTTGCCCGATTTGGCCCCTGTGAAGACCGCATTGGCAGCAAATCTAAACCCAGTAGAACGAGTAGCGCTGAACATTGTATGATGATAAACTGGAGTTCTGTTCTTTTGGGAGCAACAACGAAAAGAGCGAGGTATTACACATCATGGATTCAGCAGACTTCGAAAGAAGTGTGTGCTTTGTTTCTGCGTTAGATGTGAACATAATGATGTTAGACACGCTATCTAATACGACGTACTTTGCTCAGGCGGTTTCGTCTTGTCGCCCACGCGCAATCCTTGAAGGCAATTATTGGTGGTGCAACAACAGCGCATCTCGCCCTGCTATTGTGCAATGGAGTCATCGAAAAGCAGCTCTGGGAAGCACGAATTTCTGCGTTCCAAAATTCAGATCGGAAATGTGAAGGGACCTGTAAGTTACACCCAAAGCCAAACCGTGTTTCATCACGACGATATTCCCGAGACGAAACGGATACGAAGAAACGAAGTTAAAGCTTGGGCAAAATCCAAGTTGCTTAGTGCAGAAACACCGTCCTGGAATAAGTCGTCGCATCCACAGCAACCAGTAGTGGTGCGGCGACAAGCAGAAAATTATTGTAAGGATCGAGGCGGGGCTTACCAATACAACTACAGAGCTGAAACCTTAGACTCGCTGCGGCAAGTCGAACCAATTGATAAGCCTACTAAGTTTCATATCAGCACCCAGCCAGAAACTCTTGCGTTGGAACTTAAGACGATTCGAGGCACGAACCGGATCCAAGGTGGTCATTTCAATCGCACCGGAGAGATGCCTGTGCATCCAGATTTAATCGACGCGACTCCGTGGAAACTATCCACTGAAGTAGTCTTAAAAGAAAAAGACCAACGACTGGCGGATATGACCCTAAAGGCGCAACAATCCACCAGAAAGGTAAACTCGTTAAGTAGCACGTTCAAAAGCAAACCGTATGTGGGGCCATTGAAGGCTGCTGGCGAGCTGCAAGATTTGATTCGAAAGCAGAAAGCAGAAGGGACGTTTTCGTTGAAGAAACAAGTAAATCGCCCTGGTTTGGAGCCTGTGGACCGATCGAAGCTGAAGAACCGAGTACCAAACGAGTCAGCCAATGTATATCTCTCCTACTCGCACAGTGGGGTGTACGAGAACAATCCAGCCGTTGGAAGGTAAGATTTGTGCCAAAAAAATAGTCAAATATATGATCTATAAAGTGAAATCGTCGTTGTGTAATCGTTAGAATATGCAACTGGAAACGTTAACCTGGCCCACTACAATCGAGCCTAACCTCCCATTTTCATTTCTTCTTCTTTTTTATCTTTGGTAGATCAATGTGGTCTGACACAGGCAACGAGGACTATTATTCGCGTGGTGATATTCTGCACAAAAAGAATTTAGATTCGTTCAATCTGGCAGGGCCAAACATGTCGCAGTCGCGGTTTCATGGCAAGAAAGGAAACAAGGATGGGCTGGATACCAGCCGCACGGCTTCCACAGTGAGCTCTTAAAACAGTATATCTTTCGCATTACAATAGGTTTGGTTTTTTTTTTTGATCAACTTGCACATGGTATGGTTTGTAGTTTGATGGGAAAAAAGACTGAACATTAGCTTGAAGAGAGGCCTTTCTTACTGTCAGAAGGCGCTATTATGCACTGACGTATAAACAGAATTGGCGCACAAAGAGCAAAAACAACGAAATGTTAAGAATGAAAAACTATACCAAAGTAGATAAAACAGTGACTTATAAAAGTCTTTACTCATTCGCGAATAGCAGGCCCCAAAATGGCACATTTTTGTTTTTGAATGGCCAATACTTTGATTGTGTCCAATCCCATTTCGGTGTGGTTAGACCCATTTGGAAAGGGATGTAACTTGTTTTGCTTGTGTATATACGTCACGTTGTTGTTTTCAAATCGCACCAGGTCGCCCTCGACCAGTGGCAAACAGGGAAACAAGATTGGCATGTGATGAGTAGCGACCGAGTGATTCAGCGCAGCATGTAGGATCCAGTGTACCTCAGCAGTGTAGACGCGTCCTTTCGGATGCTGGTAGTCTATTGCGCTGTCCCACATAGGACCCATGATATGGTTTGTATCGATATACTCGATCTGCGCGTGCTGGCTGACGTTGCGGAGAATGCTATTGTATAAATCGACTATGGGTGGTAAGCGGTGGTCCAGCGGCGGGCAGTTCGTGACACGCGCACCGTAGCCATTGTAATTCATGCTGCGAAAGAACACCTGCATGTTTGTAGTGCGCTGCAGCCTTTTAACCTCCGTCATGACATACTTTAGTTCATTTTCATATTGGTGTGCCTGGTAAGGTATACCACTGAGGCCTGCCATCCATTGCCCGTACCCAATCACAGCATACGAACACTTCATATCAATCAGCTCCTGAGCTTTAAATTGAACCGGGTATTGTGAATAATACGTGAGAAATTCGAAGTTCTTCAAATTCAGTTGGTTTGCGTGATTCTTGAGCTCCTTAGAGTGAGAGGCACCGACGAAGCAGAAGTTTATCACATCGTTGCCTGCTCCACTATTCTTCACTATTTTGCTGCTTTTGCCCAATACACTAGACTGCGTGTTGTTATTTTGAAATATTCTCGTCAGCAAGTGGTGATACTCAGGCCCGTCTGTCCAGTCGTACTGGTTGAAGGGCAACAGCTCTGCTGCAGTTGCGCGGCAGTAACCACCAGTTCCGCAGCCTTTCCTTTGATAGCGCGTTGATAACAAGGTTGCCTGTGATGAACGCTGCAATTCGGCACGCAGCAGCCACCGCGGGTTACGAGGAATGTTAGTCATGGTGCTTGATAGGTTGAAAGCGTACGGAAGTGTGAGTATGTTGCGCCCTTCTTGTACATCCTCTGCACAAAGACTGTAAAAGTCATTGGGCCTCATTTCCACACAGTATACAACCATTACTTCCAAGAAATAGGTACCTGGGTCATAGAGAGGTGGATAGCTGAATACGTAGGTACCTGGACGAGGTTTGTCGAATTGACGGAATTCGACCGGTGCGTGCTGGTTGTCGCTTAATTCAACAGTATTGCGCATTACCAGATCCAAAATGTAAAGAGAAGTACCAGAAAGGCGAACTCTGAAGGTTGGAGTGTTGCATCGCCTGTAGCTTGCTAGCTCGATCACCACTTGTCTGAGTGTTGCATTGTGCACAACGGACTTCACATCGTTAAATATAGTAGCACGTGCATTTAGCTCCAGCTGATCAGCGCGGTGCACGGCAATTGCGAAAGAGGTAAGTATCAATGTGAAAAGAGCCCACATGCAATACAGGACAGTAAACCAGAAGTAAAACAAACTAACTTATGATACGACTCGTGGTGAAGTTTCATGGGAGTGCGTAAATATTGCTATTTTAGGCAATTACCGTACTCGTACGTAGCAAATTTGTGAAATTCGTATACGCATTGAATTTTTTGTTCAAAGTCAAGAGGAATAACAACAATTGCAGTTTGTACGTGACAAAACGAGTAAAACAATAAGTAATGATGTTTATAACACTCCCTATAACTCTGTGCGTTGATAATCTTTTGGTCCGCGAAGAACAGGTCCATAAACGGCACATTTCTGCTTGTGCGCTTCCAGTACTTGAATATTGTCCAAGCCCATACCCATGAAGTTATAACCACTTGGAAATGCATGTAGCTTGTTTCGCTTGTTTATATAGATCACATTAGCCCCTCCGAATCGTACCAGGTCATTCTCAGCCAATGGCATACATGCGTAAAGGGTTGGCAACTGGTTCCTAGAGATTGAATAGTTCAGCGCAGCATGTAGGATCCACTGCACCTCAGCAGTGTACACGCGTCCTTTTGGATGCTGATAATCCAACGCGCTGTCCCACAGAGGGCCCATAATGTGGTTTGTATCGATATACTCAATCTGCGCGTGTTGGGTGACGTTGCGGAGAATTGAATTGTATAAGTCAACAATGGGCGGCAAACGATGGTCTACGGGTGGACAGGCCGTGACGCGCGCGCCGTAGCCGTTATAGTTCATGCTGCGGAAGAATATTTGCATGTTGGTGTTGCGCTGCAGCCACTTTACTTTGGCGGCGACTTGTTTTATTTCGGCTTTGTACTGGTGTGCCTGGAAAGGCATACCACTAAGGCCTGCCATCCATTGCCCGTACCCCATCACAGCATACGAACACTTCATATCAATCAACTCTTGAGCTTTAAACTTGACCGGGTATTGTGAGTAATACGTGAGAAATTCGACGTTCCTCAAATTGAGACGATTGGCGTGCTCCCTAAGCTCTATAGAATGTGAGGCGCCCACAAAGCAGAAATTTATCATATCACCGACTGGCTCTTTCTTCTCAACGCCGCCGTCGCGAGCATCATTCGTTTCTCTAAATTGCGGGATTTCGATACCAAACACTTTTGTCAGCAAGTGAACATAGTCAGGGCCGTCGGTCCATTCGTAAGAATTGTGTAGAGACAATTCTGCTTGTGTGGGAAGGCAAAAGCCCCTGCTTTTCCCACAACCCATCTTTTGATAGCGCGTAGCTAACATGGTAAAGTTTGATGTTCCATTTCGAAACTCATCACGCAGCAACCATCGTGGACGATGTAATAATGTAGTCGCAGCGTTCGATTTGTTGGCTAACACTTCGAATGTGTAGGGCAATGTCAGTATGTTGTGTCCTTCTTTTACATCCTCAGCGCATAGCTTCGCGAAGTCATTGGGGTACATCCCCCCACAGTAAACAACCATTACTTCCAAGAAATATGTACCTGGGTCATAGAGAGGTGGGTAGCTGAAAACGTAGGTACCTGGACGAGGCCTTTCAAACTCAGCGAACAATACCACACCGCGTGATTCAGAGCCCACTTCATCAGTTTTCTTCTCTATTAAATTGAGTAGATATAGTGACGTTCCTGACAGACGAACCATGAAGCTTGGAGAGTTGCATCGCCTGTAGCTTGCTAGTTCGATGACTACTTGTCTGCGTTCTGCATTGTGCACGATTGATTCAACGTCGTGGAACATTGTAGCTCGTGCATTTAGCTGCAGCTGATCAGCGCAGCAGGTGGCAATGACACACAAGAGTACTGATAATGTGAGCAAAGCACTCATAACAAAGCTTGATGTAAAAAATGTTGTAAAGAAGTGAACGAGCCCGTTTGGCAGGGGAGCAAAACTGGGCGGAAATGACTGACCTTTTAGGCGACAATTGCTGTGCCAAAAAATAAGTCATTTCTTACCCAGAAGTGCTCTGGTGGCTTTGATTCTGACAGATTCCAGACTTTTTTGTTTGATAACATGAGTGAAGGCAACACAGGTGAAAGCTGGAGGGATAAGCTCAACAGCAAATTCTCCGAGATTTACGCACAGTATTCCATTCGTCCGAAGATCGCTTCTTCACGAGAGAAAATTAACAGCTTCATTGCCGATGCGGAAGATAGCACGGAGAAAGCAACAGTCACAGTAAAGAACAAGCCAAAAGAGTGGCTTTTCACAACGTCGGAGTTTGTGAATACGAACCCATTTTTCAAATACACTGCCATCGCGGCCAGAAACTACGAAGCTCAATTTCTCGTCTTTTACACCGTTTTTGGTGCAGCTTTTTCATACAGTAAGTGCCGGCATATATTGACATGGAAACTCGTTGGTATACATTGCGATTCATCACAGCTTCTTTTTTATTGCTGCAGAATTCACTCCCAGATATTTGGTGGCGGGCACTGTGTCTTCGTTAGTGTACGGCAAGGCCTTCGCGTATGTGTCCCAGTACAAGTGGCACCACCCTGAGCTGCACCCTGAGCAACGGAAAAAGGAATAATGTTTACCTGAGCTGCACCCTAAGCATCGTAATGTTTTTATTCGAGTGATACTGACTGTATGACTGTATGGAAAGAGACGGTGTGATCTTGTGAGTTTAGTAGCGTAAATACAACGTGTTTAATAAGCCACATGAGATTGACACCAACCAGCGGCGGCAACTATATTTACATTTCTTTTAGCAGCGTGCCAGTAGTAAATGGAAAATGCACCGCCTATTGGCAACATTCTACGCAACTCAACAGACCAGCTACATAAACTGTGTGCTTAATAATCGATAAAGAGGTGCATTCTACAAAAAATGAAAAAGTATGAGAAGGCTAAAACACTCGAAAGACACTCCATGCAATTTGTCTGCTAAAGATGTAACGACAGTACTGCAAACATTATATGCATAAGTATCATAACAGCAGCCAGTGACCACATGTGTGGCTATTTCAGGTTAAGTCATTACCGGACAAAACACTTCTTCCACCCCCTGAGATTCGGGATGCCACAAGCCAGGATTTCCAGTTTGACTTGAAACACAAGGAGTCATTCACAAATAATTGTTGATATTTAGCAATATGGTACATACAAAGTATACGTTCGGCTGCCTTCTTCCTGTGAAGATTGATGGAGAAGAGCTGGACGACAACCAACAGAAACGACTAGCATTGCTAGCAGATTCCATTTGCGCCACAGGAGCATCGAAGGTGGCTTACAAGAGCCATGTCTACATTGGAGTTGACGAAGATAAGCTATACAGTCAAGGTCTGGCTTCCATCGAAGCCATCTTTCGTGATCGAAACGTCCAAACCACCGTGAAGACATTCCCAAAAGAGGAAGCAGGGAATATTTGCACCTACTGGACAGTCCTCGCCGACGCCGCAATCCAAGAAGGTTGTGACTTTTTTGGTCTTCTTGGTGATGACGTTGAAATGCACACCAAAGACTGGATTGGTGAAGTTATTGAAGATTTCACTGCTCTTCACAAGGATTTGAGCCTTCCTCCTCACTTGTTCGGCTTTGGCTGCATTGCTCTAAACGATCTCCAAGCGCCCGGCTTTCCCACTTTCCCCATTCTGCACCGTTTGCACTACAAGCTGAATGGTGCGATTTTTGACGAGGACTTTGTCAACCAGGATGCTGACCCATTCTTGTTCGCTCTGTATCGACGCTGGGGAGCCTCTCGGTTTGCTCGATCGGCAACATTGACGAACCACATCGGAGGCGTGCAGCTTGCCGAAGACACTCAGTACATTGTACCTCGCTACAATCGCAAGCACGTAGATTGGTCGAACGCACTGCTCTCCGCGGCGGTCGAGCGGGTCTCCCGTGCAATGAACCTTCCTGCCGCCAAGTTCGTGACCGTGGATGTGGTGGTTCCGACCTACCGCGTTGTCAGAAGTTTCATTGAAGGAATTTGTGCTCTCAAGTGTTCCCTAGCGAAGGGTAGCGTGCAGTTTATTATCATTGTTGATGACCCTGCTGCAGAGGTTGGTTGGCTCAAGCAGCTTGCCGTGGACCGCTCCGACGTGCGTGTGCGCATAAATCCCACAAATTGTGGCGCCTCTCACACGCGCAACGTTGGCATGGACGAATCTTCTGCAGAGTTTATCCTTTTCCTCGACGATGATCTAGTTCCCAACGCCGATATCGTTGACCAGTACATTGCTGCGGTGCTTCAACACGGGGACAAATACGATGGTTTCGTGGGCTACTCGGACTTGCCAGCTAAACCGGAGCAAATCGTCCCCACGGCTGTGCACTTTTCCGGAGTGAGTTTCTTCTGGCGTGCAGCGCAAAAGATGAAGCTGATGCCTTGAGGCATAACTGCCAATTTGTTCGTGCGCCGCGAGAAGAGTCCTCGATTCG
>LNAP01005000.1_pt1 | contig 11956 bp, 9 predicted proteins | sample 602601 | NCBI WGS metagenome assembly LNAP01 (sample SAMN02440304, study PRJNA202911) | soil metagenome | biome: Subtropical and temperate rainforests or woodlands; isolation source: soil samples (1 kg each in a 20% v/v slurry with milli Q water) were... ... | reverse complement strand
GGGCGTGCGCATCCTCGGTGAAGTGAAAAAGGAATACGCCGACCTGCTGCGTCGTGCCGACCACATCTTCATCGAAGAACTGCGCAAGGCCGACTGGTACCACAAAGTCAGCCAGGCCTTCGTCGTGTTCCAGCCGGTGAAATCGGTTGGGGTGGTCGGCGATGGCCGTCGCTACGCCTGGGTCGTGGCCCTGCGTGCCGTAGAAACCATCGACTTCATGACCGCCCGCTGGGCACACCTGCCGTACGAACTGCTGGAGACTGTCAGCGGCCGTATCATCAATGAAATCGAAGGTATCTCGCGCGTGACGTATGACGTGTCGAGCAAGCCGCCGGCGACGATTGAGTGGGAATGATCAGGCGTCCGGCACTGACCGGCACCCGCTAGCAAAAAGTACCCTGAAGCCCGCTTAATTGCGGGCTTTTGGTAATGGGTTACCGGCGGCCTTCGCACACCGGTGATTCGCCGATGCGGCCTTCCTTGCACAGGTCGATGTTATCTGTACGCTTGAAACCGGCGTCTTTCATGCAATAAAACCGTGTGAGCACCTGGTCAATCGGCGTCCTGTCCCCTGTCCCTGTCAGGTTGGTATAACCGCAGGCGGTCATAGCACTCTTGACGCCTTCTTCAGACACTCCGATCTTCTTCCAATTGGTAAATTCCGGCGGCGGAGGTTGAAAGCCCCTGCCCGTGCAGCCAGCCAATAACACAGCGCAAAAACTCAGCAACAGGCTCTTCGTGAGCATGGCGTTCTTCCTCATGGTTTGGCTCGGATATCGTATGCGTCGTATCAGCGAGCTTGTCGAGGTAGTGTCGAGGGCTGCTCAGGAGTAACTAGAAAAACTCATCCAACAGGCAGTAAAAAGCCATTCGCTGCTCATCAGGTTCCACACCATACCTCTCAAAGAACGGCCTGACCCATTCCTGCCCCAAGTTGCGCTCGACACTGCGGGCCGCCAGGGCCAGATCTTGATAACGGTCACTGACCCCCAGGCGGCCGCAGTCGATAAAACCACTGAAGTGACCGTCCGCTGCCATGAAGTTCGGCAGGTAGGCGTCGCCGTGGGTTACCACCAAGTCATGGATGGTGGGCCGTGTCGACAGGAGTTCGGCGAACACATCGGTGGCGCTACGTCCCAATCGCTCATCGTCGAAGTCCGTTATATCAATCAGCCCGGCGTTGATATGTGCCTGGGCGACGGTGATGCGCAGTTCCAGGGTGTGATCGAAGGGGCATTGCGCCACGGGGATCTGGTGCAATGTACGCAGGGCGGTGGCCAGGATGTCGATGATCTGCGCGGCAGAAAGGTCACTGCTACTGGCCAGGTCCTGTCCCGGGATGGCGCTCATCAGCAGCCAGTGGTTATGGTTTTCCTGCACCTCGTCCAGCACCACCGGCGCCGGCAGGCCCTGCTGTTGTAGCCAGTGAAGGCGCTCGATTTCATCGGCAAGCTCGGCGTGTTCTACGAGGGGCTCGGCCTTCAGGAACAGGTCCGCGCCGTTGTCCCTGCGTAGCCGGAAGACGTCAGCCCGCGACTCGCCGATGGCCTGCTGCTCGATCAGCGCATGGGGGAACTGTTCACGCCATTTGTTTGGAATATTCACAGGGCTTTTCCTCTTTCCTGCTTCAGCGCCGTGCGATATCCGAGAAGTAAAACTTATCCAGCGTATGCCGCGACTCGGTGTACTCGAACTGCCGCCCGTCCTGCAAAAATGTCTGGTTGCTCACCACAATCACATGGCTCTGGCCGTCGAGGTCCAGGTGCGCCTGATCGTCCTTGCTGCGGGGCAGGGCTTCGATGGTGCGCTGGGCGTAGCTGATCTGCAGATGCAGGGTCTGTTCGATGAAGGCGTAGATCGACTGCTCGGCAATCGCCTGGTCCAATCCGGGGATCAGTTCGGCGACGAAGTGGTTGATGTCGAGGATCACCCGTTTGCCGCCGATGCGCCGCACCCGTTTGATGCGGGTAATCAGGGTGCCGGGCTCGGCCTCGATATGTTGCAGCAGCGAGCCTTCCAGCGGGAGTTGGGTGAATTCGACCACTTCGGTGCGTACGTCATCGCCCAGGTCGGCGTGGGTTTCGTGGAAGCTGACGATACCGCCCAGTTGAAACTCAATCGGGTTGGGCGACAGCACGAAGGTGCCCTTGCCATGGATTTTTTGCGCGAACCCACGCTCCTGCAATTGCTCGATGGCCCGACGCACGGTGCCGCGGCTGGCCTGGTAGGTGTCCATCAATTCGGTTTCGGAGGGCAGGCGCGTGCCGCGTTGCAGGCGTTCGGTGGTGATGCTGGCAAGCAGATCGGTGTAGATCTGGTTGTATTTACTCATGGAGAGGGCTCTGTGCCGCGTTTGCGTTCAAGGCAGGAACCTTAGTGGCAGAGGCGGGCTTTGTCCATTGGCCCCTTGGAAAGCGGTGGGCGACTATTTTTGTAACTCGTACAGACGAGTTGTTGCTTTAACTCGTCTGTACGAGTACTTTTGCCCTCGGCATGCTGCCAATAACAAGAATCTAAAGTGGAAGAACAAGCATGAGCCACGACTATTCCAACATCGCCCGCGAGATTCTCCAGAACCTCGGGGGCAGCGATAACCTTGAGCAGGCGGCCCACTGCGTGACGCGCCTGCGCCTGGCCCTCAAGGACCCGAGCCTGGTCAACGGCAGTGCGTTGAACCAGGTCGACCTGGTCAAGGGCTCGTTCTTCACCGGCGGTCTGTTCCAGATCGTCATCGGCCCCGGCGAAGTCGAAAAGGTCTACGCCGCCCTGCGCGAGCAGACTGGCCTGGCCGCCGCCACCATTGCCGATGTGAAGAAGAAGGGCGCCGACAAGACCAACGCTATGCAGCGCCTGGTGCGGGTGTTCTCCGATGTGTTCATGCCGATCCTGCCGGCGCTGATCATTGCCGGCCTGCTGATGGGCATCAACAACCTGATGGGCGCCAAGGGCATGTTCATCGAGGGCCAGACCTTGCTCGAGGCTTATCCGAACCTGGATGGCCTGTGGAGCCTGATCAACCTGATGGCCAACACCTCGTTTGTGTTCCTCCCGGCGCTGGTGGGCTGGTCGGCGGCCAAGCGCTTTGGCGGCAGTGAAATCCTCGGCATCGTGCTTGGCCTGATGCTGGTTCATCCGGACTTGCTCAACGCCTGGAACTACGGCAAGGCGGTGGCCGGGCTCGACGGCCAGAGCTTGCCGTACTTCGATATTCTGGGCTGGTTCCAGATCGAGAAGGTCGGCTATCAAGGCCAGATCCTGCCGATCCTGATGGCCGCCTACGTCATGAGCGTGATTGAAAAATGGCTGCGGGCGCGGGTGCCGAATGCCATCCAATTGCTCGTCGTGCCGATCACCACCATCGTCGTCACCGGCGTGCTGGCCCTGGCAATCATCGGCCCGGTGACCCGGCACCTCGGCATCCTGATCACCGAAGGCGTGGTCACTCTGTTTGACCTGGCGCCAATGGTGGGCGGGGCGATTTTCGGCCTGCTGTATGCGCCGCTGGTGATTACCGGCATGCACCACATGTTCCTTGCCGTGGACCTGCAACTGATCTCGACCCAGGGTGGCACGTTTATCTGGCCGATGATTGTCATGTCCAACCTGGCCCAGGGCAGCGCGGCCCTCGGGGTGTTCTACATGAGCCGCAATGCGCGGGACAAAAGCATGGCCTCGACCTCGGCGATTTCCGCTTACTTCGGCATCACTGAGCCGGCGATGTTTGGGGTGAACCTGCGCTTCAAGTTCCCGTTCTATGCCGCCCTGCTGGGCTCGGCCCTGGGCAGCATTTTCCTCTCGCTGAACAAGGTGCAGGCCTCGGCCATCGGCGTGGGCGGCCTGCCCGGATTTATTTCGATCGTGCCGCAATCCATCGCGATGTTTGTGATCGGCATGGTCATCGCGATTGTCGTGCCGTTTGTTCTGACCTGTGGGTTGAGCATGAAAATTGTTCGGCCGGGTTATCGCGTCGCCTGATAGATCGCCATCGCAGGCAAGCCAGCTCCCACATCTGGAATGCGTTCCTCTGTGGGAGCCGGGCTTGCCCGCGATGAGGCCCGCAAGACCAGCACACCACTCTACTGAAGGAGCCCACCATGCAAGACTGGCAACACTCGGTGATCTACCAGATCTACCCCAAAAGCTTCCACAGTCATGCGGGTAACGCCACCGGTGACCTGCTGGGCATCGTGGACAAACTCGACTACCTCCAGTGGCTGGGCGTCGATTGCCTGTGGATCACCCCGTTCCTGCGCTCGCCCCAGCGCGACAATGGCTATGACATCAGCGACTACTACGCCATCGACCCCAGCTACGGGACCATGGCCGACTGCGACCTGCTGATCAGCGAAGCGGCCAAGCGCGGCATCAAGCTGATGCTCGATATCGTGGTCAACCACACCTCCATCGAGCACGAGTGGTTCCAGCAGGCGCGCAGCAGCCTCGACAACCCGTACCGCGACTTCTACATCTGGCGCGACCAGCCCAATAACTGGGAATCCAAGTTCGGCGGCTCGGCCTGGGAATACGAGGCGCAGACCGGCCAGTACTTTCTGCACCTGTTCGACCACACCCAGGCCGACCTCAATTGGGACAACCCCAAGGTGCGCGCCGAAGTCTACAAACTCATGCGCTTCTGGCGTGACAAGGGCGTGGGCGGCTTCCGTCTGGACGTGATCAACCTGATCTCCAAGCCGGCGGATTTTCCCGAAGACAACAGCGACGGCCGGCGCTTCTACACCGATGGGCCGAACGTGCATGCCTACCTGCAGGAAATGCACCGAGAAGTGTTCGAGGGCCACGCACTGATCAACGTCGGCGAGATGTCCTCCACCAGCCTCGAACACTGCATTCGCTACTCGCGACCAGAGTCGAAAGAGCTGTCGATGACCTTCAACTTTCATCACCTGAAAGTCGATTACCCCAACCTGCAAAAGTGGGTGCGCGCCGACTTCGACTTCCAGCAACTCAAACGGATTTTCTCCGACTGGCAACTGGGCATGCAGGCCGGGGGCGGTTGGAACGCGTTGTTCTGGTGCAACCATGATCAGCCGCGGGTGGTCTCGCGCTTTGGCGATGACGGCGAGTACCGCGTGGTCTCGGCCAAGATGCTTGCCACGGCCTTGCACTTCCTCCAGGGCACGCCGTTTGTGTACCAGGGCGAAGAGCTGGGCATGACCAATCCGGGCTTCGACAGCATCGAGCAGTACCGTGATGTCGAGACCCTGAACATCTACCGCCTCAAGCGCGATGCCGGTGAGTCCGAGGCCTCGAGCATGGCTGCGATCATGCAGAAATCCCGCGATAACGGCCGTACCCCGATGCAGTGGGATAGCCAGGCCAATGCCGGTTTCAGCCGCGCTGAACCGTGGATCGGCATCCCGGCCAATGCGGCGCAGATCAATGTCCAGAGCCAGCTGGATGACCCGGATTCGGTACTGCATCACTACCGTGCGCTGATCGCCTTGCGGCGCCTTGAGCCGCTGATTCAAGAAGGCGTCTACCGCCAACTGCTGCAGGACCACGACAAGGTCTGGGCGTACCTGCGTGAAGGCCATGGCGAGCGCCTGTTGGTGCTGAACAACTTCTATGGCCAGCCCTGCGAAATCCAGTTGCCCAACAACCTGATCAGCGCGGCGAGTGAGCAACGCCTGCTGATCAGCAACTACCCCGACTGCCCGGTACCCACGGACACGGTCATCTTGCGTCCTTACGAGTCTTTTGTGCTGCACCTGACCGACTGAAACATCCCCTTTTCAGGCGCCGGCTTGCCGGCCCCGACAGGGAAAAAATAAGAAAAAATAATGGAGCGCTTCATGAAAACAACAATAAAGCTGGGCCTCGTTGCATCCTGTCTGACCCTGCCCCTGGCGGCGCATGCCCTGGAGTTTGCCGGCTACCTGCGCAGCGGCGCCGGCACCTCGACCGGCAGCGGCCCGCAGCAATGTTTCCAACTGCCCGGCGCCCAATCCAAATACCGCCTGGGCAACGAATGCGAACAATATGCCGAGCTGGAGTTGCGCCAGGACCTGTTCACCCTGGATGACGGCTCGGTGCTGAGCGTGGATGCCATGGCCTCGCTGTACAACAAGTACGACCGCGAGCTGAAGTTCCAAGGCGAAAACAACGGCTCGGCGCGCATGCCGCAGATGTATGCGCAGTGGTCGAATATGCCTAGCCTCAATGGCGGCTCATTGTGGGCCGGCCGGCGCTACTACAAACGTAATGACATCCATATTTCCGACTTCTACTACTGGAACCAGAGCGCCACCGGCGGTGGCATCGAGGACGTGCTGATCGGCGATCTGAAATACAGCTACGCCCTGTCGCGCAAGGACAACCTGTACCAGAAGGAATACGCCACCCGTCACGACTTCAACGTCGCAGGCTTCAAGACCAACCCCGGCGGCGAGCTGGAGCTGGGCCTGAGCTATATCGAACAGGCGGGCGGGCGCGACACCCACAGTGGCTGGGCCCTCACTGCGCAGCATGTGCAGGCCGCGTTCCTCGGTGGCAAGAACAAGTTCGCCCTGCAGTACGGCGAAGGGCCGGGCACTGGCCTTGGCTACACCGGCAACACGGCACTGGAGCGCAGCAGCAAAAGCTACCGCGCGGTGGAGTTTTTCGACTGGCAAGTGACCCCGCGTTTTGGCGGCCAGGTCGAGGCGGTGTACCAGAAAGACGTGCGCCCCGGCAGCCAGGACCAGACCTGGATGTCCATCGGTGTGCGCCCGGCGTATGCCATCAGCGAGCAGTTCAAGCTGGTCACCGAACTGGGGCATGATCAGGTCGACGCCAGCGGCGGCACGCGCAAACTCAGCAAATTCACCTTCGCCCCGACCTGGTCGCCCAAAGGCCCGGATTTCTGGGCGCGGCCGGAGGTGCGTTTGTACTACACCTATGCCACCTGGAACGAAGCGGCCAAGCGCGCGGCCAATGAACTGGCGGCGGGTTCGGCGTTGTCCGACACCGGCTCCTACGGCACCGCGCGGCATGGCTCCAACTTCGGTGTGCAGGTCGAATACTGGTGGAAATAAACACCGGCTTTATGTGGGAGCCGGGCTTGCCCGCGATACCGGCGGCTCGGTGTTCCAGTGCAACCGTATTGATGCAATCGCAGGCAAGCCAGCTCCCACTGGGGCCCATTTCACCCCGGGATTTGTACTCGGCCGATGATTTTTACAGAACCAAACAGCAGGTGATGTCATGACCACAACTCAACCCCTGGAACTGCTGGCGCCCCTGGCGGGTGTGCTGTTGCCCCTGGACCAGGTGCCGGATCCGGTGTTCTCCAGTCGCCTGATCGGCGATGGCGTGTGTATCGACCCCACCTCGCAGACCCTCTGCGCGCCGCTGGCCGGGGTGATCAGCAATGTCCAGGACAGTGGGCATGCGGTCAGCGTCACCGACGACTACGGCGTGCAGGTGCTGATGCATATCGGCCTGGATACCGTGAACCTGGCGGGCAAGGGCTTCACCCGGCTGGTCGAGGAAGGCCAGCGGGTCGAGGCGGGTCAGCCGTTGATCGAGTTTGATGCCGACTTTATCGCGCTCAATGCTCGCAGCCTGCTGACCCTGATGCTGGTGGTCAGCGGCGAGCCATTTGTGCTGCTGGCGACGGACACCGGGCTAGTCACCTCCGGGCAACCGTTGCTGCGGGTGACCCCGGCAATCCGTGCGGCCAACGACGAGGAAGAGGAGGGCGACGCGCTGTTTTCCAAACCCCTCACGCTGCCCAATGCCAACGGCTTGCATGCCCGCCCGGCGGCGGTGCTGGCCCAGGCGGCCAAGGGCTTCAATGCGAGCATCTGCCTGCACAAGCAAACCCAGAGCGCCAACGCCAAGTCCCTGGTGGCGATCATGGCGTTGCAGACGGTGCAGGGCGATACCTTGCAAGTCAGCGCCGCGGGGCAGGACGCCGAGGCGGCGATTCAGGCGCTGGTCGCGCTGTTGCTGGAGGGCTGTGGCGAAACCGTAGCGGTGCTGGCCGAGGAGGTTAAACCGGTCGCGCCGCTGTCGTCGGCGAGCGTGTTGCGCGGCGTCTGTGCGTCGCCCGGTTCGGCGTTTGGCCAAGTAGTGCAGGTGGCCGAGCCGCAGTTGAATGTGCCTGAAGAGGGGGCTGGCGAGGCGCTGGAACGGGCCGCCCTGGAACGTGGCTTGCGCGCTGCAACCCAAGCGTTGCAGGCGTTGCAGGACAAGCCCGGCGGCAGTGCCCAGGTAGAGATTTTCCGTGCCCATCAGGAATTGCTCGAAGACCCGACCCTGCTTGAACAAGCCCACGCCCTGCTCGCCGAAGGCAAGAGCGCCGCGTTTGCCTGGAACAGCGCCACACTCGCTACCGCCGGGCTGTTCGAGCAATCAGGCAGCCCCCTGCTGGCCGAACGCGCCGCCGACATGGCGGATGTTGGCCAGCGCGTGCTCAAGCTGATTCTCGGGGTTCAAGACGGCGCCTGGGAGTTGCCGGAGCAGGCCATCCTGATTGCCGAGCAATTGACCCCCTCGCAAACCGCCAGCCTCGATCCGGGCAAGGTGTTGGGGTTTATCACCGTGGCCGGAGGGGCCACCAGCCACGTCGCCATACTTGCTCGCGCTCTTGGCTTGCCGGCGATTTGCGGTGTGCCGGTCCAGGTCCTGGCGATACCCGATGGCTCGCCAGTGTTGCTGGACGCCGACAAAGGCGAACTGCACCTCGACCCGGACCTGGCGGTGATCGAGACGCTGCGGGCTGCGCGCGAGCAGCAGGTTGTGCGCCACCAGCGCGATCTGCAGCAGGCCGCCTTGGCCGCCATCACTCGCGATGGTCATCATATTGAGGTGACCGCCAACGTCGCTTCGCTGCAGGAGGTGCAGCAAGCCCTGGTCCTGGGGGCCGAGGGGGTCGGGCTGTTGCGCTCGGAGTTTCTCTACCTGGACCGCAACCGCGCGCCGAGCCCGCAGGAACAGGCCCAGACCTACAGCGCCATTGCCGGTGTCCTGGGCACCGAGCGCAATCTGGTGGTACGCACGTTGGATGTGGGCGGTGACAAACCCTTGGCCTATGTGCCGATGGACAGCGAGACCAACCCCTTTCTTGGCCTGCGCGGCATTCGCCTGTGCCTGGAGCGCCCGCAACTGTTGCGCGAGCAGTTCCGCGCAATCCTTGCCAGCGCGGGCCTGGCGCGGCTGCATATCATGTTGCCGATGGTCAGCCTGTTGTCGGAGCTGCACCAGGCCCGGCAGATCCTCGAAGAGGAAGCGCTGGCCCTGGGGCTTGCCGAGCTGCCGAAGCTGGGGATCATGATTGAGGTGCCGTCGGCGGCATTGATGGCGGATGTGTTTGCGCCCCATGTGGACTTTTTCTCGATCGGCACCAATGACCTGACCCAATACACCCTGGCCATGGACCGCGACCACCCGCGCCTGGCCAGCCAGGCCGACAGCTTTCACCCGGCGGTGCTGCGCCTGATCGCCACCACGGTCAAGGCCGCCCATGCCCATGGCAAGTGGGTGGGTGTGTGTGGCGCGCTGGCGTCCGAAACACTGGCGGTGCCGATGTTGATCGGGCTGGGGGTGGACGAGTTGTCCGTCAGCGTACCGTTGATCCCGAGTATCAAGGCCACCGTGCGTGACCTGGACCTGGCGGACTGCCAACTGATCGCCCACCAGGTGTTGAACCTGGAAGAGGCCGCCCAGGTGCGCGAGGCCCTGAGCCTGTACCACGCAGCAACCGTCGAAACCTCATTGGTTGTGGAGAACTGAATATGTTCGAGAAATTGCAGCAGGCGTTCTGGAAAGCCCTGACCCCGGACCTGGTGGCGGAAACGCTGGTTGCCGAGCCGAAGGCTGACGGCATGTTGGCGCCGGCGGTGCTGAGTGCATTGGGCGGGGCGGCGAATCTCAAGACGCAGCAGCGGGTGGCGTTGACGCGGACCCGCGTGCAGCTACAGGACCCGGCGCTAGTGGACGAGGCGGCGCTGAAGGCGGCGGGTATCACGGCGGTGATGGTGCTGGCGGGCGGGGTGGTGCATCTGATCACTGGCCTGTAGAACACCACAAAATAAATGTGGGAGCGGGCTTGCTCGCGATAGCGGTGGGTCAGTCAAATACTCATCAACTGACCCACCGCTATCGCGGGCAAGCCCGCTCCCACATTGGGTTTTGTGCTGTCTGATCGTTCTCAGGGGTCAGAGTTGGGGGGTATCTTGCGGCGGCTTGGTCTTGTCCACGCCCGGCACATGCAGGTTGCCTTCCACCATCTGGTTGCCCTCCAGCTGCGGCTGGGTCACCCAGGTCAGGATGTCGTAGTAACGGCGGATGTTGGCCACGAAGTGCACCGGTTCGCCGCCCCGGGCGTAGCCGTAGCGGGGCTTGCTGTACCACTGCTTCTGCGACAGGCGCGGCAGCATTTTCTTCACGTCCAGCCACTTGTTCGGGTTCAGGCCTTCCTTTTGCGCCAGCTTGCGCGCGTCATCCAGGTGACCGCCGCCGACGTTATAGGCCGCCAGGGCAAACCAGGTGCGGTCAGGTTCGAGAATCTTGTCGTCCAGTTCGCTCTTGATCATCGCCAGGTACTTGGCGCCACCCTTGATGCTCTGCCGCGCATCCAGGCGGTTGGACACGCCCATGGCCTGGGCGGTGTTCTGGGTCAGCATCATCAGGCCGCGCACGCCGGTCTTGGAAGTGACGGTCGGTTGCCACAGCGATTCCTGGTAACCAATGGCTGCCAGCAGTCGCCAATCGACCTTTTCTTCCTTGGCCGAGGTCTTGAAGAACTTCTCGTACTTGGGCAGGCGTTGCTGCAAGTGCTGGGCAAAGGTGTAGGCGCCGACGTACCCCAGTACATCGACATGCCCGTAATAACGATCCTTGAGGCGCTGCAGGGTGCCGTTCTTCTCGACCTTGTCGAGGTAGCTGTTGACCTCGTTGAGCAGGCTGTTGTCTTCACCGGCAGCCACGGCCCAGCTCTGGTTGCTGGCGTTGCCCAGATCGAAGGCCACCCGCACGTTGGGGAAGTACACCTGGTTCATCGCCACTTCATTGGAGTCGACCAGGGTCAGGTCGATCTGCCCTTCATCGACCATGCGCAGCAGGTCGACCACTTCAACGGCATCGGACTCTTCGTATTCAATCGCAGGATTCTGCTTTTTCAGCTCGGCCAGTTGCTCGGCATGGGTGCTGCCCTTGAGCACCATGATCTTTTTGCCCACCAGGTCGGCCGCATTGGTGGGGCGGGATTGGCCGTTGCGATAGATGATCTGCGGGGTGACTTCCAGGTACGCATGGGAAAAGCGCACCTGTTGTTTACGCTGCTCGCTGCTGACCAGGCCAGCGGCGGCCAATACCGGACCGTCGGGTTTGCCCAACTGGTCGAACAGGTCGTCGAGGTTGTCGGCGGTCTCGATTTCAAGCTTGACCCCCAGGTCGTCGGCAAAGCGCTTGACCAGTTCGTATTCGAAACCGGTTTCGCCGTTGCGGTCCTGGAAATAGGTGGCCGGGCTGTTTCGGGTGACCACCCGCAATACGCCATCCTCCTTGATTCGCTCGAGCGTGCTGGGCTTATCAACACAGGCGCTGAGCATCAGGAAGAGTCCGGTGGCGAGGAGCCATTTGGCACATCGCGGGCGCAAAGCAGTTGGGGAGAACATCTGCGCAGTATACGCAAACGGCCCACGGCGCCATATCTCGACAGCATGGGAGTTGTCTGCTAGCGCCTGCGAAACTGTGCTGCAGCCCGCAGAAACGTGGCCTGGGGCGCAATGGTGAGGGTGAAAATAACTGCGTCGGCCACCCTGGAAAACGCCCCGATACCGTGCAATCTGTGCCAACTGACGTTCGGCAGCGGCCAGCGGCACCGTTTCGGGTGCCGTTGGCGCAGGTTTACGCTAGAATGCACGGCCTCAAAGCACACCCCCTTCCCGAGGCTGTCCCGAAGATGTTGATCCTGCGCGGCGCTCCTGCCCTTTCTGCCTTTCGCCACAGC
>LNAP01007253.1_pt1 | contig 11957 bp, 11 predicted proteins | sample 602601 | NCBI WGS metagenome assembly LNAP01 (sample SAMN02440304, study PRJNA202911) | soil metagenome | biome: Subtropical and temperate rainforests or woodlands; isolation source: soil samples (1 kg each in a 20% v/v slurry with milli Q water) were... ... | reverse complement strand
CGGCAGGCAAGCGCTTCGCCGCTGGCGTGGTGCTGTACGACGGAGAAACCTGCGCCAGCTTTGGCGATGGCCTGTTTGCGGTGCCGTTGCGTGCGCTCTTACATAAGCGCAAAGCCATGTATTTCGTCATTCCTGCGAAAGCAGGAATCCAGTGACTTCGGCCTTTCGCGAGCTACCAGAGGCACCGGATCCTCGCTTTCGCGAGGATGACGGGCTCAAGTCCCATTCGTCTCTTGCCCAACCTCTACGTGCCGAACCTGCTTCGCGGCATCTTTGGTATGGCAGTGGCCTTTCATCGTCTCATGCAAGCCTCAGGGTCACCATTTCGCCGTCGGCGTCCACAGGAACGTCGATATCCCTCCCGGCCACGCCGCCCCGCGAACACGTTCGAGATGACATAATCCCCCCAACTGGCAGTTGGTAAACGTCGCCCTTCTCGCGAGAGGGTTCGGTAAAACGGAGCAGTGCAGTGAGCAAGAGTCTGACCATCGCCGAACAGTGCCGGGATGCACAGCGCGTCACGGCGAACCGCGGCGCCGGCAGCGTCGCCCCGATCATCGAGGCGCCGAGCAGCGACATGACCCTGCCCTCGCATGCCCGCTTCGTCGAGCTGCAGCAGGGCGGCAGCGACCGCCCCGACCTGCAGAGCGCCAGCAAGGTGGTGTCCGGCGGCCGCGGGGTGGGTTCGAAGGAGAACTTCGAGATCATCTACAAGCTGGCCGACAAGCTCGGCGCCGCGGTCGGCGCCTCGCGTGCGGCGGTGGACGCCGGCTACGTCCCCAACGAACTGCAGGTCGGCCAGACCGGCAAGATCATCGCCCCGGAGTTATACGTGGCCGTCGGCATCTCCGGCGCCATCCAGCACCTGACCGGGATCAAGGACGCCGGCACCATCGTGGCGATCAACAAGGACGGCGAGGCCGATCTTCGAGACTGCCGATGTCGGGCTGGTGGGGGATTTGTTCCAGCTGCTGCCGGAGATGGACGCGCGGCCTTATAACGCCCACCAAGCTAAGATCGTGCGTCCTAGCAGCCTGTCGGACTTTCCAAAAGATGAGCCAGGTACGAGAATTCTGGAAGACTTCGCGCCCTATAATCTATTCCATGCACGTACACGGACGATTTTGGCGATTTTTTGACCAATTCCCGGCCCGCCCATTGAAAGTCCGACAGACTCCTAGGGAACAAAACCGTCAGGATACGACGAAATGACCTTTCAGCCAGCTGGCAACTATTACGACAAATACAACACCCACAATCCCGTCGCCCGCGCCTTGATGGACGGATTCATGAAGTCGTTCGACGAGTTGGTCGAGTTGAGCGGCGCACCCGCCACGTCATTCGAAGTGGGTTGTGGCGAAGGCGAGTTGAGCATCCGGCTGGCCCGCTGCGGCATGCGTGCGGTCGGCATGGACATCGCCGCGGAAGCCATAGACGAAGCGCGCAAACGCATCCAGGCAGCCGGTGTGAACGTGCCGGTGTCGGTTGGCTCGATCTATGAACTGGATGCTGCCGCCAATCGTTCCGACTTGGTGGTTTGTTGCGAGGTTCTGGAACACTTGGAAGACGTCGAAGCCGCGATCGACGTGCTACATGCGCTTACCGGCAAGCGGCTGATCGCCAGCGTGCCACGCGAGCCTATCTGGCGCGCGATGAATATGGTCCGCGGCAAGTACTGGACCGACTTGGGCAACACCCCGGGCCACGTCCAGCACTGGTCGACAGCGCGTTTCCTCGACGTGCTGAGGCGGCGTTTCAACGTTGTGGAATTCCGTACTCCACTGCCTTGGACGATGGCGCTTTGCGCGCCCAAGCGCTGAAGCCCTTGCTGAAGCGGCTGCTGCGCATCGGAGGGTGGGCACTCAGCCTGCTGGCAATCGCTTTCTTCGTGCGCCTGATCCTGCGCAATGGCATGGCCGTGCCGGGCCACGGCGCATGGGAAATAATCGGCGTTTCCACGGTCAGCGCCGTGCTGTATGGTTTGGCGGTGGTCCTGCTTGGCTGGCTATGGACCCTGCTGATCGTTCCGGATGGCGGTACGGATCTTGTCCGACCCATCGCCGCCAGCTACATGAAAAGCCAATTCGCGAAATACCTGCCCGGCAACGTGTTCCAGTACGCGGCCCGGCACGCGTTGGGCCGGCGGCTGGGCATCGATCACGGCCAATTGGCCGCCGCTGCGGTGGTCGAAGCGGGGATGCTGGTCGGCGCGGCCGCGTTCATCGTCATGCTACTGGGCACGCCCGTGCTGCTGACACTGTTTCCTGCTGCGCCGGTATTGCCATGGCCCCTGGCTTTCATTTTCCCGTTGGCGTTGGCCGCGACGACAGCGGCGCCGCGGCCTGGGTTCCCATTCCTGCTACGCATCCCGCGCTATCGCTTCAGCCGCGTGCTGCTAGGATTCACAGGTTACGTGCTGTTCTTCTGCATCTTTGGCGGTCTGTTCCAAGGTTTGCTGGCGTGGTGCACTGGAACGCAGCCTGATCCTCTGCGGGTGGTCCCCACCAGCGCTCTGGCCTGGCTCGCGGGATTCTTCGTCCCCGGCGCTCCCGCCGGTGCGGGCTTGCGCGAAACAGCATTGGCATTGGCCGCAGGGGACGGCAAATCCTCGCAAGCCACCTTGGCAGCGATAATGCTGTTCCGCATAGCCACGATGGGCGGGGATTTCCTCGCCTTCCTGCTGGGAAGCTTACTGTCCCGCAACCATCCGAAACCGGAATGATGGCGCAAGTCCGGCACCCGATCCATTTCACGACCGTTCGAGATTCCGCATGAAGCTGATCATCCAAGTCCCCTGCCTCAACGAGGCCGAAACGCTGGCCATCGCGCTGGCGGAGTTGCCACGAGAAGTCGAGGGCTTTGATTCGGTCGAGTGGCTGATCATCGACGACGGCTCGACCGACAACACGGCCGAGGTCGCGCGGCGTAACGGCGTCCATCATGTGGTGCGGCATCCGGTGAACCGGGGCTTGGCGGTGGGCTTCATGTCGGGCCTCGAAGCCTGCCTGAGGCTGGGCGCCGACGTGATCGTCAATACCGATGCGGACAACCAGTACTGCGGCGCGGACATCCCCAAGCTCACCGCACCCGTGCTGGCCCATGAGGCCGACATCGTCATTGGCGCGCGCCCCATCGATGAAACCGAGCATTTTTCCTGGATCAAGAAGAAGCTGCAGCGCCTGGGCAGCTGGGCGGTGCGCATGGCCAGCAAGACGGACGTGGTCGACGCACCCAGCGGCTTCCGCGCCATCTCCCGCGAGGCAGCCATGCGCCTGAACGTGTTCAGCGCCTACACCTACACCCTGGAAACCATCATCCAGGCCGGCCAGAGCAACCTGCGCATTCTTTCCGTACCGATCCGAACCAACGGCGATCTTCGCCCCTCGCGGCTGGTCAAGAGCATTTCCAGCTACGTCAAGCGCTCGCTGGTGACGATCCTGCGTGTGTTCGTGATCTATCGCCCGCTGGCCCTGTTCTTCTACGTGGGCTCGGTGTTCTGGCTGATCGGATTGGCCGCGGGCGTACGCTTTCTGTACTACTACCTGGACCACAGCGGCGAAGGGCATATCCAGTCGGTGATTCTCGCCTCGCTGTGCGTCACGCTGGGCATGCTGCTATACATGATGGGCCTGATCGGCGACCTGATCGCCACCAATCGAAAGCTGATGGAAAACATCAACACCCGCTTGAAAAAGTTCAGCTATGAACAGCGCGATCGGGGCTGATAGTAGCGCCGGATCGACCGCTGACATCGTCGAACAGCGTTCCCGCAGCCGCAACTACCGGGCAGGTTACGTGGACTGCATACCTGCCCGGGAAGCTGCCTCACTACCGGGTTGTGGGATCGATGTCGCCAGCCTGCACCTTGCCCGCGCGCTCTGGATGAGCCTTGCAGGCTCTCTGATCGGTACCACGCAACCCACGCTGGAGCACCCCCGACGCAGTCAAGGCCGGATTCCGGCAGCACACTGCACTCGGGTTTCGTCATCACGCTGTTCCGTGTCCCTGCAAGCCTGCCTGCCTGTTACCTCAGTCTCCAGGCAGGGCAAGGCGAAGGAACGCTGGCTCCTCAAGCCCCCAGTTGCCCGTCACTCCAGAACGAACCCTGCTCGAATCGGATTGCTTAGGTTCCAGGCAGGCGGGTCGCATACAATAAACTACTTGGCGCCGCTGCCTCTCATTCCTCGATCCATTGCAGGCGGTTTTCCCATGTCCCTGGCTTCGAACGCTTCGAAAAGGAGTTCTCCATGTTGATCCCGGTCATCCTCAGCGGTGGCAGCGGCACCCGGCTCTGGCCGCTGTCGCGCAAGAACCTGCCCAAGCAGTTCCTGCCGCTGGCGGGCGATACGACGCTGTTCCAGCAAACCGTGACGCGGGCCCAGGCACTGCCTGATGTGGGCAGCCCGGTGGTGGTGTGTGCAGCGAGGATCATCGCTTCCTGGTCGCCGAACAGCTGCAGATGCTCGGCGTTCCCGACGCCTCGATCGTGCTGGAACCGATCGCCCGCAACACCGCCCCGGCCATCGCGCTCGCTGCGCTGCAGGCGCTGAGCCGCGATCCCGAGGCGATCATGCTGGTGCTGCCCGCCGACCACCTGATCGGTGACACCGACAGCTTCACCGATGCCGTGGGCCGCGCGCTGCCGCTGGCCGCCGAGGGCTGGCTGGTCACCTTTGGGATCCGCCCGGATGCGCCGGAAACCGGCTTCGGCTACATCCGTCGTGGCTATGCACTTGGTCGCGACAGCTTCCGCGTCGACGCCTTCGTGGAAAAGCCCGACCGTGCCACCGCTGAAAGCTACCTGGACACCGGCGGCTACGACTGGAACTCGGGCATGTTCCTGTTCCGGGCGCGCCGACTGCTGGAGGAACTCGATCAGCAGGCACCGGCCATGCATGCCGGCGTCGTGGCCGCCTTCGAGGGTGCGCATGTGGACCTCGACTTCGTGCGCATCGACAAGGCGGCCTTCGCCCAAGTACCCGAAGACTCGATCGATTACGCCGTGATGGAAAAGACCACCCGCGCGGCGGCGGTGCCGGTGAGTTGCGACTGGAGCGACATCGGTTCCTGGGCGGCGCTGTGGGCAGCCTCCGAGCGCGATGCCGACGACAATCGCCTCGAGGGCGACATACTGATGCTCGACAGCCGCCATTGCTACGTGCGCGCGTCCGACCGGCGCATGGTGGCCCTGCTCGGGGTCGATGATCTGGTCGTGGTCGACACCCCGGATGCGCTGCTGGTCGCCCACCGCGGCCGCGTGCAGGACGTGAAGAAGATCGTCGAACAGTTGAAGGCAGCCGAGCGTCCCGAACACATGTTCCACCGCAAGGTCTACCGGCCCTGGGGCAGCTACGACTCGATCGACATGGGCGAGCGCTTCCAGGTCAAGCGGATCGTGGTCAAGGTCGGCGCAGCACTGAGCCTGCAGAAACATCACCACCGCGCCGAGCACTGGATCGTGGTATCCGGCACGGCCGAGGTGACTCGCGACGAGGAGGTGTTCATGCTCAGCGAGAACCAGAGCACCTACCTGCCGCTGGGCAGCGTCCATCGCCTGCGCAATCTCGGCAAGGTGCCGCTGGAATTGATCGAAGTGCAATCCGGCAGCTACCTAGGCGAGGACGACATCGTGCGGCTGGAGGATGTCTACGGTCGTGCCTGATGAAATTTTCTGAATATGTCTGTTGCAATACTGCCCCTCCCATTAAAAAAGGAAATCCCGATGCGCACCGTTCGATATACATTGATCGCAGTTGCCGTGACCTCCGCCCTCGCACTGGCCGCCTGCAGCTCTGGAAAAGATGATGCCGCTACCAGTCCATCTGCAACCGCGAGCTCGGCATCGGCAGGAATCTCCACTCCACTCTCCGCTGATCAGATAGGCGTGCAGATGGCATTGCAGGGTTCTCCAACACTCTCCGCCGACGGTGCAACGATTACCGCCGCCGTTGAGCTGACCAACAATGGCAAGGTCATGCTCACTTCAACAGGCACCAAGCCAGTCAATCTCGGCGCGCACAGCGCAGATACAAACGGCAAAATCATCAACCGCGATCTGGTGCACGCCCCCATCCCGGATATTGCCGTGGGCAGTCAGGCCGTCGTGACCATCCAGTTTCCTGTGGACCAGGTCCTCGGTAAAACCGTGCAGATTGTGCCCGTACAGGAGGGCGTAGCCTGGTTTGACAACCTGGGAGTCAAACCCTTGGTCCTGGGCCCGTTCAGCAACTGCGCCAACCCTGCCACCGGCAAGGTGTGCGACGCGGATGGAAAACCCTTGGCAACGGCCGCGCGCTGATGCGGTAAGCCAGCGGGGAGTAACGACCACCCTTCCGCTAGCTTTCAGATAGTAATCAGATCACGCAACTCGGCCGTCCTGGTGGCAAGCAATCGCGCATCGGCACGCGTCTCGACATTGAGCCGCAGCAGCGGCTCGGTATTGGACGACTGCACATTGAATCGCCACGCAGAAAATTCAAGGCTCAGACCGTCCGTGCGGTCCTCGCTGGTGGCCTCGCCGGCTTAGCGATCCTGCAGCCGCTGCACGACGGCGGCCGCATCGGCCACCTTGAAGTTGATCTCGCCGCTGCACGGATAGGCCGCGATGCGCTGCTCGACCATCTGCGCCAGGGTCATGCCGCTGTTGCTGAGGCGTTCGGCGATCAGCAACCACGGAACCATGCCCGTGTCGCAATAGGCGAAATCGCGGAAGTAGTGGTGCGCGCTCATCTCGCCGCCATAGACCGCGTCCTCCGCCCGCATGCGTTCCTTGATGAAGGCATGACCGGTCTTGCACAGAACCGGCACGCCACCGGCAGCCTTGACCAGGTCGATGGTGTTCCAGCTCAGCCGCGGATCGTCCACGATTTTGCCGCCGGGGTGCTTGGCCAGCAGTTGCGCCGCCAGCAAGCCGACCAGGTAATAGCCCTCGATGAACTCGCCGTCAGCCTCGAAGAAGAAGCAGCGGTCGAAGTCGCCGTCCCAGGCGATGCCGAAGTCAGCACCGCTGCTGCGCACCGCCTCCGCTGTGGCCGCCCGATTCTCCGACAACAGCAGATTCGGAATGCCGTGCGGAAAACGACCGTCCGGAAACGACCGTCCGGTTCGTGATGGATGCGGATGAATTCGAACGGCAGGTGCGGCGCCAGCTCGTCGATCACCACGCCGGCCCCGCCGTTGCCGGCATTGACCACGATCTTCAGCGGTCGCAGGGCGCTGCGATCGACATAGCCGAGCAAGTGCTCGATGTACGCGGACTTGTCCGCATCCACCCGCAGCGAGCCGGCTGCCGTCGCCGGGACAAACCGGCCCGACTCGACCAGCGACTCGATATCGCGCAGGCCAGTATCGCCGCTGACCGGTCGCGAACCAGCTTCATGCCGTTGTAGTCCATCGCGTTGTGACTGGCCGTGCCATGATACCGCCGCCGACACCGCGGTGCGCGGTCTGGAAATACACCTCCTCGGTCCCGCACAGGCCGATATCGATCACACCGGCGCCGCCGTCATTCAACCCGCGCGCCACCGCCGCCGCCAGCAACGGACTGTCCAGTCGCACATCGCGCCCGACCACCACCTCTTCCGGCCGCAGGATCTGCGCGAACGCCCGACCGATGCGGTAGGCGACATCCTCATTCAGTTCATCCGGGACGCGGCCACGGATGTCGTAGGCTTTGAAGCACTTCACGGTAAGGGGAGATCCTTGACGCTGCTTTCCCGAGGGTGCCCGGTTCAGGTCTGGTGTCCGCCTTAGCCGGCAATGGCTGGGCTTCCACGCTGATCAGGCCCAGCGAGAGTACCCGTGTGTCAGCGCCCAGATTGAGCGATTGCGGAGATACCGCATCGGGCAGATTGAAATGTACGACAAGTTTGCGCCGGAATTGCAGATCCTGCGGTGATACGGCTACGTCAAATGCGGCCTGGGTCGAGGGATAATCGATGTCGATCGGCTGCATGCTCTTGCCGTCCACCTCAATCCGGGCTCGCTGATGCGGGTGCCGGGGCGATACAAAGGCCTGCAACTTGAAGTGCAAACGAATACCTGTCTTGCTCGGCGGCAACTCGCCCGTGTCGATCACCAGGCTGGCATCCTGGCCGACCGCCCACACCCCCCAGGATTCCGGATTGCTCCAGCCCTTGTCAAGCCAACTGTTCCACTCTGAATGCGGCTGGAAAACCTCAGCCGTTCCCATCGGCAGCAGCGGCCTCATGCGGCGAAACAGGTACAGCCGCATGTCTTCACGCAGGAACATCTTGTGGGGTGGGCCATACCCCCGTTTGAACGCCCACACTTTCACCCGCACACTGTCTTCCTGCTCGAACCCCGGCGGTGCACTGGGTGTCGGCGTGATCAGATACATGTCGTCAAATTGTTGACCGATGGTCGCCAGATAGGCCGTATCGGCCAAATCCGTATCGCTGACGGTCACCACCTGCTTGCCGAAGGTATACAGCAGCGGCGTCTTGATCTCGTTGGTGTCCGGAAGCCCGGCATCCATCGAATCCAGCAAAATGACATCACTCTTGTCGACATGCGACACTAGCTCCTTGAGCGACGCATAAAGCCCGTCATTCTCCTGCTTGCCGATCTGACCGGCCGATACGACGCCGGCATAGACCAGGCTGAGCGCCAGCACCGCGCCAAGCAGCCTTCGCGCATGTCCCGCATTCAGACTTGCCCATACGCACACCACAAATAGCACGAGATACGGCAACGCCTCACTCAGCAGATAACGGGCGTAATAAGGCCCGTAAGGCACGACCCATTGCAGCACCAGCACATAGACGGTAAAGCCGGCAGTCACCAGCCGCATGAACTCGATGGCGGGGTCGCGGCGCGGCCGGCACAACAGTACCAGGCCGGCAATCAGCAGTAACGGTCCCATATAGACGGCCAGCTGGGCAAAGCTGGTTGCCTTGAGCGCGGTCCAGTGTGAGCCGGAAAGGCCCCATTGATCACTTAACCACGCATCGCTTGCGTAATGCCGGGTCCATCCCAGCCAGTGAACGCGCAACACAACGATCAACAGACTCGTAAGCACGCACAAGCCCACCAGAAAGCACACTGGACTTATCAGTGAGCCGCCCAGGCGCTCTCGCCGGGCGGGTACCCTTGCCGACCAGAGACATGCCACCCAGCACAGCAAGCCCAATGCCCAAATGGCGGCAATGCGACCTCTCCACGCCGGCCCGAACACGCCACCCAGGTAGATGTCGCTGGCATAGCTGTGCGACCACACAAACCCGTAGATCACGGAGGCCGCATAAGCCAGCACAACAGCAAGCACCCATGCCTGCACCGCCCATTTCCGTGCCGTGTCCGTGTCGCGCAATGCGCTGAGGCAGGCCAGCGCGAGGAAGAAAGGCATGTACATGAAGCCACTGATGCGCATGAGGAATAGCGACGCAAATGCCGCCAGCGCAAGCACCAGCATCCGCAGCCGGCGCTGCTCAGGGGCGGCCTTCCAGTAACCGGCCAGATAGCCGAAGCCGGCCAGCGAACAGGCCAGTGTCAGCACCTCGGTAACCGGAAACTTCGAGAAAAAGGCATGCAGCGGGCTCAGTGCCAGCAACATGGCAGCCAGCAGCGCGGCCCGATGCTGCCCGGTGAGGGTCAACACCAGCCGATACGCAAACAAGACCGACAGCAGTGCGAACAGGGTGAGCGCATAGACGCCCGCGGTCATGCCGAATACCCCCGCCACCAGCGCCATCCATACCGGAAACAGATGGTAAAACTGGAACTCGAGGCCCGACGTACTGCCTGGCGATGTATAAATTCCTGAAAGGTAGACTTGGCCGGACAGGCGATTGGACGCAAGATATTGCGAGAACGCCGGGGTCCCTAGCAGTCTCCCGACAACGCCATCGGAGACGCGCACCCCACCCGTCTGCACGATGTGGCTGGCCACGTTGACGTAGACGCCCTCGTCCTGACCGCCCAGCACATAATGGAAGGCAGGCAGGCGAAAGAACAGCGTCACCACGATCAGCAAGGCGACATGCAACCAACGCATCGCTGCCTGGCCAAACAGCTGCCGACTGCGGGTGCGTCGCTCGTATGCACCGGTCAGCAGCAAGCCCAGCAACCAGATCTGCGGTGGCTCGAAAACACCGATCAGCGCGGCTAGCAGTCCGAGTGCACCGGTGATGAGAACACCGACGAACACCAGTTCGAGCACGCGATCCGCACTCGGTAGCGGCCATGCCGATGGCGTACCGGTCCCGATCGAGTCAATCTGCATACCACCCCCTCCTGCAAGTATCACAGCCCGGACGCGCCCGCGTATTGCCAGGACAGCGTCTGCGCCAAAGGATGATGAACCCGCCAATCCGTGCGCTCCGTCAGCCGCGCATGCGAGCCGATCAGCCGGGTCACCTCGTTGTGGCGTACAAATGCAGGATTGACTTGCACTTCAATCCGGTAACCCGCAATCCGGGCCATCATCTCAAGCACATCGTCAAGCGAATGACCGACGCTGGAGCAGATATTGAAAGTCTCGCCTACCGGCGATGCTTTCACGATCGCCGCATAGGCCTTGGCTACATCGCGCACATCGCCGAAATCACGGATCACGTCGGTATTGCCGAGCTCGATCACCCGCTCCCCACGGCGGAAATGGCCGACGATCTTGGGAATCAGGAACTGCTCCGACTGGCCTACGCCAGTGTAATTGAACGGCCGCGTGATCACAATGGGAAGCTTGTCCATCCACAGCCGTGCCATGTACTCCATCGCCAGTTTGCTCACCGCATAGTCGTTAGCGGGTGCCGGTGGGGTGTCCTCTGTGATCGGATCGGCATCTGTATTGCCATAGACGTTGGCACTGCTTGCCAGCACCACGATCTGCGGCTTCTGTTCCCGCTCTGCCAGCGCCTCGAGCAGATTGCGCGTACCGACCACGTTGACGCGATAGATCTCGTCGACATCACCGTGGGCGACAAACGAAATGGCCGCCAGATGCAGCACCACATCCGGCCTGACCTCGGCCACCGCCGCACGCACGGCCTCGCGATCGAGCAGGTTGGTGGTGATCGATCCCGCCTCTGCAGCGTCCTGGCGATCGCTCAGGCCGACCACTTCGTAGCCGGAAGCTTCCAGCTCGGCTGCCACATAGCGACCCGTGAAACCGTTGCGTCCCGTCAATAGCGCACGTGGCCTGCCCACCTCAGAACGACGCCCCACGCTCGTTGCGACCAAGATCGGCGTCGACCATCATGCGGCACAGCTCCTCCAACGAGGTCTTCGCTTCCCAACCCAGCTTCTCGCGCGCCTTGGAGGCATCGCCGATCAGCAGCTCCACCTCGGCAGGGCGGTAGTAGCGCGGATTGATACGCACCAGTTCACGCCCATTGCCCGCGTCGACGCCGCGCTCATCCTCGCCGCTGCCGCGCCACTCGATCGCAGTGCCGGCGGCCTTGAACGCCATGCTGACAAAATCGCGCACGGTTTCCGTACGGTTGGTCGCCAGCACATAGGTATCCGGTTCGTCAGCCTGCAATATGCGCCACATGCCTTCCACGTACTCCTTGGCGTAACCCCAATCCCGCTTGGCGTCCAGATTGCCCAGCTCCAGCACGTCGAGTTTGCCCAGTATGATCTTGGCGACGGCGTCCGTGATCTTGCGGGTAACGAACTCGCGACCGCGCAACGGCGACTCGTGATTGAACAGGATGCCGCTGCTGCCGAAGATACCGTAGGACTCTCGGTAGTTGACCGTCATCCAGTGCGCGTAAAGCTTGGCCACGCCATACGGACTACGCGGGTAAAACGGCGTCTCTTCGTTTTGCGGCACAGCCTGCACCTTGCCGAACATCTCCGAGGTCGAGGCCTGGTAGAAGTGGATGTCGCGGTTGATGGTGCGGATCGCCTCGAGCATATGCACCGCGCCGATGCCGGTGATGTGACCGGTGGTGATCGGCTGATCGAACGATACACCGACGAAGCTCTGCGCGGCC
>LNAP01004999.1_pt1 | contig 11957 bp, 11 predicted proteins | sample 602601 | NCBI WGS metagenome assembly LNAP01 (sample SAMN02440304, study PRJNA202911) | soil metagenome | biome: Subtropical and temperate rainforests or woodlands; isolation source: soil samples (1 kg each in a 20% v/v slurry with milli Q water) were... ... | reverse complement strand
CGTCATCGAAGGCCTGACCCGCGCCATGCCCCGCGCCCAGCGCCCGGAAGCCGGCCTGACCTACCTCGCCGGCCTGCTGCACAACTTCGGCTACTTGCTACTGGCCCATGTGTTCCCGCCGCACTTCTCGCTGATCTGCCGCCACCTGGAGGTCAACCCGCACCTGTGCCACAGCTACGTGGAACAACACCTGCTGGGCATCAGCCGCGAACAGATCGGCTCATGGCTGATGCGCTTCTGGGACATGCCCGAAGAACTGGCCACCGCCCTGCGCTTCCAGCACGACCCAAGCTACGACGGCGACTACGCCGAATACCCAAACCTCGTCTGCCTGGCCGTACGCCTGCTGCGCAGCCGCGGCATCGGCTCCGGCCCGGACGAAGACATCCCCGACGCCCTGCTGGAACGCGTGGGCCTGACCCGTGACAAAGCCAACGACGTGGTCAGCAAAGTTCTGGAAGCAGAAGTGCTGCTGCGCGAACTGGCTTCGCAATTCAGCCAAGCCTAAAAAGCATCGCGGGCAAGCCACGCTCCCACAGATCACCAAAGCCCTGTAGGAGCGAGGCTTGCCCGCGAAGAATCCAACTCGGTCCACCTGAATCACCACACCTCATTGTGGCGAGGGAGCTTGCTCCCGCTCAACTGAGCCAGCAACGACAGGAAGCAAGCGCCCTGCTATGATTTGACGGCAAATAGAGGGCTTTCCTATGACCCAAACAGCCAGTGTTGCAAGCCAAGTCCGTAAGCTTGCTAAAGAAAACAAGGTCACTGCTGGACGTGACGGCATGAGTCGTATGGCCGTGAGCATTACCCATTTGGCTGGCGATGTCGTCGAGTTGGATGGCATCGAACAGTTGCTCGTCAATCTCAAGAGAAAAGGCATTCTGAGCAAGTCTGAAATCCTGGTGCTCCAAGGGCGCTATCTTCAAGAAAGGCGTGCACAGAAACGTAGCGCATGACTTTTGATCCGTTCGGCGACTTCGAAACTTCTGGATATCTTCAAAACTCGCTGCAACTGAAAGATCCCACTGAAGTAAAAGAGTCAGAGCATCTTTCGTTCGAATTGAGTATCGAAGATGCGCTTGTCTATTTGGCTAAGAAAAAGCCAATTGATTACAAGACTGTACTCAAAGTTCACGAGATCCTGTTCTCCGGCTTCTATCACTGGGCAGGAAAAGACCGGAACGAGCTTGTCCCTCACCTGGCAGTCTTCAAGGGTTCCCTCGACGATCCCCACAGCACCGTCTTCGAGCGCCCAGACTCCATCAAAATGTCTGTCGACTACGCGCTTAAGCTAGCAGCTGACAAGAAACGTTTCAGAGACCATCCCGGCGGGGTGATGGGCCAGCTGGCTTTCGCACACCCCTTCCTGGACGGCAATGGGCGCACGATTCTATTAGTCTTCATGGAACTCTGTTATCGAGCCGAGTTCGCCATCGACTGGTCAAGGACAAACAAAGACGACTACCTGCGGGCACTCAGCGACGAGATCCGAGAGCCTCGCGAGAGGCATCTCGATAACTACCTCAACCCGTTCGTAGTCAATATATCCAGTCGTGACGAGTGGCCAGAGACCATCGGTGGTATCAGAGGCCTGGATGGCCTGGACAAGGAAGACATCACATATGAGAACCTGGACAACCCGCAAGTCCAGCAAATCTACAAGACATACCGGGCCCAGCCACTCGACGCCCGCGGGCCTACTGAGTCGGATGGCTGAAGAGGCTGGCTAGCTCTCGAAAATCCCGGCGAGCTACCTGAAAGACCTATGCCTTCGGCTTGGCCTTCTTCGGCTTCAAATACTTGGTCAACCCCTGAAACCAGATCACCAACGCCGGGTTGCCCTTGATCTGAATCGACTTGTCCTGAATCCCCGTCATAAACGCCAACTGCTTGTTCTTCGCCTGCATCGTGGCAAAGCCATACGCCGCATCCTTGAACGCAATCGCAAACGCCGGCTCGGCATACACGCCGGACTTGCTGGTAATGCGCTGATCCTTCACCACGAAATGCCGCGCCACTTTCCCGTCCAGGGTCTGTAGCTGAAACACCAATGCCTTGTCACCCAACTGCTGCTGAAACGCAGGATTAGTCCGACTGGCCTTACCCATCAACAAACCCAGCATCCACAGAAGAAAACGAAATTTCATGCGCACAGCCTCAAGAGAAAAGTGAACGGCCGGCGCAGTGTAGCGGCTTCAAGCGAGAACGCCACCGTCGGGTTGCGTTAGAAGAAGATGAACCGCTTTTCCAGCATGATGACCGCCAAGTCACGTGTTCCCCGCCTCCACCTTGATCGTTCCCACGCTCCCGCGTGGGAATGCATCCCGTGACGCTCCGCGTCACACCCAACACCCGCCCTACACCTGAAGAAACACATTCCTGTAGGAGCTGCCGAAGGCTGCGATCTTTTGATCTTGATGCCCTCAAACTTATCGGACATTTCCTTCAAAACGCCGGGCCATCCATGAACTAGGCAGCTTGGTCCCTCATCGATAACCTCTGTTCGTCACCGCAAAATCGGTGATTCGGACGTGCAAGTCCAGAATCGGCACACAATCGGTTATGGCTATTCATCGAGCGTTTTCTTATGCTCGCGAATCGTTATGGCGGCTGTGTGTGGGAGACCTTCGGGTTTGCCGGTTTGCCGATTCCGGTCTTGCACACCTATACACAGCTGCCACCTCATTCGAAGCGCAAGCGAAACGGTGTTAGCTCCTAATATCGGTACTACTCAAATGATCAAGCCAACACCGAATCCCCCAGAAAACCCAGCTACATCCCCTTACGAATCCTTCGATTCCAGAAAACTCCACGAAGCCGCCGAACGCGCCCTCGACCACCATTTCGCCCCACCACCCAACGAAAAACCCAAACGCAAAGGCAAGCTCTTCACCGTCTCCCCCGACATCGACACCGAAGCCCTCCTGGCCAACGCCTCGGAAGACCTGCTGTCCATCAGCGCCATCGCCGCCAACCTGGCCGACGACGTGGACGGTACACGGCGCTCCTTAGCCTTGGCGCTCAGCAGATTGGCGGATGGGGTCCGGTTGTTGGTGGAGCGAGCGCTGGATCACATTGATTCGCCGAATCCGGCGGAGCATCGGTCGAAAGTGTAGCAACTTCGCGAATAGAGAACGGGGGGCTTCGCGCCCCCCTTCTTGCTGAACCAAAATCGCACCGAACCTCAATACGATCGACCAGTTGAACGTCCCCTTCTTCAACGTTTATATCTGCACCGCGAAATTCACAGACAGTGGCTAGCCTTTATGTCTGAGCCTTGCGAAACCAAGCGCTTCACGCTGTCGCTACCCTGCGGGCTACCTTTGTCAGCTGACAACTGATAACAGGCCAACGCCCGGGACATATCCTTCGTTCCCAACTCGCCACTCTCAAAAGAAGAAGCCAGATAGTTAATCGCCTCTGTGGATCCCATGGAAACCGCGCGAATAACTTCCCTTTCTGCCTGCTCGGGGTGCAGGCAAGGGCCGTTATAGTCGGTGGAATTACCATTACAAAAATAAGTGGCATAACCCAACGCGCCGCTCGGTGTCGTCGATGCCGCTTTGAACAAAGCCTCAAGCTTGCTGGTTTCCAACTGAGGTGCCATCTGCGAAAGACTCAAACTGGCCGCCGACAGACTCGCCTGTGGATCACCCGACTCCGCAGCACAGACATAGTTCTCCAAGGACGCTTCAAACAACTCCTTAGTCAGACGGTATTGCTCAAGAGACCCTAACCCACCCAAGCCCTCAGCACGTTGATAACAGAAGTTCTCGGCGCGGCTCATTCCTGGCTTACTGGATGCGACAAGCTCTTTCTCGCTGATCGACCAATCTTCAACACCCACAAGCGCCCAGCATGCCTTTCTAGAAAAGTTAAAAATCTTGATGTTGCTGTTACCTGCTCGTTTATCCACAACGTTAACGTGACGGTCGTCGACTGGTTCGATCTCAATCCCTTCAGTCTTACCTTCCCCCATCGCAGCCATCAACGGAAACGCTAAACCGGAGCCTGTCTCCGCAGTAATAAGAGGTACAAATCGGCCCGGGTCTTCTGTCCGCTTCAACACCAGTATCTTCACCGCCAGCGCAGTGAGGCGCTTCTGGGACTCAGTATTGGCGGAGAACGCCGGCAGAAACTGGGCAAAGTTCTGGGATGGACACGAGAAGTCTGACCTTCGCCCAACAGCTGAACCACTCACGATGTCGGGCGCAATATTGTCCAGAAAAACTGTACGCTCGCGGCTCATTCTTGCGATGCAATTGTTCACCGTCGCCACATAGGCGGACGTGCCAGGCTTAATCTCAAACGCTTCGAGCGGACAATTCGCATCGCGCAATTTTATCCACACACGCTGTGCTTCTTTGACCTTCGCCGTATACGCCGCCCCAGTGTCGGGTTCGATTCGATACTGCGCTTCGAGTCGAGCCATCAACTGGTGGTAACTCGTATTCAACTGAGAATCGGCATCGTTCTTCGCGACATCAGAACACCTGTCAATTTGCTCGCTTATGGTGATCTCGTTGCAATCATCCTGCGCAAACGCAGTGGGCAAACCTAGCAGGCCACTAAACATTGCTCCAACAATGAGCCTGATAAACTGATTCATCCCAATCATCCTTGTAGTTTTTTACACACCCTTCGTAAGGGGTTATGGCGTATTAAGGTGCTTCTTTACATATGCCTTTATTGAGGCCGCATCTTTATAAGCAAACGTTTGTGGCACACCCTCACTAAAGCCATCGATCCCGCTCAAGTACCTATTAGCCTGAATCAATTGATTGGAGATCAACCTACCATTACTACTTCGTGCATAAGCATAGATCTGATACAGAGTACCGTAGGTGCCAATGCCTCTATGGTTAAGTTCCCAAGAAACCAAAACAAAGACATTCTTTACATCCTGGACCGGATAAAAAAATATCGATTCGACCTTAGGCGGCGAACCAGCAACATCATATTTATCAACTAGCTGTCTGGCCAATACCCCATCGCTGTTTTTTACATCGAGGACTAAAGACACGGGATACTCTGCATCTCCCGTTTCCAAAACCGATAACTCCGCATTTTCTACAACAGTTGTTGTATATGGTCCATCTACTACTGCCCCCCGCAGATAGAAGCTATCGTCCTGAGCCACGGAGACCCTACAGAGAATAAACACCAATAATGAAAAACAAAATTTACGCATCACAACAACCTGCTTAAACAAAAAAAGGATTAACAACAAATAATGGAAACCAAACGCGTGAGTGGATTACAGAGGAAAGGGGACAGATATATTTATGCCTAACAGCAAAAATAGATTTGCGCCCCTGCGTTGCAATTATTTATCACTAGGTTCAACGTAATACGTTTCAGCATGCTTAAGCAGCGACAGAAAGCTTTTCCTCACCTCATTCGTGTCCTTTTCCTCGCCACATGTTTCTATAAAAAATACATGATTCTTGCCTGCCTCAAATGAGGTGGTAAAACAAACGGCACCTAAAAAATACACACCCTCTACTCCAGACCAATTGCTACCAGAGTACAGTCTTGCTTTTGATAGTGGATGCGATCCAGTGCCAACTTTCAATCCATCTTTTTCTTGCACATAATCGCCAGATATTGCATCCGCCAAAGTCATATCTTCGCAGCCGATTTTAATATCCCGCACCCTACCGTCTTTATATTTGTATTTGACAATGGTCTCACCTTCACTTGTCTTCCCAGATGAGAAACCAGAGAAATCCCTCACTTTCATCATACAGCCGTTGCTTTCAACAATTAGATCCTCTCCAGCGTGCACCAGCAAAAATGAGGACAACAAATACAAAGCTGCGACCTTAATCACTGTTTCTGCCTCTTAATAAAGGAAGGAATTGATGCAGGCAACTCTCCAGGCTCCGGACTTGAATATAGTAGATCCGACAGTATAGCCTGTACGTTAGTAAAAGCATCCCTTCTTTCAGGTAATCCATTCATACGTATAGTTGTAGTTGGCTTACCTGTATTCACATGACGCCCCACTAGGTCTAGTGTCGGATTGCTCAGCCTATTCTCCGCACGGAGAGAAACGTTACACTGATGTGTTTTCCAGTTAAAGTCCTCGCACACATCCACTCGCCATACAACATTCGCAGCTACAGGATCGCTTGTTCTATTGGCCCGATTTTTTGCCCACCAAAAACCAGCACTTTCAGCCTGATCATATGATTCTGATCCAACCGCATCTCTCCATACTACATTCTGGGCTTCATTATTTACCTGTCTGCCCCGATGCTTAAAATACTTAAGATAATTGTCTTTATGCGTTACCTGAATGATTCCCCTACCATACCAATCACCATAGCTTTTTCCTTTACCCTCCCCGAGTTCCGAAAACAGGGAAAAAAAGCCTGACTCTACCAAACCATTCGCCATGAACTGGCTCATACGTTGTTTCGTCACAACCAGATATTTTCGCATAACCTCATTAAGTGACACTTTGATTCTAGCAGCCCTGCGAGAAGCGCCAGAATATGGAATGCTCGCCCGGTATAATGTTTTACTATTATGATCCTCACCAATAAATGACCGAGGAAGACATTGAATCAACTCATTCGTGCTTAGCCATGAGCATTTTCTGAACGTCTCGATAAACTCTTTCGGTGGAAAATGCCAATGTTTAATTCCGACATCCGTTAAACCGGCCTCTTCCCAAAAAGCCATAGCCTCTTGGTGCGCCTTGAGTTTTTCATAGTCGCCTTTCGGCATAGGCGGCCCCAACTCTGATTCTTGTTTCAACCAACCGTAACGGGTATCGAAGTCACTTTTTCCCCACTCACTTGGAAACTTGAAGATGCAACGCTTAAGCTTTTGCTGTGAGCTCTCCTTTTCGAGGATCGCTTTATTATGCTGTTTGATCCGATAGCTCTTGCTGTAAACATGCTCCTCTTCGGGTTTTGGTGGCGCATGTTTAAAATCAGGATTCTTGGATATTTCCAGCAAGCTTCTTGAAGGTGGATATAGAGGATCCTCATCCAATTTCAAAAGCGTTCTCAAGTATGGAGACTGACAATGACTATCCTCATCGGTATCATCGGCAATCAGCTTCCAGCCTTGCCAGTGAGGAAAGTCAGCATCACTAAAACAGGTAACAGTACTGCCGTTTAGGTTAAACCACGCAACCCCACCAGGTAGAGCGACTTTCCGCCAATGAGCAGCATTGGCCGGTGCTAACGCATCAGGCCCGAGCACTCGACCAAAGCGAAGTAGTTCATAACCCGCACTTGCGCAATTTGGATAACGCTTAGTCGCCTCCTGATAAAGATCGTACTCAAAATCCTTTTCCTCTTCTTGCTCACCAATACAGTCACCATCGAGTGTATAGGTACGTAGCACACATTGCCCTTGGCTATAACTTATGCGCACGAATAGGTCTTCTGCCGGACGAACCGCTCGACTTGACGTGTTGTTGGAGTCCGCCCATGAACTAGGGTGATCCGTGTAACCAATAACTTCTGGAGGCAAATAAAAATACATATCCCCCCAACAGCTGTCTTTGCGACCAGACTTCGTCTGATATTCAAGCTCTCGCTCTGATCGACCTGCCAGGTTTGCAACTTGGCTATCATCCGCAACAATTTCAAAATGAATTTTATTATCAGAACCGTAAATTTTCCCTGCCTCTCCGAGCGCTTCCTTACGGTAAATCTGCATTCCTTTCTTCGGGTCTTTCACCGTTAATTTTGCAAGATGCATATAGATCGAATAAAAGACCACCTTCGAATGTGCACCTTCACCAATCTCGGTTTCATGCCGCAAGACAATGCAACCATTGTCAGTCCAGCCGCTGTAATTCAAAGGGGCTTCAGCGCTTGTGTCTACAGGGGCTGGTTCGCGGAAATACGCTAACGTCCCATCGGCAATCGCGCGTACTGGCAACACGCGTCCGGCTTCTGTAGGAGCTTTAAGGTGAGTGCCACCATGCCAATTCAGATCGAAGCTGATTGGGAAAAAACCGTCCCCGGGAGCACCACACAACATGGCTCGATTCAGAAACGCTTCGTCGTCCTCTCCAGCAATCGGTGCAGGAAGAAATGGAGGGCTAATCAACATAGGTGTGATCCATCTTTAATCATTTTTTCAAATCCTTTGAGCGCTGACTTCACAGCGATAACAGGTACTTTGTCTTGGGTTTAGGTTCCTCAGGCGCATTCCCCAGCGCCTGATCCATCAAACTCCCCGCCTTATCCTTATCCGCAGCCCCCGGCAGCACCGGCGGCTTAATCCCAATCCCAGTCCCCGACCCCGCCGACCCGCCAGCATTAATCTTCACCACCGGCCCAACCACGGTAACCCCACCCGCATCCAGCTTGATAAAGCTCCCTCCCGCCTTAACCGTGAGCTCCATCCCAGCCTCGATAACAATCTTGTCCCCAGCCTTCAGGTGTATCTCCTTCCCGACACTAGTCAGCTGCGCAGTCCCCAACTTCACATGTTGGTTCTGCCCAATCGTCAGGTGATCATCCACCCGCACTTCACTCTTGCGATCGGCAATCGTGGTCCGATGCTCCTCAGCCTTCAGCTCGGTGTAGGTGTTCTTCATCACCGTGTCGTGGCGTTCATTCCCCACCCGAATCTTCTGGTCGTGCTCAATGTTTTCATCCCAATCCCGCTGGGCATGAATAAAGATCTGCTCGGCCCCTTTCTTGTCTTCAATCCGCAGTTCGTTGTACCCACCGCCCCCCGGTGAGCTGAGGGTTTTGAATACGGTGCGGGTTTTGTTCGCGGGCAGGTCGTAGGGGACGAGGTTTTCCTTGTGGTACAGGCAACCGGTCACCAATGGCTGGTCGGGGTCGCCTTCGAGGAAGGTGACGAGCACTTCCATGCCGATGCGCGGGATGGCGATGGCGCCGTAGCGGTCGCCGGCCCAACTCGAAGAGACGCGCATCCAGCAGCTGGTTTTGTCGTCGGCGAGGCCTTCGCGGTCCCAGTGGAATTGGACTTTGATACGGCCGTATTGGTCGCAGTGGATTTCTTCGCCTTTGGGGCCGGTGACCATGGCGGTCTGGCTGCCGAGGACGCGGGGTTTGGGGTGTTCCAGGGCGGGGCGGTAGAACACGTTCCACGGGGTGGCGAGGAAGCGGTTGCGGTAGCCCTGGTGGAAGTCGTCTTTGTTGTTGGTGGTGTCGCTGGTCACGGATTCTTCGAGCACTTGCGGCTGTTTGCCTTCGTGGACGATTTCGGTGAGTAGCCAGAGGTCGTTCCACTCGGTGCGCGGGTGGTCGGAGATTTCAAGGAAGTGGCCGCTGGCGAGGGTGGTCTGGTCGCCATGGCCTTCGGCTTGCTGGTAGTCGGCGCGGTGGCGTTCGAGGGCGCGTTGGCTGAGGAATTTGCCGCGGGCGCGGTCGAGGAAGCGACCGGGGTAGTCGTAGTCTTCGAGGTCCGGTTCGGTGCTTTCGCCGTCGGGTTTATAGCCGGCTTCGAGTCGCAGGTTGGGCTTTTCGAAGTCGTAGTCGCGGCGGGTGACGCGGCCGGTGCGGGTTTCCAGGCGCAGCTTGAAGCCTTTGATGACCGGTTCGTCCGCGACCATACCGCTACCTTGTACATAAGCGGTGGGCTGGCCGAGTTTCGGAAACACTGTTTGATCGTCACCGAATACCAGTAAATGACCTTTGGAGGTGTGCTGGAAGTGGTAGTGAATGCCTTCTTCTTCGCACAGGCGCTGGACGAAGTGCAGGTCGGTTTCGTCGTATTGCACGCAGTAGTCGCGGTCCGGGCACGGCTGGCTCAACTGAAATTTGTAGGCGTTGCCTTTGATGCCGTGTTCTTCGAGGATCAGCGCGATGATTTTCGGCGCCGACATCTGCTGGTAGATGCGCTGGTTGGTGCGGTGATGCAGGTATTGCAGCTGCGGCACCAGGGAGACTTTGTAGCGGGTCAGGCGCTTGCCGGCATCGCCTTGGGCGACGCGGTAGATCTGGCCGTGAATGCCACTGCCTTTCGGATCGAATGCGAGGAACGCCTGCTTGTGCAGGAGCTTTTCCAGGTCCAGGTCCGGGTTTTCGCTGACCAGTTCGAGGTCGAAGCGATACGGCTGGCTGATGCCTTCGGTGCCGGTGAACGACAGCACTTGCAGGTCGCCGACATAGTCTTCAACGGTCAGGCTGAAGTGCGTTTCGTTAGCTGGGTTGAACATAAAGTGCTCCCTGTTCGAATGTCATCCGTTACGCCCGAAGTCGCAGACGTTGTAGCCAGGACGAAGTGGCGCCCATGGCGTCACGCAATTGGGTGGCAGTGATGCTGCGTTCTGCCGCGTTGAAACTCAGCGCCGTTCGCAGGGCTGGCCAGCAGTGTTTCGGTAGATGCTTGGGTGCTTGCAGTTCGCGTTCGAGGTGCCCGTTGCGGGCCTCGGTCGAGGGCAAGCGGCGGAACGAGTGTTTGCCGCCCGCCAGTTCGTAGATCATGCAGGCCACGCCGTACACGTCCGCGCTGGCCGAGAGTGGCTGGCCTTCGAGCAGTTCGGGGGCGGCGTAGCCGGGGGTCCAGGCGTTGAAGCGGTTGCGGCTCAGGTGTGGCAGGCCGGGCAAGATGCCCTCTTGCGCCTGGCCGAGGCCGAAGTCAAACAGGCGCACGCCTTCTTCGCTGAGCATCACGTTGCTCGGCTTCATGTCACCGTGCAGCACGCCGCGAGCGTGGGCGTAGGCCAGCGCGTCGAGCAGCGGCAGCGCGATGTCACGCAGTTCTTTCCACGGCAGGCCCAGGGGCCGCTCGCAGAGTAATTTGTCCAGGGTCAGCCCACGCATGAGTTCCATGGTGATGAAGGCGCGCTGGCAGTCGGTGTCCACTTCAAAGGTGTGCGGTCGCAGCACGTTGTTGTGGCGCAGTCGTCGGGTCAGGGCGAACTCGCTGTAGAGCAAGGCGCTGGCGTCCGGCGATTCGGCAAATTCTTCGCTGAGTATTTTCAGCGCGATGTAAGGGTCGGGATCGCCGAACTGTTCGCTCAGCAAGTCCCGTGCGCGGTAAACCGCGCCCATGCCACCGGCACCGAGCAGGCGCTCGATGCGGTAACGTCCCGCCAGCACGTCCGGCAGTTCGCCGATACTGGCCCGGGTCGGCGCCAGCGTAGGCTCGGCCTGATGCGGCTTTCCGTTTAGAGGCGTGGCGAAGGCGAAGTAAGTCAGGTTGTTGGCTTCTTCCTCGGTCACCAGCAGGTCGTCGATTAGCGGCATGAATTCAGTCATTGGCGGATCACCACGGCAGTCAGATTGTCCCGGGCCGAGCCACGCAGAGCGCCGTCGAACAGACGCTCCAGCGCAACGTGCGGCGCGGTCAGGCTCAGGGCGTTGCCCAGGGCATCGCTAGTCAGCCCTTGATACAAACCGTCGCTGCACAGCAGAAACGCATCGCCGGGATAGACCTCGAGTTCGAGCACGTCCAGGGTCAGTTGCTCGGCAGCCCCGACCGCACGGGTCAAGGCATGAGCGGCAGGGTGAGCCTGGGCTTGCTCGACGCTCATGTTCTGCTCGTCGATCAGTTGCTGTTGCAGCGAATGGTCCTTGGACAGCTGATACAAACGCTGGCCGCGCCACAGGTAGCAGCGGCTGTCGCCGGCCCAGATGCAGGCCGCGCGATTGCCTTCCACCAGCAGCGCCACCACGGTGCTGCCCATGATGCTGTCGTGGCGCCCGGCGGTGACGGTCAACTCCTGACCCAAGCGGCGGTTGAGCCAGTGCAGGCACTGGCGAATCCCTTTGAGTCGTTCGTCGAAGTCGTCCTGCACCGGCAGTTCCGCCAGGCTGGCGACGATCAACTGACTGGCGATATCGCCGCCCTGATGACCGCCCATGCCGTCCGCGACCACCCACAGCCCCTGCTGTGGACAGTCGAGAAAAGCATCTTCGTTGCGCGCCCGAACCTTGCCCGGATCGGTACGCGCAGCGCTGCGCCAGGGACTGGCAACCAGCATCAGAGCTGCACCGGCATACGGA
>LNAP01004998.1_pt1 | contig 11958 bp, 10 predicted proteins | sample 602601 | NCBI WGS metagenome assembly LNAP01 (sample SAMN02440304, study PRJNA202911) | soil metagenome | biome: Subtropical and temperate rainforests or woodlands; isolation source: soil samples (1 kg each in a 20% v/v slurry with milli Q water) were... ... | reverse complement strand
AGATCTGCGCCAGGTATCTCGCCAGGTCCGAAGCCTTGATGTTGCGCACGTCGTAGACGAACAGCTGCGGCTCGTTGCCGCCGCCGCGGGCGATGCGGGCGCCTATGACCGCTACCTCGCCCGGCTGCTGGCCCGTGGCGACCGTGCGAGCCTGAGCCGGTTCGCCGCCGAGCACGCGCCGGCGCCCAAGACGCCGCCTGGAAGCCCGATCGGCGAGGATTGCTGGTTCTGCGCGCCCGGCGAGGCGTTGACAGCCCTGACCGACGCCGGTTCGCCGCCCACGCAATGATGGCCCGCCCGACCTCTCAAGACCGAGGTCGGGCGGGTCGATCCTAAGCGCTGCGACGGCCTTCCACCCAGGCGCCCTGCAGGATCGGCAGGCCGCCCTTTTGGCGGACGCGGATCAGGTCGGCCCGCTTGTCGAGGGCGATCTCGCCGCGATCGTCGAGGGCTGCTGCGCGGGCAGGGGCCGAGGTGACGACCGCGACAGCCTTGTGCAGCGGCCACGCAAAGGGATCGTCGGTAAGGGCGAACGCGCATTCGATCAGGCTGCGCGGCACGTAATCGGAGGCGAAGGCGTCGAGCAGTCCGGCCTCCGCGAGATCGGCGGCCCGGACATTTCCCGAATAGGAGCCGCCGCGGATCAGGTTCGGCCCGCCCATGACTACGATCATGCCGCGTTCGCGCGCCCGCTCGGCCGCTTCCAGGGTGACCGGGAACTCGGCGACGGTGGCGCCCAGGTCGGCCGCCACGTCGATGTGCTCGACATCTTCATCGTCATGGCTGGCGAGCGGCTGGCCGAGGGAGGTGGCGAGTTCGGCGACGTATTTGCGGTTGCGGTCGGCGTTGCGCGCCTGACGCTCGCGATGGTTGGCGAGGCGGGCGTCGCAGTCTTCCTGGCTCATGCCGTTGGCGCGCCAGTTTTCCATGTGGCGCTCGACGTTCCGGTACTGCCGTTGACCCGGCGTATGGTCCATCATCGAGAACATCGAGGTGAGCGGGTGGCCGTGGAGGTCCTGCAGCAATTCCGGCAGCAGGTCCGAGGTCGTCTCACAGCGCCAGTGGATGCGGTGGTCGGCCTTCAGCATGCCGTTCTCGCGCGCTTCCATGATGCCGTCGATCAGTTTCTGCAGGCGGTCCTGCTTGCGCGACGGCGCGGCGTTGAAGGAACCGACGCTCAGGGAGTTGAAGACGGTCGTGACCCCCACCGAGAGGCCGCAGCCGTCGTGGGTGACGGCGGCCGAGGTCGGCGACCAGTCGATATTGGCGCGCGGAAAGTAATGCTTCTCCAGGCTATCGGTGTGGAGGTCGATGACCCCCGGCATGAGGATGTCGCCCTCAAGGTCTTCGCCGACTTCGCTGACGCCGCGATCGATGGCGGTGATCTTCCCGTCGCGCACCAGGAGGGAGCCGATGAAGGCGTCTTCGGGGGTGACGATGCGGGCGTTTCTGAACGCGAGTTCCACTGAAATCTCCTAGCGATTGACGGTCGACAGATCGCCCAGGGCGATGTCTTCGAATTCGATCTCGACCGAGGTGTTGGCCCGCGATTCCCCGTATTCGAGCGGCCGGCCCAGGCCGTCCACGTTGAGGTAGCGCTGAAGCAGCAAAGGCACGTGCCGCGGCAGGTGCAGCAGGTCGGCTTCCTGCGGGGTCGGCAACCGCGCGGAGATCGCCGTGCGCTTGCGGGTGTAGTCGGGAACGCCGCTGTCGGTCAGGGTCTGGGTGATGGTTCCCCGTTCCTTGTACATCTGGATGAAGGTCGGGAAGCGGTCGAGGCTGAAGGCGTGCTGGCTGAGCGCGCGCGGACGGTCGTTCACGAAGCGCAGTCGCTCGAGGAAGATGATCGGTTCGCCGGGGCGCAGGTCGAGGGCCCGTGCGGTCTTGGTGTCCGAGGCCCGGGTCTCCAGCTTCAGTATCTTCAGGCCGGGCCGGCTGCCGGAGCGCTTCACGGCCTCGGTGAAGCGGGGGCGGCGGCTGAGCCGCGCGGGCTTGGCCGGGAGACGCACATAGCTGCCGCGCCCCTGGCTGGATTCGACCACGCCCTTGTCCTGCAGGTCGGCCAAGGCCCGGCGGACGGTGTGCCGGTTCACCATGAACTGGCGGGACAGATCCTGTTCCGTGGGGAGCTTGTCGCCGGGAACAAGCTCGCCGGCGCCGATGCGGCGTTCGATTGAACGGGATATCTCGCGCCAGAGCGGCGTTCCACCGGGCATGATCAAGTCACCATGTCAATTGTACTGGTTGTGTAGACAAGTTCGACTTATTTCATTAAGTCGTCATGTTTCATTTCGATCTCCTAGATTAAATGCTACTAGCGAGATGCTTTCGAAAGTCAATATTCGACAGGGGTGGCTCGGGCGCGTCCGCAAGCTATCGGCATGCCGATAGCCGCCCTCGCGCGGGACGGGCGATCGGCGGGGCGCCAACCTGGCCATGACGGGGGGCGACGTCATGGCGCACGAGGCTTGGCCGGGCGACATGACGCGCGCGCCGACACGTGCGAGTGGCGAAAACGGCAATAACTTCATGGGTCTCGCGCCGGTCCACTGATCCCCCGACATGCCATCAGGGAGTGTCGTGGGTGTGACACCCCCGCCGAGGCCTGGCCGACAGAGGCGCAATTTGTCGGACGATCGGCGAGCGGCACGGAGACGCCGATCGGCAGGTTTCCTGCCAATCCGCCCAGAAACCTCACGATCAGGCCGACAAATCGACCGCTCGTCGGTTTTTGGCCGGGAGCGCCCGTCATCAACGGGTCACTCCCCGGGCCTAGCCTTCTTCCGACAGCAAATGGAGGTCCGATGCTTGAACTGCATGGCGTGACCAAGCGCTTTGGCGACAAGGTCGCCGTCGACAACGTCTCGTTCGCCTGCGGGCGCGGCGAATTGGTCGGGATCATCGGACGCTCCGGCGCCGGCAAGTCGACCCTGTTGCGGATGATCAACCGGCTGGGCGATCCGACCACCGGGACGATCACCTGGGACGGCGTCCCGGTCACCGCCCTGAAGGGCAAGGCCCTGCGCCAGTGGCGCCGGCGTTGCGCGATGATCTTCCAGCAGTTCAACCTCTGCCCGCGGCTCGACGTGATCACCAACGTCCTGGTGGGCGTGGTCGCCGAGCGGCCGTTGGCGCCGTCACTCGTCAAGTTCTTCCCGCGCGAGGATCGCGCCCGCGCCATCATGGAGCTCGACACCCTCGACATGGCGCACTCGGCCCTGCAGCGCGCCAGCACCCTGTCGGGCGGTCAGCAACAGCGGGTCGCGATCGCGCGGGCCATGCTGCAGGATCCCGAGCTTCTGCTGGCCGACGAGCCGATCGCCTCGCTCGATCCGGTCAATGCCGACGCGGTCATGGGCGCCTTGCAGCGCATCTGCCGCGAGCGGGGCGTGCCGGTGATCGTCAACCTGCACAGCATCGAGGTCGCCCGCCGCTACTGCACCCGCGTCGTGGCCATGGCCGCCGGCTCGATGGTGTTCGACGGCGCCCCGTCCGAGCTCACCGACGAAGTGCTCGATCGCATCTACGGACGTCAGACCTTCGCCATAGCGGCCTGATCCGCCCTCTGATAGGTCCGCTCTCCAGGCATGAGCTCTCTGGCGACATTCAGGCAAGCGGCCGGCAAGCAGCCCCGCGGGGGGCGGCTGGTGCTGGTCGTCGGCCCCTCCGGGGTCGGCAAGGACACGCTCCTGCATGGCGCCCGCAGCGCCCTGCGCGAAGACCCTTCGGTGGTGTTCGTGCGCCGGGAGATCACCCGGCCAAGGGAGGCGGGCGGTGAGGATCATGCGCCCCTCCGCCTCGAGGCGTTCGAAGAGCGCGAGGCGGCGGGAGCCTATCTGCTGTCCTGGCGAGCCCATGGCCTGGCCTATGGAATCCCGCGGGCGAGCGCAGCGTCGCTGGCGAGCGGCGGGACCGTCGTCGTCAATGTTTCCCGTGCGGTCCTGGACGAGGCCCGCAGGCTCGGAGTCGACGAACTGAGGATCGTGTCGGTGACTGCCGACCCAAGGCTGTTGGCCGAAAGGCTCGCCGCCCGCGGGCGCGAGACCGCCGCCGAGATCGAACAGCGCCTGGCGCGCGCCCAGGCTGTCGCGGTCGAAGGCGAGGACGTGATCGTCATCGCCAACGACGGGCCTCCCGAGGCGGGCGTGGCCCGCCTCGTCCAGGCGATCAGGGGCTGACGGAAGCGCCGGCGAAATGAGTTGGCAGCAAGACGAGCTGCAGGGAGTTACTTATTATAACTTTGACAAGAACAAAGATTACGAAGAAAGAGCAGCACAAAATTGCTCGATTAATTTTAGGAAAGAAAGACGAATAGTCCGCTGTATTTTTCGTTGTCGGTTGCCTCATTTAAATAGCACAAAAAAGATATGTACACTTTCTCGTTTTTTGTTTCGCCTGTTCGCTACAACCACAAAGCATTAAACACATGTTCATTGTGATTGACTTTACATTAAGCGCAATGAGGGTGAATCAACACCTATCCCTTCGCAAACTGGAAGAGAAACAGAAATCCAAAAAGCGGTGCCTAACGGGGTTGCTTATTCATTCCCACAAAGTCACTTAGCACATTGCTAACACTCCCCGCAATCATATTTTTCAGCCCAAACGCCCCTGGACATTCTAGACTCTTTCATACGCCCCGCTAATCTCATCAACACCTCCTGAGCTCTATAGTACCATGACAACGATGGCTACCAAGTGCATGCTGGACCATTCGTTCAAGCCCCTGGCCGCCTCTGCCATCGCCACCGGCATTCTTTACCACACTCGCGAGACCGCGGGCTGTGTACCTGGCTGGACCAGCGCGCTGAATCGGCTCACTTGCCAAGACACGGAACAGTGCGTTGTAATTTTTATGCGGCAAATGTCGGGTGGCGCCATTTTCTGTAGAATTTAGACTTGTACTTGTACCTATTTAAACGAGGAGACACGGTCTTGTTATCTTATTATGCTGTTTTTCGGAACTATTTGACTATGCAACCGGTTTGAGTTAAATTGTGGCGAAAAACACGCTTTTTCTTTCCGACTACGGCTTGCGAAGATTTCGATGATCCAAGCAATAAAAACTTGGTGTGATATCTATAGGATGAGCTTTTTCTTCACAATCCCAGAAAGTCTGTTGGTGGACTTGTTGAGCAATTGGTTACCAGCTACGGTGGTTTGTCGTTTAGACTCGGCGTGTTGCAACAAACAGTCTCGACAGATTTTTTTGCAGGCGCTTGGACGAACCTACTTCTTACGGTCGGGGGCCTCCATGAGCATAAACATGTTCCGTTGGATGCTTATACGAGAGGTTCGATGGAACGAAGTTATTTACGGGAGTTTGAATGCCAAATTGTTCGAAGATAATGCTCTAGAACTGTTGCTCGCCACAACTTGTCAGTCCGTCACATCTTTTGTTTTCAGGAAGGACAAAGGCGATTTTTCCCCTCGTTTTGAGCCAACCCAGCGATCTATGCTATTGGTCGCCAAATATTGTCCGAACTTGCACACCTTTTCTTGTTGTAATACAAGGTTGTCCCTGTGTGTGAGTGAAGTGATATCTGCGTGCAAAGCCCTTCAAGAAGTCAACTTTCACGGTGTCTCCAATCTTCCGGCTGACATATTTCAAGTATGCTTTAGTGCACCGATGATAAAGAGCATCTCTCTTGTTAACTGTGATTTCCCGGACACTATAACACCTGTTGGGAAATGTATGATGCTTCAATCGCTGATAGTGATGCAGACTGGGTTGTCTGCTCCCCAAGCTCTGCACCTGTGTGAGCACTGTCCAAACTTGACTCAACTCTCTATTCAAGAGTACCAAGGCTTTGTGGATTTGGTCGAAATAGCACAACGCTGTCCGCTGTTGCAGAGATGTACTGTTGGTGACCCCAAATCTCTCGATGTTTCGCGCGTGGAGGCGCTGTGTGCAGCGTCCAAAGCCTTGACTGAACTCACCCTGTACCACATCAACATCGGCAGTTGCAATGTGTGCTCCGAGAAAGCGTTGCTGGTGTTGATAAAAAATTGCCCAACGTTGCGCTACCTTCAAATATGTGAAACGCCTTTGCCTGGCAGTGTGGACAGGACACGGGCAGCCAGTTTGTCAACACAGCCTACTAGTGCTGCTCCACAACTACGAGAGCTAGTAGTGGGCTCTCTCACAGCTGCCACTATGGAAGCTATCCTGACTTCCTGTGTTCATCTGCACACTCTGCATGTGATCTACCTGCGCCGAAGTTTTTCTCAGTATAACGTTGCATTTATCGAAGATTCCCTGGATATGCTGCATCACAGCGCGGTGAAAAAGTTGATCCTCGAAGACACCGTAGAGTTTTCGTATGAGCGTCTGCTTAAAATAGCGCACCTGGAAGAACTTCAACTGCAGTGTGTGTCCGGCAATTTCTCTTCGGAGGATGTGATTGAAACGGTGACTCAGTGCCCGGATTTACACACCCTTGTATTGTCCTTCCCACCTTCGGACCAGATTACCCGAAGCGATATTCGGAGCATCCTCGACGCGGCCCCGAAATTGCGCACGTTTGTGTACGCGGATCGGGAGGAAAATGACTCCTTTCCGACGATGGAAGCTCTGCGGGAAATGATGCCTACTTATTACCCACACATTACGGATTCAGAGTTCACCTCAGTGAAATTCGAGTAGTGATACTTTGTTTTGTTCTGCTGAATGCAAAGCGTTCCACTTCTGTTATATTTTATAAAATGTGAATTTTCTGATCCTAGTCACTGAAGAAAACGGGGTCCCAAAACAACTCAATTAAGAAATTCGCGAAAGTCATTAATTTAACATATAATTTTGGACACTATATAGTGTAGCGAGGCAGTTCGCACCGCTTTTTGAATTCTAGACATACAACAACACTAAGTTAAGAAAAAATATGAGGAGGTTAACTGCTGCCCTCAATGCGCTCACAGACATGTACATGTTCTGCGTTATTGTCTTCTGATAAACCAACGAAACCCGTCGTGTTTCCTCCCTCGAGGGCCTTCTGTCCGCGTAGCCAGTGTTCTGATGCAGTTACGAAGGCTGTCATCCCTGCCCAGTCGTTCGCCGCAGCCACACGCTTGCAGGCTTTAAACAGATTCTTGCTAGCCTTGGGATAACCCAGTAGCGACAGATTAACGGCTTGGAAGACCTTGGCGCGGATGACGATGGAATGAGAACCGAGCAATCGTCCTACCATTTCTTGTCTCAAGGCGATGTAAAATGCTGTCTCAGGACGATTACACAAATGATATGCACCACCCAGAGTTGACAGATAAGCCAACTGGTACTGTATTTCCATTCCTTTCTTCTCCATTACCAAAAGACGTTTGCTAAAGCTTAAGTCGAGGAAAGGGGTTTGTTGCTGCTGGTTACGACGGCACACTTCAGATTCTTCTCTTCCGAAAGAGCTTGCCTCAAGAATATTGCTCGGGTGACAAATCTCCATGTTAGAATTAGAAATAAGAAGCAATAGTGCCGTGAAACTTCGATGACCTTTCTAGACCTCTCTGAAGACTCTGCTGACGTTTTCTCGAAATTCCGCCGAGCCGTTTTTGGCTGGTTGAAGCACGCGTTCACTATTGCAAAATCGCTTACTTCTCCTCAGAAGTGAGTGAGACACTGCTGATCATATTTTGAGCGTTTTGAGTGGAATGTTGCGAGTAAAGCATATAAAAGCGGCCACAAACCCGTTTGGGGGTACTGTGGGTCGTTTGTTTCATGCTGGTTGCAACAGTCTGAAAGAGTACACAGAGGAGTACTTGGATGGCCACACAGCCCAACGGGTAAGACTTCGATCCGTACTTTGAAAAAGGTTTGTTTAACAATGTAATCCAACGTCTGTACAGTTTGCAGACCGCGCACAAATTGAAGTACATGGAGGGAAAGGAGGCAACGGATGCATCAGCCATGAAATATTAAGGTATGTTTCGTTGCGTGTCTGATCTTCTTTCGCGCAGCCATAACATAACACACCATCAATTACTCAGTCCTGGAAGGAAAAGAGCCAGTGGTGGATCCGGTGGCAAGGGAGGAAATGTATTTATTCAGGGGGATCCGAATATGTTCAGCTTGAAGTTTGAGACGTATCACTTCAACGGTGGCCACGGTCGACACGGAGGAAGTAAGTTGTGCCTCCAATCATTTGCTCTACGTTGTATAGTTAGTCCAGCTTATTATTCCACTCAACTACGTCGTAGTTTTGTGAATTGATGTATATTCATTGTGTCTTGTCTGTTCAATCATTCACATCCCATCTTATGACCTTCTGACAGGTGCTGGACTGACTGGCCGGTCTGGCGAGGATGTGTACATCAAAGTACCACTCGGCACCATCATCAGCGAAAGATTCCCGGACGAAGAGGACGACGACGAAGATTTGGTATGAAATATTCTCTTTATAATTATAGAATTCGTATTGCTTTACTCAAGTATGTGCGATTGCGATGTAATGCTGTTTCACCCTACCATTTATATTATTCCCTTATTTCTTCTCCACAGTCTATGTACGACGACTTCGATGAATCCGATCTCGACGCTACCGAGCAAGAGCAAGACGGAGAAAGTAGAGATGGTGATAATAACGGATGGGAGTTGCTACCGGAGGGTGAGGAGGAGCCGGTCGAGGACCGTTCCCAGGGTCCCGAACCTGTCCATATTGACAATCCGCGCGTGGTCTATCTCGTTGCCCGAGGTGGTGCAGCAGGTAGGATTTTGTTGATTTTACTTGTAAATATGCTGTTGCTTGTTATGCGTTGACTAGCCAAACAATAACGCTTGTTTTGCATACTTTATTCTGATGTCACACACTTATCTTTCTTCTACTACAAAAAGGCATTGGCAACAAGATGATGATGAAAAGCAAGAATGGCAGTGAGGCTGGCGGCACCAACCAACAATTGCAAAGCATGGTACGTTTGTGATACATTATGCCTTATGTACGGCAGATATTGGCCAAGGATGTACACATCCAGTAGTTTTCACACGAATCATATTTTCATCTGTATTCAGCCCAAGACCTATATTCCCGGCCAGCACGGAGAAAGTCGCTCGCTGGTGCTGGAACTGAAGATTATTGCAGATGTTGGTCTGGTGGGTTTCCCCAATGTAAGACTCAAACTGTCGTTCATTTCTTACATTTGTGTTTTTGAATTAGATTTTGTCAGAGTCTATGATTTGAAATAAACACAATATTTCCGTTTTTGCACAAGTTTTCTGACAACTGAGTGTATTCACTATATCTGTAGGCGGGAAAATCTTCTCTTTTGCGTGCCTTGTCGAACGCCGTGCCGAAAGTAGCGAGTTATCGGTTCACCACCTTGCATCCCTCTGTGGGGGTGGTGGAGTACTCGGTGAGTGCCTCTGTAACACTTTGCACCACATTATTGTTCGTGGTAGAATGGTTTACATTGTGTCTCGGCGATATAATTGCACTGACTCTGTGATATATATAATCATTCCCTCTGATCTCTATCCATTATTCTACATATTACCTTCCTTCAGGACCACTCGCGCATCACTGTGGCGGATATTCCTGGCCTAGTGGAGGGTGCTGCCGACAACCGTGGCCTAGGACACGACTTCCTCAGACACATTGAGCGCACCAAGGTAAGTATTAGTATTGTACTATATGGGATGGATTGCTGTGTGCGTGGAACTATTTCTGCGCGTGAAATGAGCTTGCAGTATTGTCCTCACTATCAGTTGTCATTGTCATATTTATTCCCTCACTCACTTCACTGCAATGTTTATTGCTTTCCTATTTCTTGATAGCTCTTGCTGTATGTTGTGGATGCATCGGCCTCTGAAGCAGGTCGCACCCCAGCGGCTGACTTGCTAGCCCTGCACGAGGAGTTAAGGTTGTACGATGAGGAGCTTCTGCAAAAGCCTGCGCTGGTGCTGGCCAACAAATATGATCTTGACGGTGAGTTCATGATTTTGTGAATTTTGTCTGTAGTGCACACAACAAAACTGACTAACAATACACCACAATCTATAATTCAATTCTTTATATGCCCCATACTTTATATTTTCGTTATCTTTTAGTGAGTGAGAAGCACCGTGCGAAGTTGGACCGCACTGCAGCCAAGCTGGGACTCGAAGTGTTGCCCGGAAGGTGAGCTACTTGTGTTTTGTTCAATGCAAAGTTCTTGGTTGATTACCGGACCGTATTCATTTGACGATACTTTATCATCGTTTTATCTGCAGTGCCATGGCGGGAAACGGCATTCCCCTTGTAGCCAGACGACTGAGAGAGATCCTCACCCAGAAGAAAAGCCAGAGTGCCCGTACCGTAAGTGAATACGACGGAGATGCCGCGCAGTTCGTGGACAAAGAACAGGTGAGCACAGCTTTTAGTCGACTATTTCTGCTTTCAGCGCGCTTTTCTTATACATTTCACCTGTCCACGTCTTTTCCTCGTTCGTTTTTTAGAATACTCCTGTTGTGGTGGACGCGACTTCAGAGGCCGGAGCGCGAAAAGGAAGAAGAAAATCAGCTTTGGATGGAATCGTAGCGCGCAGAAAGAAAACGATTGCTTCCACTTCTGTTGATGAACAGTAAATGTGTGATGTGAATAATGCCCTCACTTTGTTGTTTGATAAGAAAAGAAAGTGTTTTTAAATAGAATTGACTTTTTTATTGAAATAAAAGTTACGTTTTGTGAAGCACATGGTCTACACTGTGGGTGTAAATAGTGGGGGAACTTAGCAAAGGGACATGTTGTAAGTAAGGTTACACAGTTTCCATCCCCCGCTTAGGCGCACTATACACGTGGTTTGTTTTGTTTTTGGTTTTTTGTTGTCTATCTCCGACAGTAAAAGTACGCGTATTTACACTCGTGCAGCCATGTACAAAATATATCATTTTTCCACCATACCAAACATTGGTAATCGTATTCAACATCGACAAAGTCATAGGTACACAGTATGCATATACAGAGTATACACCTCAATAAACCTTCATGCGTTTGTATTTTCACGCAACGGCTTTGTTGCGCGCGGCTTTGAGTAAGACACTGCTAATCGTCTCTCTGCAGAAACTCAGGCGCAGGTCTTGGTACTCCTGAGTCAGCGCGATGGCCTTGCGTTTCTCTTGCTTGAGACGCAACCCTTTGCGGTCATTCTTGGGCAGCGAATACAAAGGAGGCGATTCAAAGGCAGCGAACGAGGCGACTCGGTGGAATCCCGGCGGGCGTAGACCAGTCGAAAGATGGGTGCTGATGGTGGTGGTGCTCAGCGCGGGACTGTCTCGGAGGATGGGATGCTTGTTGTAATCCGTGCGCACCGGACTCATTGTTGCATTGAGCGCACTGATCGGAGCGCTTTCCGTAGCGGTGGTGCTTGTTTGGTTGTTGGCATTATTGTTGCGCTTGGAGCGAGGACGGGCCGCAGATGGCTCATCCGCCTCACCCTCCGTGTCCGTCATCAACATGTCATAAGGCTCCTGTTCAGCGGTGCGCAGGTTCAGACGTGTGCTGTCGTGCAGATCTTTGAGAGGCACCGTGTGGATGGGCCCGTCTAACAACAACAGCTGCTCGGAACTCCATTCTGGCACTGCGTCTTGCTCTGGTGGATCTTGATCCTGGTCGATGCTGCCGCTGTTGATGGTGCGGGGGGAATAAGCCTCGTTTGAAGACTCCGAATCCCGCAGCATCTGTCCGGTACTCGAATCCCTTTCGTGATTATTATTATTGTCATAGTGGCGGGTGTGGTTCAAGTTATTCGTATGATTGTTATCGTTGGTATGGGTGTTGTTGTTGTTTTCGCTGCTGCTGTGGTGCAGGCTGGCCCGCACTCCACACTCTCCTTCTTTCTCTCGCATTCCTTTCAGGGCCAGGCTCTTGCCGAACCCATCAGAGTGAGCGCGCGTGAGCTTGGGGCTCTGCTTGGGGGAGATCGAGGAGGCGCTCTCCTGAGAGGTGGCCACGCTGTGGGACACCGTCAGGTCGCTGTCGGAAGCGAACAGACTGC
>LNAP01004997.1_pt1 | contig 11959 bp, 13 predicted proteins | sample 602601 | NCBI WGS metagenome assembly LNAP01 (sample SAMN02440304, study PRJNA202911) | soil metagenome | biome: Subtropical and temperate rainforests or woodlands; isolation source: soil samples (1 kg each in a 20% v/v slurry with milli Q water) were... ... | reverse complement strand
CAGCATGAGTCGAAACACCTGCCAGGCATTGCGTTCCAACGGCGTCAACCGACTATCCAACAGCAGCCGACGTGGCACGACTTCGTGAGATTGGCCACTAAACAGAAAGCCAGCCTGTAGAGCCTGGTTGGAGGGCTGCTCAGTGGTTGGGCGTGCAGGCCAGCGCTCATGCAGCTGCTTTGTGCATTGCTGCAGGACACGTTGCCAGCGTCCGGAAGGAACAGCATTCATGTTTTGTTGCTGTACTGGTCGATTTGCTGCCAAACGATGGTCAAGCTGATCTGCTGTTCTTCGGCAAGCATCATCATGGCGTCGAGTTTATCCTCGGTGCCGTCCTCTGTTCGTATTTGGCACCAACGTTGCCACAACGCATGCTCCTGCGCTTCGCTCAAATGTTGGGGGCGGCCTTTACGGGTTTCTATTTTGAGTAGACGCCGGCGCATGGCTGTTTCCGAATGCGCCAGGCCGAAGCACTGATACATGATGGTGCTGCTGGCGCCGAGCTTGAGCGCTCGGTTGATCAACCGTTCGTTCTGTTCATCACGTTCAGCTTGTTCGATCAAACGATGCAGCACCGGCGAGTCAATCTTGACCTCAAGCCAAGGGACAGTGGCATGGGCCAGGCGCGATAACGTGGTCGGTGGTAAGGATTGCAGCATGAAGATGTCATCCTCACTCAGTCCAAGTGCCTTGCAGCGTTGCAGGTTGCCCAGGCGTAGTTCGTGCAGTACCTGGGTTAGCATGGCTTGATTGAGCATATTGAAGGACAAGTTCATCTCAGCTCCTCCGGTGAGTTTTTGTCTTCAAAGATGAGTGTTAAGTCGATTAGGCGCCGGGCCAAGCGGATCAGGCGAAACAGTTTGATTAGCATACTGTCAGGCAGTCGCTCCAGACCCACGTCCGTGACTGGTCTATCTGGTAGAGGGAGTTGATAGACCCCCAGCAACAACTGCCCGAACAGTGCGGAGGGGATTTGCTTGCGATCCTCCCAGTTCACCTCGTCTTGAGCCCGTAACAGGGCCAGGAGCATTAGGTGAACGCCCGTCGAGCGAGGCGCTGAAAGATCGAGTCGCTCAATGTTCAGGGCGAAGCCCAAGCCACGCTTTTGATCAATGATGCTCTCGGCATCTCCGGCATAGGCCGCCATTTCTCGAGCCAGTCCAGCAATGGCTAAACGCAGTTGTTCAGGTGTATCCAGCTGTGGTGTGATGATCCAAATGTCGTCGATTGGGCAGGTTTCGACTGGAGACGTCGGCTCGGTGGAGATCTCGCGATCGATTTGCTCACGAATCTGTTGAACGCGTGATAGATGACTGACCGCAGGTGAAGTATTTTTTTCGGGGGCTGTGAGTCGTTCTTCTGAAATTGGCTCTATCTTGCTCTGGGCATCAGTTGATTCGGGGTTAGGGTCGGAGGAGGGCGACTCTGCCGCAGTTTCATGCCCGCTTGGCCGATGGCTGTTTTCTGAAGGCGTGGTGGTGACAGCCCTAGGCGTGGCGACGACCCGTTGGGTATCGCTCAGCTCCAGGGCCAGCATACGGTAGGACTGTCCAAGCAGGTGGCTCATGCGTTCGAGCAATTCGTCCTGGATCTGCTCAAGATCAAAAGATTCAGGATCGCCATCGAAGTAGCTCATGGTCTCTAGCCAGAACTCTGCAAATGAAACGGCAGCGGTTGGATAACGGTTCCAGGCTCGCTCAGCCTGACTACGTAGACCGATCAGGCGCTCTATCTGAGGCTTACCCAATCCGGCATACAGAGTTTGTGGAATGGCAGGCAATAAGTGTTCGAGGGTGTCCATCATACGGCTGATATGCGACTGCGAAATCGGATAGCCTCCAGCGGCAAGACGTCGAGCCAGCTCCCGTTGTGAGAGATCTGCGCCATCGGACTCAAGCATGGTTTTGAGTTTGGCTACTGCCAGCGCCCGTTCGATGAACGTGAGTTGACCGTGCAGGTCGCTTTCCGCCAAATGGCCGAGTAGGGCGGTGATTTCATTGCTCCAAGGTCGGAACAGGCAGTGGATCCGAAAGAAACGCTCGTCGCGAGTTTCCTGCCACAGTTCGCCGAGAATGGCTAAGCGCGTATTACCGCCGTTGCGGATGATGAAAGAGGCTTCACCCGGTCGGCGGGTTATCGGTGGCGGTTGATCCAGCCCGCGTTCACGGATCGACGCCTTGATATCGTCATAAACCGGGTTACGAATGAAGCGTGGGTTGTGTTCGTAGGGACGTAACTGTTCCAGAGTGACCAGCATGGGAGTGTCGATGACGGGATCGGACAGTCGCTCCAGTCCAGGACCTTGAGTGAAGTGGTCCTGGTGCAGCTTGTCGGTGATTTCCTCCTGACTGAGCTTCTTCATTGGAACCGCCTCGGTTAACGTCGGCTACGTAAATGGTCACCGACCTCGAATTTCACGATTTCGGCAGTCCCTGAACCTTCGAAATGTTGGGAGAGTTCTGCGAGGAAACACACCATGGCCGAGCGCCCCCCTTGCAAACGAAAAACCACGGTGCAGTACTTCTCGCAAGCCGCGTCGCGTGGTCGAATGGAAGGCTGAACAACGATAGGAAACTGATCCAACATTAGAAAACTCCTTACCAAGCTCTATTGGCTTCAAGGTCGATCAAAAAAAAATCGGTGAAATGCTGATTGGGCGATTTTTTTATCGAGGCTCCGCACACCTCATTACCGAAGAGATCGCTTCACGCCATTCAGGGAATAATTCGATGGCCAGCGCCTGCATGATTTCTAGCGCAGACTGCGAGCGCCGGCGTTTACTCGACGGGCGAGCGTCTATTCGGTGGACCGGTAAGCCTAGGGAGGCGGCATTGAGATACGCCACCCGATCCGGGATTACGGTGTCTAGAACCGAGATCTTGGTAGCCTCTGGGAAATTCTCGCGCAGGCTTCGGATGATCATCCGGGTGTCCAGCCGATTGACGTTCACTTGGTTCAGTAAGAGCCGCAACGGCGGCGGGTCGATGCCTAGATGACGAAACGGTTCGAGCTCACTCAGTAGTTTTAAGGTGCCCCGACGCATTTCGCGGGCAGCGAGCATTTCCGGCGTGATGGGAGAGAGGGCGAGATCGGAGGCCAAGATGGCCATTTCCAGCAGCACACTGCGGGCTCCCTGAGTATCAATCAAAAGCAGGTCATAATTGAGATGCAAATCGTTGAGCAAATTGTGTAGGCGTAGTCGTCCGTCAGGGGCATGTAGCAACAAGGTGCTCAGTCGACCTTGATCGTCATTAGAGAAAATCAGGTCGAGACCGACGACTGCAGTCCTAGAAATTATTCGTTCAGGTATTGTTAGATTGAGTGCAATGAGCTCGTACGCACCTGCCTGCGCTTTCTGGCTCAATGAATAATAACTGGAGAGGGTGGGTTGGCTATCCAGATCCAAGAGCAGAACACGGAGACCAGCATCGGCCAACAGGCCGCCGAGGTTCGCCGCTACTGTAGTTTTGCCTACACCACCCTTGGTGGAAACCACCGAGACCACGTGCATCACCCTCACTCCTGTTGTGAAAGGCGTTCTGCAATCCAGTGTTCGATTTCCAGAGAGTCCCAGCCGACCGCGCGCAGCCCGATACGCTTCGCCCGCGGGAACTTGCCTTCCTTCATCAGGTTGTAAATATGCGCACGTTTGAAGCCGGTTTTTAGTTCAACCTCTTCACGTCGCATGATGTGGCGTTGGGGTTGAGGCGCTTCGGGTTCGGGTACCGATGGGTTGGACATGCTAGTCACTCCTGGCGCCTGTTGGCGCGTGGTGGGAAGTGACTTGGATTGAATCGCACTAGCGCGGCTGAGTCATTGCACTGCAATCAAGCCCATTGCAACGCAATTGACTGGATCAGTTGTTTTTCTTGAGGCTACGATTGGCCACAGCAAACTTTTCATCCAGCGTCCGCTTGCTGAGGCCGGGCACATCTTTGTGACGGGCGACAATGGCGTCGACGATGGCTGCTTGATTCGTGAATACCGAAAGAGGTTTTCCGGCGGGCGAATGGTCCAAAAGAAGGCTGACCAATGCCCCGATCATATTGTGATAGGTCAGTTCACTACGCTCGCTGAGTTGACCATTCGTTTTGGCCAAGGCTTTGAGATCATCTCTTTCAAGTCCAATCGACTGGAGTTCTCCCAAGATTTCTTGAATGTGTTGCTGTTGCGCTTTCAACGCTCTCGATAACTCGTCTCGATCTGCTTTCACTGAAAGAAACGTTCCGAGACTGACCTTTGCAGATGTATCCTCACCGGACTCGAATAAAAAGCTGGGCTTATGGTCGGGATAATGAATTTCCATCCAGCGGCGTAAGTCTGAATGGCGTATGGTCAGCTGATAGGGCTCTACGTAGCTTCCCAAAGGAACAGAAACGCCGAGGCAGCCGTACGGCAGTTCTCCATTGCGTATGGCGTCTAAAATCCTTTCGACAGCGATGTGAAGATTGGGCCATCGGGGAAAGAGGGTTGCAAGGTTCTCAGGACGAGACCAATCCGCGTGCATAATTTGGGCTTCGTAGCGAGTGAGATTGCACCAGCGCAATGCTGCATCTATAGGGCGATAGAAGCTTTTGCTATGCGAATTAAAAACATTAATAGCCATAGCGTGACGGACCTCCATTCCTAATGGATAGGCCTCTCACCGACTATCAATATTCAAACTAGCGATTCATGCTAGCTGTTTCCTCCATCGACCAAATCGGTGAGGTCATTTAATTTCGAGTGCTACCAGAAAGCAATACCCGAGTAGCAATCGATTTTTTACGCGATCCAGAGCCACAATCTCGGTCTCTTAACCAAAAATTCGGGTTCTGATTAGGTATCCTCCACATGACCCAGAGGTGCAGATATCATTAATCAATGATGCAGATTCTTGATGTTTGGAACTTCTTGATCAATTGAACCGCTCTGGATGTTAATAGCTAGGGAAGATTGATTATATTGTGCTCAGGCCCAGAGCCTAATTTCGTAATATTTTCCGCACCCCTGTCATTTACAATGAGCACGCTGCCCTCTCGATATCCGCCAGCACCTTGCGTACCTTCCGGTAGCATTACCATTGGTGTCATCGATACCACCATGCCCGTTTCTAGCACCGTCTCGATATCTTCGCGTAATTCGAGCCCAGCCTCCCGTCCGTAATAGTGGCAAAGGACTCCATTTGAGTGACCGTAACCGAAAGTGCGATAATTGAGCAGATCCGCTTGTAGATAGATTTCATTTAGCTCTGCCGCAATATCGCAGCAACGAACCCCTGGTCTAATTATCTCTTGCCCGCGTTGGTGTACTTTGCAGTTGATTTCCCATATGCGACGCTGCTGGGCATTTGGCTCACCCAAAAAAGCCGTTCGTTCTAATGAAGAAAAATAGCCTGCGATCATCGGAAAACAGTTAACTGAAAGTATATCGCCGGATTTAACTCGACGACTGGTAACGGGATTATGGGCGCCATCAGTATTCAGGCCGGATTGAAACCACGTCCACGTGTCACGAAGCTCACAGTAAGGCATGCGCTTAGCAATTTCCCTGGTCATTGCAGCCGTCCCTGCAAGTGCTACCTCGTATTCAGGCACACCTTCAGATATCGCCTCTAAACAAGCCGCACCTCCTACGTCCGCTACGGCTGCACCAATACGAATCAGCTGGATTTCTTCGGTTGACTTGAACATGCGAATACGGTTGGTGCCAGGCGCGATGTCAATTAGTTCCGCATTGTCAAGAGCGGCTTCTACCTTGCGAAATTTATCGAGGGATAGATGATCGAACTCTACGCCTATACGGCGAGATTTTAATGGGATTGCTTTACGTAGAGCAACAAAATAGTTATCACGCTTCCAGTCTGTATAGACAAGATTATCTCCCCAGCTGCGGCGATAACCTTGGCCTCCATCAATATTGGTCGTGATAAGAATGGAGCTATCGTGCGTTACTACTAATGCGTAGCTACGCCCAAACTCGCAGTAGAGGAAGTCGCCAAAATAGTTTATGTTGTGTATTGAGCTCAATACAATGGCGTCCAAACTGGTGTTGGTCATATGCTGACGTAATAGTTGAAGGCGTCGGGACATTTCCTTCACACTGAAAGTAGACCGTGTTTTAGGTCCATTTTGAAGTGTAATGTAATTAGGCATGCTCATGCCGAGGTTCCTGTCAAGTGAAGGCAGCGCGTAGCATCTCCTTCACGCCCAATAGGAACAAATGACGATTTTTAATTCCGTACTATTAGCAGAGCTTATGGCTCAGGCAGATATCTAGCTACCTAGGTTCAAGCGCCGCTGTGACAGGTGCTGCTCCACCTCGCTCTTAATCCACTTCTTCAGCGCCTGAACCCTAGGGCGGTCTTCATGGATGCTAGGGTGCACTAGCCATACTTGGCCATCTTGCATTACCTCAGGGAACGGCCTGACCAAAGTACCGTTTGCTATCTCTTTGGCACACAGCGAATGCCGCATTAACGCGACCCCCTGGCCATCACAAGCCGCCTGCAACACAAGGTCTGCCCGCGAAAATGAGCAGCCTCCACGGGTATTGATATCGTAGCGGCTGTGCCGGGAGAAAAAAGCGTCCCAGTTGGTGCTGTAGGCAGCGTGAGGCATAGAGTCATGTAACAAGATCGTCTGACACAAATCACCATAATCTTTGATTTCTAATCGTGCCAACAAATCCGCGCTGGCTACTGGATAAACGAGGTCATCGAATAGGTGTAGCTGAGAGAGCTTGGCATTGTCAGTCCAAGCGCAGCTGATTGCCAAGTCGACGCCGTCGCTATTGAAATTAGGGGTACTCAGATCCGCTTCTACCTCCAACTGTATGCCAGGGTAGGCTTGATTGAAGGATGGCATCCGCGGCAGCAACCACTTGCTAGCGAAGGAGGGCATCACGCGCACTTTTAGCGTGCCACTTAGCTCTTCATCTCCAATTTGGTGCAAAGTCGTTCCTAAAAGCCTCAACGCTTGGTCGACTCCGATGTGCAAGCGTTCACCGCGGTGCGTAAGCCTCAAGCCCCTAGGCAGGCGATAAAAAAGCTCATAGCCCAGTTCCTGCTCAAGCGCTTGAATCTTCTGGCTTACAGCGCTTTGTGTAAGGAACAGGTCTTTTGATGCGCGAGTGAAGCTCAAGTGCCGTGCAGCAGCATCGAAGTAGCGCAATCCCTCAAGAGAAGGTAGGGCACGAGACATGACGAGGCTCCAGCAGTTGGGATTTTACCAGTACAAGCATGAGTCATGCCGACATTAGTAAACCTAATGAGTCGACGTTAAAAATAGCCGTTTGTTCATGATTTCGGTTGTGGACATGCTGTGTGAGCGCCAACCGATTCGCCCACTTCTACTCGTAACTCATCGAAAGGATCGCGTCATGAGACCACTGTACTCGCTGCTGACTCCATTGTTAGTTGGCACTTTAGCGTCCTTTGCAGCTGCTGAGGCTAAGGCTGATTTACTTTCTGACATCAAGGGGCGTGGCGAGATTGTCGTCGCAACCGAAGCACGTTATGCGCCTTTTGAGATGATCGAGGACGGTAAAATTGTCGGGTACGGGAAAGACTTGCTCGACGCGATTATGCTTGATTTGCCCGGGGTCAAACTTAAACAATTAGATGTGCCATTTCAGGGCATACTTCCTGGATTATCCAGCAAAAGATTCGACTTCGTTGCCACGTCACTTACTATAACTAAGGCGCGAGCAGAAAGTTTTGCTTTTACCTTGCCTTTTTCCACTGCTAGTGTGGCAGTATTGAAGCGTAAAGGAGACGCTCGGATCAATAGTGCCGAAGATTTGATTGGCATGGTAGTAGGAAGTCAAGCTGGAGCCCCACAAATCGACGTGCTCAAGGAGTATGAGCGGACTGTACTGCAGCCTACGAAGAACTCGGGCGTGAAAGAAATCAAGGCATTTATGGACTATAATGAGGCTTATGCGGCTTTGGCCTCCCGTCGCGTCGATGCAGTCGTTCAATCCCTACCCAATCTCGCGCCTTTAATCAAGGAACGTGGAGATGTATTTGAAATTGTACAGCCTCCCTTCGGACCGCCGACATACTATGCGTGGGCCGGTCGTAAAGATGCTGACAGCGCCTCTCTTGTTAAATTCTTCAGTGACGGTATTGCAAAGCTGAACGCAAGTGGTGAGTTAGCCAAGCTCCAGCGCAAATGGTTCGGCTTCGAAATGCCTCTACCTACTGATGCTGTTCCAGCACCGATAAACTGAATGCAGTAATGCTAGTCGGGAAAATTAGGTATGTTTGATTTAACAGCTACAGCCCACTATTTGCCACAGCTTTTGGCAGGCCTGTTTACCACACTATGGGTATCTTTGACCGCTATTGCGTTAGGGCTGGTGGTGGGCTGGGCTGTTTGCCTTGGTCTGATGGGTGAGCATAGGTGGCTCCGGATGTTCTGCGCTGCTTATGTAAGCTTCTTTCGAGGCACGCCTTTGTTGGTACAGCTTGTTCTAGTATTTTATGCACTGCCTTCTATTGGGATAAGTTTACCTCCACTGGCCGCCGCGATTGTCGCGTTAACTTTGAATAGTGGAGCCTTCCAGGGTGAAATATTGCGCTCCGGTTTCCAGCTTCTGCCATACGGTCAAACTGAGGCGGCCAGAGATCTTGGTCTGTCGCGCTGGCAAGCATTGATTTATATTAAAACACCCCAGGTGTTGAAGGCCATGTTGCCTGCTCTTGTAAACGAAACTATCGATATCATTAAAAATTCCTCATTGATTTCTGCTGTCGCTGTACATGAGCTTATGAGGACAGCTCAAACCCTTGCCTCAACTACCTACCGCCCCATCGAATTCTTTATCGTGACTGGACTGCTTTACTTGGCCCTAACAATGGCGACTGGACGGGTGGGTAACTGGCTGGAAGCTAGGCTAAAAATTGCATAGGAGGTGCCTTTGATTGGCATTGGTCTGTTTGACGAGTACGGTGGCTCAATCCTAGCCGGGATTTGCGTTACGCTGAAAATGAGTATTGGGGGAATTGCGCTGGGGATGGTTTTAGGCCTGGCGTTACAGAGTTTTTACAAGCCTAATAACAAACCAGCTGCCTTTTTATATCAGCTGTATTTAAATGTTTTTCGGGGTACGCCGCTTCTTCTACAATTATTTTTGGTTTTCTATGGGGGACCATACATAGGTATTGACTGGACTGCAGAAACCGTAGGATTGATAGGTCTAGGGTTGTATGGTGCAGCCTATTTTGCAGAGATATTTCGTGCTGGACGTGAGTCAATTCCAAAAGGTCAACTCGAAGCTGCAAGAGATCTGGGACTGACAGGTACCCAGGCATTTCGAGTTGTGCTGTGGCCGCAGATGATGGCTCGGTGCGTACCAGCAGTTGTCGGGCAGACGATAATTCTACTAAAAGAGTCGTCTGTTTTGTCGATTATAACAGTCGCTGAGTTAACTAATGTGGCGATGACAATTGCTGTTCAGAGCTACTCGATGCTGGAACCATATACGATATTGGCGTTGACGTATTGGGCTATTGCCATTGTACTAGCTGGCATTGGCTCCAGAGCTGAGCGTCATTTTAAAAACTATCTGCAGCGCTGAGGTTATGCATGTCCAATTCATACGCTATAGAAATTCGTGATTTGCAAAAAAGCTATGGCCAGCATGAAGTGCTCAAAGGCATTTCACTCACCGTCGCAAAAGGCGAGGTTGTTAGCATCATCGGAGGTTCTGGATCTGGTAAATCAACGTTGCTGAGATGTATAAACTTTCTTGAGGAATATGACGGTGGTGAGGTATTGGTAAATAACCGCCTTATTGGTTACGGAAGCTCTGTTACTGGAGGTTTGTACCAATTACCCGAAAACACAATCCAGAGTTCGCTTCGCAAGGTGTGCATGGTTTTTCAACAGTTCAATTTATGGCCGCATATGCGTGTTCTTGATAATGTTGCCACCCCCCTGAGGCTTGTAAAAAAAATGCCGAAACTTGCGGCATATGCAATGGCGGAGGCCCAGCTTGAAAAGGTCGGTCTCGCTCATAAGGCTTCCAGCTACCCGAGTCAACTCTCCGGAGGTCAACAGCAACGGGTGGCAATAGCCAGAGCGTTGGCGATGGAACCCAGCATTATGCTGTTTGACGAGCCTACCTCAGCTTTAGACCCCGAATTAGTAGGAGAGGTGCTCAATGTCATTAAGGACGTTGCGAGTGAAGGTATGACATTAGTTATCGTGACGCATGAGATGGGATTTGCGGCAAAGGTATCGGATAAAGTCGTCTTTCTCGCTGATGGTCGCGTAGAGGAACAGGGACCTCCTAGCCAAATATTTGGGGCTCCCACCAGCCCTCGCTTACTTCAGTTCCTTACGTCATGGAATGAGCGGCAGAATGGTGGCAGTGTAAATTGAATTGCATTTACATCAATATGGTCTTACTTTGTGATCAAACTATCATTTGATCTCTTTCCAGAAGCATTAGATGCTAAATATTATCTTGTGCGGTGTTGCGTTTAAGCATGGTACTGAGGATGCAGAAAAGTGTCTAAATTCCCTGGCGGTGAGTTGCATATTGTGAAATTTGGATTCTTGCTCTCTGAGGGGTTTGACCTATATTCATTAGCGAATGCTATACAGCCATTACGATCCGCTAATCATGTAGCAGGCTTTCAGCTTTGTGAGTGGCAAATTCTCAGTTTAGAAGGGGGCACGCTTAACGCAAGCAGCGGCATAGCTACCGAGACTACTCGGCTGGACCATGCGCAGTTATTTAATGTGTTGATCCTGTGTACCGCGGAGAATCTACATTCCGATGCGGATTACGATGCTGTCATGCAGCGGCTGGACCATTGGATCACCGAGCCTGTTAATCTGGGGGCCTTCGGCGGTGCGGGCTGGTTGTTGGCAATGAGTGGCGCGCTAAATGGTTTTCGTTGCAGCCTACCTGAAACAGGGTATTCCCAGCACCTCGGTATTTACAAAGACATCAAATTTGTTACCGCGCCATTCTGTGTCGACCGTGGACGCCTGACATGTATTGGCCGCCAAGCTGTTCAAGGGCTCATGTGCGAATTTCTAGCACAAGAGTATGGGCGGTATATTATGTTAGAAGTTGAAAAGAATCTGGCAGTCAAATCAGGCGCAAGTGGTACGATTCCCCAGGTCCGAACTTAATTCCAGATAATCGTTGTGAGCTGGCTTATCGATGTAAATTAAGAGACAGAACCCTGGGTTTTTTTGTGTGGCCGATTCGAAAGTGCTCAACCGTTCGCATATCAATGTTATTTACTTCTCGACCGAAATTATCCATCACCAAGCTTGTTTCGGTAATCTCTCTAGCATCGTGGCCACCCTTGTCCCGAGATTGATCGGGCTAGAATGAAGATCTGCCTCGGCAAGAATGTTATCGTCTATATCATGATATCCGCTGATGAATTGCATCCCTCGCCCATTCTGGAAGCCGGTCTGCACATCTGAGATGTGTTGGGCTACTCGGAACTCAAGCGTTTTTTCGCTCTGATCACCGATAACAGCGCAAATACGCTGCACTTGGCAGACCCCTACAGGCTAGCGGTTAGGCGGCCTGCTCATGTTTGATCCTGTCCGCCCCAGGCGACTACGTAATAATCTGTAGTCTGATGTCGCTCCACAAAGCAGAGTCCTGATGCAGCGCAGCTCGGCGCGCATGGAGTTATTCTCCGGTTGAACCGTTTGTGTCAGTAAATGTTGCATCTCCTTCCCCTATGACCGCTCGCCTCACCCAGAGAAGACCCATGCACTCGAACTCGCTCGCTTCGTTGCGCTGGTCACCTATCGTCAGCATCTAAGCTGCGTTTATGACTCGATATCGACGGTCGAGATCGTCCATGGACATATGTCATCCAAAACATCGCGGTGTGTAGCGCTTTTTGATTAGCCCTGAGTTCCCCTTCGAAAATAGCGGGTCTGGTCAATTACAGGTCGGATTCGCACAAAAAATCCTACTTCGCATCTGTTCGAATGAT
>LNAP01004996.1_pt1 | contig 11959 bp, 12 predicted proteins | sample 602601 | NCBI WGS metagenome assembly LNAP01 (sample SAMN02440304, study PRJNA202911) | soil metagenome | biome: Subtropical and temperate rainforests or woodlands; isolation source: soil samples (1 kg each in a 20% v/v slurry with milli Q water) were... ... | reverse complement strand
AGGTCGTGGGCCAGATCCAGGCCGCAGGCGGGCAAGCCTGGGCCCTGCAGGCCGACCTGTCGCAAGCCGACGCCGCCGCGGCGTTGGCGCGAGACCTGCGCGCCTCGCTCCAGGAACGCTACGCCGACGACGGCCTGGACATCCTGGTCAACAACGCCGCCGTGGGCCTGCGCGCGCGCTTGCCCGAAGTCACGCCGGAAGCGTTCGACCGTGTGCTGCAAGTGAACCTGAAGACTCCCTTCTTCCTGATCCAGCAAACCCTGCCCTTCCTGCGCGACCACGGCCGGATCGTCAATGTTTCCTCCATGGGCACCCGCGCCGCCTATCCGGAAATGAGCGTCTACGCGCCAGCCAAGGCCGGCCTGGAAGCGCTGACCCTGCTGTTGGCCAGCGAACTGGGCACGCGCGGCATCACGGTCAACGCCGTCCTCCCCGGCGCCACAGCCACGGACCTCAATGCCCGGGCGAGGGATCCCGAGCAAAGCAGGCTCATCGCCAAGACCATTGCGCTCGGACGCGTCGGGCAGCCTGAGGATATTGCGGATGTCGTGGCCTTTCTGGCGTCGCACGAGGGGCGCTGGATTACCGGGCAGAGTATCGATGCGACGGGCGGACAGCGATTGTAGGGTTGGGGGAATCCAGCTGCCGGCCAATTTACACATGCAAGTGTGCATTCCACATTTGCACTAGGCAGAAAGTAGTAGTACGGTTTCACGAAGTTCATGTTGTGTCTGCTCGAAAGGACGACGCATCGATGTTCCTGCAGCGTCCAGATTGACTTTCGGTCACATCCCCTCTGGCAGGAGCCGCTCGTGAAATGCGCAGAACATGAAGACATCCCCCATGTTTTTCAATCGCCGAACCTCGCGGCCCGTATTGCCATCGGGCTTGCCGCGACCCTCAGCGGTTCGGCGACGATTGCAGACGAGGTCCCGCAAGGCACCTACACAACCCCCTTTCGGGTTGTGACCGGCGAAGAAAAGACGTTTGTCGGCGGCACGGTCATCACACCTATCCCCCCCTACCCCCCACCCTTGGGCGGTACGGGTATTCAGGTCCAGGGCGGATTGGCCATCCTGGACCCCTCGCTCGGCAATGGAACGCCCATCCGCATAAGCGTTAACGGCGATGCCATCGACGGCTTGTATGTCAGAAGCGGCGGCAAGATGGTAGTCAGGCCAGGAGGCGTCTATGTATATGCCACCGGCGGCAGCGTGCGGGGCATTTACAACGTCGGGTCGACAGGCCTTCCGGCAGAGTTCGATGGTACGAACGTGTATGTCACGACGGATTTCGCCGGCTCCCATGCCCTGCGCACCTATGGCGCCGCCGCGACGACAGTACTGCGGAACTCGACGCTGACCACCTTGCAAAACGGCTCCAAGGGCGCCGAGGTGTGGCAAGGCGCCAAAGCCGACCTGCGCGACACCACCATCCTGACCAAGGGCACGACCGCGTACGGCGTCCACGTCTTCGAAAATAACAGCCAACTCACGGCAACGAACGGATCGATCACCACCGAGGGCACAAACGCATACGGCGTTCTGGTACAGGATTACGGCAAATTCAGCGGCACCGGCACGTCGGTTCGCGCACAAAATGCGATCGGCGTCTATGTCTTCACCAACGGCATCTTCCAGTCCGATGGGATGACCATCCAGTCCGACCGCACTTACGGCATGTACGTCAACGGCGGCAGTGCCACATTGAAAGACACGCAGGTGAGCACGCTGGCCGCCAGCTCGTTTGCGCTGTTCGTCAACGGCGGGCCGCCCGCGACCGTGGATGGCGGGCAGATTCTGACCTTCGCCGACCGTTCAGTGGCCGTGCGCACCCAGTCCGGCGCCGTGGCGAACATCAACGGCACGCGGGTGAGCACGCTGGGACTGGCGGCGTACGGCATCCACGTCGAGGGCTGGGGCACGGTCAATCTGGGCCGCGACGGCGAGACGGGAAGCCTGGTCGACACCCAGGGCACGGACGCCGATGCTGTACGCGTGTCGGTCAACGCCACGCGCTTCAGCGCCACCGGCGCGACGCTGCAAACCGCAGGCGCAAATGCCCAGGGCCTGCACCTGACCGGGGCGGCGGGCGGCGCGGCAAAGACGTTCACCCTTGTGGACTCCAAGATCGCCTCAGCCCGAGCCGACGGCATACACCTGTCGGAGGGACCCGCCATCGTGTCTTTGACCGGCTCCTCCGTCACCGGCGGCAATGCCGCCATCAACGTCGGCGCCACTGGCGCCGCGACGGCGGATATCGGCGCCAGCGGCAGCTTGATCCAGGGGCGCGTGCTGACGCAGCCTGGCAGCACGACCAACCTTTCCATGAGCAATGACAGCAATTGGGTGGTGACGGGGGACTCCACCGTCACGAACCTGGTCAATACCAACAGCCTCATCGACTTCACGCCCCCGCAGACAGGCACATACAAGACCGTCACGACGCAGAATTACAGCGGGAACGGCATCATCGCGCTCAACACCTTTCTGGGAGATGACAGTTCCCCATCAGACAGGCTTGTCATCGATGGCGGGAGCGCCACAGGCGCATCGCAACTGCGCATAAAGAACAGTGGCGGCCCCGGGGCGTTGACGACGGCAAGCGGGATTCAGGTAGTCGAAGTGGTCAATGGCGGGGTATCCGGGGCGGGTGCGTTCACGCTGTCCGGTCGCGCGGTGGCCGGCCCCTACGAATATCGGCTCTACCGGGGGACCGCCGCGGCGCCGACCGATCAGAACTGGTACTTGCGGTCTGAAAAAGAACCGGATCCGCCAATCCCGCCCTCCCCGCCCGGGCCGACACCCGACCCCGAGCCCCTGTACCGGCCCGAAGTTGCGGCTTACCTGGCCAACCAACGCCTGGTTGGCCAGATGTTCGTGCAAAGCATGCACGACCGGTTGGGCGAACCTCAATTCATCGAATCGCAACAGTTCGCAGATGACAGCAGCAAGCGCAAGGCGCTCTGGCTGCGCATGTCAGGAAAATGGGAAGGCAGCCACAGCCGCGACGGCAACTTTGACGTTAGCACCGACCTTTTCCTGTTGCAGGGCGGCGGCGATCTTGCGCAATGGAAGCTTTTTTCAGAGACCGATCGCTTGCACCTGGGAGCCATGCTCGGATACGGGACGGCTGACAGCACTGCCCGCGCCGACGGCAACCCGTACAAGGCAAAAGGCCGCGTCAACGGCTACAGCGCAGGCGTGTATGGCACATGGTTTCAAAACGACGCGACCAAACTGGGCGCCTATGTGGACACCTGGTTTCAGTACGGCTGGTTCAACAACCGAGTGCAAGGAGCCGAACTGCCGCGCGTGGACTACGACTCGCAGGCTTGGGCGATATCCGCGGAAGCCGGCTACGCATTCAAGCTGCGGGAGAACTGGACGCTGGAGCCGCAGGCTCAAATAATCTATGTCGACTCCAACACCGACAGCGTCACCGAGCAGAACGGCACCCGAGTCGACCGTGCCGATTCGAACGGGACCATTACCCGCTTTGGGGTACGTACCTTCACCACGTTTGACCTTGGCAACAACCGCAAGGCCCAACCCTTCGCAACCGTGAACTGGTGGCACAGCAGCGTCGACAGTTCCGTGTCTTTCAATCAACTGCCCCTTGGAGACTTGTATCCCAAGGACCGGTACGAATTGAAGGTGGGCGTGCATGCCGACTTCAGGAAAGGCTGGACGGGATGGGTCAACGCTTCCGGCAGCTGGGGCGCGCAAGACTACCACCAGTATGTGGGGCGGATCGGCGTGAAGTACACGTGGTGAGGCCAGCGTGAATGCAACACGTCGAATGGGTCCGGCCGACTAGAGAATCGGCCGGTTCAAGACGCGTTCATATTGAGAAAGGTCTTCTGGAGAGAAGCAGCAGAAGATCACCTCTCGGACAGAAGAGTCCCCAGCCAGGCTTTCACGCACCGTCTTGACTGCCACCTCCGCCGCCAATTCGATGGGATACCCATATATCCCCGTGCTGATGCTGGGGAACGCAATCGATGTGACCGCCCTTTGTTCGGCAAGCTCGATGCATCGGCGATAACAGCTGGCCAGCAGCGCTGGTTCCCCGCTATCTCCGCCCCGCCATACCGGCCCCACCGTATGGATGATGTACCGAGCGGACAGGCGATAGGCTTTGGTCACCTTCGCATCCCCCGTCTTGCAGCCGCCCAGCAACCTGCATTCATGCACCAGGTCCGGACCCGCCGCGCGATGGATGGCGCCATCGACTCCGCCCCCGCCTAGCAATGAAGAGTTTGCGGCATTGACGATGGCGTCCACCTGGAGCTTCGTAATGTCTGAACGGATTGCGCGCAGGCTTGTGACCATGATCTTGCTCCTTGCGGTACGAGCGCCGTTGCCGCGGCGCGTTTACGGGGCGATCTTCCTGGCAGCCAGCGCAAGGCCAGCGTCGAGAGCGATTCTGCGGCACTGAATGATCTCTGGTTTCCCCAAGTACGAGTCATGGGAGTCCGTCTACAATTTCGCCTGCCCCATACAGCCAAAATTGTAGACCGACACCGCCTCATCCCATGAAACGACGCTTTCTGAATGCCCTGCTGATTGTCCTCCTCGCCAGCTTCGGCATGCCTGATGGTCCGACGCAAGCCCAGGCGCAATCGACGCAAAAGATGCAATCTGGCGAGGGACGCCCATACGAAATCGCCGACAGCGAGGTATGGGATGTGCCCGATCCGGTATCGGGCCGCGGCTACCAAGTCTTCGTTGCCTTGCCGCCGTCCTATGCCAAGCAACCGCAGCGGCGCTACCCCGTGCTTTATGTGACTGACGCGGACTATGCTTTCCCGATCATCCGACAATTAGGGCGCCGCCTGAACGTTGAAGGGCCGCAGATCGAGGAGTTCATTCTTGTCGGCCTGTCTTATGGCAAGGGCGAAGACGGCGGAGTCAGCCGCCAGCGCGACTACACGCCGACCCCGAACGGCCCAAGCACTGCGCCAGCCAACGCAATCCATGGCCAGGCGCTCGCCTATCAACGGTACCTGCGCGATCAGGTAAAGCCTTACATCACCGCCCGCTACAGGACGGACCCAGCCAAAGCCCTCTTTCTTGGCCATTCCTACGGCGCACTGCTTGGAGCGCAGATCCTTTTCACCGAGCCCGGCATGTTCAACAGCTATATCCTGGGCAGTCCGTCTCTGTGGTACGACAAGCGATATGCCTTGAAGCTCGAAGCGCGCTATGCCCAGCAGCATCAGGACCTGACGGCGAACGTTTATCTTTATGTCGGCGCCTACGAGGCCCTGCGCAAAGGCGATCGGCGCTACAACCAGACGGTGGACATGGTCGCCGACAACCGGGCTCTTGAAGCCGCGTTGCGGGACCGGAAATATCCAGGCTTGAAACTGAAGTCCGTGATCCTGGACGACGAGGACCACCTCAGCGTCGCGCCGCGTGGCTTCACGCAGGCCTTGAAGTATCTGCTACCGGTGCGTTGACCAATTGCTGAGATCTGACCTGAATCCATGGGGCGGATGCGAAACGGATACGCATGCTCTAGATCGCAGGTCCCTTCAATTCGATTTGATTGCCGTCGGGATCGAAGCAGTAGATCGAGAGTCCTTCGCCTTCCGCGCCATATCGCTTTACGGCCTTGTCCGCCGTAATGCCGAAACCCTGCAAATGCTGGAGGATGGCAGTTTCATCGAACGGATCGACCCGCAGGCAAAAGTGGTCGAGATTGTGCCGGTCTTTCCCTGGAGCCCCGCCGCCTGCGGCACCCAAGGGTCCTTGCACATCGACCAGATCGATCATGGAGCCGCCGGCGCTCAGATGGATCATGGCGTACTCATCGTTCCTCTTCTTGATGGAACAGCCTAGTACCTTTGTATAAAAGTCCACGCTGCGCGCCATGTCTTGCACTCTCAGGACGACATGGTCCAAATGCTTGATCTGAAATACCGACATGATGATCCTCCTGGGCCGAAAGAGATTTGGATTGGATAGTGGCCAACTCCAGACGGGTGGCGGCCCCTCAAAAAAATGATCGGAGCTTCACGAATACGAGCTCGGGATCGCCGTCATCCAGATTTTCAATTTGGCCGCTTCGGATATAGCCAAGCTGACCAAGCAACTGGCGCATCGCGAGGTTTGAAGTGTTGGTCGACGTAAACAATTTTCCTCCCTGGCATTGCAACTCCAGCGTCCGCAGGATTGCCGTAGCGACGCCACGGCGTCGCGCCGAATGCTTGACGACGACCAGCGGAATGAAATCGTGCTCGAAGAACGAGTGGTTAAGCACGCCGTAACCAATCAGCGCCGACGCATCCTCCGCTTCCGTCGCGGCCCAGCATTGGCCAGCAGCCACCGCATGGGCAATAAATGTCCTCCTGCCCAGTTCTTGCCTGGCGATCGGATCCAGTTCAACCATCGAATCGATGTCTCCGCTCTGGGCTATCCGGACGTTCGTTTGGGGAGACATGGTCGCCGCGCATGGGAATAGGAGGATTCTTAGTCTACCGTGCCAGCTAGAACCGATCGAGCTTCAGCCCAGCCGCCAGATAATCAACGAAAGCTCGCACCTTGGCGGGTGGAAGCCTGTTCTCCTGCCAAAGCGCGTGTATGGGCACCGGCTTGGACTCGAAATCTTCGAGTATGACTTCCACCTGCCCGGCATCCAGCAGATGCCTGATCTGCCACAGTGGCGAATAGCCGATACCGAGCCCGGCGCTGACAGCAGAATAGATCGCTGCCATCGTATTGGTCCGGAACGGCCCCCGGACCCCGACGCTGCGCCGCTTGCCGTCTATCTGAAAGGCCCATTGCCCCGGCCCCTGATCGACGGTCCTGGCGATACAGGCGTGCTGGCGCAGTTCCGACGGATGCGCGGGACGACCATGCTGTTCGAAATAGGAAGGCGCTCCGAATACGACTCTGCGCAAGGCTCCCAGTCGCCGCCCTTGCAAGCCGGAATCCGGCAGGTCGGCGATGCGCACGACCAGGTCGAGACCTGCGGCGGCAAGATCGACAAAGGAATCCGTCAACTGCAGATCGACTTCGATCTGGGGGTATGCGCGCATGTACTCCGCGATGATCGGCACCAGGAAATCCGGGCCGAACAGCACCGGGGCGCCTACACGCAATATGCCTGACGGCGCGGCTCGCCGGTCGGCGACTTCCAGCCGGGCTTCGCCTATCTCTTCCATTGCCGGCTTGACGCGCCGGAAAAAGGCCTCGCCCGCTTCGCTGAGCGAGGAATGCCGCGTGGTGCGATGGACAAGCTGAACGCCCACGTCTTCTTCCAGCGCAGCAAGAGAACGGCTGACGGCCTGTAGCGAGCGGCCGAGATGGCGCGCGGCCTTTGTCAGGCTGCCGGTTTCAGCGATATGGATGAACGCTTCGAGGTCTTCCAGGCGGCTCATTATTTATCTCGGATATCGTGATTCATTTTCAATTTCCACGAGTATTGTTCCACCAATCGGTAGAAAATACACTGCCTTCGTACTCACACGCACACGAAGGAGAAACCCTGTGAACGGCACTCAACCCATTGTTTTGGTCGTCGGCGCCACCGGCAAATTCGCAAGCCTGGTGGTTCCTGAATTGCAGCGGCGCAAGGTTGCTGTCCGGGCGCTCGTTCGTGACGAAGCGCGCGCCGATTTGGCCCGTACACATGGCGCGACGCAGACCGCCATCGGCGACCTCCGCGACATCGACAGTCTTGCAGCCGCTACGCAAGGCGTGGACGGCGTGTTTCATATCGGCCCCGCGTTCGCTTCCGACGAAGCGCCCATGGGAGTCGCCTTGGTTCAGGCGGCGGAGCGCAGCGGCGTGAGGAAATTTGTCTTCTCGTCGGTCATCCAGCCGACGAACACGCGCCTGGCCAATCACGCCAGCAAGATTCCGGTGGAGGACGCCCTCTACTCCTCACGGCTGGAATACACGATCCTGCATCCTGCAAACTTCATGCAGAACATCGGCTTGGCCTGGCTATCGATCCGCGACCACGCCTGCTTCGGCGAACCCTTCCCCGAGGACACCAGCATCGCCCGTGTGGATTATCGGGATGTCGCGGAGATTGCCGCAATCGCCTTGACCGGGGACAGGCTCGCCTTCGCCACCTTGGAGCTGTGCGCGGGCATGTACAGCCGCAGGGACATCGTGGCAGCCCTGTCTGCAGAACTGGGATCGCCGGTCGCTGCGTTGCAGCCCAGCTTCAGTGCATGGGCGGAAAATGCGCGACTGCCTTATGGCAATCATCAATTGCCTTTGCTGTCGAAGGTTTTCGATCACTATCGCGCCTATGGACTCGGGGGCAATAGTCTTGCGCTGAAGGCTGCGCTCGGACGCGAGCCGCGCTCGCTGCGCACATACATCAAGGACCTGATCGCCGAGAAAAACTCTGCGCGGAACGGCGGGGAGTATTGAAATGGCCAAGTACCCGCCCAGATCCGCCCTGAAAAAGCTCCCGCAGCGCTATGCCCCCTTCCTGATGCCGCTGGTTCTTTCAGTGTTCATGTCCGCCATCGTTTCAGCGGTGGCGACGGCCACGAGTGTGGGCGTGGGCCCGGATTTTGCCATCAGTTGGCCTGGCGCCTGGGGAGCCTCCTGGATCGTCGCCTTTCCAAGCCTCTTGCTGTTGTTGCCGGTCGTGCGCCGGATCGTCGCCTGGATGGTCGCCTAGCCATAGGCTCGGCAGCGCAAGCCAAACCATGTTCAGCCGCCCGCGTACGCGCTGCGGCCGAACATCAATTGGCCGGCCAGGCCAACATCGCGGCATCGATGATCATGTTGAGCTTCTTCACGCCGGCGCCGTCGCGGGCCTGGATCGACAGGCCTTCGAGCACGGTGGTGTAGAAGGCGGCAAGCTGATGGACATCGGCGGACGGCGCGAGGTCGCCCTCCGCTATGCCTTGCGCCAGACGCTCCCTCAACTGCGATTCCCCGTCCTCTCGGTTTGCGGCAAGAAACGCGCGCACGCTTTCGTTTTCGGGCGCGCCCAGCAGCGACGACAACACGATCATGCAACCCCGCGGCCCCTCGGCGACGGCATAGGCGCGTGCGTTCGATCGCAGCATGGTTTCGACAGCCTCACGGGCCGTGCGGGCCACGCTGAGGCTCTGCGACGTCGCCCGCCCCTCGACGCGGTCGTAGAGTTCGACGGCCTGCCGGAAGATCTCTTCCTTGCACCCGAAGGTCGCATAGAGGCTGGGCTTGTTGACTCCGGTGGCGCTGACGAGATCCTGGATCGAGGTGCCTTCATAACCTTGCGTCCAGAAGGTCCGCATGGCCGCCAGCAAGGCCAGGTCTTTGTCGAACTCCTTGGGACGCCCGATTTTCGGCGCGGGTGCCGGTTTTGCCTGCTTGCCGGAATTCACGATTCAATTATCCGCAGTCCTGCCACACCAATGCCGATCAGCCCCAGGAACAGTAGCTTGGCCGATGACATCTGCTCGCCGAGCACCAATGTTCCGAAAACCGCCACGCCAAAAACGCCGATACCCACCCAGATTGCGTAAGCAGTGCCCACCGGCAGATGCTTCAGGGCCAAGGCGAGCAGTACCAGGCTCAGCATGGCGACGCTTATGCCGATCAGACTCGGCCAAAACCTCGTCAAACCGTCTGCCTGCTTCAGCGCCATTGCCCAGACGATTTCAAGCATGCCGGCCAGAACCAAAAGTCCCCAGGCCATTTGTATCCCCATTCCTGTTTGACTGTGATTGGATCATGCCACCAACGGTTCCGCCCATGCGGAGATCCTAGGCGGTGAAGCCTCCATCAATCGCGAGCGATGCGCCGGTGATGAATTGGCTCTCGGCCCCGGCAAGATAACCGACGGCCGCCGCAATCTCCTCGGGTTTGGCATAGCGCTTGACCGCCATGAGCTCCAGCTCGGCGGATACCGTCGGGCCATCGGCGGGATTCATGTCGGTGTCGGTCGACCCGGGATCGACAATGTTGACCGTAATGCCACGGCTGCCGACCTCGCGCGCGAGACCCTTGGTGAATCCGATGAGCGCGGACTTGCTCATCGCATAGAGCGTCACGCCCCCATAGGGTACGCGTTGAGCGAAGCAGGAGCCGATGGAGATAATGCGGCCGCCTGACCCCATGTAAGCCAGCGCGGCTTGCGAGGCCACGAACACCGCCCTGGCGTGGATCGCCAGGGTGTCGTCGATTTCTTCCAGCGTGGCGTCCTCGACCGGCCCGTAGGGGAACACGCCGGCGCTATTGACCAGTATGTCCAGCCTGCCCAGTTCGCCAGCAGTCTGCTCCACCGCTGACCGGACGGCGGCCGGATCGCGGCTGTCCGCCTTGATGGCCAGGACCTTGGCGCCGGTTTTGCCGAGTTCATGGACGTAGTCTGTGGCCGCCTGATCCGACCTGGCATAGGTGAACGCGACATCGGCGCCCCGTTCTGCAAATCTTCGAACGATGGCGGCGCCGATGCCGCGCGTTCCCCCAGTAACCAGCGCGACCTTGCCTTGGAATTCCATTGCGAAAGCTCCTTTTATACCGATCGGTTCAAAAGATGCTACGCGAGGTGGAATTCATCGTCAAGCATCACCGCCCCCGCAGATACCCATCCCGCGTTTGCGGCAGCTTCATCCCTAGCACGGCGGACGCGACCTGGGTACGCAGGATCTGCGCGGTGCCGCCCGCGATCGTGAACATGCGCGCATCGCGCACGTGGCGTTCCATCGGCAGGTCGCGCCCGTAGCCGGACGAGCCATGCAACTGCAAGGCGTCGTTGGTCACGCGTTGCGCCGTTTCGGCGGCAAAGATCTTGGCCTGCGCGGCCAGCGACAGATCCGGAAAGCCGAAGGTCCGCGGCGTACCGCTGCGCGCGGCGGCGTGCAGCATGTGCCGCGCGGCGTTCAGCTGGATGGCCATGTCGGCCACCATCCACTGCAAGCCCTGGAACTCGGCTATCGGCCGGCCGAACTGCTGGCGTTGCTTGACGTAGTCGACGGCCTCCTCGAAGGCGCCCTGCGCGATGCCCAACGCCACGGTGCCCGCGCCCACGCGCTGGGCGTTGTAGGCCTGCATCAGGCCGGCGAAACCGCGCTTGAGACCCTCCGGCGGCACCACCAGCATGGACTTGTGCACCTTGAGGTCGTGGAACCGGAGATAGGTCTCGGGTATGCCCCGCACGCCCATGGCGTAGGAACGCTTGGAGATCTCCAAGCCATCATCCGCGCCGTCCGGCTCGCGCACATGGATGAACGCGCCTATGCCCAGGTCCTCGCCATCGTCGATGACCCGCGCAAAGATCAAATGCAGGCGCGACACCCCGCCCCCGGTGATCCAGTATTTCTCGCCATTGATGAGGTAGTCGTCGCCCTTGCGGACTGCCCTGGTCCCCATTTCACTGGCTGCGCTGCCCGCCTGGGGCTCCGAGATGCAGATGGCGGGCTTGTCGCCCGCCAGCACGCACCTGGCGGCCAGGGTCTTCTGTTCATCGCTGCCGTACTGCATGATGGCGCCGATAGCGCCCATATTGGCTTCGACCGAGATGCGTCCCATGGTGGCGCAGGCCTTGGCCATTTCCTCCACGACCAGGACGGTATCGAGATAGCCCAGCCCCTGTCCGCCGTACTCCCGTGGAATCGTCATGCCCATGAAGCCGCTTTCGCGCAGCAGCCGGACATTGTCCCAGGGGTACTGTTCGGACTGGTCGGTGGCCGCGGCCGTCGGTTTGAATACGGTCTGCGCCAGTTCGCGCGCGCGCTGTTGCAGCGCCAATTGGTCTTGGGAAAGTTCAGTCATTGTTCATCCTTGCTACGTGCAAAACTCCGGCCAGGCCGAAAGGCCCGCCGGCATCAACCCACCTTGATATCCGCGCGCCGCGCCACCTCGGCCCAGCGTTCGACCTCGCTGCGCGTCAGCGCCGCCAGTTCCTGCGGCGTGCCTCCGCCCGCATCGGCGCCCAGCGCGATCCAGCGCTGCACGAATACTGGATCGGCAAACGCGTCGTTGACCGCCGCGTTGAG
>LNAP01004994.1_pt1 | contig 11961 bp, 9 predicted proteins | sample 602601 | NCBI WGS metagenome assembly LNAP01 (sample SAMN02440304, study PRJNA202911) | soil metagenome | biome: Subtropical and temperate rainforests or woodlands; isolation source: soil samples (1 kg each in a 20% v/v slurry with milli Q water) were... ... | reverse complement strand
CCCTTCTGGTGGATGTGGCCGGGCATGATCCCGATCTTGCACTCGCCCGGGGTGATCACGCCGGGGCAGTTGGGCCCGATCAGGACCACGTCCGGATGGCCCTTGAGCACGTTCTTGACGCGCAGCATGTCCAGCACCGGGATGCCCTCGGTGATGCACACGATGACCTTGATCCCGGCCGCGGCCGCTTCCAGGATCGCGTCGGCGGCGAACGGCGGCGGCACGTAGATCACCGAGGCGTTGGCGCCGGTGGACTGGACCGCTTCACGCACGGTGTTGAACACCGGCAGTTCGATGTGGGTGGTGACGCCCAGCCGCCGCTGCAGGGCCTTGATCTCGTGGCGCAGGCGCAGCCGCACACGCGCATCGAGCGCCGACAGCGGCTCGTCGAGCAGCAGCAGGCCAGGCGACGTCGCAAGCGCGCGGGCGAGCGCCACGCGCTGCTGCTGGCCGCCCGACAGCTGGGCGGGATATTTCGGGCCGGAGTCGGGCAGCCCGACCAGCGCCAGGAGCTCGTCGACGCGCTTGACGATGTCGGCGCGGTTCAGGCGGCGGCTCACCAGGCCGTAGCCGACATTGTCGGTGACGGTGAGATTGGGAAACAGCGCATAGGACTGGAACACGATGCCGAAGTCGCGCTTGGCCGGCGGCAACGCCGAGACGTCGCGGCCCTTCTGGTGGATGGTGCCGGAGGTCTGCGGGTCGAGGCCGGCAATGGCGCGCAGCAAGGTGGTCTTGCCGCAGCCGGAGGGACCGAGGAAGCAGACGAACTCGCCCTCGGCGATATCCAGGCTGATATCGCCGAGCGCGGCGAAGTCGCCATAGCGCTTGGTGAGGTTGCGGACTTCGAGGAGAGACATGGTCATTTCACCTCCCCCGTCATACGCGGGAGGTGGCCCGAGTATCCGACAATTTCAGATCTGAAATTATCAGAGACCATCGGTGAGGCTCGCCCCCTCCCTACCCTCCCCCGTATGACGGGGGAGGAGATGAGTCGTGTCACTTCGCCTTCGGCGCCGACTTGCCGTCGTAGCGCTTGGACCACTCAGCGAGGATGCGGTCGCGGTTCTTTGCCATCCATTCGACGTCCATCTTGGCCATCAGCTTTTCGCCGTCGGCCGGATAGTTCTGCGGCATCGACTTGACCTGCGGGTCGGCGACGATGGCGTAGTACTTGCCGTAGAGCTCGTTGGCCTTGCGCGTCGACGCCCAGTCGGCGAGCTTCTTGGCCGCATCGAGGTTCTTGGTGCCCTTCATGATGGCCGTGACTTCCATCTCCCAGCCCAGGCCTTCCTTCGGCACGATCAGGTCGATCGGCGCGCCCTTGGTCTTCTCGGTGGCGCCGCGCATGTCGAAGCCGATGCCGATCAGGCGCTCGCCCTTGGCGGCCTGCACGCAGGGCGCCGAACCGGAATGCAGGTACTGAGAGACGTTCTGGTGCAGGGCATCCATGAACTTCCAGCCCGCATCCTCGCCCATGATGGTGAGCCAGCCCGCGATCGTCAGATAACCGGTGCCCGACGAGGCCGGGTTCGGCATGACGATCGAATCCTTGTACTCGGGCTTGATGAGATCGGCCCAGCTGGTCGGCGCGGGCTTGTTGCCCTTCTTCGCTTCGGCGGTGTTGAAGCAGACCACGGCCAGGAAGGCGTCCATGCCGACCCAGGTCTCGGGGTTCTTGCCGCTCTTGAAGATCGGCTTCAGCGCCGCGGCATTGGCCGGCGTGTAGGGCTCGATCATGCCCATGCCGGCCATCAGGCCGACACTCGACGCCGCGAGGCCCCAGATGACATCGGCGCGCGGATTGTCCTTCTCGGCAATCAGCTTGGCGGTCATGACACCCGTCGAGTCACGCACCCAGGCGATCTCGATGGTGGGATTGTCGGCCTCGAAGGCCTTCTTGAACGGGTCGAGCTGTTCGTTCTCGATCGCGGTGTAGACCGTGAGCTTGGTCTTCTGCGCGAACGCCGTGCTGCTGAGCGCAATGGCGGCCAGCGCGACGCCACCCAGGATCGCGGCACGCCGCATGGTTGCAAGCATTGTCATCGTAAGCCCCCTGTTTCGATCGTCTCCCGACCGTCTTCGCTACACGCCCCACATGACGCTTTCATTGCAGTCATTCACAAAACCTTAACATGGCGCTGGGGCCCGGCAAGGGCTGCGTGGTACGCTCGGGCGGCAAGGAGACAAAAATGGACGGCATGCCATTCAAGGCCCGCCACACGCTATCGCCGGAGATCACCCGCCTGGTCGCCGAGCACCGCTCGGGCGGCCCGCTGGAACGCGATTTTTACGTCGCCCGGGAGGTCTTCGAAGCCGATCTGGCACGAATTTTTCATCGCCATTGGATCTTCGCCGGCTATGCCTTCCAGGTGGCCCGTCCGGGCGACTTCTTCACCTACAAGGTGGGCACCGAATCGGTCATCGTGGTGCGCGACCGGGCCGGCGAGATCCGCGCCTTTCACAATGTCTGCCGCCATCGCGGCTCGCGCATCTGCAAGACCGAGCAGGGCAACAACCACCGCTTCGTCTGCCCCTACCATCGCTGGACCTACGAGCTCGACGGTTCGCTGGTGCTCGACACGTCCAAGGAATTCGGCGTGGCGAAGTCGGACTTGTCGCTGCGGCCGGTGACGATCGAGAACGCAGGCGGGTTGCTGTTCATCTCCCTCGCCGACTCAGCCCCCGACTTCTCGCAGGCGCTTGCCACCATCCGGCACAAGATGAAGCCGCACGCCATCGAGCGCGCCAAGATCGCCCATCAGATCGACTACGTCGTGAAGGCGAACTGGAAGCTCGTGTTCGAGAACAATCGCGAGTGCTACCACTGCCCGCCCAACCACAAGGAATACAACAGCGCGGCCTACGACGTGCAGCGTGACATGGCGATGCTCGATCCCTCGCTGCAGCCGGCGATGGACGCCATCGTGGCGGGCGCCAACGCCCGTTTCCGCTCGCTCGGCCTCGACGAGGGCGATGCCCTGTCGACCATGACGGGGGTCAACTTTCGCTGCCATCGCACGCCGGTGATGGAGGGCGCCGTCACCCAGAGCATGGACGGCAAGCCGCTGTGCAGCCGCCTGATGGGCGACATCAAGGAATGGGATTCAGGCACGCTGCGCACCACGATCTTCCCCAACTTCTGGCAGCATACCAATTGCGACTACGCCGCCGCGGCGCGGCTGACGCCGATCGGCCCCAACGAGACGCATGTGCGCGGCTACTGGCTGGTCGATGCCGAGGCCGTGGAGGGCCGGGACTACACGCTCGAGCGCCTGCTGCCGATCTGGGACATCACCAACCGGCAGGATTGGACGATCTGCGAGGACCAGCAGGAGGGCGTGAGCTCGCAGGCCTACGTGCCCGGCCCCTTCTCGCTGGTTCGCGAACGCAACGTCGCGCACTTCCTCGACTGGTATCTCGGAGAACTGCGCGCGTGAGCCTTCCCAGTCAGGCGCGCATCGTCGTGATCGGCGGCGGTGCGGTGGGCTGCTCGATCGCCTATCACCTGGGCAAGCTCGGCCAGAAGGACGTGCTGGTGCTGGAGAAAAGCGGGCTGACGCACGGCTCGACCTGGCATGCCGCGGGCCTGGTCGGCCAGCTGCGCAGCAAGCGCAACCTCACGCGCCTGATGCAGTACAGCGCCCAGCTGTACGGCAAGCTCGAAGCCGAGACCGGCCAGGCGACGGAATGGAAGCCGGTCGGCAGCCTGCGGCTCGCCTCCTCCGAGGAGCGCTGGAGCGAGCTCAAGCGCATGGCGACGACGGCCAGAAGCTTCGACTTCGAGCTGCACACGCTGTCGCCCAAGGAAGCGCATGACAAGTTCCCGCTGGCCACGTCCGACGGCGTCGTCGGCGCGGTGTTCGTGCCCAATGACGGTTCGGTCGAGCCGTCCAGCCTGACCATGGCCTATGCCAAGGGCGCGCGCTCGAGCGGCGTGCGCATCGTCGAGAACGTCCTGGTCACCGGCTTCGAGGCTGACGGGCGCCGCATCAAGCGCGTGCTCACCGACCAGGGCGACGTCGCCTGCGAGATCGTGGTCGTGGCAGCCGGCATCTGGGCGCGGGACGTGGCGCGCATGGCGGGCGTGCAGGTGCCGGCCGGGGCGGTCGAGCACCAGTACCTGATCACCGAGAAGAGCAACGCCATCCCGCCCGGCCTGCCGACCTTGCGCGATCCCGATCGCATCTTCTATCTCAAGCCCGAGCCCGGGGCGCTGGCGATCGGCGGCTGGGAAAAGGGCACGCCCACCTTCGGCGCCGACGGCGTGCCCTTCTCGTTCGGCCGCGAGCTCCTGCAGCCCAACCAGGAGCGGCTCGAGCAGTTCGTGCTGCCCGCGGCCGAGCGCCTGCCGATCCTGAACGAGCTCGGCATCCGCACCGTGATCAACGGGCCGATCCCGATCTCGCCCGACGGCGAGCCGATCATGGGTCTCGCGCCGGAACGCGACAACGTCTACGTCGCCTGCGGCTTCACCTCGGGCATCGCGGCCTCCGGCGGCGCCGGCAAGGCGATGGCCGAATGGATCGTCGAGGGCGAACCGGGGCTCGACCTGTGGGCCTTCGACGTGCGCCGCTTCGGCAGCCATCACATGAGCGCCAGATACCTCGCCGAGCGCAGCGTCGACAGCTACTGGCGCTACTACCAGATCCACTATCCGATCGAGGAGCTGGAATCGGCGCGCGGCGGGCGGCGCTCGCCGCTCTATCCCCTGCTCAAGGCCAAGAACGCCGTGTTCGGCTCGCGCTTCGGCTGGGAGCGGCCCAACTGGTTCGCGCCGGCTGGCACCGAAGCCGTCGACAAGCCGTCCTTCGAGAGCCGGCCCAACTGGTTCGGCCCGGTCGGCAACGAATGCCGCGCCGCGCGCGAGCGCGCCGTGCTGATCGACCAGAGCTCGTTCTCCAAGTACGAGATTTCGGGACCCGGCGCCTTCGCGGCCCTGCAGCGGCTGGCGGCCAACGATCTCGACAAGCCTCAAGGCGCGCTCGTCTATACCCAGCTGTGCAACGAGCGCGGCGGCATCGAGGCCGACCTCACCTTCGCCCGGCTCGACGAGAACCGCTTCTACATGGTGACCGGCAGCGCCTTCGGCGTGCGCGACATGGGCTGGATCAAGAAGCACCTGCCGACCGACGGCTCGGTCAGCGTGCAGGAGCTGACCTCGGCGCGCGCCACGATCAACCTCGCCGGGCCGTTGTCGCGGCAGATCCTCGAGCAGGTCGCCGACGGCGACGTCGGCAACCAGGCCTTCCCCTACATGACCGCGCGCGACTTGCGCATCGGCTTCGCGCCGGTTCTGGCGCTGCGCGTCACCTACCTGGGCGAGCTGGGTTGGGAGCTGCACCTGCCGGCCGAATATGCCGCCCATGTCTACGAGCTGTTGTGGGCAGCGGGGCGTGACCTCGGCCTGGCCGATGCCGGCTACCGCGCCATCGATTCGCTGCGCCTGGAGAAGCGCTATCTCTACTGGGGCAGCGACATCACGCCCGACTACACGCCCTACGAGGCGGGCCTGGGGTTCGCCGTGTCGCTCAAGAAGAAATCCGACTTCATCGGCCGCGCCGCCCTCGAGAAGGCCAGGGTCACCGGCCCGGCGCGCAAGCTCGTCACGCTGCTGGTCGACGCCGACGTGCAGCTCTACGGCGGCGAGGCGATCCGACGCAACGGCAAGGTCCTGGGCGTCACCTCGTCGGCGGGGTGGGGCCACACGATCGGCAAGGCCGTCGCTTTCGGCTACGTGCCGGCCGAGGAAGCAGGCCACGCCGACTACGAAATCGAGGCCTTCACCCGCCGTCATGCTGCCAAGCGCATCGATGGCCCGGCGGTCGACCCGCAGCGCAAGAAGGTCCTCGCCTAAGGCCAAAGCCTTCGTTCCGAAATCAGCAAGGGGCATTCGACTGCTGTTGATGCAGGACGCTGTTTAACGCCCGATCCGAACTCCCCTATGCTGCGGGCGGGCCATCGCCTCTGCCGGCGCAGGAGTAGACATTGCCAGACTACCTAAACCGATACACCGACTTACCTGCACTGATCCACATTCTCGCTACTCGAAGCGTCACACTTCTCAATCCGCTTACCTGGGATGACAAGAACGACTCCTATTTTATGTCTGAATACAAAGAACGCCGTGATGCGAAGACGCTTCTTGCATTGTGCTTCTCGGAAGCCCGAGAGACCTACCATCACTGGCGAGTATTTTCACACGGCTCACACGGCGTATGTATCGAGTTCAACAAGGAACAATTCTTAAATCAGTTCAAAATCGATCGGCGCGTTCAGCATGGGAACGTGAGCTACAAGACGCGAAAAACTTTTGCCGCGCCCAAAACAATCCGGCTCGAAGAATTGCCGTTTCTGAAGCGGTGGCAGTATAGAGACGAGCGGGAGTATCGCGTTGTCTATCTCGACAATACGACAGAGCATCGGACAAAAGAGTATAAGATTAACTTGGAATGGATACAGCGCGTCACTCTGAGTCCATGGCTTCCGCCCGCAATGCAGCAATCCGTTAAAGAGACATTGCGGTCGATTGATGGATGCCAAGACCTTCGCATCACTCCATCGACATTGGTTAATAGTGAACGGTGGAAGAACCTTGTCATCGACGCTCTCGAAAGGAACGTTGCGAAGTAGCTGATCCTTAAGGCTTTCTCCTATGGGGACGGCAAGTTGCTGCAAGGCTGCGCGGTCCTCCGCCCTCGATGTGACAAACTGCTATTTCGCAAGCGCCTCGCCGACGCCGCTGAGCCAGCGGCGGACAACGCGCTCCTCGTCGCGCCCTACGAGGTCATTAAGCCTCGCCTCGACCTCCTGGACGCGGGCGCGGCAGCGTTTCAGCAGCGCCTGGCCTTTGGCCGTGGCCGTCAGCCGCAGGATGCGGCCATGCTCGGCATCGGCCGCCTTCCTGATGGCGCCCATCCTCTCGAGGTTGCGCACGATCACGTTGATGGTCTGCGGCGTCAGGAAGGTGAGCCGCGCCAGGTCGGCGCCGGAGACGCCGGGATAGGCCACGATCATGGTGAGCACGCTGAACTGCGGCGGCGTGATATCGATGTCGGCCAGCACCTTCTCCATCGCCGCCCGTACCGCCACGCTCGCCTGGCGTACCAGGTAGCCGAGATGACCCTGCGGCCCGCGCTTGCCCTCGCCCGGACGCGGCACCTTTGCCGGCTTGCGCATAATATCAGAGTTCTTATATTCCATCAGACGTCGAATATAGCAGGAGATCGTCGATGGACCAGCAACTCGCCGCCCTCGTGGGCCGCCATCTCGCGGCCGAGAACGGCCAGGATCTGGCGGGCACGCTGGCGACCCTCCATCCCGAGTGCGTGTTCGAGGACTTCGCCACCGGCCAGGTCTGGCATGGCCGCGAGGGTGCCGCGGCGCACTATCGGCAATGGTGGACCACCTTCGATGTCACGGTGAAGCGCGGTCAAGGCCAGAGCGGCGGCTGGCTCGAAGGCGGCGGCTACATGGCCGAGGTGACCTGGCATGGCCGCCATATCGGCCGCTTCCTCGGCATCGAGCCGACGGGCCGGACCATCGCCCAGCCCTTCGTCGTCACGCTCTCCTTCAAGGACGGGCTGATGTTCTCCGAACGCTTCCACTACGACCTGGCCTCGCTGCTGCGCCAGATCGGCGCCGATCCCATCCCAGCGCTCAGCGGCTTGCAGCATCGGGCGGCGGCCTAGGGCGCTACTTCGAGAACACCATCGCCTTGTCGCGCACCGAGCCGTAACGCAGGCTCATGAGGTCCATCGCGTAGTTCTGGTGCAGCCGCCAGGGCCGGCGTGCGCCCTGCTTGGGGAACTTGTCGACACCGCGCTGGATGTAGCCCGACGAGAAGTCGACCCACGGCAGGCGCTCCATGTCGGGATCGTCGAGCCTGGGCGTGCACTGGCGCAGGCCGTTCTTCTGCATGTGATTGAGCAGCCGGCAGACATATTCGCAGACCAGGTCGGCCTTCAGCGTCCACGAGGCGTTGGTGTAGCCCGAGACCACGGCGAAGTTGGGCACGTCGCTGTACATCATGCCCTTGTAGGAAAGCGTGTCGGCGGGGTTGATGGCCTTGCCGTCGACCTCCACGGTCATGCCGCCCAGGAGCTGCAGCGCGAGCCCGGTCGCGGTCACGACCAAGTCGGCCTCGAGCTCGCTGCCGGACTTCAGGCGAATGCCGGTCTCGGTGAAGCTCTCGATCTGGTCGGTGACGACCGACACCTGCTTGGCGCGGATGGCGCGGAACAGGTCGGCGTCGGGCACCAGGCACAGCCGCTGGTCCCACGGGTTGTAGCGTGGCGTGAAATGTTTCTCGATGTCGTAGTCGGGTCCCAGGAAGTAGCGCACGCCCTTCAGGATCAACGCCTTGGCGCGATCGGGCCGGCGCTTGCAGAGCTGGTAGAAGTACATGCCGAGCAGGACGTTCTTCCAGCGCGTCAGTCCGTAGGCGAGCCCGATCGGCAGGCGGCGGCGCAGGCGATTGGCGATCGAGTCCTCGGCCGGGCGCGCCACGACGTAGGTCGGCGAGCGCTGCAGCATGGTGACGTGTGCCGCCTCGGGCGCCATCGCCGGCACCAAAGTGACCGCCGTGGCCCCACTGCCGATCACCACGACCTTTTTGCCCTTGTAGTCGATGTCCTCGGTCCATTCCTGCGGATGGACGATGCGGCCCGCGAAGCGCTCGACTCCCGGAAACTCCGGCGTATAGCCGCCCGAGTAGTCGTAGTAGCCGCTGCACATCCACAGGAAGCTGCAGGTGATCGTGGTCTTGCGCTTCTCAGGGCCCTGCTCGATCTCGACCGTCCAGCGCGCGTCCGGCGTCGACCACTTGGCCGCCACCACGCGATGGCCGTAGCGGATCCTGGCGTCGATGCCGTGGTCGCTCGCCACCTCGCGGATGTAGGACAGGATCGACGGGCCGTCGGCGATCGCCTTGGCGCCCTTCCAGGGGCGGAATGAATAGCCCAGCGTGTACATGTCGGAGTCCGAGCGGATGCCGGGATAGCGGAACAGATCCCAGGTGCCGCCGCTGGTCTCGCGCGCCTCGAGGATGGCGTAGCTCTTGCCCGGGCACTTGTCCTGCAGATGCCAGGCGGCGCCGATCCCCGACAGGCCCGCGCCGACGATCAGGACGTCGAGGTATTCGCTATCAGTGCGTGCAAAATCGGCGAGAGTATCCATATCCCTAACATCATAGAGGGCATCGGTCGGCGCAAGCCCGCGCCTGTGCAACCATCTCGCGCAAGAATCTCGCGCAAGAGCGGGCGCGACGTTATGGTGGCGCCCCCGGAAATCGGATCATGGACGAGCAACAACGCACCGAACGCAGGCTCGCCGCCATCCTGGCGGCCGATGTCGCCGGCTACAGCCGGCTGATGAGCCGCGACGAGGAAGGCACGCTGCAGCGCCTGAAGGGCCATCTCGGCGAACTGATCGAGCCGCATATCGCGGCCCACCGCGGCCGCATCGTCAAGCGCACCGGCGATGGCCTGCTGGTCGACTTCGCCAGCGCCGTCGAGGCGGTGCGCTGCGCCGTCGCCATCCAGGCCGGCATGGCCGACCGCAACCGCGGCGCGCCCGACGAGGCGCGCATCGAGTTCCGCATCGGCATCAACATGGGCGACGTCATCATCGAAGGCGAGGACATCTACGGCGACGGCGTCAACATCGCCGCCCGCCTGGAGGGGCTGGCCGAGCCCGGCGCCCTCTTCGTGTCGCGCGCGGTGCGCGATTCGGTGCGCGACAAGCTCGGCATCGAGCTCGAGGATCTGGGCGAGAAGCCGGTCAAGAACATCGCCCGGCCGGTCCGCGTGTTCCGCATCGGCCGGGCCAACGGCAAGGCGCGCACGGCAGCACCCACCGTGCCGGACAAGCCGTCGATCGCCGTGCTGCCCTTCGCCAACATGAGCGGCGATGCCGAGCAGGAGTATTTCAGCGACGGCATCTCCGAGGACCTGATCACCGACCTCTCCAAGGTGCAGGCGCTGTTCGTGATCGCCCGCAACTCCTCCTTCACCTACAAGGGCCGCTCGGTGAAGGTGCAGGAGATCGGCCGCGAGCTCGGCGTGCGCTTCGTCCTCGAAGGCTCGATCCGCAAGGCCGGCAACCGCGTGCGCATCACCGCCCAGCTGGTCGACGCCCAGAGCGGCGGCCATCTGTGGGCCGACCGCTTCGATCGCGAGCTGACCGACATCTTCGCCACGCAGGACGAGGTCGTGCACAAGATCGTCGAGGCGCTGGCGGTGAAGCTCAGCCGCGTCGAGGAGCAGGATCTCAAGCGCGGCGGCACCAAGAACCTCGAAGCCTACGAAAGCTGGCTGCGCGCCCGCCAGCTGCTCGGCATCGGCACGCGCGAGACCATCGCCGAGGCCAAGGCGCTGCATCGGCGCGCGCTGGAGCTCGATCCGAACTTCGCCGGACCACATGTCGGCCTGGCCTTCGCGTCGGTGTCGGACTACGTCAACGCCTGGATCCCCGACGCACAAGGCGCCCTCGCCGAGGGCGAGCGCTGGGCGCGGCGCGCCATCGAGCTCGACGAACGCCAGCCCGGCGGCCATGTCGCCATGGGCAATGTGCGGGTCTGGCAGCGCCGCCACGACGAGGCGCTGACCGAGCTCCACCGGGCCGTCGAGCTCGACCACAACTACGCACAGGGCCACGCGCTGCTGGGCATGGCCCTGATGTACTCGGGCCATCACAGGAAGGCGCTGGAATCGCTCGCCGTGGCGATGCGACTCGACCCGCTCTACCCCAACATCCTGCTGCACCTGGCCGCGCAGGCGCATTTCAGCATGGGCCAGGACGAAATCGCCGCCGGCCATCTGGTCGAGCGCATCGCGCGCAATCCCAACACCGATGCCAGCCGCATGCTTCTGGCGGCCTCGTATGGCCATCTCGGCAGGATCGATGAGGCGCGCGAGGCCTGGACCGGACTTCTCGAGGTCAATCCCGGCTTCTCGATTCAGCAGCGCAAGGGCGTTTTGCCCTACAAGGACGCTCGGGATTTCCAGCGTATCCTGGATGGCCTGGCCAAGGCGGGCCTCCCCTGAAAGCTGCAGTTTGAGCGGCCTTGCCGCACTTCACCAAAAAGCTTGCCCGCCCTATTGTTGCAGCGATTTGGTGGGGGAAGGAAAGAGGATGCGACCGTGGCTGGTGGCCGCTATTGCGCTGCCTGCCGCCCTGTGGCTGCAGACAGGCCCGGCGGCTGCGCAATACTGCGACAACCTCGAAGGCCAGGAGGTCAAGGTTTCCGGCACCATCGACCGCATGGTCGAGGCCGCCGGCGTGATCTTCTTCCGCGACCGCAAGACCGCCTGCCAGTTCGGCATGGTCACCCATCGCAACGACAAGGGCTGCAAGACCGGCGCCCAGGTCGAGGTCTCGGGCAAGCTGATCAAGAACAAGTTCCTGCCCGACACCTACGACATCGATCGCGGCAGCAAGCCGGCCGGCGAGACGCTGAGCTGCAAGTAGCTCATCCTCTTTCGGACCGCGCGCATCCTGCGCGCCTCATGATCATGAGCGCGCAGGATGCGCGCGGTCCGGAAGACTCCGATCACTCCTTCATGAAGGCGTTGAGCTCGGGCGTCGGGATCGACGTGTCGAGGTAGGTGAAGGTGCCCTTGTCCTTGACCTCCTTCGCCGCGTGCAACAGGCCGGTCATCGCCGCGCGGTAGAGCGAGCTCGCGAGGCTGATGCGCTTGACGCCGGCGGCCTCCAGCTCGGCGCAACTGAACGAACGGCCCTTGATGCCGACCATGAAGTTGAACGGCTTGCCGATCGAGCTGCACACCTTCTTCACCGCCACGAGGTCGGGCAGGCCGGGCGCGAACAGCACGTCGGCGCCAGCCGCCTCGTAGGCTTTCAGGCGCCTGATGACGTCGTCGAGGTCGGCGCGGCCGCGCAGGAAGCCCTCGGCGCGCGCCGTGAGCACGAAGGGGAACGGCAGCGCCCGCGCCGACGGCG
>LNAP01004993.1_pt1 | contig 11962 bp, 12 predicted proteins | sample 602601 | NCBI WGS metagenome assembly LNAP01 (sample SAMN02440304, study PRJNA202911) | soil metagenome | biome: Subtropical and temperate rainforests or woodlands; isolation source: soil samples (1 kg each in a 20% v/v slurry with milli Q water) were... ... | reverse complement strand
TCCTTTGTGTATTGGCCCGAAAGCTCAACAGTATCCCGAGGCTGGGCTCGGCTTGGGGTCAGGTAACTCTCAAGGCCGTGGCGAATTCGAGCGATATCGCCTGCCAAACGCTGATAATCGAAGAAGTAACGCTTGCCTGGTTCGTCGGCTACTTGGGCGCTCCGGCGCGCGGTGTCCTCCAGGGCATTTAACTGACGGATCATCACGTCCAGGTTGGCCTGTTCGGAGGCGGAAGCGGCTGCTGACTGAGAAGCGGGCAGGCCGCATCCTAAAAGTCCGATGAGGGCTGGCAAAGCAAGTCGGCGAGTGAGTGCAGTGCGGCGCGGGTACTGAGTCACGGCTGGGCTCTGGTAATTCCTGATGCCATCAGCTTGCCGTTTTCATCAACGCGCGCGCCGCAAGAAAACCATATTCAGAGCTTGAAGGATTTCTTCAGGTGGTACTGACACCATCAATCACTGGAGATGTGGCGTTTGAAGAAAAGCAGATAGCCCGTGGGCAAGGCGATGCCGTAGGCCCAGCCCTGGGCATTTTGATTGCCGATTTTGACCTCGCCCCTGACGACTGATTGAACGCTGACCAGCTCCCAGCCCTCTTGGCCAAGTTGAGTAAGGCGTTGTGAATTCCCGGAACTCTGTAGAAACCCCTGAATATCTGGCTCAGTCGTAGGTTCTTCGGATTTGAAAATCAGGAGTTTTTTTGTTCGGATGATGTAGTCCAGCGGTGCGAACTCGGTATGGTATTCAAATTTCTGACGGCTCATGGCGACGTCCTCAGTGTGCGGAGCCACTAGGGTTTCAGTTCTCTGCGCGTGCCAGCAATCTGAAATAGTTTGTTGCTAAGCAGGCGATTTCTGAGGTTGGGTTGGAGACGTCCGAGCATCGACATAGCGCTGCATGATAGAAATGACCATTGAGTTCAACGCCAAAATTTTCATTCCTCGCGTCACAGCCACATAAAACAAATTCAATTCGTCATCTCGACGTCCACGGTCAATATCAGGCGACAGCGGATCAGCGCTGAAGTCGTCATACAGGCTGACAAAGTCCCATTCCAGCCCCTTGGCCTTATGCCCTGTCGTTAGCGTGATCGTGGCATCCAACTCATTGTCGACTGATCGAGCGCGTAGTGTCTGGATCCGCTCAGGCAAGTCCGGATAGGCTGCAATGATTTTGATTGAGCGCAGCATCTCCGTGTCTTGGCTCACCTCGGCAATTTCCACGTACTGTGAAAAGTCTCGGTAATCCCGCAATAGCTTGCGGTTCTGGACCTCTTTATTGCGGTTGCGGCTGAACATGTACAGGTCTTCCAGGTCGCGCAGCGAGTAGCTGTCGATTCCTCCTACCCAGAAGATCTTGGGTTTGATCGCGACCAAGAATAGGGCATTCTCGATAACGCCAGTAACGGTGCGATGGATAAACGTGCGATGCGGTAGATCTTCAGGCAGAGCCCGTTTAACCAGGGTGTTGGGACCTAACCCCTGCAGCTTTCGTGTCTCCCCCTTGTAGAAGAGGATGATGTTGGCCACGTGAGCGACCGCAGGGCCGAAACGAAAGCTCTGGGTCAAGTAATGACGTTCGGCACCGGCCATCCAATCGCTGTTGAGCGCATCCTCGGCTCCGCGGAAGCGATAGATCTGCTGATGGGGATCGCCGACTGTCACCTTGCGGATCCGTTGTGTTTTTACCAAGTCGGCAATAACCGGGTTCACGTCTTGTCCCTCATCCAGAAGGATGGCGTTAAATCGTTCGCTCAGGTCAGGCTTACTCAGTTGATACAGCTTCAGGTAACCGTCATGTGTAATCGAAATGCCGGTGTCTTGCAGATCGATCATCCGTTTCCAGACGATCCTTGCCATGCTCAGAGCATTGTTCAAGAACCGTTCCTGTGCGCTGGTGAGCATTCGTTGTTCCTGGAACCTGGGGAAATGCCCCCGGCCCAGCTCGTCGTCGGCGCTGGCCATGAAGTTGTTCAGCGTACTGAGGACGTCTCGTACCAGCTCCCAGTCCTGGGTATTGATGGCCCTGGCAATATCAGTGAGTCGCAAATTGTTGGTTTGTTTAGCGGCGTACTGACTGCCGTAGACCGCGTAGGCAAGACCATGTGCTGTCTTGCAAACCACATTGCGAGGGAAGCGGCCCTTGGCCGCGAGCTCGACGGATTTGTTGTAGCAGAGGTACAGCATTTTCACCGAGGTGTGATGGGTGGCGTAGCCAACCAGTGTTGTGGTTTTGCCTGTGCCGGCAAAGGCCTGGACCAGCAGCTTGTCAGCTGTTGAATGGATAATGGGCTGCTGTTCTTGAGTCCATTGCATGGAGGGCTCCTAAAGGTATTTTTTGAAGCTGGAGACAGTGATGCAGACGGACACGCCCAATAACACTGCGCATGGCAATAGAATCAAAAGAGGGCTGACGCTGATGGGAATGGCCAGGTAGACCGTCCAGGGCACGATGGTCAGGGGAATGATCGTCCCTCGGGCTTTGTGATACAGGTAGCTGGACTCCCGGCCGGAGCCGAATTTACGCAGATCACGCCTCACCAGGCCGTCGACGAGTCCGGTGAACGCGGCCAGTGCAAACAGTGGGAGTGTCAGTGTCAGGATGACCATCCGCACACAGAAGGTCAGCACGGTATACAGCGCAGCCAAGCCGTAGTCCTGGAACTTGATCATGACTCGGCCGAGCTCGTAGCGGAGATTGAAGGTGCCTGCTTGTTGTTGTGATATGGATCGGGCGTACTGGGTCAGTGCATTGATGTTGTCCTGCAGGCCGGTTTTCACCATCAGCCAGTCATACACGGTTTCTGCCAGCCAGGTGGCTGTGCGTCCCGGTTCTTTGATCACAACGCTTTGTAGCAAGTCTTGGGATAGCCAGCTCAGTTCATGCTGGAACATCTGCTGGGCATGTTTCCAGCCAGCATCAGGCCAGAACACGTACATGCATATCCATTCAACGATGACGGCGCCCAGCAGGGAGCCGAACATCACCCCTAGGAAGTGAAAGGGAGCCGAGAACAGCATGCCCAGGAAGGTTTTTTGACCTTCCTGCTGTTGCTGGGCTTTTTCCGCGATATCGGCCATGGCCTTGTTCCTTCAGGCTTATGCGACTTTCTCGTCGGTGGCCAACTTGCGGAAATCATTGACCAGATCATCTGGCAGCGATTCGCCTAATGCTTCATATCCCGGCGCTTGCCACCAATCGCTGCTCGTTCCGGATCCTTTGCGCATACCTTCAACCAATGCCTGAAGATCCTTGGGCATGACTTCATCGGGATCGCTCGCCGGCAACGGCATACGAATCTTCCACAGGTTGCCGCCCTCGATCAGGGCAAAGCATTGCCCCTTGGGCAGCGCAACGACGTGCGCCGGTTCGATCATCGGCACGCTGACGCTTTGGATCTGGTCGTGGGTATTGGACGTGAAAGCGGTCTTGCCATTGATCGCATCATTGGCACTGCTGGCCGGCGTACTGGTGAACACCTGGACCTTGGGCAACTGGTTGGTCAACAGCTCGGCGGTGGCGGTTTCACGAACACGCAACATGAATAGGTTGTTGAAGTTACCGATGACTTGGCCAGCTTTTGCGCGGTTACCAATTTTGGCCTCGATGTCGCTCATGGTCTGGGTGTAGGCCGTAACCTGCATGCCGGCGCCGCCGCCTTTGTTGATCATCGGAATGAACTCATCGCCCATCAGTTCGTTGAACTCGTCGGCGTGCACGTTAATCGCCACCTTGCCACCGCTTGCCCCGGGTAAACCGGCATCGATGCCGAATATGTAGATGTGGCCTGCGACTGACACCAGATCGCTGAACATGGAGTTGCCCACCGCCGCAGCCACCTCTGTATCGGACAAGGCATCCAGACCGACATAAACCACCGCCCGTTTGCGGATGACCTGCATCCAGTCAAAGATTGGTCGTGGATCCTCAAGGTCCATGTAGTCTGGAGACAGCAGCTCTGCAATGCGCCCCGTGGTCAGTTTTTCCAGCAGTGGTAGCAGGCTGGCCACAATCTTGTCGAAATAGGTTTTGTCATAACGTACCGCTGATCGCAGGCCCTCCATCACAGGATCGGAGATGCGTTGCTGAGTGAGGTACATGTCCAGGGCCACCACGCGCAGCGGTCGATCCTTCATAGCAAAACTGAGGTTTTTACGATCGATCTTGCCTTCGACTTCGACGATGGTTTGCCAGGCCTTGGGATCATGCTCGGCAAAGTACTTCTGTGCGTACTCGATGAAGAGCGCATCGATGTTGGTCACGTGCTTGAGTATCTGCTCATAGTCTGGCCTGCGTCCGAGGGCGACCAAGGCGCGTGCGATGATGTTGACGAAACGCCAGGCGAACTCGCGGAACGCGGCCGAGTTGCCTTCTCCTGATAGTTGACCGGCAATCCGGGTCGCCACCTCAGAGATCCGACCAAATCGGCCAACGGCGTTGTAACGAGCGGAGTGGTCGGGCCAGCCCAAATGGAATATGTAAAACTCATCCAGTCGACCGGCACGCTTGCACTCGATATACATGCGTTTCAGGAGGTCGGCATCGCCTTTGGGGTCGAAGACAATCACCACCTCGCGATCAAGGTTCATCTCATCATTTTTATCTACGCAGCGCTGGCTCCGATGAACAGGCTGAACTCGTCGACCCATCTGAACGCGCCGCCGGGGCTGTCTGCGGGTGCGTCTGATGTCTTGGGTGATAAACAGTTCTGCCAGACGGGTCTTGCCCACCCGTGTAGTCCCCAGTACCAGGGAGTGCCCAACCCGCTCACCCAATGGCAAGCTGACGTCAGCTTCGTTTGGCTCAATACCATGTAAGCGCGGTAGGCCACCTACGGGTGGCAGCGGACGTGCTGGATTAAGCGCGACATCCCAAGAGGTGGCTTTGGCCAGCAGCTTGAGTGGGAAGGGAGCGAATTCCAATCGTTCCTCAACCCGCCGTGCCCAGTTGTAGATCAAGGTAGGCTCGACGTACTCGGCATATTTGGGGAGGTAAGTGTCCATCAAGCGCTGGGTATGTTTCTGAGTCCAGCGAAAGCCTTTGCCTATAAACAGCCGCTCCTTGCTCACCGGAATTTCTTTGCTGGTCATGGTGTAGTGGGGGAGACGCCGGACATTGCGTCGGTAGCGCAATACCATCAGTGCCTGTTTCAGGCGAACAACCCCAAGACCTAAAAAGCCAGCAGCGGCAACCACTCCAAATAAAGGCGTCAGTGCAAACGCCCAGGGCGCGAAAATACAAAGCAGCGCTGCTGCAGCACAAACCCAGACCGTGTAAAGCTCGACGGCAGGACGAAGCAATGACTCGATAGTGAAGGGGCTGGCCATGGTTGCGTGCCTTTAAAGCTTATTGAGTATTAAGGGGAACTGCTCGTCCAGCTCCTGTTTCACCAGTGCTAGCTCATGTGCCGGTATTCGGTCGGCTAGCTTCTCGCGCATAGCGATGGCGTCACCCTGTTCTGTGGACGTCACACGGCCGCCATAAAGCCAAACCACGTAGGTCACTTGCTCCAAAATCAGCTGGCAAGTTCGCGGATCTTCCGGTTGTCTGATCACCACGGTGAGTGACTGAGGCGGTGGCATTCCTGTCTCCTACTGCTGAATGGCCGTTGCAGTAATGAGCAGTGGGTAGTGTTTGATTCCAAGGCGCTGCGCCAGGTCATTTGACGGTGCTGGGACCATCTGCAGGTCGCCTGCCCATCGTTGCACCTCGGCAAATCGCTCGGCACTGGCCACGTTCACTACCAGACCTACCGCCTGCAACTGCTGCAGTTGCTCACGGCGTTGAGTCAGCCAGGCTCTGGACATTTCATCGTCACCCACCAGGAAAAGAGGTTGTAAGCCTGGCGCGTTTATTACCCGGCCCTGCTCTTGGCCGGGGACAAGCTGGTCTGAGTGCACGGGAAAAGACCCATGGCCACGTACCCCCATAGTTTCGATTGGTGCTGATTGCGCGGTAGGTTCAGGTGCTAAGTCTTGGTAGTAGGGCAGGGCGGATACACCGCCCCGGTCTTCAACCACAATCAACGAGCTTGCGTTCACCACAATTGGGGTGACCAAGCACAGCAAAAGCACGAAACTCAACAGTCCATTCATGGGTTGTTCGCCATCAGGTTGATGCCGGTGACCCGGCTAAGATGTTTGGCAAATGCGCGGCGGTAGCGGGCAGCGGGTTCGCCCCCGGCCGGACGGTGGTAACGGCCAGCGGCCGTGATCCAATCTCCGCCTTTGGCTTTTTGCTCGGCCAGGATCTGAGCCGTAACCGAAAGGTTTCTGTACGGATCCAGCCCTTCGCAGGGGGAGCTGTAACGGTGGCCATTGGCACCGATATTGGTTTGCCCTAGGCCGACGTCGACCCGATTGGGGCCAGCGGTCTGAATCGCAAGCATCAGTGCCCTGCATGCATCGCTACGGGTCGCAAAGCGGTAACCGGCGCCGGCGACATTCAATGTCCAGGGCCAGGGCACGATCTGGCCACGCAGTCGCGTACCGCTCTCCTGCAGTGCGACCGAATAGAGCACCTCGGATGGAACGCCGGCAGGCAACGCAATCAATTGATAGGCCGGTGGCGGGACCTCTGCACTGTTAGCCATTGCCGCGCCAATTAGAAGAAAGCCAGCCAGCGTTTCGCGAACTACTGACGTTGCCATTGCCCATTCACCTCGCGCACTACAGCTGGTAGATCGCCGCCGAGTCCAAGGCCGAGCCAGCGGCCGGCGTCGTGATTCAGTGTGATCTGTCGGTTGCGCACGCTGGTTGGCTCGATGCCCGCCAGAATTGCCCAACGACGAATGGTCTCGTCATCACCTTGGCTACCCACGAAGTACAGATCAAAGGGTTGTTTCTGAGTCTGAAGGTCTTTCACTCGAGCGATGCAGGCGGTGCAGCTGTCCTGAACAAAAACGGCTAATCGCCCTGTGCCTTTTAGAGCTGTGGTGGTGCCAGAGCCTGCGGGAGATGTCGGGCCTGATGATATTTGGATGACTTTTTCATTGGGATAGAGGCGAGCAAAGGCTTGGTCATAAGCTCTTTGGTAGGCAAGCTCCTTATCGATACGTTGTCGCTCGGCCTGCACCTGTAGTTCTGCGTACCGTCTGCGCTCTTCAGCCGATTTGGCTTCGATGCCAAGTGCGGTCAACGGATCCAGTCCTGGCGAATAGATTCCGCGCGGTCCCGCCATAACCGTTTGATAACGGGTCCACTCTTGGGGGGTTAACCCCCACTCGCGGGCGAGTTCTGTCTGGCTGGCAACTTGAGAAGGATTCTGGAAGCCGAGTTCGCTGATTTGAGTGTTTGTAGTTGACGTAGCGTGTTCCGGAGCAGCATGGCAGCCATAGGCAAAGGCAAGGATAGCCAAGCCTGTAGTGAGCCGCGAGGCGCTCGTGGATCTCTGCTTTTCTGATATGGACGTTGGGAAATTCATAAAAGAGGTCCTATTGCGCGACGGTTACGGTTTGCGGTTTTCCAGCCACGTCAAAGCGTGCTGATCTGCCGTCCAGTGTGTTGAGGCGCCACTCAGTACCCGCCACGGCGTCACCTGGACGAATTAGGTAGATCTGGTTTAACTGTGTGCTGCCTGGCGGTGCTACGGACAAAAAGCGTTCCCCGCCCCGGTACTCGATGCCGATAACGGTGAAGGGGGGCGTTTTCGGTGTAACGACGCTGGTACTGGGCTTCTGAGTGGGAGATGGTTTGCGGGCAGTGGCTTTCGGTTTTGAGGGCGCGGCAGCAGTCTGCTTGATCTGGGATTGGCTTAGTTCGTGAACACGGTTATCGAGCGTTTCGACGCTTGCCTTGAGCACTACAAGTTCCGCAGAAGACGCGGCGTTTAGCGAGAGTTCCTTGGCTGTTTCGGTCGCTTGCTTAGCGTAGGCCTGAGCTGCGTCGATGCGGTTCGACAATGCCTGCTGTCCGGAGCGGAAGTCATCGTTGGTTACCAGGTGCTTTCCGTCCACTATATCAAGTCGCTCGTCGACCTTGCCTAGTCGTGCAAGAAGCGCATCGAGCGAGCTTTTGTCCGCGGTCGCCGCGAGGCTATTACTGAGATTGGATAGTTGGTGATGCTGGTAACTCAGCCCCCCTGCCATGATTACAAGGCAGATACTGAGTATCACTGTGGTCCGGGTAGGGCGTGGTAGGTTCATGGGCGTCCTCGCGCGAAAACAAGGCCACACTCTCAAACCGGTTCACCGATCACAGTAGGAAATAGGTTTTCCATAAATTTTGTTTTTCTGAGCATGCTCTCCAGGGGTTGCAAAATTCCTATGAAAAAGTGGTGATAAAATCTGTTATCACCACTTGTTCAAGAGGCTGGGATGAGTACGACCAAACCGTTTGAAGTTCGCGATAGCTGGGTCCTCGTCGATTCCATGGTGGACACCTACTCCGAAATTGCGGAGGAGGCCTTCAGCTGTTTTTTGTTCGAGAAGGGCAATCCAGTTCCTAGGCCACAATGGCCTAGCGATGCGACAGCCTACGACGGACAGAAATCCAGAAAAATTGTGGCAGGCATAAAAACCATCGTCTTCTCCGCCATGGCCCTCGAAGCTGCGGCATATGAATTTGCCACCCTCCAGCTTGGAGAACGTCTGGCAAAAACCTATCTGGACAAGCTGGATGTGGTGGGTAAATGGCTCGTCATCCCACGCCTGGTCTGTGGTCGATCCCTGCATGAGGACGGCCCGGCCATCAATGGGCTAAAAGCCCTGGTCAGGGCACGCAACGCCCTGGTCCATCACAAATCCAAAGAATGGGACCAAACGCGTGCACATATAGATGCGATGGATGCTCAAAGGGAAAAGTTCGAACAACTCCATGTCCCTAATGCATTCAAAACGCTGATCCTGCTTTCGTTGGAATTGAATGCGGTGCTGGAGACCGATGGGCCGCTCCCACCTTTTGAGGATAGTTGGATCCACGCCACCCCACGCAATTCGCTGGTGGAGCAAGTGGTGCATCGGTGCCGCGAGGTTCATCGGAATAACTGGCGAGGGGGTTGAGGTGACGCGACTTATCACACAGCAGGAACGCCGCCTCACAGCAGCCGAGTTCCAGCACCTGGCCGCGATGCCGGCCGTGGCGGAGTGGTTCGTCAATCCCGTTTGTCGCTGCGCAACGACCCTGCAAAGAGCCAGTTTTTGCGTCCAAGAGCCCAAGGTCGTATCTGGTTCTCGGCCCAATTGTTGTTAATGGGTACGGCCCAGTCATCAAGGTAGCGCGACAACGCAGCCCAGCGTTTCAGGCTGTAATCCATTGCTCTGCTGATAGCCGAGCCTTCAGACACGAGATCGCGCTGCGCCATCATCCAGGCATGCAGCATAAGCGTTGGCTGCAACGGACTTGCACGCAGCTGCTCCCATGCCGCCAGGCCCAGTGCTTTTGCACCGCAGCGAGCATTAGTCTTCAAGATTATGTACGATTGTCGAGCCTTCCACGGCATACAGTTTTAGAGCGTCAATCCTATCACCGTCCGTAATATCAGTGAAGAATGCGGCTTCAAAACCGGTTATCACCGTTTGAAAAGCTGGAGGCGATACGTAATTACCGAAGAAGTTAAAATTTGCGCCTATTCTGTTTTTTGTTCTCAGGTATGAAGTGAAGCCATTTGTATTAATGTCTGTTAATTCGCTGGGTGAAACAGTAGGGCGGTGAATAGTAAATAATTCTTTCCCTATTGGCTCTTTGCTGCTTAAGCCGGTAGTGACAATTTTGTAATAGTTTCTTATTAGTCTTTCGTCTTTTTGAGAAACGTCAAAGGTGATAATGGTGAGTTTTTCATTGATGTGTTTGGCCAGAGCTTTGGATTGGCTCATTAAGTCAACAATGTAAATTATATGATTGTAGAATTCTGAAAGATTTTGCTCAGTATCTTCTCCAAAACTAACTAAGTTTCCACCAAGGTTGAATTCGATAACTAATTTTGACTGCGTGTCTTTCACAAGGTGATTTGCCAGTTTCTGTAATTTTGGTAAGTTCGGAAGGTCTGATAGTAATTGGTCTTTCCATTTTTCGTGGTTAAAATTATAGTTGAATGTTACTTGTAAGGATTTGGCGTTGTAAGTCATTTTTAGGCTGATAAGACCACCAAGGCAATCACCATTTATAAAAAGTTTGTCTCCCATGGTGAAATATTCAGAGTCAAAAGACCCTATTTCAAATTCATTGTCATGCTCTAATGATTTTAAATATAAAGTGGCGGGTGCAATTTTTTTATTAGGCTCTAACGTAAACGTACCTTCGCGCCCGGCCAGATTCATCAAATCAAATAAGGCGGAGCCCACAAACTGAAAGCTTTTAGTGTTTATCTCGAAATTCTCACCTGTATCTAAAAACCGTTTCCAACCTTCATTAGCTAATTCAGCTTCTTCCGGGTCAGTAAACACAAGATCAACCTTTCCTATGTGCCCCGGCCTTACACTTACCTCATGTCTAACATTGCTAGCTGTTGCGACAGTCTTAACTTTAAACCGTGGGTCAAGCTGGCTTAGATAGTTTTCGTACCCGGCCACGAAGCCAGCCAGCGGTACCTTAGTGAAGTCTCCGACGTTGGTATAGAAAATCTGTGAGGCTCCCGTCACCGCTTCTAGGAGCTTCGTTTGCACCTCAGAAGGCCCGAAAGACATTTGCCCTATTAGCTGCATAGCTCTTGTTTCAGCTTGTCGCTTCCATTCGTGCAGAAGCTTGACCGGGTAGCGTACTTCGTCTGTATCAATGAGCTTTGAACAAGACTGACACAGCCAAATACCATTTGACGCCGACATGCGCTCTTCTGGTGTCATTTCCGGATCATAGCGTCTAGCTCCCGGCCCGCTAGCCGCTGCTGTGATATGAGCCGCCACGCCTATATTGGAGAAACTATCCTTTTGCTCCTGATTCGCCCCAAAGGTATGCGCCCTGCATTCAGGGTTTGAACACACACCACCGCAAAGATTTCTTAGTAATAATTTCAACGCAGGTTTGAAATCGTCCCTTGACCCTTTCTCTTTTTTTTCTTTAGCCACGTTAGTTAAATTCCAGAAGGGAAAAGTCTATCGTCACTGCCGCTGACCGAGCATAGTAGTGACACCCTCAATTTCATCCAACCATGTCGCAGTTGTCGGACACCGCCAAGACTCAAGCGTCAGTGTCCTAGTGGTCACCTGGTGACCGCGCACAAGCCGCTCTGAGAGACGATCATCAATCCTGCCATAGTATGGCAACAAAAAGACCGAGGATAATCCCAGCTTTATGGTGTTTCTGATAATCACAGAAATCACATGGCAACCGTCATCCTGTCTGCCGGGTACTGGCGCATGAACTCCATGCTATCCCCGGCCGGAGCTTTCAACCAATCGCCATACAGGCCCTTGGGCAAGATCACCACCATGCGTTTTTCATCCTGGGGCTTGTGGTAGTTGCGCATGAAGGGGTGATCGTCGGCGTTGATTGTCAACATGGTGTAGCTGTGCAGGATCTTCTCGGTACCGGGATCGCGCCATTGCTCCCATAAGCCTGCGATCCCCATTACCTCACCATCAGCTCTGACTATCCGCGTAGTAATAGCATTACCCGATCGCCAGTCAGGCTCGTAGATGGCCGCTGCCGGAATGATGCAGTGTTGTGCCTTTCGCCACGCAGAGCGAAATGACGGCTTTTGACTGGCAGTCTCCGATCGGCAGTTATAGGTGTTCCGAGCGATTTTTTTGTCCTTGCTCCAGGACGGAATCAGTCCAAACGAGCCTGGCAATGCTTCCACCGGTTCCTGCGACTCAGCGTCGACGTCTTCCGCGTGTCGGACGAAAGGCCCGGTGTAGCCTGGATACAGGTCCAACTTGCCCTGTTCGAAAGGTTCAACGCCGAATGTCTCGGCCACCCGCTGCGGCGCCGGTGCTTCGTAGTGACTGCACATACTCAAACTCCCTTAGGATCCTGACGCCTTAATTGGCGTTTACCGTCCATAACTGGTCAAGCCTGGTGGTGTAGCTC
>LNAP01029197.1_pt2 | contig 11963 bp, 14 predicted proteins | sample 602601 | NCBI WGS metagenome assembly LNAP01 (sample SAMN02440304, study PRJNA202911) | soil metagenome | biome: Subtropical and temperate rainforests or woodlands; isolation source: soil samples (1 kg each in a 20% v/v slurry with milli Q water) were... ... | reverse complement strand
ATTCATTGTCGGCGAGCTGACACCGGGGCCGAAGGTAGAAAGCGACGCGCAAATTCTTGCCGCGTTCCGCCGCTTCGGCCAGACCGCCTATCACGTTTCCGGAACCTGTCGCATGGGTGCTGACAGCGCGTCGGTGCTCGACCCCGAACTGCGAGTGCGTGGTGTCGAGGGCTTGCGTGTGGTCGACACCTCGGTGATGCCGTGCCTGGTTTCCGGCAACACCAACGCGCCGGCCATGGCCATTGCCATGCGCGCCGCAGAACTCATCACCGGCAAAATATCAGGAGCTCCAGCACCATGAGTGTTCCCTTTACCCAGCTGGACAAGCTGTACATCGATGGCGCGTGGGTGGGTGTCGACGGCCCGCGTGAAGCTGTGCTCAACCCGGCCACAGAAGCGTTGATCGGTCATGCGCCGACCGGTGATCTGCACAGCACCCATGCGGCCATTGTCGCCGCACGCAGCGCTTTTGATAACGGTCCGTGGCCGTGGCTGAGCATGGCCGAGCGAGCCGGTTATATGCGGCGTATGCACACCGCCCTCGTGGCCAAACGGGAGCAGATTGCCGCGCTGATCATCGCTGAAGTCGGCTGCTCGCAAGGCGTGACGTACGCCATGCAGGTGGATATGCCGCTGGGGCATGTGCTGACGGCGATCGAGCAGTCTCTGCACAGCGACAGCCTGCAGATTCCGGTGCAGGCCAATCCCGATCCATTCAACCCGACGGGACCGATGATTCTCGGCAGCGGCACGGTGGAGCGTGAGGCCATCGGCGTGGTGGCCGGCATTACCGGCTACAACTTTCCGTTTCTGCTCAACCTGGCCAAGATCTTTCCGGCCTTGCTCGCGGGCAACACCCTGGTGCTCAAACCCTCGCCTTTTACCCCGTACTCGGCGTTGTTATTCGGTCAGATCGCTGAAGAGATCGGTTTGCCCAAGGGCGTGCTCAACATTGTCACCGGCGGCATTGAGGTGGGCAGTCTGTTGAGCAGTGATCCACGGGTGGACATGGTCTCGTTCACCGGCTCGGAAACCGTCGGCGTCAGCATCATGAGTCAGGCGGCGCCGACCCTGAAGCGCGTGCACCTGGAACTGGGCGGCAAATCGGCATTGATCGTGCGCGCCGATGCCGACATTCCGGCCACCGCGCTGGGGGCCATCGCCGGGCGCGGGGCAGGGCTGTGCGTTGCTCACGCGCTTCGTGGTGCATCACTCGGTACGCGAGCAATTCGTGCAGTGCGCCAAAGCCATTGCCGGGCAGTGGAAAGTCGGTGACCCGGCGGACCCCAGCGTGATGATGGGCCCGCTGATTCGGGAGTCGCAGCGTGCCAAGGTCGAACACTTTATTGCCAGTGGCCGCGATGCGGGGGCCACGCTGGTGTGTGGCGGTGGGCGACCTGCGCACCTGCGGCAAGGTTTTTTCAGCGACCTCACCCTGTTCGATGACGTGCGCAACGACATGCTCATCGCCCAGGAGGAAATCTTTGGGCCGGTGGGGGTGGTGATCGGTTTCGACAGCGATGACGAGGCCGTTGCCATTGCCAACGATTCGCGGTTTGGCCTTAACGGCGCCGTTGCCTCTGCAGATGCCGCCACCGCCTATGCCATGGCCAGACGTATTCGTGCCGGCAGTGTGTACCTCAATGGTGGCAGCGGCAGCTTGCCTTATGCGCCGATTGGCGGCTTCAAGCGTTCAGGTATCGGTCGCGAGTTCGGGCCGAACTGGCTCAAAGAGTTCACCCAGGAAAAATCCATCATCTATCCCATCGGACGCTAGCCGTGACGCCCCGCGACCGGGGTGTAGCCATAACGACTGACAATAAAAACAAAAGGTGGTTTGCATGAAACAGATGAGTAAACAGGGGCGCATGCGAGCCCAGCAGGTGATGGTACTGCTGGCAGTGGGAGAGGTGGTGTTTGGCTACGGTGGCGCGGCGATGGCGGCGCCCATCGAACTGTCCAACCCGGATTATCACCTGCGTTGGGATAACACCCTGCGCTACACCTTGGGTATGCGTACGGAGGGGCAGGACCGGCGCATCATGAACAACCCCAACTACGATGAGTCCGACGGCAAGTTCGACAAGGGTGACATCGTCACCAACCGCGTCGATGTGCTCAGTGAAATCGACTTTTCCTACCGCAAGGAGTGGGGCGCACGCCTCAGCGCCGCCGGCTGGTATGACCAGGCGTACCACGACAACGACGTGCGCAGCAATGTTGCCGGCTTCCAGACCAGCTACGACAACGATCACTACAGCTCTGAAGTGAAGCGCTACGTCGAAGGGCCGTCGGGGGAAATTCTCGATGCCTTTGTGTGGAAGAACCTGCGCCTTGGCGACGCTTCGGTGAACGTCAAGATCGGTCGCCATACCAACTACTGGGGTGAGGGATTGCTGTTCGGCGCCCATGCGATTTCCTACTCGCAAGCGCCGCTCGATGGTGCCAAGGCGGTGACCAGTCCAGGCATCGAAACCAAGGAAGTGTTCTTGCCCATCGGACAGATATCCGTCAAGGCCCAGGCCACCGACAACCTGACCCTGGCCGCGCAGTATTTCTACGAATGGGATTACACCCGTATCCCGTACGGCGGCACCTACTTCGGCGCGGCGGACCCGTTTTTCGAAGGCCCGGACCGCTTGCCGGTAGCCCCGGGTTTTTCCTTTAACCGGGAGAAATCGAAATACGGTCGCGACTCCGCCAACTGGGGTCTGATGGCCAAGTACGACGTTGAAGCGATTCAATCGACGTTAGGCGCGTATTACCGCCAGTTCGATGACTACCAACCTTGGCTGGCACCAGAAGTCTCGGCCGCCACCGGCAGCTACCGTCTGGTGTACCCACGCAGCGTCAAAATGGTCGGCTTGAGTTTGTCGACTGTGCTCGACACGGTGTCGATCGGTAGCGAAATTTCGTATCGCAAGGGCGGTGCGTTGAACGCGGTCGGCGTCGATCCTTCCGACAACGAAGGGCCGCGTGGCGACACGTTCCACTTCGTCGCCAACGCCGTGTATGGAGTGCCGCGTAACTTTATCGCCAACAACGCCACGCTGATCGGCGAGTTCGCCTACAGCCACCTGCGCAAAGTAACCGAGCACGAAGAACTTTATCTGGGTGAGAACAGCAGCAACTGTGTCGATCCACGAGTCGGCACGCCCGGTTCAGGGGACAAACGCGACGGCTGTTCGACCCGAGATTATGCGGCCATCGCGGTCAATTACACACCGCAATACCTGTCGGTATTTCCGTCCTGGGACATGACCGTGCCGCTGACCGTCAATTATGGGCTGTCGGGCAACGCCGCCAAACGAAGGCGCGCTGACCTGGTCTGCCGGCGTGCAGCTGACGTATGCCCAGCGTTACGAATTTGGCTTGCGTTACTCCGACACCGACGCCCAATCGAAGCACATTCCCGGGGACACCGTGGGGGGTAACGGCGCCGTGGGCGGAACCGACCGTGGCTGGCTGGCCTTTACCTTCAAAACCTCCATCTAAAAAAGCCAAGAAGCGGAGTACCTGTTTATGAAAGGACAATTTGCATGGGCAGTGGCGCTGTTGAGCATCGCTACTTGCAGCCAGGGCGCGGCACCGGCCGACCAGGTGGCACAAATCGGTAAAACTGTGACGCCGTTCGGCGCGATCATCGCGGGTAATGCCGATGGCAGCATTCCCCCGTACACGGGTGGCCTGACGCAGAGTCCGCCTGGCTTCAAGCCCGACAGCGGCTTCTGGGCCGACCCCTTCAAGGATGAAAAACCGCTGTTGCGGATCAACTCGAAAAACATGGAGCAGTACGCCGACCGCTTGAGCGGCGGGCAAAAAATGCTGCTGAGTAAATTTCCCGACTACTATCTGGATATTTACCCGACCCACCGCACCGCGGCGTACCCGCAAGCGTTGCTCGATGCCTCGCTGCGCAACGCCAGCAACTGCCGCACGACCAAGGACAACCTCGCGGTCGATCCGGCGTGCCGAGGGGGGCTGCCGTTCCCGCTGCCGCAAAATGGCAATGAAGTCATCTGGAATCAGCAACTGCGCTACAAGGGCACGGGGTACACCACCACGGCGTCGTCCAACAGTTGGGTGGTGGATTCCCAGGGCTCGGTGACCAAGACCGCCGAGTCCGCGACCATGGAAGAGGCGCCGTACTACCAGACTCAACAGGCCGATCGCGATCCGCAGTTGTACTACCGCGCCTGGGCGCTGGACAGTTACCCTGCCCGCAGCGCCGGGCAACTGATCATCCTCGCCGACTACCTCGACCCGCAAAGCCAGCCACGGCGTGCCTGGAGCTACACCCCTGGGATGCGCCGCATCAAGTTGGCGCCGGAGTTCGCCTACGACACGCCGGTGCCCAACCAGGGCGGTGTGAACCTGTTCGATGAATTGCAGATGTTCTCCGGCAGCCAGGACCGCTTCGACTACAAACTGGTAGGCCGCAAGGAAATGTACATTCCGTACAACGCCTACAAGTTCTACTTCAGCTGCGGCCAGGAAGAACAATTCAAGCCGCATCATGCCAACCCGGCTTGCGAGCGCTGGGAACTGCACCGGGTGTGGGTGGTGGAAGCGACACTGAAACCGGGTAAACGCCACGTGTACAGCAAGCGCACCTACTACCTCGACGAATGCCGGCCTGTATGACGCCTGGGACCAGGGCGGGGTGCTGTATCGCGCGCTGTTCCAGAGTGGCGTGCAGCTGTACGACAAAAACCTGCCGTACACGGTGAAAAACGTCAGTTATGACTTCAACAAAGGGATGTGGTCGTTACTCAACGACGGCCTCAAGGGCGGGTATCGGGTACACGATGCGCCGTTGTCGGAGCGCGACATGAAACCTGAGTCGATTGTTTCCCAGGAGACCCAACGCTGATTTCATCGGTTGAACACGCATTTGCGGCCCGAGAGGGCCGCTTTTTTTTGTACGGATTTTGTAGTGAGGCAACCTTGCGACTCATATTTAAATGAACATATATCGCAAATGTGTTTATATTATTCGCGATGCAGTTATCCCTTAAATTGATCCGAATGTCCTGCTAGCGGGTCATTCGGTCTGCTGGCTAATTACAACAAGGAGAACGCCATGCTGATTGATGTCCACGCCCATTTGCTGACTGAGGGCATGCTGAACCGCCACGAGTTCTGGGGGCCATTCATGAAAGTGCAGGGGCTGACCGTGGGGCATTTTTCCCTCGGCACCAAGCAACCGGCCAAAGCGGCGACGGATGTCGAAGCGCAGGCCAATATCCTCGCGCGCATGAGCCACGCCAGCCGTCGCAAGCTGATGGCCGAGCGGGGTGTCGACAAACTGGTGATGTCGACGCCGTCTCACTGTTTTATGTATTGGGCGGGTGATTTCGCTAACGAATACGCGCGCATCTGCAACGACGAGTTATCGGCATTTTGCCGGGCTGATCCCGACCACTTCGATTTCTGGTGCCACGCCAACCTTGCGGACCCGCAAAACGCGGCGAAGGAAATTGAACGCGCGGTGACTCAGTTGGGCGCCAAGGGTGTGTGCGTCGGCGGGGCCAACTTCAATCGAACGCCTGTTCCCCGTCTGGGAAAAACTCACCCAGCTGGATGTACCGATCATGGTGCATGGCTTCAACCAGTCGATTTACTGGGGCGAAAAACACACGAACGACAAGTTCGAAACCACCTCCATCGTCGGTGACTGCGTCGATGAAACGCTGTTCTTCTGGTACCTGATCTGCGGCGGCGCGCTGGATGTTTTCCCGACGTTGAAAACCTACATCACCCATGCCGGTGGCATGGCGGTTTTTCAGTTGGGGCGCCTGAGCGAACTGAATCGGGCCATGGCACCGGACTCGCGCAATCAGCGACCGTTGATGGATTACCTGCAGAACTTCTACTTCGACCTCGACGTTCATGCACCCGGCTTGCGCCGCGGTGTCGCCGAGGTGGTCGGCGCGGAACGACTATTGTATGGCACCAACTTTGGTGGCGCCTACGACCATGGCGATCTGACCGAAGGCATCGGCTTGTCCGCTGAAGACCGCGAGCGGATTCGCAGCGGTAACGCGATCGAACTGCTCAAGCTGAAGGTGCCGACCAACGCTGGTCGGGTACTGACACCGTGACGGAAAGCCCGCTGGGGCGGCCCTACCCGCAGCGCAGCGGACGGTTGTCGCGGCACCTGAGCGAGATCACCGCAGCCTGGCTAACTCAGCTATTGCAGCCGCGTTATCCGGGCATCGAGGTGCTGGCGTTGACGGCAGTGGAAGTTCGTAACGGCCACACCACCAAATTCCGCGTCAAGCTTGAGTTGAATGAGGTCGGTCAGCACGCGGGGATTCCTGCGCACGTGTGCCTGAAGTCGAATTGGTCCGAGGGTTTCGAGAGCGGCGATATCTGTGAGCTGGAATCGCGCTTTTATCATCTGGCGAGCGGCTGGTCCGATGCGTCACTGCCAAACACCTATTTCACCGACTGGGACGCGGATGGAGGCGGCCGAGGGGTGGTGATGATGGAAGACCTCGGCTTGGCCGCGGGGCAATTTGGCCATAGCACCGATCACTTGGGCGTGGACGGTGTCGCTCGGGGGCTGGAATCACTGGCGACCTTGCATGCTGCCACCTGGAACAGTCCGCAGCTACGGGACCAGGGCTGGCTGCCGGTGTCGATGGCCAACCCGGTGGACAGCGATGGCCTGCTGCGCATGTACAACTACATCAAGGTCAATCGTACCAGCGGTTGTTGCCGAAATGGATGTACGAGACGCCAGATCTGTTCAGCCATGCCTTCGACGAATTGGCAGCCTTCGAACGGGAGCAGACTTCACCAGGCTGTCTGATCCATGGCGACTCGCATCAGGGCAACAGCTTTTTACGCAGTGACGGTCAACGTATCTGGCTGGATTGGCAGCTCGCCAGGTATGGCCGGCCATGGCGCGATGTCGCGTACTTCATGCTAGGTGCGTTGACCGTGGTGGAGCGCCGCGCCGATGCGCAGCGTTTGCTCTGCGTGTACCGCGAAAAACTGATCAGCCTCGGTGCTGAAGGCGTGCTCGACCAGAACGCAGCTTGGGAACAATTGCGGCGCTGGCCGGTTTGGGGGATGCAAACATGGATGTCGAACATGGATGACTGGGGGCAGGCCGGTTTGCCAATGGTGGAACGTTTTTTCGCCGCCGCCGAAGATTTCGATACCGTACGATTGCTCACTCACGGCCGTAAGCCACGCCGGACGCCGACACTGGGGCAAGGTGCGCGGCCACTCACGCAAGCCTATCAGCACCTGTTGGAGGGGTGAGCATGGCCAACCAGGAGCACCTGTACCTGCAAGGTGCGGATAATTTCCGCAGTTTGAAAGACATGCCCACCCGCAGTGGTCGCCGCATTGGCGACCATTCTCTATTGCGGGCAGACCAACTGCATCGACTGACCGCTGATGACTGGCAGACACTTCAGCGCCTAGGGTTGAAGACCGTCTGCGATTTGCGCAGCGGGGGCGAGCGCGAACGCTACCCGAGCTGTTTGCCTGAATCCGGTATGCAGCAGCTTCACCTGGAGGTCATCGGCGATGTCCGAGCGGACCCACGTATTGCCGCGATGTTAGCCGACAACCCGGTGGCGGAGGGCGCACGGGGCATGATGCTGGAGGTTTACCGGCGACTACCGGGAATGTTGGCGCCCCGATTGTCTGCATTGTTTAAGCTGTTTTCTGAAGACAGTGCGTCGGTGCTGATTCACTGCGCGGCGGGCAAGGACCGCACCGGCGTGGCGGTCATGCTGCTGTTGCACGCCCTTGGCGTCGCGCCTGAACACATCATGGCGACTACTTGCGCTCGGCACGGCGTTTCAGCCAGCTGGATGCAGAACGTCAGGAGGCGATGAGTAATACGGTGAGTCGCATGGTGGGCCAGCCGGTAAGCGAATCGGCGATCGACGCGGTATTGGATGCCCGGCCCGAGTACTTGAATGCCGCTTATGCGGTGATCGAGGCCGAGTCCGGTGGGCTGGATTGCTATCTGCAACGCTTCAGTGGTTTGAGCAACGCGGGCTTGCAGGAGTTGCGAAATACCTTGCTGGTTACCTAGGTCGCAGCCCGGGTCATGACCCGCGCGGGTTTCCATTGCGTCAATCCAATTCCCAGCAAAATCAACCCGCCGCCCACCGCATGGTACAGGTGCAATGTTTCGCCAAGCAGTACAATCGCCAATACCGCGGTAAACAACGGCACCAGATTCATCAGTACGGCGGTTTTTTCTGCGCCGAGGGTTTGCAGGCCGCGCATCCATAGGCCGGGTGCCAGCGCCGAGGCAAACAGCCCGGCGAACAACACCAGCGGGATGTTCCTGGCTGTCAGGGCTATCGACGGTGCCAGCACAAAGGGCGGCACCAGAAGAAGGGTGCCGCAGATAATTTGCACATACAGGCTTTCCCAGGTCGGCAGGGGAATCTGCCAGCGCTTTACTAGCACGCAGTAAATTGCATACGACAACGACGCCAGCAACATCATCAGCTCACCTCGGCCAACCCCGTGCTGCCAAAGCGAGGGCAAGTCGCCGGCTGCCAGCAACCAGGTCAGTCCGGCAAACGAAACCAGGGCACCGACCAGCAATGTCGCGGTCGGTCGGGTATTGAGCAACGGAAATGCGAGCAGCACAGTGAGGAGTGGCATGGTCGCCAGGATCAACCCCATGGAGGTGGCGCTCACCGTGTGCGCAGCGAAATACGCCAGCGACTGGTACAGCGACATGCCGAGCAAGCCCAGCAACCCCAGCTTGGGTAGATGGGGCCGAATCTGACGACGCAAGCGCCAGACTCTGGGCAACAACACCGGTGACAACACCAGCAACGCGGTCAGCCAGCGGTAGAAGGAAATGGCTGCGGGGTCAATCACTCCAACCGACAGGCGATTGACCACCGTACTGGCGGCCCAGATCAGTGTGGCAAGAACAGGGAACAGCAAGTTCATCACGGGTGCGCCAACGTTGAGGGTGCGCAGTGCGCACCGGGGCGGTTGTCGATGTGTAATCGCGTTATTCGCTGGCGGCGTTACGTGCCGCGATCGTCGCGGCAAAATCGCGTTTGAGGGTTGGGAAGTAGGCAATCTGTCCGCCCATGCCTCCGGCAATGTCGATCGAGGCGGCGCTGATGAAGCTGGCATATTCACTGGCCAGGAACAGCGCCATGCCGGCAACGTCTTCAGGTTTGCCATAACGCCCGAGCGGTACGACCTTCATCACCATGGCGTCGAACTCCTCGCGAGTGACTCCGGGTCCCATTTCTTTGTAGTGACGATCCCACTGACCGGTATCGATCCAACCCATGTTCAGGCTGTTGACCAGGATATTGTCTTTGGGCAGCGACATGCCCAATGAGCGGGAGAGGGCGATGCACGATGCGCGGTTGATTACCGAAGGGATTCCGTCGGGCGTCGGAATCACCCCGGCCAGGGCGTTGATTTCGATGATCCGCCCCCAGCGCTGTTCACGCATGAACGGCACCACCGCCTGCACGAAGCGGAAATGCCCCATCTGCAGAATGTTGGCATGTTCGAGGATGACTTCCGGGGTGAGGGTGTCGAGGTTGCCGCCACGGCCTTGACCGGCGTTGTTCACCAACACCCGCCCCACGCGTGTGCAACTTCAGCAACAAACGCCTTGACCCCCTCACTGTCCGTCACGTCGACAGCCCGGGCAATCACCGCCTGGGCGTGTTCCGCGAGTTGCGCGCCGACTTCGCGGACGTCCGCCTCGCTGCGTGCGCAAATCGCTACCCGTGCCCCTTCAGCTGCGAATGCCCGGGCGATGGCCAGACCAATGCCACGGGAAGCGCCCGTGATGATCACGCGTTTGGCACTCAAATCAATATTCATGGTGGCTCCTCTTGTTTTTTTTCTGCCGGTTCAACTGCCGTTTTTCCTGCGCAACGCCACGAGTTCTGTGGGTATGACAGGGCTATTGAAAGCCCAAAGCCGGAAAGCGTCAAAGTTTATTTGAACGTTTATATGTTTTGTGTGCAGTATTGGCCAAGGGAAGCTCCTTAGCTGAAACAGTTCTTCACCATTAGGGGTATAGAATTCTAGATAGAGAACTGAAATCTTTATGTGGAATTTTATTTTGCGATCCGTTACGGTGACTTTCAGCTGAGGGGGAAAGTGGTTCTGGATGCGTGCCAGACCTCTTGAGCGGACTGTCCAGGCGAGACATTCAACGATATTGTGGGGTTGCGCAAATCGCTGGAAGGACCGTTTGAAAATAACAATAAAAGGTAGTGTGTATGAATCATAAGACCAAGCAGAGTCGGCTGGTACTGGCTCAAGGTGCGCTTACGCTGATGATGGTTGGCGGCGCTCAAGGCGTCATGGCACTCTCATTCGATCTGCCGAACCCTGATTATCGCCTGCGTTGGGACAACACAGTCCGCTACAACCTGGGCATGCGGACTGACAGTCAGGACAGTCGTATCATGAACACGCCGAACTTCGACGAGTCCGACGGCAAGTTCGATAAAGGCGACATTGTTACAAATCGTCTCGATGTGTTGAGTGAACTCGACTTTTCCTACCTCAACGAGTGGGGCGGACGCCTCAGTGGTGCAGGCTGGTTCGACCAGGCTTATAACGATCACGATGTGAAAAGCAACGTTCCCGGCTTCGCCACCAGCTATCACAACAACCGCTACAGCGATGAAGTGAAACGCTACATGAACGGCCCGTCGGGGGAGATTCTCGATGCCTTCGTCTGGCGCAACTTCAACATCGGCGAGACACCGGTCAACGTGAAGGTCGGTCGTCATACCAACTATTGGGGTGAAAGCCTGTTGTTCGGGGCGCACGCCGTGTCCTACTCCCAGGCACCCAGCGATGGCGTGAAAGCGTCGACCAGCCCGGGTATCGAAACCAAGGAAGTGTTCCTGCCGGTCGGGCAGATCTCGGCCAAGGCCCAGGTCACTGATCACCTCTCGGTTGCCGGTCAATACTTCTATGAATGGGAGCCCACTCGCATTCCTTATGGTGGTACCTATTTCGGCGCGGCCGACCCTTTGTTCGAAGGGCCGGACCAGCTGCCGTTGGCCGCCAATGGCGCGACATTTCAGCGTCAGGATTCACGCTTCGGTCGTGATGGTAAAAACTGGGGCGTGATGGCCAAACTGAACGTCGAAGAAGTCGAATCAACGTTCGGTGCCTACTATCGCCAGTTTGACGACTACCAGCCTTGGCTGGCCCCGCAGATCAAGGCAGCAGCCGGTTCCTACCGAGTGGTTTACCCGCGTGGCGTTAAGCTGGCGGGCGTCAGTTTTGCCCGGGTTTTCAACACGGTTGCGGTCGGCTCTGAACTGTCCTACCGCATGAACGGTGCCTTGAATGCCACCGGCGTCAGCGCGCTGGACGACGAAGGCCCGCGCGGCGACACCATCCACTTTATTGCCAACGCTGTTTACGGCGTGCCGCGTAACTTCATTTCGAACAACGGGACCCTCGTCGGTGAGTTCGCCTACAGCCACTTGCAGCGCGTGACCGAACACGAAGAGCTCTATAAAGGTGTCGGAAAAGCCGCTTGCACCAACGCCAGAACGCCAGGCATCGCCGGGTCCGGCAGTGAGTCGGATGGCTGCTCCTCGAAAGATTATTACGCGGTCGCGGTCAACTACACTCCGCAATACATCTCGATTTTCCCCTCCTGGGACATGGATGTACCTCTCACCGTCAATTACGGCCTGCATGGCAACGCACCAACAGCCGGTGGCGGCAGCGAAGGCGCGCTGTCTTACTCCGTCGGCGTCAAACTCACTTATGCCCAGTTGTATGAATTCGGCCTGCGTTATGCCGATACAGCAGCCCAACCGAAGAATCTGGCCAATGGCACCGTCGCCGGTAACGGCAACGTCGGTGGTGAAGACCGCGGCTGGCTGGCTTTTACCTTCAAGACCTCCTTCTGATAAATCAAACAAGAATCGGAGAACGTGTTCATGAAACGTCCACTTGCATTA
>LNAP01004992.1_pt1 | contig 11963 bp, 8 predicted proteins | sample 602601 | NCBI WGS metagenome assembly LNAP01 (sample SAMN02440304, study PRJNA202911) | soil metagenome | biome: Subtropical and temperate rainforests or woodlands; isolation source: soil samples (1 kg each in a 20% v/v slurry with milli Q water) were... ... | reverse complement strand
CATGCCGCGCCGAGATGCGCTGCAGCTCGTCGGCGAGAAACAGGCCGTGGTCGCGCACCGACTTCAGGAAGGCCGGCTCGGCGATGTGCGTGAGCACCGCAAGTCCCGCCGCGCACATCAGCGGATTGCCGTTGAAGGTGCCGCCCTGGTCGCCATGCTCGAACACGGCTGCATGATTTGTCGCGAGCAGGGCGCCGAGCGGCACGCCGCCGCCGATGCCCTTGCCGAGCGTCATGATATCCGGCGCGATGCCGGCCTGCTCGTGGTGAAACAGCGTACCGGTCCGTCCCATGCCGGTCTGGATCTCGTCGACGATCAGCAGCAGCCCGCGCTCCCTTGTCAGCGCGCGCAGCGCCTGCAGGAATTCCGGTGTCGCCGGCCACACGCCGGACTCGCCCTGGATCGGCTCCAGCATGACCGCCACCGTGTTGGCGCCGATCAGCCGTTCCACCGAGGCTAGGTCATTGGTGATGGCCTTGGGGAAGCCCGGCACCTTCGGCTCGAACAGCGGCTCGAAGGCTTTCTTGCCCGACGCTGACATGGTCGCCAGCGTGCGGCCGTGAAACGAGTTTTCGAAGGTGATGATCTCGTAAGCGCCATTGCGATGCAGCGCGCCAAACTTGCGCGCGAGTTTGATCGCGCCCTCATTGGCTTCGGCGCCGGAGCTGGTGAAGAACACCTGGTCGAAGGCGCTGTGGGCGATCAGCGCCGCGGCCAGCCTGAGGCTGGCGTCGTTGTAGAAGGCCGGGCTCGGCGTGATCAGCCGTTTGGCCTGCGCGGTCAGCGCGTCGATCAGAACGGGTGGCGAGTGGCCGAGGCTGTTGACCGCCCAGCCCTGGATGAAGTCGAGATAGCGCTTGCCGGTGTCGTCCCACAGCCAGCTGCCTTCGCCTCTGGCGAAGACGACGGGCGGCCGAGGCGTGATATCCATCAGGGCGTCGAACGGATGGGTGGCGATAGTCATGGCGGTCTCCTGTGCGGAATGAACAGGCGGCCCCAAACGCAAGAAGGCCGCACTGCGGGTGCGGCCTTCTCGAAACGTACCGAACGTCAGGCGTTCAGCGTCGTCTTCGGACATGGCGCAACCCGGCATCGTCGCAGGAGCGACGACGGAGGGCAGCGCGGGTCATGGTCCGGTTGAAGGTCATGGCGGGCGAATACAGCTGCGGGGTGTGGTGTGTCAAGAGGAGTTGCGCAGACTCTTCTTCCCCTCTCCCCTTGTGGGAGAGGGTGGACGCGCGTAGCGCGGCCGGGTGAGGGGTAGCCGCAAGCTCCGGGCCCAGAAGTCCCCCTCATCCGACGCCGACTTCGTCGGCGCCACGTTCTCCCACAAGGGGAGAAGGAAGAAGCGCGCGCGACTGGGTTAGTTAAAACCCCGCCACGCTTCCATGAAGATCGTACGCATCGGCGCGTTCGATCTTGGCGGTGACGATCTCGCCGACCTTCAGTGGGCGACGGGCGGAGACATAGACCGCGCCGTCGATGGCCGGCGCGTCGGATTTCGAACGGCCTTTCGACACGGTCGGGCCGACCTCGTCGATGATCACCTGCTGGCGGGTGCCGACCTTGCGCTTGAGGCGGCGTGCCGAGATCTTCTGCTGGCGCTCCATCAGCGCGTTCCAGCGCTGCTGCTTGATCTCTTCCGGCACGGCATTGCCCAGCGCATTGGACGGCGCGCCGGCCACCGACTCGTACTTGAACGCGCCGACGCGGTCGATCTGCGCTTCTTCCAGCCAGTCGAGCAGATACTGGAAGTCGCTCTCGGTCTCGCCGGGGAAGCCGACGATGAAGGTCGAGCGCAAGGTCAGGTCCGGGCACTCTTCGCGCCACTTCTTGATCCGTGCCAGCGTCTTGTCCTGCGCTGCCGGGCGCTTCATCGCCTTCAGCACGTCCGGAGCGGCGTGCTGGAACGGGATGTCGAGATAGGGCAGCACGTTCTTGTTGGCATTCATCAGGCCGATGACTTCGTCGACATGCGGGTAGGGATAGACATACTGCAGCCGCACCCAGGCGCCGAACTCGCCGAGCTCTTTCGCCAGATCGAAGAATTTGGCGCGGACCTCGCGGTCCTTCCAGATGCTGGTGGCGTATTTGATGTCGACGCCATAGGCCGAGGTGTCCTGCGACACGACAAGCAATTCCTTGACGCCGGCCTTCACCAGGTTCTCGGCCTCGCGCAGCACCTCGTTGGCGGGGCGCGACACGAGATCGCCGCGCAGCTTCGGGATGATGCAGAAGCTGCAGCGGTTGTTGCAGCCCTCGGAAATCTTCAGATAGGCATAGTGCCGCGGCGTCAGCTTGATGCCCTGCGGCGGCATCAGATCGAGATGCGGATTGTAGACCGGCGGCAGCGCGCGGTGCACCGCCTCCAGCACGCTCTCATATTGCTGCGGCCCGGTGATCGACAGCACGTTGGGATAGGCCGCCTCGATCTGCTCGGGCTCCGCGCCCATGCAGCCGGTGACGATCACCTTGCCGTTCTGCGCCATGGCGTCGCCGATGGCGCCGAGCGATTCCGCCTTGGCGCTGTCCAGGAAGCCGCAGGTGTTGACGATGACGATGTCGGCGCCATCATGCTTGCGCGCCAGCTCATAGCCTTCGGCCCGCAACCGGGTGATGATGCGCTCGGAATCCACCAGGGCCTTGGGGCATCCCAGCGAAACAAAGGAGATTTTTGGCGCGGGGGCCTGCTGCATGTTCGATCTGCCTGATTGAAGGGCAGGAGCTAGTCTCATTTGCCCACAAATACAAGGCTTTAAGCCATGCGCACCCGTGCTATGGGTGCTCCTGCTGCGGAACACGAGTCATCCATGGGCGCCGAAACGTCTCCAAAAATTGTCATTGTCGACGAAAGCCCGATCCGGGCCGCGATCCTCGAGGAGGGGCTGCGGGAGGCCGGCTATGTGGACGTCCAGCACATCCGCGAAATGCACAACCTGCTGGCGCGGATCTATGCGCTGGACCCGGACGTGATCCTGATCGATCTGGAGAATCCCAGCCGCGACATCCTGGAGCAGATGTTCCAGGTCAGCCGCGCGGTGCGCCGGCCGGTGGCGATGTTCGTCGACCAGAGCGATTCGGAGTCGGCGCGCGCCTCGGTGGATGCGGGGGTATCATCCTACATTGTCGACGGGCTCAAGAAGGAGCGCATCAAGCCGATCCTCGACCTCTGCATCTCGCGTTTCAATGCCTTCTCGAAGCTGCAGGACGAGCTCGAACGCACCAAGTCGGCGCTGGAAGACCGCAAGACCATCGACCGCGCCAAGGGCATCGTGATGAAACTGAAAGGCCTCACCGAAGAGGAGGCGTATGTGCTGCTGCGCTCCACCGCGATGCGCGAGAAAAAGAAAATCGGAGATATCGCGCAGTCGATCATCACCGCGGCGGAGTTGCTGAAATGACCGTTCAACCGCTTCACGTCGGCTTCATCCCGCTGGTCGATGCTGCCTCGCTGATCGTCGCCGTCGACAAGGGCTTCGCCGCCGCCGAAGGGCTCGACGTCACCCTGGTGCGCGAGGTGTCGTGGTCGAACGTCCGCGACAAGCTGAATATCGGCCTGTTCGACGCCGCCCATCTGCTGGCGCCGGTGGCGATCGCCTCGAGCCTCGGGCTCGGCCACGTCAAGGTGCCGATCATTTCGCCGTTCACGCTCAATCTCAACGGCAACGCCATCACCGTGTCGCCGGCGCTGCACGACCAGATCGTGGCGCATCTGCAAGGCGACATCGCCGATCCCCTGGCCACCGCGCAGGCGCTGGCCAGGGTCGTGGCGGACAGGCGCAAGAGCGGCGCCGAACCCCTGACCTTCGGCATGACGTTCCCGTTCTCGACGCATAATTACCAGCTGCGGTTCTGGATGGCGGCCGGCGGCGTCGATCCCGACGAGGACGTGCATCTGGTCGTGCTGCCGCCGCCTTACATGGTGGACAGCCTGACCAACGGTCATGTGGACGGCTTTTGCGTCGGCGCGCCGTGGAACGCGGTGGCGGCCGATCGCGGCATTGGCCGCATCCTGCATTTCGGCCCGGACATTCTGACCCGCGCCGTCGAGAAGGTGCTGGCAATGCGCAGCCGCTGGGCCGAGGACCACCCGGACACCGTGGCGGCGCTGATCCGCGCGCACCAGAAGGCCGCCGACTTTATCGAAGAGCCGGGGAATCGCGACGAGGTCTCGGCCATGCTGGCGCGCCCCGACCGCGTCGATGCCGACGCCGCGATCATTCATGCCGTGCTGGCGGGCCGTCTGCCGACGGCGAAGGGCGGGGTGCCGCGCGAAAATTCGAACTTCATGGCCTTCGGCCGCAATGGCGCGGCCAGGCCCGATCCCACCCAGGCGGCCTGGCTCTATGCCCAGATGGTGCGCTGGGGCCAGACACCGTTCAGCCCGGAGGCGCTGCAGACTGCCGAGGCGGTGTTCCGTCCGGACCTCTACGACGCCGCGCTTGGCCGCGCGGCCCCGCCAACCGCCACCGGTGACACCATCGGCGCATTTGCCGGGCCGGCCTTCGACCCCGAGAATATCGCAGCGCATCTGGCGGCGTTCGAGATCGCGCGGATGAAGGGGTGAAGCGGCCATTTCGCAGGTTAGCCCTCATCCTGAAATGAGGCTTAGAGACGCGCCCTGCGCCGTCCACGTCCCTCATGGTGAGAAGCGCCCGGCTTCGGGCGCGTCTCGAACCATGAGGCCGGGACGCTGCCTGCGGCCATCCTTCGAGACGCCGCGCAAGAGCGCGGCTCCTCAGGATGAGGCTTCGAGGAGGAGGGTGGCGGCGATTTAATCGCCGTCTAATTATTGAGCGTGCGGTGCAGAATGATGGCACTCCGTGCAGCCGCGCTCCCCGGCGAATGATCTAACGCATTGAAAACAATGTTTAATATTTCGTCGATCTGTTGGCACAAGACTTGAATGTCTTGGTCCAGTCAGCGTTCGCAGATGCCCGCTGGCCACTATCCAAGATGGATTTCCGCAGCAACGAGGCTGATCGGACCGTTCCAGACATCAGATGCGCCATGTGCCCTGAGTTCTGTGCGGTTAGTCGTTCCGTTTCCCCGTTGACGCCACGCGAGTGGCTGCAGGAGCTTCGTCGCAATCATGAAAATCGAGACCGTCTCCGTCGATTTCACCGACGAACAGAAGCGCTACCTGGAAGGCTTTACCACCGGCCTGCAGATCAGCCGCGTCGGCAAGGGGCTTGGCGGCGGCGGATCGGCCAAGGCCAGTGCCGAACCGACCGGGCCGGAGGCGCCGCACATCAGGGCGCAGGACCGCACGCTTGCGGCCGGCAAGAAGCTGGTCGATCAGGAAAAGTGGAAGCGTGAGGAACATCCGTTCGACGCCTATTCGCGCCTGAAGGAACAGGCCGCGATCGACGCGCGGCCGTCGCCGGCCGACAATTTCCGCTGGCGCTATTACGGCCTGTTCTATGTGGGGCCGACGCAGGATTCCTACATGTGCCGGCTGCGGATTCCCAACGGCATCATGACCCACTGGCAGTTCGCTGGCATGGCCGACCTGCAGGACCGGCTGTGCGCGCCGTTCGCCAACGTCACTACCCGCGCCAACCTGCAGGTCCGCGAGATCCCGCCGAAGCACGCGGTGATGCTGATCGAGGGCATTCAGGATCTCGGCCTGTGCTCGCGCGGCTCCGGCGCCGACAACATCCGCAACGTCACGGGCACGCCGACCGCCGGCATCGACCCGCAGGAAATTCTCGATACAAGGCCCTATGCGCGCGAGTGGCACTATCACATCCTCAACGACCGCTCGCTGACCGGCCTGCCGCGCAAGTTCAACGTCGCCTTCGACGGCGCCGGCAAGATCGCGGTGCTGGAAGACACCAATGATATCGCCTTCGCCGCGGTCGAGGTGAAGGACGGTTTTGGCGTCGAGCCGGGCATCTGGTTCAAGCTCGGGATCGGCGGCATCACCGGCCACAAGGACTTTGCCAAGGATACCGGCATCATCGTCAAGCCGGCCGACGCGACAAAGGTGTCGGATGCCATCGTGCGCGTGTTCACCGACCTCGGCGACCGCACCAACCGGCTCAAGGCGCGGTTGAAATATGTCATCGACGGCATGGGCATGGACAAGTTTCTGGTGCTGGTCGAGGAGAAGCTCGGCCACAAGTTCACCCGCGTTCCGGCCGAAGCACTGGCGCCGCGTCCGGCCTTCGAACGCAACGCGCATCTCGGCGTGCACGAGCAGAAGCAGGACGGCCTGAACTGGATCGGCGTCGCGCTGCCCTTGGGCAAGGTCACCTCCGACCAGATGCGCGGCCTGGCGAAGATCGCGCGCGACCTCGGCGATGGCGAGATCCGCCTCACGGTGTGGCAGAACCTGCTGCTGTCCGGCGTCGGCGATGCCAACGTGGCGCTGGCGACGGCGGCGATCGAGGCGATGGGGCTGGCGGTGAAGGCTTCGGAAATCCGCGCCGGGCTGATTGCCTGCACCGGACGCGCCGGCTGCAAATTCGGCAATGCCGACACCAAGCGCACGGCGGCCACCGTGGCCGACTGGTGCGAGCCGCGCGTGGCGGTCGACACGCCGCTCAACATCCATCTTACCGGCTGTCATCATTCCTGCGCGCAGCATTACATCAGCGATATCGGCATGATCGGCGCGCGCGTCGCGGTCGGCGACAGCGATGATACCGTCGACGGCTTCCATATCTTCACCGGCGGCGGCTTCGGCCCATCGGCGGATGTCGGGCAGGAGGTCTATCGCGATATCAAGTCCGAGGACGCGCCGGTCGTCGTCGAAAAACTGCTCAAGGCCTACATGGCGAACCGTGCTTCGCCCGACGAAACCTTCCTCACTTTCGCACGCCGCCACGACGGCGAGACGTTGCGACAGCTCGCCGATGCACAGGTGTCCGCATGAACCAGATGACGCCGCCCCCCAAGGTAGAGATCATTCCTGCGTCTGCGCCGTTCTCGGAAGCGCAGCGTTCGTGGCTGAACGGCTTCTTCGCCGGCCTGCTGTCGGATGCGCCCACGCCGCTGTCGGCGGAGCAGGGTGCTGCCGTGATGGCGGAAGAGGACGACGGCGCGCCGTGGCACGACCAGACCATGCCGCTCGCCGACCGCATGAAGCTCGCCGAAGGCAAGCCGCTGCGCCGGAAGATGATGGCGGCGATGGCGCAGCAGGACTGCGGCCAGTGCGGCTATAACTGCAACGACTACGCCGATGCGCTGGCCGGCAAGGCCGAGGCGCGGCTCAACCTCTGCGTCCCCGGCGGCAAGGAAACCGCGCGGATGCTGAAGGTGCTGCACGAAGAGCTGGAGAAGGCGCCGGCGGCTGGTGCGGCTGTGCCGGCAATCAAGGCCGAAACCACGGAGCCGGTCGCGGCAGCGGCACCAGATCCCTCGACGCTCGGCCGCTCGCGCGACAACCCGGCGCCGGCCGTCTTTCTCGGCCGCCGGCTGCTCAACGGAAAGGGCTCCGAGAAGGAGACCTGGCACATCGACTTCGACCTGTCGGGCTGCGGCCTCGATTACGTGGTCGGCGACAGCTTCGGCATTTTCGCGTCCAACGATCTCGGCCACGTCGACCAGATCATCGCATTGCTCGGCGCCTCGCATACCACGGAAGTGCGCGGCAAGACGCTGCGCGACGTGCTGCAGAACGAGGTGTCGCTGGCGCCGGCGCCGGACAGCCTGTTTGAGCTGATCTCCTATCTCACCGGCGGCGCGACGCGTGCCAAGGCACGCGCGCTGGCGCAGGGCGAGGATCCCGACGGCGATGCGGCGACGCTGGACGTGATGGCAGCGCTGCAGAAGTTCTCCAACGTCCGGCCGCATCCCGAGGCCTTCGTCGAGGCATTGGAGCCGTTGCAGCCGCGGCTGTATTCGATCTCGTCGTCGCACAATGCCACGCCGGGAAAACTGTCGCTGACGGTGGACGTGGTGCGCTACGTGGTCGGCAAGCGGAAGCGCCATGGGCTGGCTTCCAGCTTTCTCGCCGATCGCATCCAGCCCGGCGACCAGCTCAAGGTCTACGTGCAGAAGGCCCACGGTTTTGCGCTGCCGGAGGATCCCAATGTGCCGATCATCATGGTCGGGCCGGGCACCGGCGTCGCGCCGTTCCGCGCCTTCCTGCACGACCGCAAGGCGACCCGCGCGCCCGGCAAGAACTGGCTGTTCTTCGGCCACCAGCGCAGCGCCACGGATTTCTTCTATGCCGACGAACTCAACGCCATGAAGAGCGAGGGATTCCTGACCCGGCTGTCGCTGGCGTGGTCGCGCGATGCCGGCGAGAAGTTCTACGTGCAGGACCGCATGCGCGAGGTCGGTCGCGACGTCTGGACCTGGCTGGCGGAAGGCGCGCACGTCTACATTTGCGGCGACGCCAAGCGCATGGCCAAGGACGTCGAACGCGCCATGGTCGATATCGTCGCCCAGCACGGTGCGCGCTCGACCGATGAGGCGGTGCTGTTCGTCGCCAACCTCAAGAAGAACGGCCGCTTCCAGCAGGACGTCTATTGAGCGGTATCGGTTGCCGGTACTGCCGGCCGTACTGCCGCAGCGGCACGCGAGTCGGCGCCGTGCCGCCACGCGTGCCGCTGTCGGGAATTACCGTCGCTCGATCAAATGCCGCCGAATAAAATTCTCCAAAGATTCGCCGCAGAGAATTTTTATCTCCCGGTCGAGTCTTCGACGGAGTCGGCGTTGCTTTTTTCGGCCATGGCTTGCGTTTTGGGGCGTCCGGCCTTTGCTTAGAGGCAAGATGCACCGTTGGAGAACCACCATGCGCGAACTGTCTGCGGAAGCCCGCCTCCACGTGCATGCCCGGACGGTGCCGGGGCGCCAGGCCGCCCGGCTGCAGACTTTTGCGCTGTACACCTCGTTCGCGCTGATCGCGGCCATCGTGTTCGGGACGCTGTCGGTCCATCCGTTCTGATCGACATTTGCCGTTTGCTGAAGGGCATTGCGAACGCCCTTCGACGGGACGCTGCTTCTCCCAAATCTCCCGATATCCGCGAATCCACGTATGGCCGCGCAGCGGTCGCTGGCTGACTGTGGGTCAGGTTCGGCGCGGCATGATTTCGGCGGGATCGATGCGATCCTGTCCGCCTTGCATGTCGCCGGCCTGAATCGGTTGCTGCAAGGAGATGATGGCAATGCACCACGGCGATATTTCATCCAGCAAGGACACCGTCGGCGTCGCCGTCGTGAACTACAAGATGCCGCGGCTCCACACCAAGGCCGAGGTGCTGGCCAACGCGCAGAAGATCGCCGACATGATCGTCGGCATGAAGTCCGGATTGCCCGGCATGGATCTGGTGATTTTTCCGGAATATTCCACGCAAGGCATCATGTACGATTCCGAGGAGATGTACGCGACCGCCTCGATGGTGCCCGGCGAGGAGACCGAGATCTTTGCCGCCGCCTGCCGCAAGGCCAAGGTCTGGGGCGTGTTCTCGCTGACCGGCGAGCGCCACGAGCAGCATCCGCACAAGGCACCCTACAACACGCTCATTCTCATGAACGACCGTGGCGAGATCGTGCAGAAGTATCGCAAGATCATGCCGTGGGTGCCGATCGAGGGCTGGTACCCTGGCAACTGCACCTATGTGTCGGAGGGGCCGAAGGGCCTGAAGATCTCGCTGATCATCTGCGACGACGGCAACTATCCGGAAATCTGGCGCGACTGCGCCATGAAGGGCGCCGAACTGATCGTGCGCTGCCAGGGCTACATGTATCCGGCCAAGGACCAGCAGGTGCTGATGGCCAAGGCGATGGCCTGGGCCAACAACGTCTACGTCGCCGTCGCCAACGCGTCGGGCTTCGACGGCGTGTATTCGTATTTCGGCCACTCCGCGATCATCGGTTTCGACGGCCGCACGCTCGGCGAATGCGGCGAGGAGGATTACGGCATCCAGTATGCGGCGCTGTCGAAATCGCTGATCCGCGACGCCCGCCGCAACGGACAATCGGAAAACCACCTGTTCAAGCTGCTGCACCGCGGCTACACCGGGACCATCAATTCGGGCGAAAGCAACAAGGGTGTCAGCGGCTGTCCGTTCGATTTCTATTCGACCTGGGTCAGCGATCCCGAGAAGGCGCGCGAAAACGTCGAGGCTTTCACGCGCACCACGGTCGGCGTCGAGGAATGCCCGATCGAGGGACTGCCGCATGAGGGCATGCTGAACGACCGGTAGCATCGGCGGGCGTTGGTCTCTCGTGGGGCTCAGCGCTCTCCACGTCGTCCCCGCGAAGGCGGGGACCCATACCCTCAAAGAGTTAGTTGGAACGGCAGCCACCGCTACAACGTCTCAGTTCGTTCACTAGCGTTTATGGATCCCCGCCTTCGCGGGGACGACGTGGAGAGAGTGCCATCCGTCCGAGGGCCGCGGCCTGCAGCGGCCTAGTACCCGACCTTGAACGGCTTCACGTCGATTCCCGCGGCCTTCAACCCGTCGCGGACCTGGCGGCCGAGGTCGACGGCGCCCGGCGTGTCGCCGTGAATGCACACCGTGTCCATCTTCATCTTGATGACCTTGCCGGTGATGGACGTCACCGCGCCGTCCTGCACCATCTTCACCACCCGGTCGGCGACCATGACGGGATCGTGCAGCACCGCGCCGGGCTTCTTGCGTGACACCAGGTTGCCATTGTCCTCATAGGCGCGGTCGGCAAACACCTCGTGGGCCAGCGGCAGGCCGGCGGCTTCGCCGGCCGTGACCAGCTTGGAATTCGACAGCACCACGAACACCAGATTGCGATCGACGCCGCGGATGCCCGCGGCAATGGCCCGCGCGGTCATGTCGTCCTCGCAGGCGACGTTTGAGATGGCACCGTGCGCCTTCACATGGGTGACCTTGTAGCCTTCCATGGCGGCGATCGATTGCAGCGCGCCGATCTGGTAGGCGACCAGGTTCTCGATCTCCAGCGCCGTGAGGCCAACGATCGGCCGGCGGCCGAAGCCGTGCAGGTCGCGGTAGCCGGGATGCGCGCCGATCGAGACATTGCGCGCCTTGGCGAGCTGCACGGTCTTGCGCATGGTGTCGGCGTCACCGGCGTGATAGCCGCAGGCGATGTTCACCGATGTCGCCAGATCGATCATGGCGGCGTCGTTGCCCATCTCCCAGACACCAAAACTTTCGCCGAGATCGCAGTTCAGATCGATGCTCATGGGATGCTTTCCGCTCGTGGTTTCGGGAACTAGTCGCCGGACTCCGCCGGCAATTGCGTCTGCCAGCTCCAGGTGTCGGTGGCGCTGACGGCGACGCCGGCGACATTGGCCGAGGCCAGCGCCTCGATGTCGAGCGTCTGCGTATCGGCGTCATGAACGCGGCCGGGCAGGCTGCGCAGCAAGTCGGCGGTGGCGCGGTATTCCGCCTGCGCTTCTGCCATACTGATCGCCTTGAAGCGGAAGCCGCGGCCGGGCTGGGTCTGACCGAAGCGGCCAAGATCCGTCGAGATCACCGTGGCGATCTTCGGGTAGCCGCCCGAGGTGCCCCTGTCCGGCATCAGCACGATCGGCGCGCCGTTGCCGGGCACCTGGATCGAGCCGTTGACGGTGCCGTCCGAGACGATGTTGTGACCGTGCAGGTGCTTGATGGCCGGGCCTTCGAGGCGATAGCCCATGCGGTCGCTCATCGCCGAGATCTTCCACTCGCTGTCGAGAAACGCCCGTATGGCGTCGTCGCCGAACTCGTCGTCCTGCGGGCCCATCACCACGCGGATCGGCCCGTCCACCGGCGCCGGCAGGTCGATGCGTTTTTCGCTGCTGCTGACGGCCGTAGTCGCCAGCTGCAATTCGTCGCCCGGCTGCAGCGGGCGCGGATAGGGGCTGCCGAGCCCGGCACGCGCATTGACCGCGAGACTGCCGAACATCGGCTCGCCCTGGACGCCGCCCGCGATGGCCAGATAGCCGAAGACGCCGGCGCGGGCGACGCCGATATTCAGGCTCTCGCCGTCATTGAGCGTCACCGATGAATTCAGCGCGACCGGTTGTCCGG
>LNAP01004991.1_pt1 | contig 11963 bp, 7 predicted proteins | sample 602601 | NCBI WGS metagenome assembly LNAP01 (sample SAMN02440304, study PRJNA202911) | soil metagenome | biome: Subtropical and temperate rainforests or woodlands; isolation source: soil samples (1 kg each in a 20% v/v slurry with milli Q water) were... ... | reverse complement strand
ACAGTGCTGTTAGCGGCGCCAATCTTAACGCTGCTGCGGAAGGTGAAACTGCTGTAAGTGGAGAGAAGCGAAGACTTTCCAAGGCTGAGCGTAAGAAACAGAAGACTGGTGCGAAGCCTGTTACACTGTCTGCTCCTGTCACTACTTCGAAAACTTCTTCTGTTGCTATTAGTACCAACAATAAGCCAGCCGTATTGTTGTTGCAAGTCTCCTTGGACAAGGAGAATAGTACATACAAAGTGGCTCTGACCACAAGTGTGGATGTGTTGAAATCTTACAACGATGCTATTTAATTGTAAAATTCAAAACTAGTGTTTGTGTTTTCTGCAAGATTGTTTCATTTGATAGGACAGTTGCAATAAAGCAATCTTACAAGTAGATTTACATCTGCAACTTTTTTAACAGTTCCCAACTTTTCTTGTTCAGCCCCTCCCCATGCAGCTCTCTCGCAAATAATCCCTGCATTGAGAGTTTTGTACCACTAAAAGTAGGTCGGCTTACAAAATATGCAAGATAGGGCTTGTCTGCATTGTTGCGCTGCAGTTTCACTTCCCTTTTGGATTTTGTAGTGCTCAGATTGGAAGAAGTCGTACTATTGTTGTCTGATGCGGTGGTTATATTTGTGCCAGTATTGTAGTCAACGCGGCAGTAGATGCTAAACTGAGTGCTGTATGAGGCTAGTTGTATGTAGGACCGCAGGATAAGAGGAATCTTGGTATGGCTGCTGTTGGTAGTCAGGTCGATAAATGACACTAGGCAGTTTGTACGCTCCGACAATGGCATATCGAATATTAGATTGCTTCGTGAAGAGAACTGCGGAGTAGCAGCAGTCGTACTAGTTGTAGCAGTATTGTTATTATCTACATTACTTGTAGGATTATTAGCAGCGGTGGTAGCATTGTACGCAGCTTGCACCGCTTCACTGTAAGGTTTGTTGTATTCACTCACACTTTGGTCAAACGCATCGTACAATAAAGAGCCATATTTGTGCACATAATTATCGACCAGTTTTCGCACCTGCCAGAGTATTTTACTACACATATCGTACTTCGCGCGGATAACATTGAACACTTGTTCCCCTTCAATGTGCATGTTACACTCTCCCGTGCCGTCGTCAAAGGCGATATATACCTCCCACAGCGGCTTTATTGTGTAACACGCCGTACATTTCGTGCAAATATACCCACCAAGGCGGTTACATCTTTTGGCACTGCTGCTACAATTCGTGCAGCGGAGGGTGATATGAAGTTTCCGGATAAAAGTGACTTGACCGGTTAGTGTATAGACAGCGCGGTTGTAACTGCATTGCGGAGTTAGTTGAGATACTGTCGTGGCTGGTGGAGCGTGAATATAATGCTCGTAGATACTGTGTAGGGAATAGGGCATCCTATATTTGGCACTTTGGTTGTTATTAGTATGTTGATATGAGTATAGATCGGAGCCAGTAATTCCCGTGCTGCCATTGTACACACTTTGTGCAGCATTGTGCGTATACATGGTGTCGATAAATCGAGGATCCGGAATAGTGCGTGACAGCTCGCAGAGGGACTGAAGTTGGGCTTCAGATGCCATCCCAGTGACGTCTAAAATATAAAATATGAATGATTTGTAAAATAATGATATCATAATTTATGATATGGACATTTATGTACGGAAACTTACCTATCCTTGTTTTGTTTTCCTCCGTCAGCTTGAGGTACATTTTCTTCCGAGACTCCGGAATACAAGCATACAAATCCGTAAAAGACACAATCTGACCTACGTGCACTTCGCGCACATAGGTGAGAGGTAAGTACAGATTTATGGTATCCGGATAATTGACATCGCGTAAGGTCAAGCAACATTTCTTGGCGGTTGGGGTAGCATCGTTAGTAGTAGATGTAGTACTGGAGGTACCAACTTTCGAATTGTTATGATTTACTACTGAAGAAAGTGAATACGTATTGTACGCAGTATTGACAGCCGTAATGGAGTCCAACACACCCACATTAGTAATAGCAGCAATTGTAGAGCTGGTAGTAATATTATTTAACCGGTCACTATATTCCACACTCTCTGATAAACTATACTGTGTCACGAGCCTTCTCTTTTTGTACTTATTCTCCTCGTTAAATTCCCTGTTATGACTTGCACCTGACTTATCCGTTGCTTGATCTAGCGAGTCCTGATGTGCAGCATTTTTGTACTCCACAGATAGAACTTGCTTGTTGACTACCATACAGTACAGAGATGACACGTATTTTTGCTTGTACTGGCCAAAGTTCGTGGTCAGTATTTGTCGAATCGTAGAGGGCACTAATGCAGTCGTTGTAGCTGTTGAAGGTGTTTCAGGCATATTGTTGGTAACATTGCTTTGCATTTCTGCAGCGTTTAGAAACTTCACATCCTTCTGATCTGCTTTAACGAAGTATTTAAACTCACTATTGTCTTCTTCGCCGTTATTATTCGTATCAGCTTGTAGTGATAGGACTGGTTGCTTTTCGATAAGTCCAACGGGATGGTGTATACTCAGGTAGAGAGGGTTAGCTATACCACTAGTCGATGTAGTCGTAGTCGTTGTGCTTTGCTTTGTATGCAGAGGCGGCCTTGTAGTGTGGATATTGCACATACATGGTGTGCAGTAATCGATACACAGGCTTGTTTCCACAGCTGCAGTGGTGGCAGTAGTTGTGCGGCCAGTTAGCTGATATCGACCACAAACACCACATTTTACTTTATTTCCGCTGGATAGTTTAGTCAACCGAGTAGTACACATGGTGTGTAGATAATCCATATAGCTTGCATCAACGTTGTGGATAACAACGGCTATGATTTTGCCCATTGCATCCACTATACACGCACGAACACACAGTGTAGCATCTTGTTCCTCACCAAATAAGTCCCTTTTCGGCACGTTTACAGATAATACCGTGCCTAGCAACACAATATTCTTCCGCATTGTCCTCGTGTTGTTGCTAGAATTGTGGTGCTGGTTCCAATAGCTGTTATTTTGCTGAACACTGCATAGATCATAACGATACAGCCCATACACATTCTCATGGCAATAGAGCGGACTAGATACATGCATGTGTACCAGCTTGGCTATCACCGCACTTACACTATAGACTTGTGGGAGGTTGTTGCCTATGTAGTCAGCGTCTAAACCATTGCGGATAGTGTACAATAGTGTGTGCGGTAAATTGTTCAGTTCGTCTTGTACAGCAATAGGCGGTGATAGCGCGAGAACGTTCCTGACCAATGTATCATTAGCACCAGTAGTAATATCCTTTGCAATAAATGACGAAAGAGACTCTATGTGCAACACTAATTCCTCATACAGTAGACTCTGTTTGACAATGTCCAAGGTCACACAGTGAGCCAATTTTCGTCGCATTTCCTCCCGCCACGCAGTGTACAAAACACAGCCATTTTTGTACTCCTTGCATACATTGATGCTCACGCTGCAATGATTCACGTCTTGGCTCAAAAAGTGCGTTTTGTTGGCAAATCGCACGATGTGTAAATTAGATCGACATGTTGTGGTAAAGCCTTTATTCCTGCCGTACAGAAAAACGGGGATTATATTGTGCACTAAAATAGTCGCTGTTTTACGCACACTCACTCCCAGAGCCGATTGTCGTAAGTGATGCAGCATGTGTTGAGATAGATAGAGTATAGTGTGTGGTAATTGCATGGTAGGGGTAATAATCGTTGTAGCAGTACCACTTGACACAGTAGATTGCGATGGATGATTGGAAGCAGAGTGGTTTTCAGTAGGATAGGAATCCAGATCATAGATATCAAATTGATGATTGAAACCTTGTGAGCTAGTTTTCGCAACAGCTTTACCACCATTACTGACTGTATCTTCGCAATTATATATCGTCGCATTTATTAGTTCCAAACAACCAGTTGGACAGACCGAACGTATAGTACCCACCAAATACGAAAACTCTGTATTTGCATACTGTTCTTTCTGCAATAGAGACTCGGGACTCAGCAAATCATGTGCGTTTATAGAACCTGTGCTTGAATATGACGTGAACTGAAAACGCATTCCGTGTTGTAGTATCCTGATGTTGTCCGGTTGGTCGATATAATATGACTTATAATGGGACTCTGATGCAGCACTGTCCTGGGTACTAAGACAGTTCTGACTAGAATCATGTTGTGATTGTGTTGTAGCAGAAGCTTTCCATCGAAAGCGTGTTACATTATTGACTTCGATGAGATCACCCACACGTAGATACTGTGCCCATTGGACTGCCTCCAGCAGCAACATAAGTCTGGCAGTATAAGAACCACCGTTCATAGAAAGTGTTAGAAAAACAGTTGGTCCATTCTTTAGCTTGAAACACTGGCTCAGGAGTGTTATTGTCCCCACGAAGTTCTCGTACACTTCATTCCCAATATTCATCGTGCTTGGTTGGGGTGTCATCACCTCAGACAATGTCCTCACATAATAAGCTTCAAATACTCTCATCCCACGCAAAGTAGAATCCAAGAATTTACCTGCCAATTCTATATGGTGAATTGGGTTGATGTGCGCATCATACAATGCATTGACGATCAGGTACTCCGACGGATCCGTGCACTGAAACAATAGTGACCCAGCGAATGGATTCACCTGACTCTGGCCAGAATTAAACATAAAACGACCATTCAGTGTTATCATGGTGTCAGCCTGGCATGCAAAACTTGAAGCTGCAGTTCATGGATGCATTCAACTTCCGACACTCTTGTAGGTTTGAACTGCATAATAACAATTTGTTGTTTAATTCGAGTTCGTTTAACCCTATCTGGAGATATTGTTGAGAAGTTTCTGGGAGAGCAAGAGCAGCCTTGCATCATTTAATTGTTCTACAAAGCTTTTCGCTGTACTACAACGCGTATCAATGTTATTAAGAAAGTCGCTGTTTTCTGTCCACGCGAAGTTGTCTTCAGTCGCGCGGTATCAACAACTGCGCAACATAAGGATCCCAGGCGCTGGTAAAGAAGTGCCAAGGACTGCTGCGAAGCTCAATCAGCGTGTCAATGTTCAAGATCCAACATCGGAATCCAATGTGAAGAAAGTATTCAACTTCGGAATAAAGTATGGACCTACCCTTTTCAAAGTTGTTAGTGCAACCATCGCCAATGGCCCAAAAGTCTTGTTCGGACTTTTCGTGTGTGGTTCGGTTGGCTACCTGTACTACTTAAAGAACTATTACGGAATCAAGTATGATAGCTTTAAGTCTGGTGTTGCTGACAAGCTAAAGGGAGCTAAGAACAAAGTTAGTGAGTCTATGGACTCTGTGAAAGCATCTGCAAATGCTGCTCGTGACAGGGCTGGCCAGTCGATCGAGTCGGCACGTGACACCGTACGTGGGTCTTACGAGAAAGTGACCAACGCTATGGATGGATTGAACCCCATTCCTGCCATCGCTGAACAAACCAGTGCTGCGAAAGATAAGCTCGTCAAAACGAGAGGACAAGTTGCTGACAAAGTTGCCGAGCTAAAAGGTCAATGGACTTCGAGCACTGATAGTAGCAACAAATCTTCAGAGCCAAAAATACCACTTTCGGAACAATTCAATGCTCTTAAGCAGAAAGCGGCAGAGAAAATGCCTTCATTTGGTCGCAAACCGGTGGCTGAAGTGAAGGCAGGCGACAATGCTGGCACTCTTAACGACAAGACTGACAATACTGTTACGGACGATACCTTTGTTAAAAAAGCTGAGGAAGGTGGAAATGAAATTGCTTCCAAAATTGCAGATATAAAGAACAAGTGGTCTGCCAAACCAAATGATGGTGGCCAAAAATAAGCTTGTTTTCTCGTTAAAGTGATCTTGGCTAGGTTATTTAATTGTTAGCCTTGTGGCTATTATACTATAGAGACTATTGAGTTTCTTGGATTTATACATATAACGAAAATGTTGGATATGTGTTTGCATTTTAAAAAACTATGATACAGTGGCATACATTACCATGTTTTCCTCATCCAGCTCTGTAACCCTTTCTAGTCATTAGCGGTTTACATTCGCAGACCCCTTGAGGAGTCAGAAATTCTTGTAAATTAGTTCAGATTCGCTTTAACTCGAGTCAGTTTTCAATCATGTCGGGTGTTGAGAAATCTTTTACGGTTGGGAAATTAAAAGAGCTATTGAAAGATCTTCCAGACGATCTTCCTATCTTAAGTGCAACGGACGAGGAGGGGAATGGATACAAAGTCCTAACCACTTTGGAAGAAGGATACCTTAAGAATTCGCACATTAGACGTCCCCGATACCACTGGGATGGTGATGAAATTATCACGGAGTATGAGGTGAAGAGTCGAAAGTTGAGCGAGGAGTGTTTGGCATCCCATACGAAAGTGTTGATCATCAACTAAGATTTTGCTTTGCGTGGTGGGCATAAATTATGATTTTTTGCTTCTGTGTTGAAATGGTAATCAGATTCTACACGTTGTATAGATTTTTGACTGACACAAACAAAGTTTAATGGTATGTCCTATCAATACTCCATACTAAAAACGCTGTAACAACAGTCAGCACAAAATGATATTCGATTCATTAAGTACAAGTAGGTCTTCGTCCCTGAGCGTTAGTACACATGAGTAAAGGTTGTGAAAATTATATGTGAGGATGCTGGTTAGTATGCTGCACGAAGCATGGTGTGCCATGTGCATATGATATTATCGTTGCATTCAAAAGTACATTATTATCCAAGACAAACATGTCAGTACAGACATTGATGTAATTAACCCCAATCTTTTCCTACTCAGTATACACCAGTACCGCGCGGTAGAGAAAGACACAATATACGCCAGTACCGCTCGGCAGAACTACTTCCACCGCTTGTTACACTAATTTACTCGAGTTTCACATGCATTTCCCGCAATTTCTGAACTCCCAACAATATCGCATGTGTAGAGACCATGTTAATTTGTCCCGAAGTAACTAATCGCATCATGGCTTTGTATGATACATTATGTTCGATACTGATCAGTTCTTCGTCATCACACGGCGCGGGATGGGCTACATGTTCACAATCCAACGCGAGATAGGAATAGAACCGGTTGGTAGAGTACTTGTCAAAGGACATGCTTGTGTCTGCTGTGTCCAGCAGTGGAATCCACTTTTCTGTTCGCAGATGTGCTTCTTCTTCGAGTTCAAGTTGCGATGCGTGCAGGGGCGAGGAATGTTTCGAAGTTTCATACATACCAGCTACGACACCATACACAAACTTCTCGGACCCAGGATGAAACTCTCTTATCAGTGTTGTAGTGCATGTTGTCGTGTTCCAAATGAATACGGATACACTGAGGTGCTTTTGAGTGACTATGTCATAGGAGGCCTTCTTTTCAGTGGGCAGTTGGAATTCCTTTCGCACTATTGTGCGGTAACCACTGTACACCACAGATTCATTCGTTTTGATAACATCCAAATCTCTATGTGGTACAGAGGATGTGTACCTGGAGCTTTCTGATAGAGTAGATGGTGCTGAGGATTCTGTGGACATGCAAAGGTACCTACGCGACTGTCTGGTTCCAAGACAAATATACAAACTTCGACAAAGTTTGGAACTACGATTCATGCCTTCAGATGTAGAAGCACGAGAGTTTCTACGAAACTACAAGTGCTGACAACGATGCACACAATTTGTTGGAATACATTTTCGAAGTGCCGTTGCAACCGAAACCGTTACACTGTGCAAAACCAGAATATTTTCGAAACAAGAGTTTAAACACTTTTACTTCTGCTCTAAAATATATGCTTAGTAACTACGTCTTTGTACTGTCTTCCCCGGTATCGGTAGAATTGCCAACCTTCAAACTACTTAAACCCTGTTCAATCCGGCCATTGTTAACGAGCCCTCTCCAACAATCCAAAGGGCTGACATCACCATCTAGAAAAAGGAATGGACAAAACATATTTAGTTAACTACACAATGCAAGCTGGTCTCTTTGGCTGTACCATCTTACCTCCACGGTTGGTATAATGATATCCCGCATAAATATTTTCATCCGAGATAAACTGCCCAGTCCAGGTCACATGATGTTGCTGATAGTCTATGAATACAATGTATAGATGGGATAATAAACAAAAAAATACTCAACGATAGAGCAAAAATGAATACATACAGACTGAATACTTACAATGCCATATGCCAAACGTAGTGAAGCGCGCGCCGGGTATGTATTTTTTCATTCCACAGTGGCCCCGCTTGTGCTCAAAGACCAAGAAGGAACTCATAAACTCCCTATTAAAAGACAAAAAGAGCTTGATAAGCAATAGAGGGAAAATGAAGATTGAAGTACCAGAATTGCACCTGGATGGTTTGGCTTGCTCGAGAAATTTGCATTTTGTTTGTAGATACAATAATTGCCCACGCGTGAATGCCCAGATAGCTTGATGGGTATTGCCTGTACAAGAATAACACAGAGAATAGAAGTCATAGGGTCCACGATAATGTAGAGATGGACCAAAACACACACGCAAAAATGACGCACCTGTCAACAATAGATAAGGTTCGTTTTTGATGCATGCAGGTCGTATATCAGGCCGTTCCTCTAGGTACTCCTGCTCAAAAATGTCCTTTTCTTGATAGTCCGACTGTATTTCAGGGCGTAGTTCTCGTCGATACCGCAGAAAGCCAATCACGCTTGAATGTAACTCGTTCTCAGGATTCAAATCGTGGAGGGTTTTGGTTTCGTTTAAATATCCAACGAGATGAGAGTACTTGAAAATGATATCGTCCTCGTGGTATACAAAGAAATCGTGATTGTTTATCTCTTGCTGGAGAATGTCTTTGTGTTTCATTGCTAATCCCGTTCCGACAGAACTGTCATGCACATCGACCCTAAGAATGATGGATGCTCCTATCCGGTAGCAGTATGTTCTCTGTCTGAAATAACGGTGCATAGTAGAAGTCCAATTTAAAGTAGTATGCAGTACTACTGTTGGATACCAGCCACCTTCGCACATCGACACATACTCGTTGAGGATTAGTAACAGAGGGTCAATGTGGTTAAAGTTAAAGTTCAGGACGAACGCCATGATACGATTATGGTTTGTATTGGGAGAAGGAAAGTTTTCTACAATGGACTCGCCCATTCCATAGGTAAGAAACACTACCAGTAGCACAGTAGACAACATACAATTCATAGCCATCATTGCTGATGTTCAAAAAATGTGACATAATGTGCGAAGTGAGGGTGAGCAAATATTGCCTAATATAGCAATTCGTCTTATATTGAGCAGTATTAATATACTGTAGCTTTTTCGGCACACTTCCATACTATTTCCTTTCTTATTCATTACATCGCACAGCTAATAAAATGCCGAATACCAATATACTATGTCCTCTGCCTCCATTGGGATTTTTTAATTTCTTGTTGCAGTAGCAGTGGTGGTGGTGGCGGTAGAATTGCTGACTACCGGATGGTCTGCGGCTTGTTCTGCCCTGGTGCGCTCAATGATCGGTTTCCAACATTCCGGAGCATTCGAAGACGCTGATTAAATAATCACAAGGATAAAAAAGTAGTGAATTGGGCCACACACAAACGCGCAGGAAACAAAGTGCAGCATGTTGCCACAAACTTCTGAAGTAAAAGAGCGGAGAACTTTCCACTGAGCACGACAGAATGTTGTCTACTAAACGAGACACACAACATAACAACGTAAACATACCTCCAATGGTCTGGTATTGATAGCCTGCGCGCATGTTCTCGTCAGCACGGAACACAGGAGTCCACGACACGTGGCGCTGCTGGTAGTCTATGAATTATATGTAATTAAAGTACCAGAAGAATTTTTTTTAGAAGAAGAAAAATGAGCCATACAAGTCAGTGACACACAATGTTTTAAATGCATTTTTAGAATAAGATGCAAGAATACGAAAGATTCATACTGTTTGTACGTACAATGCCAGATGTTGAAGGTTTGAAATCGTTCAGCCGGGAACAATTTATTCATCGCACAGTAGTTGGTCTTGTGGTCAAACACCAGGTACGAGCTCATGAATTCTCTGTGTGAAGAAAGACAGAGATTTAAAAGAGAAAATGATTCTTTAGAACACAGAAGTAAAGATAAAATGGAAGAGCTCAATTTGTCAACACAATACACTCTGAGCGCAAACCACACATAAGATAAGTATGTAACGCTTACACCAGACAAAGACATCAATGAATCATAAGATCTCATTGACAGCTTTCTAAGATACTCATTGCAGAAAGAACCCAGCAATTCATTTACCTGGAAGGTTGGACGTGCTCCAAAAAGTGGCACTTTTCCTGCAGCATTTTCAGCTGACCAGTGGTAAACGCCCAGATAGCCTGATGCGTGTTGCCTGAAGTAATGGCATCCAATAAAATGAGTGCATATCAAAGTTAGAGGCGAAGACAAGTGAAAACAATGATGAGAAATAATAATGAAAAGTAAATAAAAGAATGGGCAGAAACTCACCGCGTACGAGAATGTACGGCGAAGTTTTGATGCAAATGGGAATGAAATCTGGCATCTCCTCCATCAACTCCTGCTCAAAGATATCCTTTTCGTGGAAGGCACTGTGCAGATTGGAGCGCATGAGACGCCGATACCGTTGGAAACCAATCACTGACGTTTTCAGTTCGCCGTCAGGATTTAAATTATGGAGGGTTTTGGTTTCGTTAAGGTATCCAACGAGATGAGAGTACTTGAAAATGATATCGTCCTCGTGGTACACAAAGAAATCGTGATTGTTCAGTTCCTCTTGTAAGATACGCTTATGTTTCATTGACAAACCCGTTCCCACAGATTTGTCGTGGACATCCACTCGTAGATTGATGGATGCTCCTTTGCGGTAACAATAAGTTCTCTGGCGCATGTAGCGGTGCATTGTGGAGGTCCAGTTTGAAGTCGTATGCAGAACCACAGTGGGCTCCCAGCCACCTTCGCACATCGACACGTACTCATTTAGGATTAGCAACAGAGGGTCAATATGATCGTGGGCAAAGTTGAGGATGAATGCCATGATGCGGTTGTGTTCTGTGTTGGGGGTAGGGAAGTTTGCCACTATCGACTCACTAGCCACATAGCTAAAGAGTGAACACCCAACTGCAAGTAGAAAAGGTAAGGTGAACATGGCGGGGGTGGAAATCTTTTATTGTGAGACTCTCACCCATCAATTTTGACTGGTGAACGCGTCTTATATAATTGATGTTATTATTTGCAGGTGGAAATCTTGATAGCAGTACGAAGGTAGCAAATATTCAAATGAGAACTTTGAAGACTGAAGTGGAGAGCCTCCTTGGTATGCATATGCATATGCACAAAGTCCAATTTCTGTCCTCAAGTTGAGCAAATCTCAAAAAATTCTTTTCGATAAACGAATTCAGTAGGTTTTAGAAATAAGCAATCGATCAGCACTATGTGTCCGTTCGTGGTACAGTTGTAGCACTCTTGCCGCAGCAAAATAATAATTGTATTTTTATACAACGTAACCTGTGAAAAAAAGACACTCTGAATCGCGCTAAGAGTTGTTATACGTTATAGAACTTGAGAACATAGTAAGAATATACTAAACACATCAAATCTTAAGTCGATGCTGCACATAACTCCTTCTTTGCTTGGTTTCGCATCTTCAATTGAGCTCGGAACAACTCCGCGTACTCTTTCGGCATTGTTTTGACCCCCGCTTCTTCAAATTTGGCTAAATACTTATCGTAGCAATGCATGTTTTTGATAGAATACACAACCTCACCCAGATTCATGCCCCATAAATTTTCCGGCCATTTGTCATCCCATAACGGCACAACGAATGATTTCTTGATATCCAACGTTTCCGCGGTCTGGCTGTACACCTTTTTGTACACTTCGATGGCCTGAAGAATTCGCTCGGCCTTTTGGGTGACCAAATCTTCCTGAGGAACTCCCATCTCTTTCAAATAAGCACGGCGGTGTTCAGGCAGATTCCCGAATCGAATATACTCGCAATTTCTACCCAACTTCAATCCATGAAATTCT